>Ga0209536_100002693_pt1 | contig 28970 bp, 34 predicted proteins | sample DeeMarSeWOR28_12_FD_187461 | JGI IMG/M metagenome (GOLD analysis project Ga0209536, IMG submission 187461) | Marine sediment microbial communities from White Oak River estuary, North Carolina - WOR-2-8_12 (SPAdes) (version 2) | ecosystem: Environmental > Aquatic > Marine > Intertidal zone >...
TATAGTATGCTCGGTATTATTCGGACAAGTAGTGGGTTCTTCCTCAGCCCAACTATAAACATATTGAGATTCCGTTATACAATAAATCCTATATTTAAACACATCGGTCATTATAAGTATTCCTCCTTATTGCAATGAAGCATAAGACATTCTAATAGTTTTAGATCCAGTGCCCTCTACTCTAAGTTGGAACTCGAATATAGCTGCATCATCGGGAAGATTTGAGAGATCATTCGTAGTATACATATATTTATCAAGTGCCCCCGGCCCAGATCCGCTAATAGTAATCTGTGCTATTTCGTTATTATTGGTAAAATCATAAACTCTTACATATCCAGTTAGAGTATCTGCGCCCAACCACGCTATTATACTAAATGATTCTATGGTAAATACGTCCTGGCCCATAAATATCATGGCCCCTACTGTAGCCCACGTGCTTTGGGTATGCTGGACGTATTCGTTGGAATAAGTGCCAGCAAATCTAAAAGAATAAAACATAGAATCCTCTATGTCAGCATGTACTGACCCTCTAGTAGTTAGATGATAATCTTCTGTCGGATCTATACCACTAACTGTAGTATCAAAACCTATATTACTGAGCTTATTAGCAAATTGAACTCCTGATTCAGTAGGGGTTACAATAACAACATAATTAGATGTACCAATATAAGTGGATGGCGTATCCCATAAATCCACGAAAGAGTGGTGTACATCAATGGAGTGATCTGGTTCCATTAGGAATTTATATATGTGATCATTCATTAAGTTTTAATACCTCCAAAATTTTACGTAAGATATTGCAAATATAAATTAAAATTATACATGGCAAACTGATTCATCCGAATTACTAAACCCCTGTTATTAGACCCCTTTATGAAATAATTATAGTCAGTTCTTCTATATTTACCCACCTTCGCCTTATCGGCTCTCTTTATCTCATCAACATTTGAAAAATAAACATCGTCTACCGCGTATAAACTACCGTCTTCCAAAACTTCATATATTATGAGGCCCATATGCCATGTAGTAGCATCAGGTGTCCATTCAAGCCTAATTCCTTCTAATGTAAAATCACTATTAGCATTATCCCAATAGCTCGTTTTATATATATCACAAATACAAATTTCACCACTTTCTATAACAAAAATCTGCGGATCATCAACAAAAGAAAGCGTGGTCTGATAATATCCAGTACCACTAACCGTAATATTTTCTCCTGCGTACATAGACTCTCCTGAGTCTTCACTAATTGACAATCCTGAAACAGTAATTGTACAAGGAGTAGATGAAACAGAGGAAATATCTAACACAATATGAGAATTATAAGCTGGTTCTGGTGTAGTTAATGGTGTATTACTCAAAGCAGCATCTTCGTCAATTTTAATGTGCCATCCCAACAAACCTACTGGGCCATTAAATGTAGGAAACATCGACCAGTTCATAGCTCCAAGATGAGTATGGGTAGTAATGGCTGTATCTACATACTCCTTGATAGCTAAATCATTATCATTTTCAGGACATACACCGGCCACAGTTGACGGGAATCCGCTTGCCCACACTGATCTTCCAGCTCCATCGGTTAATAAAAATTGGCCTGCTTCCATATCGGCAGTGGGCAACTGAGCTGGTTCAGGCGGGTGAATTCCCATATGTCCTGAGATAACAGCATCTAATAAAGACGTCTCTTCTCCCGTCAAGCTGCCAGAAAACGTCACAAATAAATTATCTGGTCCTTTAAATGTAATATGATCCAAAGGAGTAGTTATGCCATATTCAGCTTCGATTTCTAGCCTCAAGCTGCCTATGCTAACAGGGTATTTGGTATAATCATAGGTGGTCATTAAGCAACCCTCCAGAATTCTAATCTTATATTTCGAATAAGCGAAGCCGCTTTGTAATCAGATGTAGCAAAATCTAAATCTACATAATGAATTCCACTAGCCAATGTCCCTGTATAATAAAAACCAGTATTAAGAATATAATAATTAACATCTACAAATGGAGATCTAATAAAATTATAAACTAATACCGTATCATCCAATTGTATTCTAGCTAGAAAATCATAATTTAGCTTATCTTGGCGCCATTCGAACGTCCATCCAATCCGATATTCACCTTCTTCAATTCCATAACCCTCGGCGCCAGATATAGTCAGTCTAGCAGCCTGGATGAAAGTCTCGCTATTAGTTTGTTGTTCCTCTGCAACTACGGCGGAATGAAACTGTAGTCCAAACAATATATACTGTGGGTCAGGTATATGAGTGTCCACATAATATTTAGTAGTCAAATGATATGGATAAATAGGTTCCACACCACTTATAGTTGTCGTTAATCGCAGATCCCCACTAGTAGTTGGGTTTGGAGATTCGGGATCCCAAAATATTTCAGAGTCAAAATTATCTCCGAAGATGATTTTGTCATCATCCGTTATGAATATATCATTAGTTCTGATCCTAACCATTTAAAGCTGCCTCCAGCATTAATCTTCTACTACTAACCAGTTCAAATAGTAATTAGCTGAATCCATCTTACCCGAAAAATCGGCTGTAAAACTACTAGAAGTTTTTCCACTAATTATAAATGCATAAATAGAAGGTGGTGAATCTGCAGTATTTTGTAAAGTAGCATTTACAGTATAATTAGTGTGGCCCAAATCCGCAAAATTAACAGTAACCTGCTGAGCTTTATAAGCGACAGCTTGCCTACCGTGATAGGTTACTCCAGCAGTACCGCTAATTGTAATCTCATCTTCAGCACTTCTTGTAACCGTAATATTACTTCCACTCACGAAATTCAAAATATCAGTTGAAGTAATATTATCATACGGGGTACCGTCTACCGCAAATTGCCAATACTGATAGTTATCTTTGCCATCTATTTGTACCTGTAAAGATCCACTAATGGTGTCAACTTCCGATTCTGTGTAATACCTTCCATCATGGTGGTGTTGCGACCCCGCGTCATTCACGCCGCCAAAGCTGGTTAGATCAGTATACATAGTAGAAGTTAGATGGTAATATTCATTAGTTGTTCCACCTTGTAAACCACCTAAATTATTATGCACCATGGTACTACTCATTTTAATCCAAGTACCAGCTGGATAAGCATCGTCATAGAAATAGACCAAGTCCTCATCTTCTACCCAAGCTGCAAACCCTTCATTAGGCTCAATACCAGACCAAGAAGTACCGGTCCATTCATATATGTATTCTGCTACCCAATCTCCAGATGTCGTAGGCGCAATATACCTATTACTACCCGAGGCTACAGCGTCCCCAAATGCCACATTCTGGCTTAAAACACTATTCTGCCAATCTAAATTGGTTAGTGATTGACTTATAGCAGTATCTACATAAAATTTAGTGGTTAGATGTTCGGGTTCGGTAGGATCAATACCAGACACAGTTCCAGTAAATGGTCTGAGTCCCGTAGCCAACGTATAGTGCGTATGATCATCATCGTTCAAGCCCGTTAAATCGCCGTGGTCAGTAATAATTTGGTTGACTATATCCCCACTGATAGTGGTTATCTCATCTTCCGTAAAGTATAAACTATTGTGGTGATGTAAATTACTCGCATCAAGAACACCACTACGACTGGTTAATGTATAATGCTCCACATCGGTCAAATGGTAATATTCATCAGTGGCCCCACCCTGAATGTTCTTTAACTCATTATGCTCGTCGTATAAGCCGCTAATAGTAGTTATAGCATTATCCACATACCATTTTGTAGTCAAATGATAATCATAGATAGGATTAACACCACTAATAGTCGAACTTAGTCTTAAATCACCGCTAGTAGTTGGGTGCGGGGCTGAAGTATCCCACCACAATTCCGTTTGCGCCAAATTATTATAATCAACACCGAACCTGACCTTCTGATCGCCATGCAGTATTAAATTCTCAGCTCTGAATCTAGCCATGATTTATACTCCCTCCTTTATATCTATTCTATCTCAATCCATGTCAAATCAGGATCAAATCGTATAGTATCTGATGCTATAGCAATGCCAACGGCTTGTACTATTGCTCCTGTATTCGCAGGTTGTGTACTAGATAAAGCACCATCTATTGTGGAAATATATATAATTGATCCCGGAGTCCAAGCCCATGTCGTTTTCCTAGCTATACCCTTCCACAATATTTTTTTATTACCAGTCCCTTCTTCTAAAGCTAGTGCGGTACACGGCATTCGAACAGTCCCACTGGCTGCCGTGGCCTCCTGCCAATGACCATTAGATTTCATATGCAATGGTGTGCCTATCCCGTTATCATTCCAATCCACCGCCATAGTAGATATCTCTCCACTCCACCCATAAGTATGTCCGGGCAACACACCGCCACTTGGAGCAGTATCTAATACAATGCTGTGATTCCCTAAAACTAAATCGCCTCCTAATTCTGGAGAAGTATCGTCTATTACGGCAGTTAAATAATCTCCCCCCGGCAAACCCCCAGATAATGTAGCATACCAATTCAAAAAATAATTATCTGAATCCATTTTTCCGGAGTAATTAACAGTAAATCCGTTTACAGTTTTATCTGTTATGGTAAATGCATATTCCGATGCAAGTGCATCTACGGTATTTTCTAAACTGATAACCAAAGCATAATCAGAGCTATCAAAAGGAGAAACAAAATTAATTACGGTACTCGTATCTCCAATACTTAAATCCTCTACGCCTGATTTATTTTGGCCAATTAATTGGTCTACCTCTGATTTTGTGTAATAATCGCTACTACCGCTAATGGTTATTTCATTCTCAGCACTTCTGGTTACCGATACTCCATCAGAGCCATTAAAAAATAAGATTTCGCCGTTTCCTATTATATCCCATGGGGCACCATTTACACCAAATTGCCACGCACTAGTTCCAACAACACTACCACTAATAGTGATGACATTCTCACTGCTCCTAGTCACAGTAGTAGAGCCAGCCCCGTTAAAATATAATATCTCGCCATCGCTTATAATATCCCACGGGACATTATTTACACCAAATTGCCATTCAGTAGCACCAGCGCCACCACTACCACTAATTGTTATCTCATTCTCAGCTGACCTAACTATATTTACATTACCAGTGCCATTAAAAAATAAAATTTCGCCGTTTCCTATTGTATCCCAAGGGGTACCATCTACCCCGAATGCCCAACTACCTGTGCCTCCACTGACCGTAATCTCGTCCGAACCACCATCGTATGTAACCGTGGTAGTTCCAGCACCTACTATAGATGACCAAGCCGGGGCTGAATTCGGTCCAGTAGACGTCAACAATGTACCACCGGATCCGTTAGATAATTCTTTAACAGTTCCTACCCCATCAGAATAAAATACTTTCCAGGGGTTAGCATCCAGGTCCGTTATATAGCTGACAGTTGTGCCAGAGACAGTTATATATTCTAATCTATCAGTGAAAGCATTATAAGAAACTACCAAATGGTGTCCTATATTACTTTCATCTACACATTTTGTTCCTAATATACAGGGGAGATGCGAATTATCTACCGCATATTTTACACCAGAGGCTGTTGAAGTATAGATTCCATCACTTACATTTTCCGCACATGTGACACACCCATCATCATCCGGATCATAAACTGATTTCCTCATATAGATATCTGGCGATAGGACACCGCTTGGTAATCCATCAGCACCAGATCTTTTGGAAGGAGATTGAGAACATTGAACTATTAAATCACCATCTTTGTCTGTTACACTGAAGGTTAACAGAGGAGTCACCGCGTCATCATCATATAATATCCAATTATCGGTATCTCCATCAAAAAGTTCAAGCCGGTTAGTCTGAATCTTCCTAAGAAGAGTAGTTCGTATATCGACTATACCGACCGTAGATTCAATTGAGTCTAAAACCTCATTATATTCGCCACTAGAAGCGTAGCTATACCTCTCCACACCGGACAGGGTCACGCTGTCACAAATTATTGCATAATCTCTTTGCGGGTTATAAGCACTGAAATCGTAGCTATAAAAACCGTCGCCTTTATCAATCATTGGAGCGCCGCTTATAACTACTACGCCGGTATCAACATCACGTATTTTTATTACTGGTGATAGCCCGGCAACTGGCTCCCCGTCGTGCGTGAAAGACGCCAGTATCCACATATTTGTAATCTTGCTCCGTGTACTATTTTAGTCTATTAATACACCTTCTAAACCTAACAGATTACTCTTCAAACACTCTTGCACTAGGGCATCAAGCTGCTTGCGAAGTCTAGATAATAAACGGTCTCTTTCTCTTAACCCAGGTGATGGATCATAAAGTGTTTGATCATCTCTTATGGTAGCCCCATCATCCACTAAATCTTCAGCGGTCATACTTTCCAATAAATCTATGGATGCTTGCAACATTAAGTGATCATCGGTTACACAATCACTAGGAACCAAAGGTGGAATCATCGCGTCGCCATATGCTTCATATATTTCTCTATCAGAAAATTTAAATGTGTGATACCATACCTCCACATTCCCTGTACACCCACTAGTTAAAGCTTCCAACGTGCCACTAAAAGTTAGATATCTATATCCCTGAATTATAGGATCTTCTAAAGTAGTGTATACCACATCATTTACGGAGATATGCACTGGCCATCCTTTTTCTTCTAAATCTAAGGTTTTACCATCCTCAAGAACGGATGAACACAGTCCATCTGAGCATATATCACTGCCATCTATCCATAGTCGTTCTAGACCTTTAAAGTCGCCTATCAGTCTTCGTATCTTTCTAATTATTATTTCTTCGGCCGCTTCGAAATCGTATTCGGGCGGGTAGGTAACCACATGATACAAAGTAGGGGCTTCGCCTCGAGCCGCATTAGATAGCGAACTTTCGCTACCATCTCCACTATTATAATATGAGGATCTATACCATGTATCCGGAGTACCATCTAAATGTAGATATGTATACTCCGAAACCCCTGCTTGTAAGGGAAGAGAATCTAAAAATGTATAAGTACCATTTTCTGTGCTAGATGTGTAGATATAAATAGTATCATATAACAAAAGAACATTAGTTATATCTGCAACCTGAATAGTTAACTGTATCATAGCTGCCTCTTACACCTAAATTTATAAAAGTTATGAAACTGTAGTTTCTTCCCATGCCCTATAAGTGACGGTATAACTTATCGTATGATTAGCATAATTAGATCCAGAAATAGTTTGTGTCCATTTAGTACCGCGCCATATCTCTTCTACCTGCAATAACTCATCAGCGTTGTTATAAGACATAATAATATCTGGGTTAAATTCTTGCCGTCCACTATTAACAGTACTATAAAATTTAGGTGACCTTAAATTTCTGTCATAATTTTGTGGTACCAAAGCCATTTGGATTACCTCCTAGTGAGCTCCAATTCCTGAATGCGCTTTCGCAGCATAAGACAAAGTGTATCTTTATGAGCTAGTTGTCTAGCTTCTGTTAAGGCGTATTTCAATAAATCCAAATCAGTAATTTTTTTAAGGTCCTCTCTAGCTTTTCTAACTGGCATCGTTACAACATCTTTTACAGTAATTTCCTTTTTTACCCAAGGTGTGGTTAGATCAGCGGGGACTTTTTCCTTTTCTGTTGATTTTTCTGGCTCTTTTTCACTGAATATTATTTCCCATACATTATGGTCTTTCAGCTTAACATTTCTAAGCCACTCTACAAAAGGCTGGCCTTTTTCAATACCATGTTTTACACCGTACTGCTCATAAATGTCATCAAGATCTACCTGATGGCCTGGGCCAATAGATCTTTTCATGGCATGCCGCCATGTAGCCGTTTTATTTTTTACATATCCATACATACCTTGTCCTCCTCTATTTCATTATCCCTTGTCCAAATCTATATGATTCGAATCAATCCTGTCTATAATGAAATGTAATATATTCGATAATCTATGTAATACTATGCCCATAAAAAACAACGCCAGTATCTGTGGCAGTAGGTTGTTTATATATAAAACTAGCATTGCTATGCAAAATAAGCTCACCCATACTGACGTGCAATAGGGACATTCTAGCAAGTCATTAAAAAACCTCAATATTCTATTATTCCTCTTTAATAAATAATTCCGTAACGGATCGAATATAGTAGACTTACTAAGCAAACCCGTCACAGCTTCAATCAATATGATTGTAGCTAATATTTCTAACAAAATCATGTCCTTCTCCAAGTTGTGAGACGTGCCCGCCTTTTAGACGAGCACGCCATATATTAACCTAAATTATAGAGACCTGTCTATAACTCCTATACCTAACATGCGAGGATCTAGACATGCGAACCCAATTTCTTCCCAACCGAAGAAGCCAGCTTTTTGGCGTCTAAGTAGGGTGGGATCATCATATGCCTCATAATCCTTGCGAATAGGCATCACAAGAGAATCATTAACACTGAGATCAAAACCAATGACCTGAGTTTCTCCCAATGTGCTTACAGTACCATCAGCTGCTGTAACATTAGGATTATCCAGCGTGTAGTTATTATACTGTTCACTGCCGTCGGCAATAAACTTACCATAAGCTGAAGAATTACCATTAATGTTATACAAACCAGTGGCACCAAGATGCTGAATTTCGTGAAGTGTAACGTTCCAAATGCTACCCATACCAGCAGCCTGGAAGATTTCTCTTCTAGTCACTGTATCGATATCAGTGTCGGTCCACTCACGGATGTCAGCCGCATCTTCGGGTGCAACATAAAGATCGGTTAATGTTCTTCCGATTCTCTTGAAACCAACTATCATTTTATTGATAAGTTCTTTTGAAAGATAACCAGCACCAGTAGATGCAGGATTAATCTCATAGATAGGAGCTGGACGGGAACCAAGCAATCCCTTTCCAAAGAAGTTGGAAGTAGCTGCAGGGAGAATAACCCTCCAACCACACTCTTCTTCATAATCAGAAATAGCTTTCGCGGCTTTTTCAGCAGCGCGAGCTGCAATGTCCACTCTTGAATCACGAGCATACGTCAACTTCCAATCACCTGAAGCATCGATTGTAAAAGTTGGTACATATACCTCTTCGCCGATACCTTCAATGAAGTTCTGAGCAACGTAACCTAGGCCAGGCAGTACCCATACAGGAATTTCAAAATCTTCCGCAACCGGATAGCTTGCCTGTGCTCCGGGGCCCAATCTTTCGACAGCAAAAAGCTCTCTCATGATTGATTCGCGCTCAATAGCTTGGAGGATCGGAGTAGTTAGTGCCTGAGCAAATTCTCTATTTGCTGCCAAGCCTTCCCTGGTATTAATATCCGCAGTAGCTCGAAAAAGTTTTTGCATTTCTTTTCTATCCATAATCTAACTATCCTCCACAAAGTAATTTTGGATGCACTAGGCGTGCTTTAATCCACAAAACTTTAAATATTAATACAGTAATTTTACCCTAATAGGATAAAGTACCGTGTTGTTGTTATTAGCCGTGACCTGTGCGGCACTTGCTCCCTTCATAACAACAGCTACCAATCCGTCCATAGCGACGTCATTCCACGGCGTAGTCTGCGTATTTGGGGTGTCTCCAGAATCACAAAGCTCAGACAAGCTGGTCTGCTTTACGTACAGGCCAGTACCAGCAACCAATACACCACTTCCATAATAATGTATGGTATCCCAAATACCTAAGTGAGCAACACCAACAGGAGCGGGCTTATGGCCCTCTATCACTCCATTAGCATTATAGCTAGGCTGTGCAATAACATCTGAAGATCCGAGATCTCCAGGCAACGTCTGCCCAGCTGGGTGAATTGAATGATAACCTTCTTTTACTTTCTGCATCAAAAATCCAAAAATTGGCTTATCCTCATTAGCCACATAGATTTTTACTGTAGCGTCGTTCTGGCTATCATCCAAATAGCAAGCCGATCCCGCATATGCTATAACTCCTCCAGCACCTGTGTGTGCTGACCCTGAGGCCAACTGACAGAACTGGTTTTCTACAACAGGATGTCTGGGAATAAACATAACGACAACTCCTCCTTATACAAATTTTAATAAAGATTACTCACCTTTTTTAAATCTCTTAGCTAATTCTTCGCCTAATTCTTTATACTTAGCGCGCATGCTCTTACTAGGGGTAATCTCCATATTTAACATAGCAGCGACAGCTTTCATAGGCTCAATAGATTGTGTAGAATCCGCAGCATCCTCCTCATCTTCAGACGCAGCTTCTTCCTCTGATTCTTCTTCAGAATTGGCTTCGGCATCTTCTTGAGATGCTTCTTCTTCCGATTCGCTCGAATCTACTTGTCCCTCTTCGGCTCCGGCTTCTTCCGTGCTAGACTCTTCTAGCTTGGCGATGATAGATTTACGAAGTTCTACTCTTTCTTCTTTATAAATCTCGAATGCCTCATCGTCCATCTCTCGAATCTTGGCAATCTGGTCTTCGACAGCTTTTCCGCTAGTCGCTTCTACACCCGCTTCCTTTAAATCCTCAAATCTAGCCTGAGCAAGCTGATCCTTTTTTATATTCTCAAGCTCAGTCCTAACTTCTTCTGCTTGTTTTACTAGCTCTTCTTTCTCAGCTTCAAAGTCAGATTTTTCTTTCTCAAGATTCTGCTTATCGGTTTCAAGCTCTTTTACCTTATCGGAAAGATCGGCAACAGCAGATTCCAATTCTTCCACCTTCAATTCCCAGTCACTGATTTCATTGTCTTTTGCCTCTAAAGACGCTGTCAGCTCACTGATTTTATCGGCAGATTTAGTAAGCGCTTTTTCAATTTCCTTCCTCATAGCGACTTCCTCTTTCTGCTGGAGCATCTCTTCAACAATAAGTTTAACATCTTGAGTAATACCATCTTGAGTCACTTTCTCAGTCATGAAGCTAAACCTCCTTAAAATAGTCTAATAATTAGCACCAACCTCTTAATGCCATTAAATTCTCCATGTCCGTGTCCTAATCCATATCTATATACATTAAGCATTACTCAATGTAACAGAAGAATCTTTCCAAAAAACTTGGTTAGTATGCGTGCTAAGGAAATTATAGCCTACACCTAACATTATGATTACATCAAAATCACTGTCATCACCAGCGGCTCCGGTCGACACTAGTTTAACAACGTTATTAGTAGTGTCCTTATCAAAATATACACTAAGAACGGCGCCATCGGCTGACAATGCGGTCGCTTGAAGGATACCTTCAGCAACGTCCATTCCATTAAATGATACACCGCTGGATACCACTATCTCTGTGGTACCGGATGCCAAAGTAACTGTGGTTCCCCATATAAAAGGAACTCTACGACCATTACCCAAGTTGCGATACAATACAGCTTCAGCATCAGCGGCATTGACTCTAACAAGTTTGGGTATGCTTCTTCCTCTTGGATTTGCTGCTTGTGGCATGAGCGATCTCCTCCTTATTTAGTTTTAACTACCCAACAAGTTTTGCAACTTTGCTAATAGATTGCCTCGATTATCTCTAGCTTCCAAGTCTGCTAACTTGTGTTTAGTATAATCCCTTGTTTTTTCTATAATTTGTCTCCTAATACACTCTGGATGCTCCGCCCCTCTCGAAGGAGATGTACATCCAGTCTCGTAAAGAGCGCACCAATTTTCATGTATAATTTCTCCGCCTGGTACGTCAGATTTAGAATTAACTACCCTTTTTTTATAATTAACGCATACACCAGGGCTTGTTTGCGTGCGAGTATCATTAACATTAATCCCCCCCGGATCAGCAGCGGGTGAGTTAAATTCTATGGTTGTTCCCTTATCTTTCATAATTTTGGTCTCCCCTTCTTGAGGTTCTAATTCTATTACTATTTCCTCTCCATCATATGCGACTTTCAAATTCTTTTTAGCCGTTTCCAAAATTACAGATCTGGGATTAGCAGGATTTTTAACTAAACCACATCCTGAGAATAATAAATTACGAAGAACCCTAGCAATCTCCCCTTTGGCAATTTCCTTTCCCTTTCTCAATATTCTAGCTGCTTTTCCCAGCACACTGTCCGAAGCCAGCCCTAAAGCCTCTGCTTCTTTTCTAGACATAATTAAATCACCTATTTTGACATCAAAATCTTGAAAATAAGTTTCCATGGATAATTTCCACTTATTGCCCTTAACCTCTTTGGCAAGCTCTGGAAATCTACTTTTGTACAAAATGCCCGCAATCATAACATCTATATCCATCTTATCCAATTCTTCCAGGCTTAAATCTTGTAATTCAGATATATCTAGTTTATTCCCGGCGCGATCTATAAAGGCGCTTGAATATATATGCCCAACAATATCTGTTTCACTATGTTCAATATCCAACGCTTTGTTATTGATTGTATTATGTGACTTAACCAGTTCGGAAGGTAAAAAATATGCTTTATTTAAATTTTGCCCAGACGAAACGAAAATGCCCGAAAAAAATAGCATATCAGGAGTTTTATTCTCTGGAAAATGTATTATCGAAGCTACTTCCTTTTTGAGCTCCTCAGTGCTCTCACATAAATCTATGCGAGCCTCAAGTGTTACCGGATCATATTTTTTCACGGCAAACTCCTCCTCTAAAAATGATAGTGCCTCTATTATAATATGGTTAGATAAATACTCGCCACCATTATTAATTATCCGATTTCAGCCCTATCACAATCCCCTCCAAAAAATCCTTGAATTGATCCTCATTTAAAATTTCTGTGGCAGCATGTATCAAGGTTTTTATATTGATATCAGCAGCTTGAGTAGTAGCTGATGGCTGATTACTCGGTGCCTGGTTCGGTGTCTTAGTTTTGGTTTGAGTTTGTGTGTTCGGTTGCTTTGGTTTAGGCTGCTGCCCTTTAGGTCTGCCGGCCGATGGCGTTCCCTGAGGCGCCCTTTGGACTGTCTGTATTTTAGATTGCTGAAAAGGACTGCCCAAAATTCCCAAGGTACCGTCTAGCACGCTCGGTAGTTCATTCTGCATGTTATTAAATTCATTAGGAAAATCAAACCCCAACTGCTCCATGGCGGTTTTATATGACAACATACGCCTATCCACCAACTGCGATATGGTACTCATATAAAGTATGAAGTCTCTCAATATAGTATTATCCCACCTGACTTTAGGAAATTGGGCAAACCCCATCGCCTCAGCTATCTGACTGTATTCATTATATATCCAAATTTCAACTTGCTGTCTGGCGTAATTTATCTCCTCGATTACAGACTTAACTATCATCCCAGCTTCTGCGACATTAACATTGGTTATACCATCTATCAAAGATCTAGACATTGCTATGGCACCGGTGATATCTTCATTAACTTGCTTATATTTATCCTGCCCTAGTACGGCCTCAATTTCAGGCGCGACTATTTTTTCAATCTCCAATGTGTGATTCCACACAACATCAAAAGATTTTGATGTGGTGTTAAACAACTGGGATACGGTTTCTAACTGCGTCTGGTCCGTACATGGATATTGGTCATTTCCTATAGTAATTTTAAGTATATAATTAGTTATACCGTCTAAAGTACTTAGGTCTGCTTGCCTCAAAGATTTTTTATATTCCAACGAATCAAAAGCTTTAACTCCCCTAGGCTTCGCGTAGCGCTCGTATGGCTGTTTTCGATAATCTACACTCCCTACAAATAGCGGATCTAATTCGATTGTGCCCGATTCGGCATCCCTTTTAAAATCGGAGGGCAACAACTTCAAAATCAACTTTTCATCGTCCGTCAAATCCTTAGTTTCCTTCTTCAACAAATCTTTGAGTTCGGCCGAAGGCTCTAAAATTACTTTGGATTTATCAAAAAGCAAGCTGCCCTGGATGGTGATATTAAGCGGATTCAATACTGTATAGGCTACGGGGATATAGCCTTTAGACCAAACTTTTTTCTTTTGAGCTATTTCTTCTTTTAATTCTCTTTCATCTTTTTTTCTACCATCTAAATCAGCGGACATTTTTTCTAGACGCTCCATTCTTTTAGCTCGTATTCTAGATGCCCTTTCTGACATTTCTTTGAGAATGCCTCTAGCTTGGTTAGTCCTCGGTTGTCCTGGTATAGGCGATAAATAACTAACGCCAGGCTCATATTTACCAATAATTTTATAAGTTCTAACCATTCCGACTCTAAAAAAATCAAAAAATATCCAATCTAATATTTGTTTAAACCCAACATCAAAATTCCACGTGTCGTAAAACAATTTTATATTGTCATCATCAATCGCATTCTCAAACCCCTTAGAAGCAAAATTGGTAAGAATATCGATATGAGATCCATAAACATCAGCTTCATAATAATAATTAATAGCCCGCTGAAAAAGCTCTTTCGGATCTGACTCACTGATTCTCTTTTGTGCCAGGTCTAAATCAGGTCGGACTAAAAAATCTCGCCTTAAAGTAGAAGCTCTAGCCATTCTAGGTCTAACACCCGCGTTCTCAGGCAACGAAGCTAATACACTTTCCGTGGGTCTCAAGAAAAATACAGATTTACCAGACGATTCATCGACCTCAATTTTTTGTATGCCAGCATTAGGATATTTCTCTTTAAATTCCGCGGTAACTTTTTGTAATTTTTTAGAATCCATAAAAATTCTCCTTTTTATACCTTATCGCCATTCCCGACGCCTTTATGAGTTCTATAAACCTTATACGCTTCTCTAGCGCCGGCTACGGCAGTAATTATACTTGCCGCCGTAGTAGAAATGGAAATTCCAGTAAATACCGCCAAGAAAGTAGCTATAAGTATCCACACTTTCACTGATAAACCTATATCTAACAATCGTTGAAGCCACTCAGTCCAAAACGGTCTCCACTCCATGTCGTTGATTTCCTTTCATTAAAAAGTACGTTTCTAACTTATTAAGTTAGTTAATCCCCGCTACCCAGGATCGCATTTTTTAGATAATCTTTTCCACTAACGGCTGCGGGAATAGTGAATTTAGCTCCGGGTTTGTGAGGGCGTATCAAGCCCTGTGGATGCACAAACTTATCCAGTTCTAGGCTCTGTCTATATAATTCTCTTACGCCCCAACCAGCTAAGATTAAGGCAGAATATAAATCTTTATTTTGCCCTTTTCTAGGTGTGTCAAAATGTCTCACGCCCCGGGCAGTTTGTGTTACAACTATATTCAACAATTGGGATTTAAGTAGTTTAACCGCATCATATTCAGCATCGATTAGCTCCGCAGTCTCCCCTCCCAAAACCGGTTTAACTGGAAATCGCAACTCTTTATGCTCGAAAAGTGCCAAAGTATCAAAATTGGCATCCGATATCCAACTGGTGGAGGGGTTCACAAGTTGTAATATCCTCTTTCCAGGTTTGCCCTTCATAGATTCATCCTCTATATCTATGATGCGCTCGTGATCATTGTGCCCTTCTTGCAACAGATCGGTGATAGCTTTACCACCGCCTTGAGAATCCATGAATATCCTTTTCACATTAAAAACATCGGTCAATCTTTGGATCTCCATTACCATCTCTTGTGTCTTCTTCTTTTTTAACTCTTTAACATAAACTATTTTATGTGGCGCTCCGATTTCTATAATAATTATACCGCAAGCCGCCGAACCCCCTTGATTTGGATCTATGCCCAATACATATTCCTTGCCAGGATCACCATTCAATTTCAAAGTGAAATCGCTTCCTAACGTACAGGCTTCCAGCATGGACCCCTTAAAGAACCCATCACTATCTGAAACCATGGCAGCTTCATATTCCATCATGAACTCTATGCTCGACATAGTTCGGCGTGCTTCATTTACATTCTCTTCATCCAAGAACCCATCCGGCAAGAGCTGATAAGGCACTTGATGAACAGCATATCTGGTATTAGTTCCCTCTTCCTCCATAGCTTTCCAGTAAGATCTCATCCTTTTCCACATATGATTGAACTTAAAATATCCGGAAGAGGTCATTATCATTTTATTAGCAGTCTCGCCACCAAAATCTTCGGCGGTCGCCAAACCTAACTTGATTAATTTCTCTCGTTTCTCCCGCTCTCTAACCCTCTGCATAGGTTCTGAAAAAGTAACAGCCATGGGTCTAAGAACCAAATCAATAATGTCTGAGGGCATCTGGGCCAGCTCGTCTATCTGAACTAAATAAAACCTCGACCCCCTAATTTTCGCTCCGTCCACACCTATAGGTAAAGCCTCTATGTAACTACCATGGGATTGATCGGTAGCTTTAAATTTTAGATAGCACATATCCGCACCGCGCACGGGACGCTTTTCGGTAGCTTCTCTCAATATAGGTGATCTCTGATAAAGCTTTTCTACCTCGGCAAATATCATTTTAGACTGCCTAAACGAAGGTGCTATAAGACCTACCCTATATCCTGGGTATAGCAGAGCATGCAGAACTGCATTAACTCCAAGTAAATACGTTTTTCCACCACCACGACCCATTACCGTAATAGTGAAACTCTTAAACCACATGTCTCTCAGTATAGATCTTTGTATGGGGGCCAAATCCACCATCAATAAATCATAGGCCGCCGCCACAGGATCTTTTCTATAATAATCAACCAATAATGATCCTTGATCCATTATCAGCTCTATGTTTTCATAAATATCTACGCCTGGCATTGTTTACTCCTCTTCCACTATTCCAGCATCTTCGTCGTTCCGATTACCTATTAATAGATCTGACTTTAATGATTCTTCCTCTTCAGCTCGCAGAGACTGGGCCCTATCTAAAATCTCTTGTTTCTTATCAGCATCAAAGTTAACTGCCAGATCTACAATGGAAAAGCCGCCAAATTTTTTGGGGTCTATTCTGTCCTTTCTTCGAGCAGCTAAATTATCTTTCAATTTTTCTGTTTGCTTTCTTATTTTATCTATGGAAATGGAGGCATCCATAGTAGCTACGGCATCGTCTTTGCTAGCCCTTAATATTCTAATTTCTAAAACTCTGTTGATAGCAATAGACATGATATCATCCATATCATTTGCTGTGAGTTGGGACTCATCAAAATCTCGTAAATAAGTGCCTACTAGCCCCTCGTACATCCGATTTTCTTCATCATCGAATATATCAGCTGCTGGTATATATTTTTGGAGTAATTCTTTAAACTTAGGCGGGTTTTTAGGTCTCCCCGGCTTTCCTTTTGCCATTATCCCCCTCTACACTAACGAATGCAACTCTTCTATACACTCTACATCCTTTAACTCTTCTTTTAATAATATTAAAAATTCTGGAGTGGCGTTATGACCAAATATATGCTCAATATCTCCTCCAAAACATAATTCTAACTGATTTAGGTAGGTCAGTCTTTTTTCGGTCATAACAAAATCCGTGTCATCTAACCTAGTCTTATTCTCGTCAATCCAATCAGTAGCCTCTTCCGACACATAACCGTATTCGTACACCATACTATCGGAAAGAGCATCTTTCTCATTAAAATACTCTCTCAGAGACTTTGATATCTTATCTTTAGTTTTTTGTGAATGCTCGGCACCTAACCTTTTCTGCCGTATCTTTTCTTTAGTTTCGTCACTAAGTCTGTGCCCAACTGGGCGACCCCTCTTTTTACTAACCTTAATGTCGCTCTCCATGATCTACCCTTCCAAGTCGATATCGTCAACCATACATTTAATGAGTCTATCAGATCCAAACAATTCAACAGATGCTACTAATCTATCACCATCAATTTCGACTACCGTGCATATCATCCCCTTAAAAGGCGTTCCTTTTAATCTATAACTGTGACCCTCTTTCACTTCATTAATAGGGACCAAATCTTCATATTTGCGGCTTGATAAAACTTCTATTTCTTCTATCTCCTTTTGGGAGCATACTCCAACATACTCTCGAATCCAGGGGCAATTACATAATTTAGCGTGTAGTCCATTATTATAATCGCATTTGACAAAAATATAATTATTGTACAAGGGTACGCTCTTTTGTTTTCGCCCCGATTTAGTATCATATTCACGTATAACGGTAGGATATAATACCTTATCTACTTCAGGGAACGATTCCAAAAATTCTTTGACCCTTTTATATTGCTGTTGAATGATTGTCCAGACGTGCCATGCCTTCATTCCTCAATCCTTTCCACCTTTGTAGCTTTTTTACACTCGGGGCAAGCATACATGATGGTATTTACAGAAGCCGTAAGTACCCTCCCACATTCCACGCATTTGAACCAACCATTTCTTTTGGACCGAGACGGTTTAGAAAATGAAAAAGGAAGGTTCATATAGTCATCGGCGAATTTACTTTCCCTATGGATACGCTCATTATGCTTTCTAACACCCTCTTCTGGTTCCCATCGGCGAGGAGTAGACCCCGGACTAAGATCTCCCATGTTATAGCCCTCTCTTGTAATCTATTTGAACAAATCTTTTACTACTAATATAATCAGCTATATATACTACTAATTCTTCGGGGGTATACTTGGACAGTGGTTTACGAACAGATTGGTCGGTCCACGGGCCATAATGGTAAAAAATGGCAGAACATATCATATTAGCGGAATCCCTACTAAGCCTACCTTTGAATTTTTGTCTATAAACATCGGCAGCTATGCTAGCCATCACTTGAGGATGATCTGAGGTAGTATGCCCAGTCTTATCTTTTCCCTGCTTAGCAAGATCATGTAACAAGGCCGCAGCACATACCTCGTCTCGATGCGAGTCACAGCCCAACCCTATGCTAAGATCATAAGCTAAAGCAAACACTTTCTTCATATGTATTAATGTGCCATCAGGACCTAGTTCTTCCAAAGGATGAAATTTTCCCGAACTACTTGAAGGACAATCTTCAAATATATAATCTGGCGCAATTTTAATACATTCTTCAGTAAATTCCCTTATTACAGGATTGATGATCAACGATAATTCTTCTTTAAAAAACTCTAACCTATCCTCTGTATCCATAATACTCTCCTTAAATAAAAAACCCCAACATTATCTAGCTCGAATGTATGGGGCGTCCGTACTTAAATTTGTTCTATCTTCTTTTGTACTTGGAGTCTGCGCATTATACCCTGACTGTGGCTCAATTCTCCACTCGCGGGGGTAATTAGCATAGGCTAAATCCATGTAATCAAATCTTCGCCTATCATCCCTAATTAATGTTGCTCCCTCACGATATCTAATCCAATATGGTTTTGTGAATGCCGAATGGGAAAGTGGCATTACTCAGCCTCCTTAGGGTTTGTTCTTTCCAAGAACACCGCTATTTCTCCGTCATCATTTTCATTAGCAGTCATCCAATTCATTATTCCCATTACGAATTCCGGGACACCGTCGCCCTTCCATTCATAACTAATTCTTAGATATTCATTCTCCCCCATTTTTACGCCAACACTAGCATATTTATACTCGCCCTGCTTCATTATTTCAGAGCCCTTAATATCTTCTGGCATAATTTTAAGTGTCAGTGCTTTTTGAGCCATTTCTTTCTGAATTTTCTCCTCGTTGGTTTCTACCACTTCATTATTCACCATGGTAAACTTCCCCCTTAGTCATTAATTGTTCTAATAAAATAATAGCTTCGACAGTGTCTTCCGCTGCTCTATATAAATCTTCTAATGTGCCATCATTATTTATGATAATATCAAAAGCAGTGTAATCATTGAGTGCGGTTTCAGACTCGTGATTCATACCACGAATTTCATGTATGACGGGTCGTGTTATCTTTATTAATATTCCCCTGTTTTTCCTTACGTAGTCGCACTCATTTACATGCCTTACGTCTGTAATGACTACGTCCTTGTACTCCCGTTTCTTTACTTCCTTGTCCAAAGCATACACCCAATAGTCGTGTTTAATTCTACGGTAAAAACTACCTAGTTCCTGCATAATTTCTCGTGGAGACCAATAATTTTCTGGATCACTAGACGCCCCGTTATACCTCTTGGCAAATCTAAAATCCGGAGCTTCCCTCATATTCTTGCCCCGCTCCCATAACTGGTCATCCGTAAGTCCAAAATGTTCCTTGCACATATTTTTCAATTGCGTGGCAAACGCCATGTGCTCAAAGCATCTTCCTTTGTGACTAAAAGATGTAATTAAATATTCCCCAAATTGATCCTTACCGCTTCTGGCCTTTCCATGTAGTCCTATTATCATATTTTAATCCTCCGCAAATCTTTAGTAGCTTTTTCAAATTCGGTTTCAAATTTTTTTATAGATTTAGAAGCTTTGTCCACAGATTTAACGAATTCATTCGCTTTTTTGTCTAAATCTTCCATTTTTCTATCTATGGGTATTAATTTAATGATATATTCCTCACATCCTGGAATATTGGGGTTATATCTATATAAATGAGTGATTTCCCCCTCATCATCAAATTCAATCCAATATTTAAAAATCATTACTTAACCTCAGTTTGCCAAGTGGCAAACTCAATTTGAGATTCTAATACTTTTATATCCAATCTCAATTTTTCAGTTTCTTTAAAAACTTCATCGACGTCAATACATAAAATTCCTTCGCCTTTTCTATCTCGGCCGGTCGCAGCACCTAATATATATTCAAAACTCCGCAATTTTCCTTCCGTCGTATCCTTAATAGCCACCGCGTCCGCCAAACTCAAAGATGTCTTATTTATAGTAATAACGGTGCTTGCCATAGTACGATCTATTTGGGTAGAAAACTGCTGAAGCTTATTGTATAAATCCCTAAGCTCAACTAGTCTTTTTTCTATAATAGATTGATTTGCAGCGTAATCTTCGTCGTCTTGAACCACAGTTAGATACGATATATGATCTCTAAGATTATATATTGAATTCTCTAAGTACTCCTTTTCCTTTATAAGTTCAGCTAAAAGCATATCCCTTTCTCCCTTATTCTGGGGTTACTTCTTGTGCCTGAACACCCTTATCCGTTTCTACTAACTTAAAAGTAACTTTTTGTCCAGCTCGAAGTGTCTTATATCCCTCCATATTGATGTAAGAATAATGGACAAAATACTCCCTAGACTCATCGTCTTCCTTATTGATAAAACCATATCCACGCTCTGCGTTAAACCATTTTACTACTCCAATAACTCTATCTTCTGACATAATACAAAATCCTCCTTAATAATTTTCGCATGCCCTGGGCATGCACCTAAACTAACTCATACCTATACCTATATTGTTACTAATATTATAGAATACTATCCCATATTTGCTAGATTTTTCCATTAATTACAGAATAGCAGCCATCAAACATCCGTGAGCAACGCAAGTCATAGGATCTTTAGCTCTTCGTATATCCTTTATTTCGAATGGTAATTTTTTCGTTCTAACACTTTCTTCTTTAAATTTTTCCACAAAACTTCCCGCCAAAGTCAATCCTCCAGATAATACCACCGGAATGGGTTCTCTGAATGATGGCAGTTTAACTCTCTCAAGTTCATAAACTATATTACTCAACGCATAGTTAATCAAAATAGTGTAATAAACCGCTATAGCTTCTTGAATCTGGCCTCGCGGTTGGAGTAAATCTAGATTAGTTTCTTCTTTCTCGATTTGCACCAACGAGGGATTAAGATCTAGTGCTGTAGCAACGGAACGATCTATCCAATCACCACCCTTAGTCATCGCGAACTGAATTATAGGGTCTCCTTCATAACAAACTACGGTATTCACCATGCCAGCTCCAAAGGACAGGCACATTCCCGTAAGATTATCATCCAAAAGTTCAGAAAAAGCTATGGCAAATCCCTCATTTAGAGAGGTTGGATTAAATCCCATCTCTTTCAGATATGCCTTCATCATCTCTTCATGATAAAAAATGTCGAATTTATTATCTATTGGCTCTGAAGGTATAGAAAACACTATTTTATCTTGCTGTCCCGAGTCGCCAATCAAACTCTTGATTATTAATTTAATCATAGGTAGAGATGATTTTTCTTTGGGAGAAAGAACCCCTTTACTCATAGGTCGTTTGGCTTCCAGATTTCTTTCATTGGCCATATGCAAAGCGTCTTCCCCCACCACTACAAAGTCATCCCCATCAATTATAAAATTAGCCTTCCTACCTTCTAAGGACATTCGGATGCTTTTCCTATTCACCTCTGACTTTGGGGTAAGCCTGAAAAACGCGTCTCTTTGCCTTTTATAAATAGGAGAACCTTCGTCGTTCATGACAGCCGACACTAACATGTTAGTACCGATATCTAGTCCTACTCCTTTCATAAATAACCCTCCTTACATATTTAATAACTTCCGTAACTTAGCCAAATCGGTCTTCATATCCCGATTTTCCTCTTTCAACTTCTCCTCCTTTATATCAATGTGAGAATCAAGTTTAGGCTCCGCCTCTTTGTCTATAGGATCTATAAATATCTTATCTTCCAATTCGGGTCTATCCATATTACTCCCCACCAAAGGTTGTATGGACCCATCAGCTATCCTATTATATAATTCCTCAAGTTTGTCTTGTAAATTGTATAATAATTGTTCCGATTTTTCATCAGAAGATTTCTTAGACTCCAGATTGGACTCTAGTTTGGCTATAGTAAGTTCTTTACTGTGCATCTCTTCGGAAGTCTTTAATCGTAAATCAGAAATTTCTTTGTCCTTCCCAGACAATGCATTTTTTAGCTGTAATATTTCCGTATTTTTACCTCTTATTTTATGTTTAATATCCTCTGAAATCAGTGGATCTTTTGATATTTGAGATTTTAGTCTTTTAATTTCGGCGTTAGTTGCGATTAACTTATCTTCGATAGCTGCTTTTTGTTTTTTGGCCGCATTTAGCTGATCATTTATATTCCTCAATCCACTATTATATCGCTTTCTTTCAGCCTGTTTCGTCGCCTCGACAGCCTCTTCTATCTTTCTACGAACAATGTCCAGTGGTAAATATTGTGAAATATCTAAAGGCGTCCCCACTCCATTTTTAGTTACTTCAGCATGAATCGCGGGTTTTAATCTATCTACTAAACGATCGTCAGCTACTCTTCGTTGTCTATCTCTCGGTCCACCTCCCCCCATCTGCTTACCTGATCTTTCTTTGTTATAGCGTATCTTGCCCATTTACCTTCTCCCGAGTAGTCAAAACCTCGTCTATTAGGCCATATTCTTTAGCTTCTTCGGCACTCATATAATAATCTCTATTAATATCTCGTCTAATTTTTTTCTCTGAATGTCCGGTTATTATAGCTAACTCTTTTATCATCACTTCGTTCAATATATCCGCTTCTTCTACAGCTATTTTCATATCTTCGATATGTCCCTCGGCTCCGCCAGAGACCTGATGTATCATTATACGAGCATTCTGCAATGCGTATCTCTTTCCCTTGGTGCCCGCCGCTAAAATAAATGCGGCTGCACTAGCCGCATGACCCATACAAACTGTACTCACATCTGGTTTCACATACTTCATGGTATCAAAAATGGCAGCTTCTGCCGAAATATACCCACCAGGACTATTTATATACATTATTATATCACTAGTAGGATCATCAGCTTCTAAAAATAATAACTGAGCTACTACTAAATTGGCCATTTCACTTGTAAAAGATCTACCTATAAATATAATTCTATCTTTTAAAAGCCTTGAATATAAATCATAAACTTTTTCCTTACTTCCCGAACCTTCAATCACATAAGGCACACTCATAATTCTAAATCCTCCTAATTCTTTAGTTTTCTATCTATATTATAGAATATTTTTACAATTTTGCTCAATAATAAACAACTTATTAGTTCTACTTAGGCATTTGAACACCCCGCTGCCCCGTATTTATCGGCTGATAAATCTCCAAACTCTTGGGCATTACCAAGACTATTTATAGTTATATAATCAATTATGGTTAATCTAACGGACTCAAATCCCCCAGCGAAAACTCCTCTTTCATTAGTCATATTTGAAGCTGTAGTTAGCCATGATCTGGCTTGTGTCAAATTACCAAAATCGGCAGCATCTCCAACACTATTTATAGTTATATAGTCAATTACATTTGTTTCTACTGTAGGGGTTTCGGATACTCGACCTCCTCCAAATATGCCTCGTCCATTTATACCGTTTGATAACCCATGAAGCGCATGTCGTGACACAGTTAAGTCACCAAAATTAGCAGCATTTCCCAAAGAAGATATCGTCACATAGTCCATTACATCGAGCGCCTCATACCCACCAGCCCAAACACCTCTATTACCTGTATAATTGGACACCGCACCAGTATAATATCTTGCCTCACTAAGATCTCCGAAGTCTTGAGCATCACCCAAAGTACTTATAGTTATATAGTCAATAACATCCGTAACTGCGCCACCGCCAAATACTCCTCGATTATTAGTCCCATTAGACGTTCCAGTCATTCCGACACGAGAAACCGTAAGGTCTCCAAAATAAGTGGCATTTCCTGTTGTAGATAGTGTCACGTAATCTATTTGATCGCCGTCATTAGTTCCACCAGCCCACACCCCTCTATCATTAGCTCCATTAGATGTGGAAGAAGTAACGTGCCTAGCAACAGTTAAATCACCAAAATCTTCTGCATCGCCCAATATAGAGATTGTAATATACTCTATAACATTGGTTGCCGCGCCATCAGTGCCTCCACCAAAGGCTCCTCTATCACCACCAGCAGCCACTGCTGGAGCATTAATACCCATAATAGTATCTATGTTGGCTGATTCAACACCTAGAACTTTTGCTATATTACTCCAATCTATTTGCATGACCTTCGATATGTCAGACATCATCTATTACTCCGATATTTTAGTAGTGTACTCATCTATTTCGGCTTGGGACATTGATCTATTAGTAATTGTAGAGGATGGCGTAGGATCAGTATCCAAAATAGTGCCGAAACTAGCAGTTGCATTAAAAGTTCCTTCTTCCCCGACCCAAACTATTTCGCCAGTGCCGGATAGGGTTATCCCGGTAGATCCAACAGGTGGTAACTGGCCTGGAGAAAGTTCAAACGCTCTATATTCATCTACCATAATAATGCCCCCTTATTTAGTTTTTTCCACTATTCTTCATCTTCAGTTAACTGATTATTAGAATCAAGGTATAAAAAATCTTTGGAGATTAGACTTTTTAGACCGGTTCTACGCATCGCATGCTTATATTCGCCCTTAAAAGTCTCATACATTTGATCTAGGAACTCATACAATAAATTGACATTGGGCACTTCCCCTTCAGACATAAGTTTTGAGTGATTATTTAAGTACCCTCGCACAAAAAATACAGCGGTTTGAGGATTAACACCATATTGCTCCAAATATTCATGAGTACCAACATTAAGACGACTAGTCATTTCCAGGTCCCTAATTGCATGCAAAAAGGCTGTCTTAATGTGTTCCTCTATTTCGGCTCTCTCATAATCCTCCTCATCCCAATCATCAGGAATATTATGTGATTCCTTTATTTCATTATATGCTTCTTGATATATACCTATTTCTTTAAGGGCACCTTCAATATAGAGATTTGAATCAGATATATTACAAGCCTTCTCTTGTATCTCTATATTCAGCATATCTAGATTGAATTCCAACTCTCTTAAATCTGCTTCGGAACTCATTTTATCATATAATTTTATTTCATTCTGTAGATTAGTCTTCCTGTAAAGAATCCTATCCAACTCTACTTTGTCTCTTCTCAACTTAAATATATTTTCCTTTAAAGCGCTTCGTTTACGCTCTATCTGGGCCAAGCATTGCTTAAGTCTTCTATAGGGAGACTGCGAAATCATATTCAGAGACATCATTTTACTAGTAGTCTGTGAATTTTGCTTTCCAAAAACATGAGTGGCCCTATTTATTTCTGGCATATTTTTTGCCAGTTTAGCTAATTTATTGTCATCGAAGACTTTAAAGTCCACCAATGATTTAGAGTCTGCCCCTCTTGTGGTAATCTGCATAAATACATTAGACTTATCCACTAGCTCGTCAGCCCTTAAAATGATTTCCTTTACTTCATTAACCGGAATAATTTCCTTAGTTAATGATTTCTTTTTAACCATTAGTCCTTCTCCTATTTAATTATAAATTAAGCCACTTGGACAAGTGCCAAATTTGGGTTAAAAAATATGACATCTGTACTTGTAGCATACCCTATTACTTGTACTTGTTCGCCAGACCCATTAGGAGCGGATTGTGTTAATTCCCCAACAGCCGTGGATACGTATACTAAGTCACCAGTAGTCCAGTTCCAACCGTCATTTCTAATATACCCTAGTAGTAATATTTTCTTGGTGCCTGTACCAGTTTCTAACGCTAAAGCGGTGCACGGCATTGTACCACTAGCACTAGCATCCGCGGTATCATAATTGCCATCAGAAGCCATATATAATGCAGCACCTACACCAAAAGCATTAGTATCGACCGTAGCATAAACTGTCATCCCGCTTCCGGCATCATCAGAATCAGGGGTCGGATCCAATTGGATATAAAATTGGTTAAGATCTAAGTCGCCACCAAGCTGTGGAGTTGTGTCTTCTACAATATTCGCCAGATACAGTCCACCACCAAAACCGTCATTTCTCAAATAACTTGCTAATAAAATATCATTAGTTTCTGGAGCAATAATAAATGTAATTGCGCTACCACTAATAGTATAGTCATTACCTACTCCTGGTTCCTGTAAGAGCCCATTCAGAAATACTTGTTCCGTATCACTCTGGGGAGTATATGCTAATGAAAAAGAAGTGTTGTTCCCATCTAAAGTTCCAGACGGTGTCTCATTAATAACCGATATACCTAAGGAGGTCCACTCGAACTTCTTTTGAGAATCATTCCAAGAAAGCACATACCCATCGGTTGCTGAATTGGTTGCTACTAAATGAGCGCCTGAAATACTAACGTCTTCTATCTGTACTCCACGAATCGCAGTATTCAGCATTATCTCAACTCCTCCTTATTTCTTACTTGGACTAACTCAACCGTTAATTATTTTATTTTTATGATATCACAATAGTGCTAGTATCCGGATCAAAAAACATTGTGTTTGCACTTAAAGCATGCCCTATTATTTGGACCATTTCTCCACTGCTACTTGGGGGTATTTGTGTCAATTCCCCTGTGGTTGTAGACACATAAATATCTCCTACAGACCAATTCCATGAAGTATTACATATTTGTCCTCTTAAAAGAACTTTTTTACTTCCCGCTCCTGATTCCAGGGCTAACATACGACAAGGCATCGTACCGGAAGCGGTAGCATCAGCTCTCTCATAATGAAAATCAGCTGCACAATATAAAGCGTTGCCAAAAGCAGCGTTCGCATCATCCACTGTTACTGTCATTATGTCACCTGAGTAAGTGCCGCTCGCTGACAAAACAGGACCATAATTTATGTTTTTACCATTAATATCGAGATCGCCAGAAAGAGACCTAGTGCCATCCGCCAGTAAATATTGAGTATGGTCATCATCAGCTAGACCATTTAGCCCGCCATGATCCATAGAACCGCTCAACGTATTAATTTCACCGGTAACATATTCCACAACAGCTTGTTCCGTTGGAACTGCATCATCAGAATTACCAGCCATAGTACCGTCAGTTGAAAATTCATTTATGGAAGTTCCATTAGGCAGTGCTACTGTTCCCTGAACAAATGTCGTAGCTTTAGAACTCGGATCAATAGCTATTACAGTGTGGGCTGAGAATGTTCCTCCCACCGAAAGTTTCCATTTATCCGAATCACTATTATCTACGCCATGCGTGGCTTTGGTAATACCAGCTAATTTATATCCAAACGACGGATCACCAGAACTCAACTCGTCTAGAAACATAAGGGTATTGCCCGTATCTGTAAAGGTAAATTCCCCGTTTTTAATAGTAGCTATTGTTGAAGTTTGCCCAAGACCACCAAGTCCAGCTAATTTTAGAGCTGCTGATGAATCGTCATATCCTATCGCGGCTACCGAGTCCCCGTTCTGATAAAAATCTATGACCGCGTCTAACCCACCGTCAGAATCTATGGTTAAGATACAATTAGTGTCATCCCTTAGATATAAGGCACTAGTAGCCAGAGGTGATGCATTACCTACACCTATCTGTCCGTCCTTTATTATCGTATCTGTTCCAACATATATTGTTCCGTTCTCGACATAAATATCCTTCCACGGCAGAGCTGCAGAACCCAAATCGTAAGTTCCTGAGGCTGCGGGCAGTATATCCCCATCTATTTTCAATAAGTTATTATCAAACTCTCCATAAATGAGTGGGGTTCCGGTATCGTTTGCTATGTAAAGTTTGTCTGATTCGGTAGTTAAAGTGTCGCCGGATTTATATCCTATAAGAATATTATTAGATCCTGTTGTAATTGCAGATCCCGCAGATGCACCTATAAATACGTTGTTTGAATTACTATTGCCTGACGCACCTAAACCAGCCTGATATCCTACAGACGTGTTATAATTACCAGAGGTATTATATCTGCCAGCAAGGTACCCAACACCCACGTTATAGTCCGCGCCCACCAAACTCGCTAGCGCTAGCCTGCCTAAAGCCGTATTATAAGTGCCATCAGTTACACCACCGAGGGCATCTGTACCTACCGCCGTATTACTAGTTCCCGTGGTAATGTTCTGAAGTGCATTAGCACCGACCGCTACTAAATTTGCAGCACTAGTAATATCATGACCAGTGTAGTCTCCCACCATAACATTACTCGAATAATTAAACGTACCACTAGTACGTCCACCGGCTTCCCTGCCTATAACAACATTATAACTTCCTGTCTGGTTTCCCCTACCAGCTCTCTGGCCTATAAAGATATTAAAACCACCCGTTGTTAATTCATATCCAGCGGTCTCTCCTATAACCACATTTCTTTGGGCACCATCCTGAACTTTATATAAAGCTAAATTTCCTATCGCTACCGACCCAACTATTGATCCAGTTGCACCAACACTACCTACCCCGGCAGCCTGATGACCAATAACTACAGCGCCGTCAGCTGATTGTATAGCTTTTCCCGCCTGGTATCCTATAACAACCGAATTTCCAGCTGTTGTCATATTATCTCCAGATTGATACCCTAATAAAACATTACTGCCAGAACCAGCTTCTAACGAGTCCCCAGCACCAGATCCACCGACTAAATTATTAGTTCCAACTCCATGTGTGTGTAAAATATATTGAGTGTGGTCATC
>Ga0209536_100002694_pt1 | contig 28968 bp, 26 predicted proteins | sample DeeMarSeWOR28_12_FD_187461 | JGI IMG/M metagenome (GOLD analysis project Ga0209536, IMG submission 187461) | Marine sediment microbial communities from White Oak River estuary, North Carolina - WOR-2-8_12 (SPAdes) (version 2) | ecosystem: Environmental > Aquatic > Marine > Intertidal zone >...
GATGTTGCCCAGCGTATCCATTTTCCATATCCGGTCCAGGCCATCGCAGCCAAGCCAGATGTACTGGCCATCCCAGGCCATACCGTCAACGTTATTGTAGGGTGCCGTAAATTGATAGATCACTACGCCCGTGTCCAGTCTTGTATTGCAGGGATGGTAATGTTCTGCTTTCTGTTGTCCTGCCTTCACTTTCGCGGTAGCTGTGCTGGCCAGACTGGAAAGCACCGCGATGACTACGATACATGCTACTGACAGTCTACTGCGCATTCTACGCCTCCATTCCATGTCTACGATATCTGTATATACAAACTCTTTACGAATATGTTATTGGTTATATTATAGAACACGGATTATGATTGTCAAGATATGCAATTAGGCTTAAGTCCCGCGTGAGCGCGGTTTGAGATTAATGGGGACAGGCATGCACTTTTTATACTTCTCTGTCGTCATGCGGTCCAATTAGAGGGTTCAGCGATTTGAGGATGCAACTGGGTTCTCCAATGCTGCTCACGCGCACACGCAAGATTCCAGATGCCAGATTGATTCATCGATTATCCTGAATTTTTTCACTCCATTATTTATTTAATAGTGGTTATTCGAGGATCCCGTTTCACGGGACGGTGATAAAACCTTCAGATTATAATGATAAAGGACGCATAATCGCCACGAGTGTTAATGCGTTGACAGCTTATCTGCAAAGTATATAATAATCCAGCATCCATAACCAATGACCAATGACCATTGACCATCTGGTAAGCCGGGATGATGGAAATTGGTGAATCTTCGATTCATCGATTACGGTGATGAAAAAATTGATTACGGAGATATAATATTCTGTAAGTAGTATGCCGGGAGGATGGAAATTGGTAGACACGGCGGACGTACCCTAGTCCCGCAATTGGTCTCGAATGGAATTAGATGGGCCATAGGCGAGGAGGCATCCTAAAATGAAAAAATGGCACATAAGATCCGGTGGCGGGGAAGATTTCGGTTTTTTGTGATGGTACATGCTCAGTGTAATGTGTGCGGTGCCATTGATGTTATTGCAGACGTAGATATAATAACAAGAATCATAGGTTCTTTTTGGGATGACAAAATCAAGAGGTAGAATACTATGCGCCTTATATTGATCTCACCACGTTCGTCAGAAAAAAAATCACCAATAGGTTTTAAGGTGCCGCAGCTTGCATTAAATATCATTGCCGCGCTCACGCCAGAGGATGTTGATATCAGTGTTATTGATGAACAGATTAGTGATATCGATTTTTCAAAAGATTATGATCTGGTTGGTATTTCGATAATGACCGCTACAGCGAAAAGGGGTTACGATTTGGCAAAGATATTTCAGGAAAAAGGAAGTAAGGTGGTTTTTGGCGGGATTCATGCGTCGGTCATGCCTGAGGAGGCAATCAACTATGGGGATGCAGTGGTAATCGGTGAGGCTGAAGGCTCGTGGCCAAATCTTGTTGAAGATTTTAAACAGAGTACGCTAAAGAGGTATTACAGGAGTATAGAACCCGATCTATCAACGGCACCTTTGCCAAAAAGGGATTTTAGAATTGACAGGAGTGTATTAGGTATTAAATGGCCCGGGTTTTATACAACCAAAGGGTGTCCATATGATTGTGAATTCTGTTCAGTGAGCAATGTGTATGGCAAAAAAATACGTACTGTGCCAATACCACGTGTAATAAAGGACATAGAAAATGCAGATTCAAAAATCTTCCTTTCACTTGACGACAATGTTGTCGCAAACCCAAAATATGCAAAGAGTCTGTTCAGAGAAATGGCTCACTTAAACATCAAATGGGGCGGTCAGTGTACTGTGACAATAGCCGAGGATGATGAATTACTCCAACTTTGCCGGAACTCAGGTTGCCTGGGACTTTTTATTGGACTCGAATCAGTATCTACGAAATCCATAGGAAAAATGCGCAAGACATTGAAATCAATGAAGGAAAATGAGAACGCGATTAGGAAAATTCAAGATACAGGTATCATATTTCATCCTTCGTTTGTTTTTGGCCTGGATGACGATACAAAAGCAGTATTTGATGATACCCTTGAATTCCTTTACAGAAATAGAATAGCAACTGCCACATTTAATATTCTTACACCATACCCTGGAACGAAATTATACCATCGCCTTAAGCAAGAAGGAAGGCTTATTTCAGAGGATTGGAGTCATTACAACCACCATACTGTTACGTTTCGCCCGAAAAATATGACGGTAAGAGAACTTGCAGAGGGGTATTTCCTTTTTAAAAAGGAAGTATACTCTTTGAATAATATAGGCCGACGTATTACTAGACTTGGCGAGATCGCCAATCCAGATGTTGCACAGTTTTTATTTATAGTATTCAATAATATTGCAGGTAGACAAACACTAATCGATTCATACAAAACCCTGGATATGCCCATCTTGAAGATTTGAACAGGGGGTCAATTCCTTTTTACTTACAGCATCTCGACAGACTCGATATCTTTCGTCGTCGAATATTGATACTGAGAGAATGGAATGAATTCAGCCCATGACTCAGCATGACATGGGGTGTCGAGATTATGCCTCGTAATTGAGCTTTCTTAACGTTAATATTATCTCGGCTTAGATATCCTACGTGTCCTTGAACAGAATAATGCAGGTCCTATATCGATGATTTTATTTGGAAATAGAGCTGAAGGTCTTGACAAATCAAGGTTTTACGGGTATTCTATTCCGATGATTTTCAGAAAGCACCTGTGAAACACACGGACAAAACACCCTTAAAGCGGATAGCCTTTATCGGCAATTATTTGCCACGTAAATGTGGTATTGCAACTTTCACGACCGACTTGTGTGAATCGACCGCTTCCGAATATGACAAACTGACCTGCTTCGCCCTGGCCGTTAACGATGTGGAAGAGGGTTATGTCTATCCACCGCGTGTCCGATTTGAGCTGACTGAAAACGACATTGTATCCTACCGGCGTACTGCGGATTTTCTAAACATTAACAACGTGGACGTCGTCTCTCTGCAACACGAGTATGGCATCTTCGGCGGCGTAGCGGGTAGCCACATACTCGTTCTGTTGCGAGAGCTGCGCATGCCAGTGGTGACTACTCTCCACACTGTTCTACGTGAACCCGACGCCGATCAGCGTAAGGTGATGGAGGAATTGATTCGATTATCGGATCGGTTAGTAGTCATGAGTAAAATAGCAGCGAAGTTTATGGTAGAGATTTACCATGCCCCTCAAGAGAAGATTGAAATAATTCCCCATGGTATTCCTGATATTCCATTTGTTGACTCAAACTTCTACAAAGATCAATTCGGCGTTGAAGGGAAAATAGTCCTGCTTACATTTGGGTTGCTTTCTCCGAACAAGGGGATCGAGAATGTTATCAGAGCCTTACCGGCTATTCTGGCACGGTATCCGAAAACTGTCTACATCGTGGTTGGTGCCACGCATCCCCATGTCCTGAAGGAGGAAGGCGAGTCATATCGTCTTTCTTTGGAGCTTTTGGCAGAAGAATGCGGTGTCGAAGAAGCGATTATTTTCCATAATCGTTTCGTAAGTCTGGAAGAACTTGTGAAATTCATCTGTACAACCGATATTTACCTTACGCCTTATATCAACCAAGGACAGATCGTCTCCGGAACTCTTGCCTACGTCGTGGGCGCAGGAAAATCAGCGATCTCAACTCCCTACTGGTATGCCCAGGAACTACTGGACGAAAATCGGGGAGTGCTTGTTCCCTTTAATGACCCGGAGGCAATAGCTTCACAGGTGATTGACCTTCTTGATAATAGTGTCAAACGGCACGCTATCCGTAAACGCTGTTATCTCTATGGGCGGGAAATGATCTGGCCGGTAGTTGCTGAGCGGTATGTAAAGTGCTTTGAAAGCGCTTATGATGAACGGATGCGCAGTCAGCGTTCTCCCTTTGCGATCAAACCATTGAGTCAACGCCCGCTGGACCTGCCCGTATTGAATACCAATCATCTATTCTCTTTGACGGATGATACCGGAATATTGCAGCATTCTGTTTCTATTGTGCCCAATTATAAAGAAGGTTATACAACTGACGATAACGCCCGGGCTCTAATTTTGACGATGATGATGGAGAGAAGCGCCCCTGATAGGATGCAAAAGGTCGATAAGCTTACTATTCGCTATTTGGCTTTTCTTCTATATGCGTACAATCCAGAACTTGGTCGATTCCGCAATTTCCTTTCTTACGATCGCCGCTGGATAGAAGAATGCGGATCCGAAGATAGTCACGGACGGGCGCTATGGGCATTGGGAGTTGTACTGGGGCAGTCAAAACTACAGAATTTACGCGACATAGCTGGTCATTTGTTCAGCGTTGCGTTGCCAGCGACACTGAAATTCAGTAGTCCGCGCGCGTGGGCTTTTACCCTCATCGGTATCCATGAATATCTGCGACGGTTCTCGGGAGATCGAGCTGCCCAGAATGCCGCGGAGATCCTTTCTGAAAAATTGATGGCTTTGTATCGGCGTAACAGTAAAGAGGATTGGCCGTGGTTTGAAGATATTCTCAGTTACTCCAATGCTAAGATTCCTCTTGCTTTACTCTTGTGCGGACAGAGATTATCGGTAAGCGATATGACGGAAATAGCCCTCAAAACCCTTGAGTGGTTAGTGAAAGTTCAAACAGCTGAGGAAGGTTACTTCCAACCCATTGGTAGCAATGGATTCTATCGCCGTGGTGGTGAAAGAGCCTACTTTGACCAGCAACCAATAGAAGCCTACGGAATGGTCTTAGCCTGTCTCGAAACTCACCGAATCACAGGCGAGAACAAATGGTATAAAGAAGCGCAACGCGCATTTGAATGGTTTTTGGGACGTAACAACGGGCGTCTTATGATTTACGATCCAGCCACTGGTGGCTGTTGTGATAGTCTACATTCCGACCGCGTCAATGAGAATCAGGGTGCCGAGTCGACATTAGCGTTTCTACTCTCACTTATTGAGATGCGCCAGGCTGAGAATATTCTGGCAATTCCAACCCGGGGATAGAATTGACTAATATCCAGTCCAGCGAACTTTTCCAGCGGCATCCGGAGAATCCGATTCTCGTTGCCCGGGACTGGCCATACCCCGTTAACAGCGTTTTCAATCCCGGGGCGATACTATTGTCGGATGGTATTACGCTATTGCTGTGTCGCGTTGAGGATCGAAGCGGACATTCACACCTCTGTGCTGCCCGTTCAAAAAATGGTATAGATGGCTGGCAGATCGATTCTCCACCCACTTTGATGCCTGATCCTGAAAACTATCCGGAGGAAACCTGGGGTATCGAGGATCCGCGCATTACCTATGTCCCTGAACTGAGCAAGTATGTAATTGCTTACACTTCATATTCGACTGGCGGACCTGGTGTTTCGCTGGCCGTGACTGGAAATTTCCGGCAATTCGAACGATATGGTTTCATAATGCTTCCGCCGGATAAAGACGCGGCACTCCTTCCGCGACGGATTGATGGTCATTGGGTGATGATCCACCGGCCGATGACTGCGTACGGGAACCATATCTGGCTTTCTTATTCACCTGATCTCTATCACTGGGGCGGACATCAGCTGATTCTTAGGGCGCGGCGTGGTGCCTGGTGGGATGCTGATAAAATCGGTCTTTCACCACCTCTGATCGAAACGCCAAGAGGGTGGCTTATGATTTACCATGGCGTAAGGCATACTGCAAGCGGAAGCTTGTATCGATCGGGTCTTGCTCTTTTTGACCTTGATAAACCAGAACGATGCCTACTGCGTAGCAATACCTGGGTATTTGGACCCGAAACATCCTACGAGCGCGAGGGAGATGTTCCGAATGTGACATTTTCCTGCGGTTACACAATCCTGCCGGATGGTGATACGCTTCATTTATATTACGGCTGTGCGGATAGCAGCATTGCCCTGGCCAAGGCCAGCATACAATCGCTGTTAGATTGGCTGCAAGAAAACGGAAGCCCTCCAGAGGACGACTATGGAATCAGGTGCGGAAACCGGAAAAAAACGTAGTTGGTACTCGGTAAACAGATGTAAAGTAAATGGATTCCCCGGCTAAACCGGAGGATGATACCGTTAACTCAATGGAGAACAAAGGATGGGGAGTGAATTCATGCGTTGACAGGGTTTTTCAAAGGCATATAATGACTACAGATGACCGATGACTGATACAGGATAACAGTTTTATATTTTTTCGGTTATCCGGAATCTGATATCTGTTATCTGTCCGCCTGCAGCGGACAAGCCGGGATGGCGGAACTTGGTAGACGCAGCGGACTTAAAATCCGCTTCTCAGCAATGAGAGTGCCGGTTCGAGTCCGGCTCCCGGCATTTTCATGGCAAAGCCATGAAAATAAGCACTAAATACTAAACAATACTGAGACCAAAAAAAACATAGTCATTATGTCACTATCTCATTGTGTCACTCGTGTGTTAAGTAGAGAGTCGTAGATCGTTACCGCCTGACGAAACGGGCATCGTTACCGTAGAACGTCAGACGATGCTGCTAAAGCAGCCCTTTCTTATTGTATTTCTTAATGCGTGTAAGGAGCGTTTTGTATGAAACGCCCAGTCTGCGGGCGGCTTCGGATTTGTTATTTTTTGTCTGCTGGAGGGTTTTTTTGATCAATTCAACTTCGGCGATCTGCCGGCCGGCGCTAGCCGCGATTTTGAGTGTTTTGGGCAGGTCAGCTTTATCCGAAGATGATTTCCTCTCCGGCAGTAATATGTCCTCAGATTGGATCGTCTTTTTTGCAATGATATTCGCCCTTTCTATCGTATTTTCCAGTTCTCGAATATTGCCTGGCCAGTCATAATGCCTTAATTTTGTTACTGCTTGAGCAGAGATGCCTTTATCTGACCGCAGCTTCTTAAGAACATGGTCGACCAAAAGCCTCAAGTCTTCCTTTCTTTCGCGTAACGGTGGAACGCGGATAGGGAAGACGCTCAGGCGGTAATACAGGTCTTCGCGGAATTTTCGTTCTTTAACAAGATTCAACAGGTCTTGGTTGGTTGCCGCAATTAAGCGCACGTCGACATTGATCGCATAGGTTCCACCCAGTCTTTCAAAACAACGTTCCTGGATCACACGCAGGATCTTTGCCTGCAGGTCCAGATCGAGGTCACCGACTTCATCCAGGAATATTGTGCCTTTATTGGCAAGTTCGAATTTGCCGATCTTCCTGGTGTGAGCGCCGGTAAATGCGCCTTTTTCCGACCCGAAGAGTTCATTTTCTAATAACTGGTGCGGGATCGCGGCGCAGTTAATGGCGACAAAAGGATTATCCTTGCGGGGCGATAGCATGTGGCAGGCACGTGCGAATAATTCCTTGCCAGTTCCTGACTCACCCGTGATCAATACCGTAGTATCGGTCGGCGCCGCTTTCTGCAATAGCTGGGCAACGTGTTTAATTGCCGGACCCTTGCCGATTATCTCGGGAGCGCCGTGAATTCTTGAAGTTTCGTCACGCAGCAGAATGCATTCATAGTATAGCCTCTGTTCTTCGAGTATGCGATTGATGATGACAATGAGCTGTTCGACATCGAATGGTTTGGTCAGAAAATCGTAGGCGCCGAGCTTCATTGCCTCGACTGCACGTTCTATTGTGCCAAAAGCGGTCATGATCAGGAATTTCGTATCCGTATCGAATTTCTTAAGCTCGCGCAAAAGGTCGATACCATCAATATCAGGCAGGCGCACGTCAATTATTGCGATCTCGAATTTCTCTTTCTTGAAAAAACGGAGTGCTTCGCGACCGGTTCTTGCCAGATGCACCGTAATCGCCGCGTCTTCCAAGCTTGCTTTGAGCATGTTGCCAAAGCTCTGTTTATCTTCAATAACCAGGATATCAGCCATCTCTTAAAACCTGCCAAAGACCTCGCGGGTCTTCTTCATTGCACAAAACTCACCGCACATGGTACAGGTTTCCTTTAATCTAGAACGGGAGCGCTTGTATATTGTCTTCGCTCTATCCGGGGCAGCAAGCAAGCCGAGTAGTTTTTCCCAGTTTAAGGCATACCTCGCCCGCGAGACTTCCAGATCGACATCTCGTGCTTTTTTTAATCCTTTGGCTATATCGGCTGCGTGGCCTGCCAGTTTCGTGGCAATGACGCCATCCCTGACTTCTTGAACATTGGGCAATCCCAGATGCTCTGATGGCGTAACATAACAAAGGTAATCAGCTCCGTAAAATGCTGCGAGTGCGCCGCCTATGGCCGCCACAATGTGATCGTAACCGGCGCCCACATCGGTTACGAGCGGGCCTAGCACATAAAATGGTGCACCATCGCAGATGTTTTTCTCAAGTACCATGTTGGCTTCGATCTCGTTGATGGGGATATGGCCAGGTCCTTCGACCATGACGCTGACTTTCGTTTTTCTAGCTCTCTTCACAAGTTCGCCGATTACGGTTAATTCACGGATCTGATATTCATCAGTCGCATCCGCGATAGCACCAGGCCGCAGACCGTCACCAAGACTCAAAGTCGCCTGGTATTTCTTGGCTACCTTCAAGAGACGGTCATAATATTCATAAAGGGGGTTCTCTGCTTTGTTGAACCGCATCCATTCGATCATCATCGAGCCGCCGCGGCTCACTACACCGCACACCCTCCGTTTTCGAGCCATGCCCTTTATGCTTTCCTGTGTAACTCCGCAGTGCACGGTGACGAAGTCAACGCCGTCAGCAAGGTGGCGTTCTATGATCTCGAATATGTCGTCCACTGATGCTTGGGTGAATGGTTTTTTCTTCTTACGCGCTTCAATTGCGACCTGGTATATGGGTACCGTCCCGATAGGTACTTTTGACTTTCTGACGATTGCCCGTCGGATCCGGTCGATGTCACCGCCGGTCGACAAGTCCATTACTGTATCTGCCCCAGCATCAATTGCTGCGGTGAGTTTCTTCAGCTCGATCTTCAGATCAGCCAGATCAGGTGAGGTACCGATATTCGCATTCACCTTGGTAGTAAGCCCTTCACCTACAGCCAGTGGTTGGATAGCGTGCTTTTTGTTCTTGAGTAAAACAATGCGCCCCTGTTTGATGCCTTTCCTTAGATAAGCCACAGATACGCCCTCTTTCTTAGCGACCTGTTTGCATGTATCAGGCACTATTTTCTCTCCACGGGCATACCCAGCGATGTCTTGGGCACGGCGACGGATACGAATTTCAGGATAAATGCCAGGGCTTTCTCCTCATTGGGTGCTTCAAAAGTCAGAAGATAGTCTGGTTTGCCGAACAGGCTTAAAAACTCTCTAATTTTAATGTCTTTTGGTGTTTTTATCGTGCTAACTATTTTCTGTAGCTCGCCAACTTTGCCCGGAATTACGTCCAACATCGAGACAAAAATCATTTACGCTCCTTTTTAGGTAATTATAGTCGGATTCGCTATATTGTCAATTAAGGCATGTGGATTAATCCTCCACATGCCTTCGATTGCAGTGATAACACACTGATTACAGTGATATATGACGACACAAATGAGAACGGTAGGTATTTTGACAGGTACAATAACAAAGCATTGGATGATGTCAGTTGCAACTTTGCCTGCACCGCCCGATAAATCGCGTAACGATGGGAAGAGCTGAAGGGAAACTGACGTTATTATCCGCGCTTTGTCGATAACATAGGCATATATACTTCTCCCGTTGAAACAGGATGCTCACTTTCACGATCAAACCAAGGATGTGTGTGAAAGTGGCATCGACACAGTCGGCTGCGCTTCCTTTGCTCAAAGATTAAGTCTGCACACACCTTGTCATTGCGAGGAGGCCGCATCCTTGAATGTTTTGAATATAATGCGGCAGACGCGGCAATCTCCGGAAAAACGAGGGATCCAAACAAACGTAGACATGTAGATTGCTTCTTCATCTGCCTCAGGCGTCCGCCTAAGGCGGATCGCAATGAAAGGTGGGATGAGGTGGAGATTGCTTCGTCGTCCCGTTTCATATTCAAGGGACAATATGATAACGGGACTCCCCGCAATGACGGCGAGGGTTGGAATAGTCATTGTGTTATTAGGTCACTGAGTCATTCTGTCATTCGTACACGTGAAAGTCATGTGTTTGAGTATTGAAATTTGGCAGTTATTTGATATTTGTATTTTGTGATTTGAGATTTCCTATTGAAACACGGGCGTAAACGCCCTACTCCAGATTCTGGGAAAAAAGCAGGTGTGGAGCTTACAGCGTACTAGGTTGTTGACATGGAGTTTTGGTTAATTAAAATGGGGGAGAAGGAGGAAAAATGGAGAAGCTGATTGGCAAGATCACCCATTATTTTAATAAGATCAGCGTTGGCATAATTGAAATCACTGAGGGTGAGCTGAAAGTTGGTGACACGATACACATTAAGGGTCATACGAGCGATTTTACTCAGCAAGTGACTTCAATACAGCTTGAACATGCACCCATAGAGAAGGCAAAGAAAGGCGATGCCGTTGGCATAAAGGTCGACGGCCATGTGCACGAACACGACCAGGTATTTCTAGTAACCGAATAAACGCAGTATCGCCCTAAAGGAACTCGCAGTATCTTCCGCCAAACAGAATTGCGGAATCGCAGTACCGTCCACCATTATCTGATGGTGACTCGCTCAAGAAAAGAAAATTACTTAGTATATCGTCTGCGTTTTGTCGAATCTTTACGGAGCGTTTTATCAAAAGCCACTGATTTATATTATTCTTTCTCTATCAATGGAGCTACACATTGATAATCACCATCATTAGTGTAGTCTAATTGTATTCCAATTGTCAGCACGGCATCGACTGCTTGAAGTGAAGTTATCGCTCTGTTAATAAATACACTGAAATCCCTGTCTGTATGACGTCCGCTTCCTTCAGCAATGTTGAGTGCGATAGAAGTCACGGCCCTTTTCCCTTGCGATATAAGATCGTATTTTTCGTCTGCGGGGTATTTTTTCAATATATCATAAAACAATTCTAATCAGCTTTAATGCCAATTGCCATATTTCTAGATCTTCGTATTTGAATCTCACAGATTATTGCGAATCTCGTAGAGATAATACTGCGAGCGCGTCTTGAGTCTGCGGAAGGCGCAGCGATGCTGCGAATTTCGCCACGAGTGCGGGGCGAATTGGTACTGCGAATGTAATGATCCGGCGTCGCTATACCCGTACTCCGCGGTCAATGAACAAGTGCCGTTTGATCTTCTGGGTACTCGTTTTAGGAAATTCCTCGTCGCGGATCTCAAACTCGGTTACTTTCTTGTATATTGGTAAGCCTTCATTGGCTTCTCGTACGAGTTCTTTGTAGATATTCTCGACATCAAGCTCACTCATCTCTGTGCCTTTTTCCTGGCTGTGCTGTTCAAGGCGTTCGTAATCCGGGAAGATCAGGGCACAGATCTGCTCCTTCTTGGTCTTTGGATCGATACGGGGGATGACCAAGACTTCTTTAATCCATTCGCTCTTGATCAGTTTTTCCTCGATTTCTTCGGGCTGTATATTCTTACCGGTTTGGGTCACGATGAGACTCTTTTTCCTGCCCGTAATGTATATGTACCCCTCATTATCCATGTATCCAAGGTCGCCAGTATACAGCCACCCGTTCTTTAATACTTCTTTTGTTGCAGCTTCGTTCTTGTAGTATCCAAGCATGATGTTTGGTCCGCGCGCAATGATCTCGCCAATACCGTTTTCATCCGGGTCGTCGATCTTTATTTCGACATCAGGTATGGCGATACCGACTGATTTTACCTTTGGTTTTTCCAGTGGACTGCAGGATAAGACTGGTGACGTTTCAGTCAATCCATAGCCCTGAATGATCGGTATGGCAAGAAGCTGGAGAGCCTTGGCGACCTTCTCGGTGAGTGCTGCCCCACCCGCACAAGCGATCCTCAAATTGCCCAAGCCCATTTCCCGGCGCACCCTGGCAAACAGCGGCTTTCGCAGGAATGGTACCACCGAACCAATGCCGCTGATCGTATTGAAGAGTATTTTTGTAGTAACGGGGCCACTAGCCACTTTGCGGTAGACCGCGCCGACGAATTTTTCAAAAAGCAGAGGCACGGCAATCAGGCAACTCACTTTTGACTCTTTCATTGTGGCCAGGATGTCGGTCGGCTTGAGGCTGGGCGGGTAGTAGATCGCGGCGCCGCGGAACAATGGAAAGAGGAATCCAGCCGTTCCTTCAAACGTGTGGTGCATAGGAATTATCGAGCATAGGCTGTCTTTCTCATTGATCTCTATGAAGCGCTCGACCGATTTCATATTGCACATGATATTATAGTGGCTGAGCATTACTGCCTTGGAAGTGCCCGTCGTGCCTGATGTGAATATCAGTACTGCTAGACCCTTAGGATCGATACCCTCGACTGTGAATTCTTTTTTCGGTATCAGCTTCGGGATATCCGCCATCGGTATGATCCATTTCAGGTTCTTGATTTCGGTTTTGAGTTCGTTGATCTTCTCAAGATACGTCTCTGATACAATTATCCCTTTTGATTCACTTCTGGTCAGAATGTGGATGATCTCGGCATCCTGCGACAGACGATCCACCGGCACGCAGACCATACCTGACCGGACAATGGCGAGGTAGCTTATCGCCCATTCCGGTGAGTTTTCGCCCATCACGGCGAATTTGTCATTCTTCTGCGAACCGAGGCCGAGCAGGTAATCCTTGAGCTTAACGACCGCTTCCTTTAACTGCCGATAGGTATAAGTCGTCTCGCCTTTCTTAAGGGCGAGCTTGTCCGGGAAATTCTTTGCCGAACGTTCAAAGACATCTCCTAATAGCTGTATTTCTCCATTCATTTCTTCTGCTCCAGTTTAAAAATATTGTCTTTTCCCTTCTTGATAAGAATAGGCACTAACTCGCTAGCTGGATGCTTTTCTCTCAGCATAAAGAATTCAAGTAAAATCGGGAGGTTAACCCCGCATATTACATCGAGACGATCCATATCCTTTAGTAAACTGTAGCAGCTTATCGTACAGCTGCCACCAGGCAGGTCAACAAATACTATTGTCTCGTGTTTTCTGTCACTGCCGACTGTTCCCCTGATCTTCTCACTCAGGAGCGTACCCGACATTCCTTCATTTGAGACGACATCTACAAGCTCCTGCTTACCGACGATCTGCTCCGCGGTATGCAGCATGCTTGCCGCAAATGTGCCGTGTCCCACGATTATGCCTCTTATCATTGCCGCCTATTCAATGTCCTCATCAAAGTGGACACTGGGCATTTCATGTTCGGAGAGGATCCTTCGGAGCTCCTGGTTGTATTCTTCTGCAGGTCTAACGCCACGGAGATCGAGCAGGTAGTTCATAGCAATGACTTCGGCGATCACCGAAATGTTCTTACCTGGACTGAGAGGTATGATGATATGAGGGATCTTGACGCCAAGGATTTCTTTTGCCTTCTTCTCAAGGCCGATCCGTTCGAATTCACCCTTTATTTCGTCCCACAATACGAGTTCGAGTATCACTTCAATCCGTTTCTTGAGCCGCACTGATTTGACGCCGAAAATTCTAAAGATATCTATTATGCCGACACCTCGGATTTCAATGTGGTGTTTGAGTTTTTCGCTTTTTTCAGCTCCCGCGCCAACAAGGATATCGCCTCGCTTTATTACTGTTATCAGATCGTCGGCAACGAACCGGTGACCCCTTTCAACCAAGTCCAGCGCGCATTCGCTCTTGCCCGTGCCTGGTTTTCCAATAAAGAGAACACCGACGCCGTAGATGTCAACGAGCGTACCCTGAATGAACTCTATGGGCGCAAGTTTGAAATCAAGGTATGCGGTCAGGCTGTGTATGAAAGGTGTTGTTGAATTTGGCGTGCGCAGTATGGGAATCTTTCTGCGGTCTGCCTCTTCAACGAATTTCTTGTCGAGGGCGAGATTCTTGGTAACGATAACGCACGGGGTTCCAAGTCGCATGACCGTGGAGATACGGCGGTCCTTGATATCACGTTTCAATGTTTTGAGATAGAAAGTTTCAGTCTTTCCGATGATCATTATACGGTCGCTGAGGAAATAGCCGGTATAGCCGGCGAGCGCAAGCCCTGGTCGGAATATGTCATAGGTCGTGATCTTCTTTTTGTCCAGGTGCTCTGTGCCGGTTATGATTTCCAACGACAGGTCCTCTTTTCTTTCTTCGTACAGCTCCTTGATCGTTATTGATTTCATTTTCTTCTTGTCTTTTGAGCCAGTCTTTTTCTTTCCCTGAATTTCGCCTCGTATTTTTCGAGCTGGCGTTCGACCTTTCGAGCGACATCATTGATACCCATATATATATCGGGGTTTTTTACGCGGCTGGTAACCGCTGAATGCTTTACAGCGAGGGTCAATTCTATGATACTCGTGCCCTTGTCTTTTTCCATTATCATATGAGCGTCTATAACATAGTGGTCAAAACGCTTCAATTTCTCGAATTTCTTGGTAATGTATTCTTGGAGGGCTTCGGACAGGTCAAAGTTTCTTGCCGTTATATTGATTTTCATATCACCTCCTGTAATCTATGCAATAAGGGGATACCTAAGGTCATAGGTAACAAAAATTATAGTCATTTACGCGGGCGTGTCAATGAACGTATTTTTTTGCGTATATTGCCCTCGAAAAGATACGAAGCGACGGCAATACCCGATGCTCCGGCGCGCAAGACAGCCCTGAAGTTTGCTGCATTTATGCCGCCGATGGCGATCACGGGAATTGATGCTTGGTGGCAGATAGTCTTCAGGGTCCGCAGCCCGCATACCTCAGCATCGTCTTTCGTCTTTGTTCGATAGATTGCACCGACGCCCAGGTAATCGGCGCCCTGTTTTTCGCATCGCCTTGCTTCTTGTACATTATGAGCAGAAGCGCCAATGATCAAGGAATCGCCAGCGATCCTGCGAATATCTGAAACGGGCAAGTCGTGCTGTCCGATATGTACACCGTCGGCAGCACAGGCCAGCGCAATGTCCACGCGGTTGTTGATGATGAATTTGACTTGCGGCTTTTTTATTGCAGTCCGGATCCTTTTGGCGACGCGCAGAAAACGGCGGTCATTCATGATTTTGACCCTCAGCTGGATCATTGTTGCGCCGTTGTTCTGGAGGATACTAACGGTTTTCTCCAAATTAGAGAGATTAAGGTACTGCTCGTCCAGGATGGCATGGAGACAAGGGTCGAAGCTCTTTTGCTGGTAAACCACAAGTTGCCTTTCCAGATCATATATCTTGAATCTTATTCTTTTTGCCGGCTGGCTCGATCGTGCACCCGTGGCCTTCATAGTCTCTTCAATTATGCGCGATGACTCTTTGGCGCGTGACAAATTAGCCAGGAGTATGCCTGTAACGTCTTTTTTGCCTTTGAAGTCGAATCGGTCTTTTCTACCGAGGTCCTTGGAGCTTTGTCGTGCAGTGGTTATCTTGATGAGCGGGATCGAGCGTTTGAACACGAGGAAATCCCTGCGGATACCTCTTATCTTTAAGAGCAGCCTCTCGTTTTCAAGTTGGAATCTGATGATATCTTCAATGAATTTCAGGGATTCATCTAACCGGTTGAGGTTTACATCGATTATGCGCAGCAAAGGCACGCATAATTATAACATATATGGTAATTGCTGTCAAGCTATCGCAGCAGACGTATATGAGCTGCAGGATGATTGGTTCGCTGACCGCGTTTGTCGTATTGGTGCTGCGTAGACCGTGTTTGATTTTTCTTTTACGGTCGATCTATGCGGGTGCAAGAATGTGCTGTAACAGCTGCAAAACAAAAGCAAAGGGGGCAGGCATACGCCTGCCCCCTTAGAGACATATTTGTCCCTTACTTATTCTTCAGTGCGTTCGACCTTCATGGTTTTGCTGCCTTCAGGGGTTTGAATTATTCCGCACTTAGCTCGATTGCCTTCACGAAGAGCCCGGTAACCCCCGCCAATGGTATCCGAATAATGCGCAAACACGTCACCGGGCCGATCTTCGTTCTCGATGAAACCATATCTTTTTTTCCATCGAACCACTTAACCTGGCCGTAGACCTGCAAATTCCCTCTCTCCGAGCCTTAATACCATCCCGCCATCCATAAATGATTTCAGATATGGCCGACCTCTACGGTTAAGCCTGCATGATCATAAATAATTCATGTTCCATGTTAACGGGCTTTTTTGCCAGTACGGTATGCAACTTGTATGCTACTATTTATAGGAATCGAACAATTTACCCCAATCGGTTCCCAGGAATTTCCTTGCGATCTTCTTACCGTGCAGGTTATACCAATAGATATCATGATAGACCCTTGAAGCAACAAACGACCACGGAACAATGGGCGTGCGGAGCAAAAGGTATTCCAGGGGTCTGAGTCTGCCCCAGTAAATGGCTTTCTGCCCATGCGAGGCAAAAGTATCCTTCATTTGAAAGTGGAAATTGACATCGCTGATGTCCTCGCCCACGATCCTGATCTCTCTGGGATTTGCTGTGCCCAGACCTCTTTCCTGAGCCAAATAAAGGAACTTCAGGGTCATTGGATCAAAACCCATCATTTTAGCTGAGACTGCATCGATGGCGACCGAATCACCGCTCGCAATTATGTAGTTCGTGATTCGCGGCTGCATCAGACGCGGTCCGGCGCCGTTGCCGGCGATCGTGCCGTCGGTGACACAGAAAATACCGGGATGGATTTCTTTCTGTATCTGCAAAAGGTCAACGAGTGTCTCGTGTATTACCGAATGAGTCCAGTGTCGGTTATCATTAAGGAGGCCGCCAAAGGCGTTCTTCATGGCACCGGTGATGGTAGTGAAAACATGGGTTTTCATTGTTGGTAGGTGAAAAGCATTCTTGCCGATGAAGACCTTGGGGATTTGAATGCCGTCTTTGTACACCTTATCCAGAACGAGCATCTTTGCCTTTGGTTTGTAGCTTATCCATTCGATGCCTGGTTCAAATAGGTATACGAAATTGAGTTTGTGTTTTCTCATTACGGAATCGAGGTGATTATTTGCCGCACCCAGTTTCGGGTTGATGACCACGGTCCGGTTCTGAGCAGGCACAAAATCGTGGTATCCGAAGTGCTTAAGTGCCGATACTACGCCGTCCAATTGCCACGGGGTGGTAGAACATGCTGGATAGTAGAAGTGCCAGGTGATGTTCACTTTCAATATTGTAGGTGCACTCTTCTTCAAATGCCGCTCGACATTTGCCAGTTTCATTGCCCGTTCAATGTCGGCGATTACAGTATTGGGCCTCGTTTTAATGACGGCGACGGTCGATCTCATTTGCACTTTCGGGGCTTGCAGATTATCTCGCGGACCTCAAAGGAGAAAAATTCTTTACCGTGTTTTGGCAGGCAGACGATTGCCGTGTCCGCACCCTGGCCTGTACCGCCGATTGAAATGATCTCTTGGTCGTAGGGAAGCAACCCAGCATCGAGGGCCATGATCGCGATCTCGATCGCAACTTTTACTCCGTGGCCGAAGATGCGCAACGTATTTGCTGCCAACTCGTCGACTTCAAGGCTGCCGAATTTCATTCTGATCGCCCGTCCTAGGCCGCCAAAGAAATGTGTCCCGGTGAATACTCTGACACCCCGCTTGAGGAGCTCTTTCTCGGTTTCTTTTGGCATTTCGCACTTTCCCGGCTCACGAAAACCAGCCTGATGGGATACGGATACGATTTCGATATCCTTACCCTTGTCACAGAGCAGTTTTGTTGTATAGCCAGCACATGAGGCAACAACGAAATGCTTAATACCTAATTCTTGTGCGCGCTTTAATGCCGCGTCAATCGTATGCTCTGTGTTCTCTTTGCCTGGTTTATCCCAGTAGTACACCTCGTATTTCATTATGCCTCCGTCTTTCTACTATAGTCGCATTTGCAGTGCAGTCAAGGAAATATCATCAGTACAATTTGAAGTTGATTGGAAACAAAACCCAGCTCCTGATTGGCACGCCTGATACTTGAACAGGCTTTAATTGGGCTAGTCTGACGACATACAAGGCGGCTTCATCGAAGTCATCATAGCCGGACGACGACAATACTTCTGCATGCATTATGCTTCCATTCGTGTCGACCAGGGCCAGGATCTCTACGCTGCCTTCGAGTCCCCTTATTTTAAGATCCTCGGGATAACGCGGTATTGGTAGGTGAAGCAATTCCATTCTTGCTACTTGGTTTGTGCAGTATATAAAGTCCACACCGCTTGTAGTGAGTACGGCTATCGGCCACATATCTGGTAATGGTTCACCGTCTTCTGATTTCTTGTCAGGTATAAATAGGTATTCAGAGGTCAAGGCTGTGAATATGACGAAAGTATCCTGGTTAGTGAGAGACCCATTGCTCCGCTTGCTCAGGTATTCATCTATTTTATGCAGTTCGGATACGGTCTCAATTGATCCAATGTTCATATCTGCTTCGGATACCAGTGTTTGCGCCAGAGAGTACTCACCGAGTTTCAGACGACACAGTATTTCGTATGTGTGTAATTCGAAGTATCTTGCATGTTCATCAGATATCGTGGAGAAATATTTACTTGCGCTATCAGGTTTATTCTGAATTAGGTAGATGTTGCCCAACATCACGTGTGCATTACTGAGCGTTGAATCAAGGCCGTGTGATTTAGAGTAATCATGAATTGCTGCATCGTAGTTGCCCATTTTTCTTTCTATATGGCCTTTTAAAACGAACGCCTGAGCGTTCAATGAATCAATTTCCATTATACGACCGGCTGTTGATTGGGCCGCGGCAAGGTTTTTATCTAAATACAACGTGGCGAGGACATACAGAATATTAACGTTCAAAGAATCTGCATCGCAGAATTTTTCCCAGAAGTCGATCATTTTGTCTGTCGAACGCGCAAGGATTGCAGTGAATTTTCGATTCAAACACGGCACCATTCCTTCACTTTGAGTGAATTTTAGCAGACCTAAACTGAAAACATCTGCTGGGTTGGACGTGAGAACGATGTTCATGCTCTGACAGGCATCGGTCCACCGGCCTTGCTTCATTTGTAGAATCGCGCTGTCTCTGACTGCTTCCACTTTGAATGCTGATGATAACAAAAGAACGCACATCAACTCAAACATGGTCAGCCTCCGTATTTTTCAGTCCATTTCTTTGCCAGCTCATCCCTGCGCGGTTTATAAATGGTTTCGTAGAAATAGCGCTGGGAAAGTAAAACACCCTTGTCATACTCTTTGCAGATCTTAACCGCCTCTTTCCACGCCTGGCTGAAATTTTTGCCGAAACGCCGCGCGATCTGCTTTGTGAAATCTTCAGGTGATTGAACCTCGGCTCCTATCACAAAGAATTTCTTGCCATCTATCTCTATATTATAAGCACCCTCATCGCCGATGCTTGTCATCGTGAATGATTTCTGCATTCTTTTGATCTCGCGTTCGCTGTATTCTTTCACTTTGGATTTAAATTGTGTGGGCGGCTTCACCCCGCCTTTGCCTTTGAAACCGCGCTTTGCAGCGGCATAGAAAATGGCACGGTTGAGGCCGAATGATTTTGCCGATGCGACAGGCAGGCCGAGAATATATGCCCGGGCTGCCTGCAATGTGGCCATTACTTGAAATCTACCAACAGCCATAGACTCTCCTTTGTCTGCGCGGCAGACAAATGAAAACGCCTAAATCCGCCTGCGGCGGACCAAATCCCTAAATTTAGTCTTCGCCTTCATTGCCATCATGGTCTTCAATTGCCCCAATTTGCCACCAGTTGCCTTGGTTATTTTATCTTCCTCCACCACTGCGTTGCTATTGGACTTTCCCTACCGATGAGATATTTTGAATCCAGTTTTTTGATGACAATACCTTCATGTCCTTTTTTAACTTCTGACATATAGTTTCGTTTTATATTGGTCAATCTCCTGCCCGCGACGTAGTAGAATGGTGGTTTCAAGTGAATCCTAGCTAACATATTCTTTCGTCTTCTTAACGTTCTTGTGCCGATATCGATGCCTTCTATATATATCGCATCGAAAATGAATACGATCGGTTTGACCTTGGGTTTTCTAGCGAAGAGGGAGGGGATGAAGCGCCTGCCGCCGCTCGAGTATAGCTCACAGTCGAGTATTGTGCCTTTGGGAACATACTCTCTCAGTTCATGAATCAGGTATTGCAGTTTTGCCGACCAGTTGGGTTTCCGTTCGAGACGCCGCCCCCAGCATTCTACTCTTCCGTTGTTATATCTCACTATTTGCATACGCCAGCCGTCGATCTTTGGCTCAAATATCCAATTACCGTAGATCTTCTCTCCAAAATAGGGGATGGGCTGCATGAGCCAGACAGGACCGGACACCACGAATGATTATAAGCCAAGCATAAGCACAGTCAATATAGTGCTGTCCTAAACGCAGTATCACATTGTTCGCAGTATCGCTACGCTCGCAGAGACGGGGATGGCGAGAAACGGAGAAACAAAATACTAAATCGAATTGCGAAAACCAAAAGCAGCATACCAGAGGATCAGAGAATCAGTGGGCAGGACTTCAATTGCGGATTGCGAATATCGGATTGCGAAAGAATCATAGATGATCAGAATATCAGGAGCAGCTCGACGATCTGGTATCTGGTATTCTGATGCCCCAGTATTCTGCTTCCTGTTATTCTGGTACCCTGATAGCCTGCGTTGGGTAATGCGTCATCCATCTGTAGCGCAGGAAAGAAACGTCGAGCGTCTTGCGTCAAACAGTCGTTGCGAGTTCGCCGATCGGTGTGTGGCCTTTCACCTGTCTTATCAATACGTTCACTACTGTACCTGGCGCGAGCCGTTGCTCAACGACCACGTCTTTGTTACCGCGCGTCTTGCCGCGCGACGCGTTGCCGCGCGCCGGACCTTCAATGAGAATTTCGTATTGCTTACCCATCATGGCCTCTGTTCTCTCTCTGGTGATGGTATTCTGGATACTGATCAGTTCACTGAGGCGTCTTTTGATCACGGGTTCATCCAACGGTTTCAACCGGCTTGCACTTGTGCCGGTTCGCGTCGAGTAGCGGTACATATAGGCATCATCGAACCGGGTCTCCTTGAAAAAAGAAACTGTATTCTGAAATTCTTCTTCGGCTTCCGAAGGGAATCCAACTATCACGTCGGTTGTGATCCTGGCTTCAGGTATCTCTCTACGTATGTGGTCGATCAATGACCGGTAATCAGAAACCGTGTATTTACGGTTCATCAGCTGGAGGATGCGGTCATTGCCTGACTGCAACGGAAGATGGAACCATTCACATATGTTGGATTGCGCTTTGACGACGTCTACCGTTTTTTTGGCAAAATCCTTGGGGTGCGACGTGAGAAAGCGCAAGCGTAATAGACCAGTTATGGACGATACCTTTTCTAGTAAGTGCACAAAATCAGTGCTCTCGTAGCAGTACTCATTAACATTCTGGCCGAGCAGCGTAATATCCTTGACCCCGCATTGCACAAGGTGCTCGATCTCACGGCCGATATCTTCCGGAGGCCGCGACCTGGCTTTACCCCGCACGTACGGTACGATGCAGTAGGAACAATAATTACTGCAACCGCGCATTATCGAGACGAAGCTTGCGACCTGTGGTGTTTTGGGAAAGACGCCACAGTACGTTTCGCCGTCGAGCTTCCTATCCACGATTTTCGTTTCTCTTTCTATGACCTGCATTATGTGAGCACCAATCTGCCGGTACGAATCTGGACCAAGAATGATGTCGACAAAGCTCAGCTTTCTTGAAATTTCATCTGCTTTTTCCTCTGCAAGGCAGCCTACCATTGCGAGAACGCGCTTGCCTTTTTGGCGCCATTGCCGCAAACCTGAAACATAGGCGAGTGCCCGGTTCTCAGCATGCGCTCTGACCGTGCACGTATTAATGATATAGATATCTGCTGTATCCTCACTGTCTGCGCGCTCGAAGCCCTGGTCCTCCAGGATCGTTTCGATGATTGAAGAATCGTTCTTGTTCATCTGACAGCCGAATGTCTTTATGAAGAATCGCTTGCTCATTAGTTAAACGAGAGGTAGATCCTCAGTTAGTTTCTGCTCGGCACAGTAGCATTTGTGTGATCCATGTCGACGTTGTTGATCATCACTTCCACGAGAGAGTTTGGCGTGCAATGCTGGTCGATCGTTGCCCTGATGTAATTGTCAGTAAGGCCGACACAGGGGGCGTTATTCTGTTCGATAATTACCTTGAATTTCTTGTGCAGCAAATTCTTTCGGAAGGCGTAGTTCTTATGTTCGATAATGCTCTTAAGTTGCCGCAATCGTTTTTTCTTTTCCGTGCTTGGTATGGGATCTCCGAACGCAAAGGCACTCGTGTCTGGCCGCGGTGAATAGGGAAATACGTGCAAGTGTGTGAATGGTTTTTGCTGAATGAACTTACGCGTGTTCGAGAATTCGATATCATCTTCACCCGGAAAGCCGATGATAACATCAGCCCCGATCGCGACATCGCGGAAGTTGGTCTCTATTAAGTCAATTATTCTGGATAAATGGCCAACATCGTAAGCGCGGTTCATACGCTTCAGGATTGAATCATCTGCACTCTGAATTGGAATATGAAAATGGCGGCAGAAAGGCAGATCTTTTAGCACCTCTATAAGGTTGCTGCTGAAAAAAAAAGGTTCGATAGAGGAAAGGCGGATACGGGGGAGATCGTTCAGCTTGCTGACTGCGCGTAGCATTTTGATCAGTGTTGTGTTCATGTCAGTGCCGTACAGACCGATGTTCGCACCGACCAGGACCAACTCCTTGTATCCAAGGGAGCGTGCCCGTGTGATTTCCGTTATGACTTCCGGGACCGGCCTGCTTTCAATGTGCTCCCGCACCTTGGGAACTATGCAATAGGAGCACGGCATATTGCAGCCATCCTGGATCTTCAGAAAATAGCGGGCTCTGTCTGGCGTGGGCATTGTGTTCTTGATGATCGCGTTGCGGGCGGCATTGTCGATCATGCGCTGTGCGCCGGCGTATGCCTCGGGATTGAGCCGGCACGCGCATCCGCTAGCAACGATAAAAGCATTCGGGAATTCGCGGAGAGCGTGGCGGAATTTCTTACGGGATTTCACTTCGGCTTCTTTTGTAACACAGCACGTATTGACGATCACGAGGTTCTCGATATCCGAGAATTTCTCGAGCAAGCAGTACCCTTCGTACTGATTGAGTTTACAGCCGAGATTTATGAGTTTTCGCAAACCTGCTTATGCTACTCTTCTTGCTCCGCTTGTTTCTGGGAATCAAGTATGTCACCGATCGTGAATTTGTCTGGTGCTGGTTTCGGGGTTTCCTTCTTCTTGGGCGGTGCTTTGTATATCTCTTTCTCGCTCAATATGATCCTACGTAATCTTGAGTTGATCTTTCTCACGGTGACTTCGATATCTTCACCCAGGTTATAGAGGTCCTTGGGTTTCTTCCCGCGTCGCGAGAGATAGTTTGCCGGAATGAACTCTTCGACTCCTCCGTCGAGGACGAGACGAATTCCTTTCGGAAGGATATCGCTGATCTTGCCGTTCACTTTCGATCCTTCAGGATACTTCTCAACAAAGCTCGTGAATGGATCCTCTTTACAGTGTTTGATGCTGAGCGATATTCTCCGGTTCTTCCGGTCGATAGTGCAGATCACGGCTTCAACTTTTTGACCTTTGCGCAGATAGTCAGATGCTTTCTTGACCTTCTTGTCCCAGAAGAAATCGTTGACATGGATGAGTCCTTCGACTCCGTCCATGATCTGGACAAAAGCACCGAAGTCCTTAAGGTTGGTAACCTTGACCACTACTTTTTGTCCGGTCTCGAGCTTCTCGTCTACGGTCGACCACGGATCAGGCTTTGTCTGCTTCATTCCCAGTGATATGCGCTGTTCATTACGGTCGATCGAAAGCACAACCGCTTCAACAGTATCGCCGACTTTCAAGATCGATGATGGGTTCTTGATATCCTTGGTCCACGACATTTCTGATACATGTATGAGTCCCTCGATTCCCTTTTCGAGTTCGACAAATGCGCCATAGTCGACAACGCTGGTTACCCTGCCCTTCACTTTGGTCCCGACCGGATACTTCTGTTCAATTGCTTCCCATGGGTGGGGTGTTAGCTGCTTGAGACCGACCGCAATCCTGCCTGTTTCGCGATCCATGATCAGTATCTTTACTTGTATCTTGTCATTGACTTTTACCGCCTCGGCCGGATGGGTTATTTTGAGCCAAGAAATATCAGTAATATGTAGGAGCGCATCGATACCGCCGATGTCAATAAAAGCTCCGAAGTCGGTAGTGTTACGTACCGTGCCTTCAATGACATCACCTACCTTCATCTTGCTGAAGATGCGTTTCCGTGCTTTCGCTTGCTCTTCTTCCACCGCCATCTTCCTTGAAACCACGATGTTCTTACGCAACATGTTTATCTTGACTATTTTCACTTCGGCCTTCTGTCCGATGAGCGATTCACTGTCTGACTGCGAACGGTATTCGATCTGTGAACTTGGCAGGAATGCCTCGACACCGATCAGGTCGACTGAATAGCCGCCCTTGATACGTTTCTTGATCGTACATGAAGCAGTCTCGCCATTCTCGTAGATGTGTTTTATCTTGTCCCAGGCGAGCTGAAAATCTGCTTTTTTCTTCGATATGACAGGAAAACCTTCGCGGTTCTCGTAAGCTTCAAGGAAAACATATATCTCTTTGCCTTCGTTGGCGTCCTCAGGGTCGGTGAATTCTTCTAGTGTCAAAAAACCCTCGGCCTTAAGGCCCAGGTTGAGGAGTACGCCGTTTTCAGTCTTCTTGATTATCGTTGCCTTTACGATATCACCCTCTCTGGGCGTGACAAAAGATTCTTCGAGTAATTTGTTCAGATCCTCTTGTGTAATCTCTCTCATTTGACTATAAAACCTCCTTGAATAGTGTTTGCTATTCTGCCAATTATATTGATTTTTCAAGCCTTGTCAACCTTTTCCGGCGGGTGCCGATGCATCAGCGACGAAACCTCGTGTTCCTGTGGCACTCAGGACTTCCATTGACAATTGGCGGACATTATTGCTGGTAAAGCAGCGGCCACAACCATGGCATTTGACTTCTGCTGGGGGATGTATATAATTAGCAGAAAACGGATAAAAGGAGGAAACAGTGAAATTTTTATTACTCGGTTTGCTTTTTTTGGTTGCCTGCGGTGTACAGAAAGAGCAGGAAACAATGGTTCAGAAGAAAAGTCTTCCTCATATGATCGTTACGGTGAAGGATTACGGAGAAATAGTAATAGAAATGTACCCTGACGAGGCGCCGAAAAATGTGCAGAATATAATCGATTTGGCCGAGAAGGGTTTTTTCAACGGTTTGATATTCCACCGGGTCATCAAGGGTTTTGTGATCCAGGGCGGATGCCCGAAAGGTGACGGTACGGGTGATCCAGGATATGAAATCGCCGATGAGATTTCTGCACGTTTGAAACATGTCAAAGGCGCGGTCGCCATGGCGAACCACGGACCTAATACAAATGGTTCACAATTCTATATCTGTTTGGAACCCCAACCCAGACTTGATGGCCGCTACACGATATTCGGACAGGTCGTGCAGGGTATGGATGTTGTCGAACGTATCGGTGCGGTGCAAACCGGCCCGCTTGACAAGCCGGTTGCCGATGTTGTCATGGAAACAGTCAGGATCGAGAAGTAAACTTGTCAAGTAAGACGGTCTGGATCATATTGAGCTCACGCAAGGGCGGGCACATATATCCGGGCCGTGCGCTTTATGAATACATGAAAAAGCACGGGGATGCTTATTGCCCCGAGGTGATAAATGCACTCGAGCACTGCTGGCCGCTGTCGTACATGGACAAAATGGGCAGGTTAGCTGATCTAAGACTGCGAAGCGCTTCGCGCAGCGGATACCGCAGGTTACAGCATAACAACAAACAGATGAAGAGTTTCTACCAGCTTGGTCAGGGATTGCTCTACAAGAGCGGCAGTCTGAGGTCAAACTTACTTCGGGAATACGGTAACCCTGACCTTATTATCTCTCTTCAGCCAGAGATTAATGCAATGGCCGGGCTCTTCAAGTCATGGTTCTCAGTACCCTTTCATACGGTCATCATTGATCTGGCGATCCACGGATTGTGGATAGATAGCAGTATCGATAATTATTACGTTCCCAACGAGCCGCTGAAACACGAACTCATGCGTTTCGGTGTACCAGAGGGCAACATCACCGTGGCCGGAATGCCGTTGCGAGAGGCATTCGCTTCGGTAACGAAGAAAAGCGTCAAGGCAATACGGGGAAAACTTGGTGTGTCCGTAGAATTAAAAACAGTACTCCTGGTCGGTGGACTGTTAGGAAGGATGCTTGACTTCGAGGGTGCGATTCGATCGATCGTCGAAGCGCACATCCCTGTGCAAATCCTGGCCGTATTTGGAGAGAATGAGGCGGCATTGAAGCGTGCATCAGTGCTGAAGCAACAATTCAAGTACCCAATGCATATATTCCGCACGGTGACGAATATGGATGAATTGATGTGGGCTTCAGATGTGGTCATCAGCAAACCAGGGTCCGTCACAATGGCTGAGGTCTTGAGTTTGGGCAAGCCACTGATCGCCATAAACCCGTTGGCCGGTTCAGCACAGGAACTTCGGTTTGCCCGGTTCTTGGCAGAGAACGGTGCTGGCGTCTGGATACGGCGCGTTGAGGAATTAGGTGCGGCTCTTAAGGATGTGATGGGCAATCAAAGAAACTACACAAGGATGAGTGAGCATGCGCGGAGGCTTGGACAATATGGCCTGACCGCGAACAAGACAATACTGGAAACGATAAAAAGAAGCTTGGCAGACAGGGAGGCAGAATAATGGCAAAAGGTCTGGCACTAGTTACTGGCTCGTGCGGGCTGATCGGTTCTGAGTCGGTTTCTTTCTTCATTGACAAAGGTTTTGACGTGTTGGGCATTGATAATGATATGAGAAGCTATTTCTTTGGCGCTGAAGCATCGACCAGATGGATGATGAACGAACTACTGAGGAAATTTCGTCCGCACTACAAGCACTACGATGTGGACATCAGGGATTTTGACAAGTTGAGTAAAATATTCAAGAGCGGTAAGCTGGACATAGTTATCCATGCGGCTGCTCAACCTTCGCACGATTGGGCGGCGCAGGAACCGTTCACGGATTTCTCGGTGAATGCTAATGGAACGCTTAATCTGCTTGAAGCGACACGCCAGCTTGCGCCCCATGCCGTATTCATATATACCTCAACGAACAAGGTATACGGTGATACACCAAACCGTCTACCGCTTGTTGAGCTTGAGAAGCGGTGGGAAATTGAAGAGGGACACCAGTATTATGATGGTATCGATGAGACAATGAGTATTGATGATTCGCTGCATTCCTTGTTCGGCGCATCCAAGGCCGCTGCCGATATTCTGGTTCAGGAATACGGGCGCTATTTCGGGATGAAGACAGCTTGTCTGAGGGGTGGCTGCTTGACCGGTGGAGCACACTCCGGCACGAGGTTACACGGATTCTTGTCTTACCTCGTGCGCTGTGCAATTGCCGGTGTGACGTACAGCATTTACGGGTATAAGGGAAAGCAGGTGCGTGACAATATTCACTCATATGATTTTGTGAATACGTTCTATCACTTCTTTCGCGATCCCAAGGTAGGTGCGGTGTACAATATGGGCGGTTCGAGATTCAGCAACTGCTCGGTTATTGAAGCGATCGATATGATCGAGGAGATTTCGGGAAAGAGAGTGAAACATGTGTACAGAGAAAAGAACCGAATTGGTGACCACATATGGTACATCAGCAGTGTAAAACGCTTCAAGGAAGACTATCCGGACTGGGATTATACGTACGACATAAGGAAGATGATCAGCGAGATATATGAAAGACAGAGAGCATTACCGCTCGATGCCTTGATGGAGAAACGTACTGGTTGACGTTTGCAGGGTGCAAGTTATAATAACCCATGGAATTCGATAACCTGATAACTAGTCCTTCGGGACTCGGGGAAAAGCTTATCCTGGAGTTGCTGAGAAGAGGTGAAAGTGTTTTTGCGATCTTCCCGACACCCAAAGATGTGCCGATGTCTTTTTTGGGTAAGAAGAACATTAAATACGGTTTCTTGAAGTTTGAGCAGGATCCAATGTTTGAGAAAGCTCTGCCGCGCAGGATAAAAAATGTTTACCACATATTTGAGCTGTATAACGGCAAATTTCCGAAGATATTCCGGGCGAATACCGTGGCGACGTTATTGTTACTGGATTGGTCTAGAAACGGAGGCGTCGAGAATTTCATTTACCTTTCGACCGGTGAGGTCTACGGCAAGGGCACAAAACTTGATGAGAAGAGCCCTTGCAACCCCCACGGCTTCTATGCGACGACAAAATACCACTCGGAAATGCTTATGAAGTTCTACCGGAAGTTCTTCAAGATACACACGCTCCGCGTGTTCTTTCCTTTCGGAAAGGATGTCGAGCAAGGTTATGTGTACGAGATGGCAAATGCGATTAGATCCGGGGGTGACTTTAATGGTTACTACAACAATATCTCAGCTACATTCGTGGATGATCTTGTTAACCCGATCCTGAACCTGCGCGGGCAAAAGGATTCGAGTATGCACAATATTGGCGGCCGTGCGGTGGGGACTGATAATGTTGTCGAAGAGATCGCACGTGTGCTGCAGAAGTCGCCGAAGAAGTTCGAAATAGGAAAGAACAGTCTCATTGCAGACAATCGTGTGGCGATAGATGTCCTGGGTTATTCGGAAACATCAATGAACGAGGCAATTCAGCATTCTTTTGAGAACTTTAAGTAGAATCCGCTTGTCATCATCACATCATGTGCTTTTACTCCATGTTCTAAGCGGCACATCTGTTTGATGGTCGAAATCCTTCTGGTCAACCCAAAAGAAGAGGGCGGTTTCTTCGAGAAAATGCCGCCGCTCGGGATCGCATACGTCGCAGCAAGCCTAGAGAAGCATGGCCATGCAAAAAGGATTGCTGATCTCGAAGTGGAGGATGAACCGCTCAAGCATTGGCTGGATCTGTATCAGCCAAGGTATCTGGGCATTTCAG
>Ga0209536_100002695_pt1 | contig 28948 bp, 33 predicted proteins | sample DeeMarSeWOR28_12_FD_187461 | JGI IMG/M metagenome (GOLD analysis project Ga0209536, IMG submission 187461) | Marine sediment microbial communities from White Oak River estuary, North Carolina - WOR-2-8_12 (SPAdes) (version 2) | ecosystem: Environmental > Aquatic > Marine > Intertidal zone >...
ACACCTGATTTAGCACCACCTATGGATCTTCCCCTTGTTGGTGAAGAACCTACATTTGGGACTGCGGTTAGACCACAGACAAGAATGGAAGAAGATATTGCTGAAAGAGAAGCAGCAAGAATAGGTGTTGAAAGTTCTATTGATTTTTCTAAATTAGAAGAAGCGTTTATTGAACGTGAGGGTATGAACGCAGACCAAGCAGCACTTCAACGCAGAGCCATCCAGAGGGCTTATGAAGCCGAGAAAAGCCAGAACCCTACCCAACCCCCTGATGAAGTTTTTGAACGTGTTATAAGGCAACTGGAAGCCCTTGGAGGGGCATTTGAAGGTGCGGAAGGTGAAGACAGCGGTGTAGAATTACCGCAACTACAAGATACGCAGGGAGCAAGGGTCGGTCCTGCTGATCCACTATATCAAACTTTTGTTAGGCAGAGGCAGCAGGGGGCTGCCGTGCCTGACCTTTCACCAGCGCAGTTGGCTTATTTTGATGTTATTTATAAAGATCAACAGCGTCAGTTCCGTCAGGGAATAACCCAACAACTAACGGGACAGACCGAGCGTTATTATAGATTACCTGATGGAACAGATGTTCCTGCTGATGCTTATGATATTCAAAGACAGCAAAGCCCAGAATTTCCTGAACCTGTTAGAGAATTCCAAAGACCAATAACCGAAGAGCAAGCAGAGGTTCGTGCTGGAACTATTCAGGCAGGTCAACTACCAAACCTTTGGTGGGCTGATCCTGAAATGAAACCAAAGGTTCTTGCTAATCCAGAAGATTATAACCAGTTAGGCATCTTTACAACTACTACGCCATACGGAGGTCAGGTTGAGACACCCGTAGGTTGGTTGCTTCGTTCTGCTATGATTGTTCCTAACACCCTTGCTGGTGTTGTTAGTGATAATGTTATTGCTCCTATTATGTTGGATGAGGCAGGGGAAGAAGAGCGTGTTGAGCGTAGACCAGAACTTTATAAAGATAATCCTGTTCTTCTAAACATCGCAGAGAACAGAGGCTTCACTATGGAAATGAATGAAGCCGCTGATATTATGGATTACAGCCCTGCTGGTAAATTTGCTGCTACTGCTCTTGGTTTTGGTCTTGACCTTCTTGATCCATCATTCGGTATGGTTGGTGGTGCTGCGAAAGGAACCAAGACTGCTCTTCAAATAGCAAAGGCTCGTAGAGCGATTTATGGTGGAGAGGCATTATCATCTACACTTTTTCAGGCAGGTAAGGTTGGTGCTGCCGAAGGTGTTTCTTACTTCCTGCGTGATACAAACCTTCCTTCTTTGATAATTGAAGGAGGATCAAGTCTAACCAAGGGTGGTCGTTTATCAAACAGATTGGCTGTTGGTGATGTTCGTTTGGCTATGGGTGCCGATCTTGCTGGTTCTCTTGAAGCAAGAGCATTAGCCCGTGAAGCAGATACAGCCGCAGATGCTACACAAGCAATAGCAGAAGCAGGATTATCCAACACAACTTACGGCAGAGATTTACAAAGAAGACTTGCTGGTCTTCGTGACGATCAATTATCTGTTGTTGGAACTTATGAACGTGTCCTTGATGATGCTGATAAAGTTATTACAGCAGGAACAAAAAGTTCAAAGGTCGCTGATAATATTGTAAATGTTGTTGATGACTTTGATGCTATTACAAAGTCTCTTGATGATATAGCCTCTGGAACAGCGAGAGGCAAAGGAAGTGCTGCTGCGTTAGATGGTCTTGCTGAAAATCTTGGAGCATTAGCCAAGCGTGATGCTGCTATTGAAACTTTGCTTCGTAATGTAGATGAGGCTGCTTATACAAACATCGGTCAAAAAGGTGGAACAAAAAGATTATTTGAATATGTAAAAGTTCTAAAAGAAGTAGGTGAATTACCCCGTCTGCGTAGACAATTTGCTTTTGATAAGGCTATGGGCTACATCGTTGAGAATACAGGAGGTATGACTGGTCTTGATAGATTTAGAATGGTTACACCAAATACTTTTGCTACACCAGAAAAAGCAGCAGAGATCCTAACAGATGTAAAAAATAAATCTTTGATTGGTGCTGTTGGAGAACAGATTGCGAAGTTCCCTGATGAGGGACTACCAATTGTAGAAAAGATTTCTACACAAGAAACTATCACTACTTCAAAGGGAGCGAGAGGTATTCAGCGTAAGGCTGAACCTGCTTTTGATTTCAATAGAATTACAGATGATATGGTTGCGCCAGCCGAAGATGGTTCAAAGATTACAGCCGCACAAGCAAAGCAAACCTTTGTTGATAGTCTTACTGATGTAGCACAGGAACTTCGTGCTTACAATAAAATCTCTAACACAACCTACGATGAAATCCTTTCTAACCTACAAGCAGGATTTATTACTACAAGAAATTATAGACAACTTATTTCTGGAACAATTGATTTGTATGAGGAAGGAAAGCAGGTTGCTCTTCGTGGTAAAGATGTTGCTAAACTACCAGCAGTAGAAGCAAACAGATTGCTTGATCCTTTGGAGATGAGATCTTTTAGTAGAGGAACACTTCGTAAGTTTTATGATAAATACATAGCAGGAGCAGGCAAAACAGAAAGCCGTGCTGTTACACCAGCCCAAAGACAATTGGTAAAGAACGCACAACAGCAAGCCAGCAATATGGATACTACACTTCGTCAGGGTGTTGCTCGTTTGAAGGGTGCCGAAGAAGCAGCCAAGTATGGTGTTGCTCCAACAAAAGATAAATCACAGGCTATTGGTATTATGATTGTAGGCGAGCGTATGCCTACTTCTGCTGGTGGTCGTGTTGATATGGGAACATTACGCCAAGAAGAAATCATAGCAGATACTATGAATTGGTATATGAGAACTATGTTCTATGTTGAGAAATCAACAGAAAGTTTGCTTGATAGTTTGCTTGGTTTCAAGAAAGTCTTTGAGAACCCAAATGTATTTTTATCACCAGCAGGTAGAGCAAAACTTACAGAAGTAATTGAAGAAGCAGCAAAGAGAGCAGCAGCCAATCCTGAAAGATATTGGGATGAGATGGCTTCTGTTGTTACAGAATTCAAAACAAGAATTATTACTGATCCAGAAATGTTACAGCCCCGTGTTCGTAAGGGTTCTATTGTGGACGTTCAAGCAGCAAACAAAGGTAAGATCCCAGCAGAGATACAAGTTGGTTCTTACTACTGGGCTGAAAGCACAAGGATTATGGATAATACAATCAAGGAACTATTCTCTACTGATCCAGCGTTCAACGCATATACCTTCATTACCAAGGGTGATGATGTAGGTAAGTCTGCTATGAATAGATTGGGTCGTGAAGTTGGTGCTGATCCAGAACAAATTTACAGAGAATATATAAAGCAGCGTGCTGTTCGTCAGGTAGTTGAGGGCAGAGGAACTGAATTAGAAATACTACGCCTAAACGAAGACTTTTGGGATGCTGCTGTAAAAGCAGGAGCAGATCCTAATAATCCAAAGATGGCTTCTTGGAAACAAAAGATTGAAGCATACAGAGCAAATCCAAATAGTCTACAAGCAGAATTAGGTTTGATTACTGAAAATGTTTTTATGCGTGACCTATTCTTGAAAGGTGATGATGCGGCACACGGATTTGTTCTTCGTAATAACATCAACACACAAGACTTTGGTTCTACATATACATCAGTAAGCCGTGTTGTTGAGGATCTAACACAACCAGATAATAGTAAATTCCTTGAAGCAGTATTGGGAAGAGATGCTGTTGATGAATTACAAGAAGCAGTAAAGGCTGGTAAGACTAATGGCTTCGCTCGTTATGTTGATAGTGCTATTCGTTCAGCCACAGGTAAAAAAGATTTCAAGCGTGTTGTTGATGGTCTGCTTTATAGTATGCGCTTGATAAACAACTTGCGTTATTCTGTTCTTCTATCAGCAAGATTACGCTTCCACGGAGCAAACATTATGACTGCCCCGTTCATTACCTATTCAACTATCGGGCAAATCCCTAATGGTGCGAGAGGATTAGAAGTATTTACACAGGGTTACTTCCGTGGAAACAAAGGCAGAATGAAAATTATTACTGCTCCTGATGGTCGTATCTACACTTATGGTGAGATCGCTGATGGTCTTATCAACGCAGGTATTCGTAGTGAATTTGGTTTTATTACTGATGTTGCTACACAGCAGAGAATTATTAGTTTTGCTAATGCGAAGGGTGTAAAGACACCGCTTCGTTCAGGAACCGCATATGTAGGACAAGTAGCCCAAGACGCAATCCTCGCAGAAGATATGGCTTGGAGAGCAGGTGTAGCAGTAAAGGCTTTGGAAGAAGGCAGATCGTTTGACGAGGCTATGACCTTGGCTCGTCGTTCTATGTTTGACTATAACGATATGACTGCTTTTGAGAAGGGACTATCAGGCTACGCATTTATCTTCTATGCTTTCGCAAGACAGAACTTTGCTACGATGCTTCGTAATATGATAAATGTAGAAGGCTGGAATAGAATGACCCGTGTTCTAAAAACTGAACGAGGACTTGAAGCACTTGCTAATACAGCCTACGGAACAGATATGGAGAGCGAACAATTCTATCCTGATTATATGAATGTCCGTGTAACTTATAAGAAGATGGGAAGTAGACCAGATAGAGATGTTTATATAAACGCACCTCCTATCCCACCGATAGATGCTATGGTTATGCTTGGAACTGCTATGACCGAAGGTGGTTATAGCGATCTATTAGCCCGTCAGTTACATCCAACATTCGCCCAGTTGCTAAATGTAGAAACATTCAAGACTTCTAACAAAGAACTAAAACCAGAACACGCAGCACTTATATCTGGTATTGTTGGTAGAGATCCAGTTGATATTGCTAATTTCTTTGCTTCAATTGTGGGTGGTGAAGTTATACCTGTTCCATCAACAGACCCAGATGCTATTGATGGTTTCAAATATCCTCTATCACCAGAGCAGGAAAAGAACTATAAGTTCTATGAACGCTGGGGTTTACAATTCACAGGTTTAGGTTCTATGACTACTGACTACGCAAGATCGTTAGGTGTAAGCGGTTCAGTCACACAAGACCTATCTACCTTTGAGCGTGTGTTTGGCTTCGGCACAGCAGCGATCACACCTATCAAGGCTGCTCGTCCAGCACAAGTTAGTCAGTATGATTTGAGATCAAGAATAGAAGCAATCAATCAAAGGCTTCGTGAAATAGACCAAGAAGAAAAGAAGGAAAGATAATATGGCTGCCGTTGGAAAATTTATAAAACTACAACATTTAGAAGTTGACCCACCAGTAACTTTTACAAATAGTTATAATGTCGCACTACGAATTGATATACCACTACCCACAGGTGTTTATGATTTGGGTGTAAAAAGATTAGTTGGTATAGTAGGTCAGGTAAGATTGTTTGGAAACAATCAAACAGGTGGAGCAAAGAACCTATCTATCTTCTGGTCTAAAAACCAAGCAGGCACGGATCTTCTTTTTGAAGATCTAACCAAGCCTGTATTTACTTCTCCATTCTCTCCAACAGATTGGGTTGTAGATTTTGAATACGATAAAATGATGGTAATAAAACCAGAGGAACACCCCGAAGGAACCATCAGTTTATTTGGTGTTGTCTCGTCAGGCACACTAACTTGTAACCACCTTGATTTCTATTGGGAAGATATAGGTTGACGATTACTATTATTATGAAAGAGGAAAAATAATTATGTCTTATGGAGATCCATACGCAGCAGAACAAGCAGCAGCAGCAGGAACAGAAGATTTATCTTGGGAAGTTCTTGATGTAAACGGCGCAGAATGGACTTTATCCAATCCCAGCGCATTTGGAACACCTGCTTATTCTACTGATGAGGCAGGAAACACAAAACTATCTTGGGCTAATAATAATGTTACAAGTGATAATATTATTACTTTCCAATCTAATTTTGACGGACCCAGAATTTATGTCCCACTATCACGACCAGATGGAACACCTTATCGCTTTGATGATTTCCCTGATGGAAACATCACGCTTCGTATAAAGTGTGAGAACTTTGTTAGACCAGCAGACGAAGCAGGAGGGAGCAATCCACTATTGGGTGCTGTGCTTGGGTTGTGTAGTGACCCTACACTTACGAGCAGACAGATCGTTGGTGGTATGAACCTAAATGGTTTGGGCTGGGGATACACAGGTGTAACTTCAAACAGAACTTTTTATGCCTATTGTAATTCCGCACAGAACCAACTTTCTAATACAAACCAACGAACTGCTATTGCCTCTCTTACTTTGGCTGGTAATGGTGGTGGTGCTGTTGATGTTTTGACTTTTAGTGCTACTGGAAATAACGAGATTAGAAATTCAAGAAATACAAATGTCTATCCATTAGCAACAAGAACAGGACAAATTTATTTATGTCTTGGATGGGGTGGATATTCTGTTGGTAGTGATATTACTGGCGCAGAACTTACCGCAAAGATTTCATACAAGATCATATCTTTTGATACGATCACATAATAAAACCATATAGAAGAAGGAGAAGATATTATGGCTAAAATAGGAAAATTTATACACAGAGCAGAATGGGAAGGAACCCAAGCAATTGGAACTGCCTATCTCGCATCAGGAGCAGGACAGGAACTTATTGTAAATCAGTCATCTGGTTATGGTGAGGGCTTGACTGGTAGACTTTCACATCTACTTCTAAACTTTTCAGGGGCAGGTGCTAATACAAAGATGACTGCCTTTCTTACCAAGGATAGTGCTGGGGATGAAGTTATTGTTCCAGAAACAGAGATGACTATTACTTATGGTAGAGCCACCGCAGGAACAGGTGGATGTGCCGCAAGATTGAATGTTGATATTAGACTTCTACCCACCGAACTACACAACGGCACTTCACTATTTATCTGGGTGAAGACAGATGCCGCAGCCGCAACCCTTACAGACGCTCGTTTGTTCTGGGAGGAATAGTGGAATGGAATTGGAGATCCTTGGATTATTAGCAACACCAGCAGGGACAGCAGCCGTAGCCATCTGGTTCGTCCATAAGTTTATGGCTTTCCACAAAGATGCTGTTGATAAATGTTTGAATGACGCAGAAGAAGATAGAAAATTATTTAGGGAGGCGATCAACAAGATTGATGTTCGCTTATCCTATTTGGAAAAACTTGTAGAAAAGATTATGGAGAAATAAAATGCTACAAACAATAAAAGACTTTTTAGAGAAACACAAAGTATCAGCCGCAATTGTAGGAACTGCTGTTGTTCTATCAACCGCATATGGTTCTTGTTCTTATGATTATGTTGAGAAAGATGTAACCCTTTCAGCACCCGAAGCGGAGGAACCAGCGGAGGAGACTGAATGATTACAAGGAAACCTTACCCTCGTCCACAGACACCCAAAAAGAAAAGCCCCTCTCGTAAGCGTGGAGGGCTTGTGGTGCCGTCTAATAAACCCAGTAGGGGTATGACTGCGGGAAGAAAAACAAAGCCCTCTAAAAAGAAATGAGAGACTGATATGAGCCTATACAGAAATATAAATAAAAGAAAGAAAGCAGGAACATCAAGAAGCAAAAAGAATTCTACGATTGATCCAAAGACTTACGATAAGATGAAGAAAAAGAAAGGTGGCTTTGCTCCTAAACCAAAGAAGCAAGCCACCAAAAAGAAGTAGAACTACTGGGACTTGAACCCAGACCATCACCTTCGTAGGGCTGTATGCTCTCCATTACACCATAGTTCCACTACATACAAATAAAATAATATTTTATATTTCTGTGTAACTGAAAAAAGAAAACCCCCTCTTCCAATCAATTACGAAGAGGGGGTTAGTTTTGTTTGGCGGTTTTAGAATAACAACAATTAGGAGGATTGTTTGTCTGTTGAAGGTGTATCGTGTTCCTTCATAATAGAGATTTCGTCAAGTAGCAAATCACATTTATGCTGTAAAATCTTTTGCTTCTCGCTTGGATCTCTAAATATATTGTAACACGATATAGTCTCCAAGTCCACCTCTAAAACCCAATCAGGAATTTTTCCTATCTTCTTTGCTTGGTGTGCTTCCCTCTCTTCCAACAGGTAAGATCGTTGGAGGACAGGATCCTGCGAGGGCTGTTTTGATTTCAGCCGTAGCAACTTCACCCACAAGATTGCGTGTCGTCTGTATAATATATCCGTCACTATCATATCGTTGCGTGTTGTTCTCTTCACATTTAGACATTTCACTTCTGCTCCTTTTGTTTTACTTTCCAATTATCACCTTCTTTCCAGAAGGTTAGACACCAACCTGCTTCAACACATTCCCAACCAATACGAACGATCTGTCCTTTGTTGTTTATGTTCCCGTCATTACAGGAAGTCTTACGCAAATTGTTTTCTTCTATATAATTTTTTAGTGTTGTTGTCTTGAACCAATACAACTTATCAGTCCATTCATTTACAAAGATAAGATAATCTAAATGTCCTGCCTCTGTTGCGATCCACCAACCTGCTCTAACAGAACCATTATTATCTTTCCATTCCTCTATAACCATCGTATCATATCCAAAAGTTTTTTGTTGGTTACAACCTGATAGGGTCTTTACCTCAACCCCAGTTGTGCTACGATTTTTATTCCAAAGGATATAATCGTTTTCACCATCTAACCCAAGGTGCTGATAGATGTAGTGTGGTGTCTTCGCATAGTCTTGGATTGTTCCACGATCCTTACACCAATCAAATAATTGTTCGGCTTTCTTCTCGCCACGATCACCCTGCTTCAAGGATGTCTTGAAATTTTTTATAGTCATTCTACTTCCCCCTTTATCTTGTTTAGGAAATCTCTTCTGTGAAGGTAAAAAGTTTTCTTGGTTACAGAACCTTCTGGATAATTTACGAGCCTACCATCTTCCCATTCCAAGTCTATGAGATCCATAGAATAAAGATAAATAAACTTCTCTCTTTCAGTAGCAAAGTTGTCTACATAGTTTTTGATTACATCAATAATATCATTTGTTTCAAACATCAATTCTCCTAATGGTGTTGTGGCTACAAGCAATTCATATTCAGGCTGGTAAGTGAAGCAAAGTTTTTTCTTTGCTTCTTGTTGACCGACCACGAATTCTCTATAATATAAACGACCAACAAAAGCCTTGACCTCAACCTTTACCCAAGATCTAAAAGACTTCTGTAATCCAATATCGTTCCAGTCCCAATAGTCAGTAAGCCACTTGTCCCTGAACCTATTGGTGCTGCTTCTGTTGTGGGTCTTGATGTGAAGCCATAGTTCGCTGGCGAAGTCTTCAAGATCCCAAGACTTATAATGTAGGATGGTTCCCAATTTGTTATGAGGGGACAACATCCTGTATGTTATTTCTTTACAGACTTGTAATAACTTCAAGTCAACAAAATCATTTTTCATTTTCTAATCTCCTAACTGATTTGATATTCAAGTCCCGCCAAGGACTTATAAAAACTGAACTAACTAACTACTACATTATAGCATTTTATTAGTAGGTTCGCAACACTTATGGAAAAAAAACTACAACTTTTTTTCCTGTGCTATTAGTAAGTAGTATCTAAAAAAAAATTATACCCATCATCTAAAATTATTTTCTTTTTTTTTCTACTACCACTACTACTGATCTCAACTTCTTGTCCTGTGTATATAGTGTAGGGGATGAAAGTAGTAGCGCATCTCGGTCTACACCATATAGGGTGATAAACTAATAACTGATAATCTACTGAACTAACTAACTTACTAACTAAAAAAACTAACTGATAAACTTATATAACTAACAAACGATTGATTGATCCAAAAATCAATCAATCAAACTTTCATAACTAATAACTAACCAAGGAGGTGACTAACTTATGAATGCTGATACTAACAAACTAACTTCTAAATTAGATACTGAAACTAATAAAGAATATAAATTAGATGACTACCAAGAACCTTCACCCTCATTACATTCGGGTTCAGGTTCATACCAACAAGAAGAATATTACAGACACCTAAATGATAAAATCAAATCTAATAAAATTAGAAATGAAACTTTACTAATTTGGTTTTCTGGATATGTGTTTGGTTTCTTGTTGGGATTTGTTTTCTAACAAAACAAATCTCCCTTACAGGCTAATCAAACAAACAGGTGAGGTGACTAACATAACAATAATAGAAAGGAGAATTGAATATGTTGAGAAGAAAGAAAAAAAGAAATACTAACTGGAAAGAAGAACTTGATAGGTTAGATAAAGAAACACAACTGAAAGATAATTGGAGATATGTTCCAGTAGGTTTAGATACTTGGAAGATAGATTACCAGCACAACTATGATCCTACTGATGAGATGATTGAGAGGATAGATAGAAAGAATAATCCAGAAGAAAATAATATTATAAATAAAGAACTTCCTTCTGGTGTTGAGATGATTGAAAGATTAGATCCTATCAAACAGAAAGTTGTATTCTATTATCTCTGGGATGGTTTATCATTCAGTAAGATTGGAAAGATTATGAACCTAACCAAGCAACGAATACATCAAATCTATTGGTCTGCTATTGAGGATCTCAAAGAAATTTATGGAGGTGATAATGTCTTCTATGATTTCTTTGTTGGAGAGGAGGAATAAAAAAAAGATATGAGATATGAAGAAGGAGAACTGATACTTCCCAGACATAACATACATCAAGATCATTATGGTTTAGGAATTGTATTAGAACAACTAACATTAGAACATCCAGACAACTGGAATGATGAAGAAGAAAACTTACAGGAAATAATATTAGACCTATACGAACACGGCTTCTATGATAATATAGATAATATTACCCAGCAAGAACATCTCCTAATTTACTTTACGAGAATAGGAAATAAAATAATTCTTCCAAAAGATTGGATAGATAAAACCTATACAAGACATAGCAACAAAACAAAAGGAGAAGCATAATGTCCCAGCAAGAAGTAGATATTGTAACCCTACTATCAGGTGTAATTCATTTACTAACACAACCACAGGAAGATGGAGAAGAACTTTCTATGTGGGTGTTAGAACAAGCAACCAAGATCAGGAAAGATTTATTGGAACAGAATACTGAAAAATAAATAATTTATATACAGCATTATGCTGTGTGTTTATAATATAAATATGGGACTTTCTAATAGATTTTATTATCTATCAGTCAGTCCCTAATTTGCTGTAAACCCTTGATATATCAGGCTTTTCGTAAGGTTTGTAGTGTTGCTCCACTTCGCTCTTTCAGTCAAGGTCTTCAAATTATTTACTAAAAAGTTGTAGTTTCTTGTAGACAATCCCCCAATTTCGTGTTATAATATATATATAAACAAAGGAGATTTTATGAATTTATTTACCGAGGATGTGAAGCAACCATTCACCCACCTGATCCCATTTATCCAGCACACCTGCTCGCAAGTTGCTGATGAATTATATTTTATAAATCCTCCGCTACGATTTATGGGTCAGGTCGTTACGCAGATCCTCCTGAAAGAAAAATGTATTTATATTGATTATGGTAGTGATGGTAATATCCGTCTACCAGTCAGCACCACGATGCTAAAACTAATTTGAAAAAAAGAAAAAAAGTAGTAGACAATCCCAAAAATATATGGTATAATATATGTATAGATAGTTGAGAAAAAGTAGTAGTTTTCTTTTTTAGATACTATTTATAGTATAGGCACTTGGCGGTGCCTCGTAATAGACAACAACAAGGAGAATAAAATGTCTAAAAATTATAATGATAATTGGAAATATCTAATGGGGCTAAACTTGAAGGTCGGTGATTTGGTCTACAAGCATAGCCCAAGAAAAGGAAAAGATTTTTGTATCGTTCTTGATATGGAATTAGATAAGGGAATGTCCGTAAAAGATATTCAGGAGAAATATAAATTATCTCATTATACTGGTGCGCTTGATATGAAGTATGTGCGATGCCTTGAAACAGGAAAGGATTATCGCTGGGTTGCCCTATTCAATATGAGAACCAAGAAACAAACTTATTATTTATTTGCTCCTACTTATCTTCAATCCAATCAGGTTGAGGATTTGAACGAGCATAACTTATATGGCTGGACTTTACCAGAATAAATAAATAAAATAAATTCCCCCTTTCCTTCGGGATTGGGGGTCAGTTTCTTTTTTAGAAACTAATTATAGTATAAGCATCTGGCGGTGCTTTGATAAGACAATAAACTAATAGGAGAATATATATGTCTAAAATAAAAATAAAAAATATAAATTACCAATATGCTTTGGATGATCTGTTTGCTGGTGAGATAGGCAAATTAGTAAGATCAAAAAAAGAAAGAATGTTCTGGAACCATACTTGCTACAAAGCCAATACAAGAAAAGGTTGGTGTGTTGAGGAAGGATGTTTAGGAATTGTTCTTGACTTCATACCAGCAGAGAAAGATAAATATAATTCTTATTCATATCCAGTAGATACAGAATATTATAATAATAATTTCTTTTGGAACTATGGTAAGAAATCCAAGATCGCTGGTGCTATTGTAATTGAATGGTTAGGTAAGGGATTGAGAGAAACAATTATTCTAAAACCTACTGAAATCTTTGAACGCAAACAAGATAGTATGTATCATATCTGTTATAAGTTAGAAGACTATATTGAACCACTAAAAAATAAATAAGTCAATCCTCCTGTAATGACTTGCCCCCTTCCAGAAATGGTTGGGGGTTTTTTGTTATGCGGAGAATAAATAAAATAAATAAAGTAATCCTTGACCTTTACTACATTATGAGAACATATAATAAATAAATTATATGAAGGAGATTATGATATGGCGAGAAGAGCATTACCCAGAAACCTAATGCGTAAGGCAGTCCACGAAAAGAATATAGAAGATTTTATTTGGGCTTGTTTAGAATTATCCTGTGTTGAATTGAAAGCCGATGGTAAGTCTGGAACATTCAGCGGTAGAGATATACAAGCATTCTTGGATCATCTTATTAGAATAGATAAAGATAAAAAAGATAGAGGCGAAGCAACAGCCGAAGATCCAAATAAAATAAAAGAAATGAAAGACTGGTTGAAACAGGTAAAGTAATATGGCGAAGAATATAAATGATATTCTTGCTGATCCTCTTTTGTTTATATCCAGATTGAAGATTGTAGACAAGAAAGGTAAATTGGTTTATTTGAAACCAAGTGAAGAACAAATAAAAATAGTTGAAGCATTACACGAAGGCAAAGATACAATTATCTTGAAGCCAAGACAGATAGGATCTTCAACAATTATTTGTGCTTATTTCTTTTGGTGTGCCTACACATCACAGGATCCACAGACATATGCTATTCTTTCCCACAAACTTGCTTCATCAAAACATATATTAGAAATACACAAAACATTTTATTATAATTTACCTACACCATTACAGAAGAAATTATCTGTTGAGAATTCTACCGAGATCCGTTTTGAAGATAGTGGTGCTGGAATTGTAGCAGCATCATCAGCAGACCGAGGAGGTCTGCGTTCTTTTTCTGTTTATAAATTACATATAAGTGAATATGCCTTTGCTGATAATCCAGAGGAACTAAAAGCCACAGCCATCGCAGCACTAAACGACGGGCAACTGGTAATGGAAAGCACAGCAAATTATTATAATGATGCTTTACACCAAGAGATCTTGAAAACACAGAGAGGTCTTGCTTCTTGGAATTATTTATTTTTTCCTTGGTTCTCCCACAGCAAATACACACAACCTCTACCCAATCGTGTGAAGTGGGAACCAACAGAAGAGGACATAGAACTAAAAGAAAAATATAATCTAAATAACCAACAACTATACTGGCGTTATTTACAAATACAAAAGATTGGCTGGGATAAGTTCAGTAGAGAATATCCTGTAACATTAGAAGATGCTTACAAGCAAATAGGTAATTCATATTTCTCCCAAAAAGATTTAGAAAAAATAGAAGTTCTTTCAGTAGACCAAACAGAATTCGTTGTGTTTGAGGAACCTACACCTGACGATAGATATGCTATTGGTGTGGACGTTGCTGCGGGTGTAAACAGGGACTATTCAGTTATTTATGTTATTTCTAAAATGTCTTACCAGCCTGTCCTTGTTTATCGTTCCAATACAATTACCCCAGTAAATTTAGCAGAAATTATTATGGATATATCTGGGAACTACAACGATGCCCTTGCTCTAATTGAAAGTAACAACTATGGTAATGTTGTTATAAATGAATTGAAGCATCTTGGCTTCCGTAGGTTCTGGGTAGATCAAGATGGTAAGGATTGGACTACTACACTAAAATCAAAAACATTTATGTTTGAGAACCTAAAAGAATTGATCCGTGAGGGATACATATATAATCTTGATAATATTACCTTCGCAGAGATTAGAGCATTACAAGTAAATGAAAAAGGAAATATTATTATTCCTGATAATTTACAATCACACGGAGACAACGCTGTTGCTCTTGCTCTTTGTTCTGTTTGTTTAGATAATGTCCGTTTACCAAAAACAACCTATCTACCAGACTGGATCAAAGCCCGTAGAACAAATACTAAAATGCTCCAAACAGGAGCAAGAACAGGATTACATAGGAGATACTAAATGGAAGAAAGAAAACCTGCTAATGAAAAAGAATTGAAGCCCCTGTATGCTTCATCACTTCGTCTTGTAACACCAGAAGGTTTCTGTCGTTGTGTGAAATGCCGCAAAGCATTTCCACCAGAAGCATTTTTCAAAAAAGATATTTTTGAAAATGACGAAGGTTTTTGTAAGGATTGTATCAAGAACTATGGAAGAGATTTCCTACACTTGACCTTTCCTAATAATGTGAAGGGAAAATAAAATGGCGAGAACAAACAAAGATATTATCCATCTATTACGCATAGTCCTAACCGAGCATAAGGACTACTGGGACAACCAGATGGGTGAACTGCGTAAATACAAAGACGCATATGAAAATAAGTTCTGGAAAGGAGAACTTGAATATGACGATAGTATGATCCGTGTGGAGACTGCTGATTGTTTTTCTTATGTTGAAGGTTTTATCGCAGCACTATTTTCAAAGGCTCCTGCTGTTGTTGTAGGGGCTGACGCAGCCAACGCTGCTGGTGATCCTGAATTAGCACAGGCAGCAGCCAACCGCTTCTTATACGACCAGAGAGAACAATTAGAAATTGCTTCTCGTCTTGCTCTTATTTACCCTAATGCTTATCTAAAATTATCCCCCACCGACAGCGAAGAAATGCTTGAAAAGGTTTCCATTCGTGCTGTCCCTCCTTGGGAGGTCATAACGGATCGTGATGCTTCTGGCTGGTGGAACCAAAGGTTCTGCGGGCATCACTATTATCTAACCATTCCAGAAGCCCGTGATAGGTTTGGTGCTAAATCATTCACGGCAGTTCCAAAGCAAGATTACTTTGGCTCTGGTAATTCAGGTTACAGGGGTGGGGGAAACCCAAGTCAATATGGTGTAAGCGATTATGCTGACCTACCAGATGATTACCTTTATATTGAAGTCGTAGAATTCTATGATATGGCTTATGATAAATTATATTTTTGGTCGCCCAATTATAAGAACGGAGAGGAACTATTAGAGAAATCTACTATTCCTGTTAGAACTTATGATGACCTACCACTTTCTAACCTATCCCCATTATACTACGCACGCAAGCCTGAACGCCCTATGGAGGGCTTGTCTGCTGTTAGTAGGGTATACGATCAGTTCTACGAGAAAAACATTTTGAGAACCTACTGGGCTAATGCTGTGCGTCGTGATAGTCGCCAATACATTTATAAGGAAGGTGCTTTTGATGAGGAAGAATTAGCAAAGATTACTGCTGGTGTTGATGGTGCTATGATTGCTACTGACGAGCAAACCCTTGCTGGTCTTATTCAGCCTGTTGGTGTAGAACCTATCTCTTCTAACTTTGATCGTTATTTGAACTTTATTGAGAGCGATATAAACAGAGGATCCATCTTGGCTCCTTTCAGTAGAGGAGAAGCAACCAAAGCAACTGCTACTGAAATCACAGCCCTCGCCCAGTATTCCGCAAGTGAGATTGGTAAGATGGCGAGAGAGCGTGACTTTGCTATTGAGACAATTGCTAAACTTTATTTACGCACACTTTCTCTTCTTGCTGATGATGGAGAGAAGGCTGTTCTTGTTTCAGGTGGAGAAGCAAAAGTTATTACAGCCAAAGACCTACACGGCAAGTTCCGCATCTCTGCTTTGGATCAGGGCAACCAACCCATAGCAGACGCAATCAAAAAACAAAATCTTATTTCTCTACTTCCTATCCTTACCCAGTTAGGCGTTCCAGCAGACAAAATAAAGACAGAAATTATTAGGGCATACGAACTACCAGAAGACTTTTTGAAAGCGCCAGAACCCCAGCCAGAGGCTCCCAAAGTGGGTTCCCGCTCTATACCTGCGGAGGGAGAACTTGAAGAAGGAACACCCACCCAACAGGAAACAGCCGCAAGTGAATTAGCGAACGCTCTTGTCGGCACAGCAGATCAAATAGGAGAATAATATATGCCCTTATATCAGTTTCGTTGCGAAGGTTGTGGAAGAAAGACCGAAGCCTTTATGAAAGTAAATGAAGCCTGCGGTGATAATAAATCGTGGGTTTGTGGAGAAGATAAAGATACTTTTATGTCTATGCGTGATTACGATGGAGATGGATTTGTAAATGAAGGTTGCGGCGGATTGGTCTATAAGATGATCGTAGCACCAGCATACACACCTTCTTTGTGGGGTGATGAGACAGGCAAATATGGTGTAAATGGTTACTTCTCTGCTGCTCTTGGAAAACATCTAAAAGGTGGAAGAAGAGAAGAAAGAAAGATTATGGAAGAGCGTGGTTATATTCCTGAAAGTGATATGCCGAAGCATTACTGGGCGGAACAAACCGAGAAGAGACAAAGAGAAGCAGCAGCAAAAGAAAAAGACGTTCAGGAAATTGCTGCGTTGGAAGCATCAGGTATGGATAAGGGAGAAGCAATAGCAAAAGTTTTTAGTGCTGAACGCTGCTTATCTGGTGACTTGGATAAGACTTGGAACGATAGTAAGGGGCAGACAGATGGGTGATTATCCAGAACAACATAGACTTTGTAAAGACCACGGACACTTTGTTGTGGCTTGGGGCAGGACTACTTCCTGTCCTGTGTGTGGGGAACTATGCCCTTCACATCCAGATTACCATAAAGGTAATCGTGGCTTTCATATTCTTGGAGCAGATACAGGTGTAGGCTTTTGGTCTGCCGCTCTTGGTAGAGAGGTTAGTTCCAAAGCAGAAGAAGAAAGAATTATGAATGCTAATGGTTTTATTAGAGAAAGTGATTTACCAGCACATTTCTGGGAAGATGAAACTAATAGACGCAGAGAGATTATAAGAAAACAAGAGGATGAAGTCCAAACACTTCAAGCCCATCTTGATGCTGGCTCTTCTATGGAAGAAGCCATCACAAAAACATTTGACGCAAAACGCTGCTTGTCTGGGGAACTGGATGAGATATACGAACAGAATGTTGATTTTTCAATACCAAAGGAGACAATATAATGGCTACTGAAATGATCGTAATTGGTGGAAGATCCCCAGAAGAGGGTATGCTTGCCGAAGACCTGAACGCAGCGGAGAACGCTGATGAGATGGAAATGGAAGCACTATCCCCAGAGGGTAGTTTTTCTACCAAGTCACTAAACGCATTAGTGAAAGCAACTAACAAACTACTTCCTGCCTTCGGTCAGGAACCAACTTATCCTACATTTGAAGAGGATATTTCTAAATTTCCTACTGACTTCACACGCATCCTTGCTATGTTTGCCGAGGCTTCTGCTGACGCTGCCGAAGCAGATGCTATTGATGGAGAGATGGTAGTGGATCTTGGTAAGATTACTGATGATCGTTCTATTATGATGGAGGCAGGAAGAATTGATGCTCTCTCTCGTAACAAGGACTTCAAGCGTTTCTTGAAGGAACCATCACCACAGGAAGAAATGGAAGAGGAAGAAGCACCAGCCACAGCCGAAGATATGGATGATGCTGCTATGGACGCACTTTTTATGGAGCGTATGTAATGCCTATCCGCAAAGTGAAAGGCGGTTACAAGATAGACAAAGTAAAAGGTAAGTCCAAAACAAAGACCGCTGCTAAAAAAAGATTAGCAGCAATAAAAATAAATCAATCTAAAAAAGGAAAGAAAAAATGAATAATACAATAGAGACTGGAAACAGCACCTCTGTTGAAAACAACGAAGTAGTTGAGACAACAGAGACACCCGAAACTTATGAGGCATCAGCCCCAGATGTAGAGGATCTTACAATTGACGACCTACTTTCTCTTGGCGAGGATGTAGACCCACTATTCACAGATGACGCAAACCACAAAGGTATGAAGCCACTTCATAACTGGGTTCAGCATCTACCAGAGGACGTAAGAAAGCACGTTGCTAATCTTCGTTCATCTTACACCCGTAAGACCCAAGAACTTGCTGATATTCGTAAAGAATTAGAGGCAGAACGCCTCGCATTACAACAGCAGAGGGAAAGCACCCTAAACAACCCAGCGTATCGTAGAGCAGTAGAACTTGCTAATAATCAGGAAGAATTTGACCTATATGATCCAGAGGGTATGAAGCGTGAAATTGAGAGACAGGCTGCTCTACAATTGAAGCAAATGCTTGAACCTGCGAGAGAAGAACTGATGGTAAAGCAGAGACAAATGGAATTACAGAATTTCAAGTCCCAGCACCCAGAACTAATGAATGACGAATACAGGATGCCTATTGCTAAAATGCTTACAGAGCGCCCAGAATTGAAGTTAGAGGACGCTTACTTTATTGTGAAGGCAAAGGTAGACGCAGAGAAATCAAGTGCCTTGAAAGCCGAATTAGAGGCTGAAAAGGCTGCTCGTAGATCTGCTCTAATGAAGACTGCTTCTGGTAAGGCTACTACACCAAAGGGAACACCAAAGTTCCGTAACGCTTGGGAAGCCTACCAGTATCACAAGGCTAAACAACAAGGTATATAATATATAATAAAGGAGATACACTATGCCTGCCCGTAAAAACAAAACATCAACTAAACCAGCAAAGGGAAAAAGATTTACCAAAGTTGTAAAAAATCCCAAGACTGGTAGAACAAAAAAGGTTTCTTACGGGCAGGCTGGTGCTAAAAATAAATCAGGTAAGCAGCGTATTCAGCCTTCAACAAAGAAGGGCGATGCTTATTGTGCGAGATCCTACGGGATCAAAAAGAGACTACCTAAATCTAAACAAAACGATCCTAACACACCCAATAATCTTTCACGAAAGAAATGGAAGTGTGCGGGTAAAAAAAGCAGACGATAAATAAAATAAATTATTTATTTGACGATTTCTCTATTTATGAAACGGGCAACCTTTCCCTCCGTCAATCAATAGAACCTACGGGTCACCTTGCGATTACTAAAATGGTGAAGGAACTAAATAAGTAAAAATCCCACAGGGACACTTTGAAGATTTAGATAAATCCAAACAAACCATACTAAATTATAAAGGATGAAAATATTATGGCTATTTCTAATGACTTACTATCATCCACCCTCTATTCTATTCGTGACGGAGAGGTAGACCAGTTATACCAGAAGGTCGCCTTCTTGGATCACGCAAGAAAGTCAGGTGGTATTGAATTTGAGGACGGGGGCATCAAGATCCAGCGTCCACTTTCCATCGCAGAGCATTCTACTATTACAGAACTTCCAACAGGTTACGAGCCAGTCTCGCTTGCCGTCAAGGATGTTTTACAGCCTGCGATTTACGAATGGTGTGACTTCACCGCACCTATCGTTGTAACCAAGAAAGAAGAACTTGAAAACAGCGGCGAAAAAGCGATCGTCAAGATCGTTGAGGCTCGTATGCGTTCAGTTATGTCTATGCTTCGTAGAGAACTAAACAAGCAGATCCTTCGTGGTAATTCTACTATTCTTACTACGATGAATACCTTGAATGGTGATGTTGCTGGTGGTTTCCTTGAAGCCGAGCAGAAGATCAACCAGAACAACGTAGTTGGTGGCGTTTCCAAAGCAACCTTCAACGTAAATGGTTGGACTAACCAAGTCTTTGATGTTGGTGGTGCTTTCGGCACAGACGGCATCCGTGGTTTACAGCAACTTTACATCAACGCAAACAGCGTTTCACCTATGGGTGATGTTGATTGTGTGCTTTTGAGCGAGGCTGGTATGGCGAACTATCGTCGTGCTTTGTTCGCACAGGAGCGTTACATCAGCGAGACTACCCTTGATGGTGGGCGTATGAGCCTTGCTTTTGCTGGTGCTGCTGTGGAGCAGGATATTGAACTTGGCTTCAACTACAATAGTGCTGACTTCGGTTTAGCACCTCTTACTGGCTATATGCTAAACTTTGACGGCATCAAACTTGTGTTCCACAAGGATGCTGACTTTGCTGTTAGTCCGTTTGAATTTGTTGCTGGGACAACTGCCCGTGCCGCACATCTTTACGTCAAAGCACAACTTATCGCAGATCACCTTGGTTCACAGGGCGTTCTATTTGACGGCGATACTTTCTAATCATAGTTTCAAATATAAGGAGAATAAATTATGGCTACACAAACTATTATTCAGTATCTTGAAACTTCGCAGGTAGATGGTTTCGGTGCTTCCGTTCCAGTAGGACTTGCTGCTATGAACCGCCGCCAGACAGAGGTTTTCCTCGCTGGTGAGGCTCTTGACGCAGGTGACTGGGTTGCGCTTGATCTAACTGCCGCAAGTGACGAGGTTGCTTCTGTTACAATCGCCAAGGCTGATAGTAACAAGGGCGCTGGTGCTGGTGTAACTTCACAGGCTTCTATTGTTGTCGGTGTTGTTCTCGGTCCAGCAAGCGAGAGAGATGATGACGGCTCTGGTGGCGTTGTTTCTGGGGGTCAGGCTTCTGTCTGTATCCGTGGAATTTGCGAAGCCAAGACCGATGGAACTGGAACTGCTATTGCGGTTGGCGATGCTCTAACTGCTGATGCGGCTGCTGGTAAGGCTGTAAAGGCTCAATACACGGGCGCTGCTCCATACCCAAGAACACTTATCTGCGGTATGGCTGTTGACGCTACTGCTCTTGATGGTCTTTCATCTGTCTATGTTATGCCTGCCCTTGGCTAATCACCAAAGCAAAGTAACAGGATAAAGGAGAACTATGCCCCTTCCCCTCGCTGGGGTTGGGGCTTTTTCTTTATCACTTGACTTTTACTATATATTGAAGACGAGGAAACCTTTATGAACCTAACAGCAATTAGAGAAAAAATAAAAAACATTACTGACTATTCCCCAGATTTACAAGCATTCAACGAACAACTTGATGAGATTGTAAATGATGCTTACTATTCTATCTGGACGCAGAAGCGTTGGACTTTTGCTACTGAAACCATACCATTTAGATTTTTCGTAGATATTCTCCCAGACAGAGATAATGAGAATGTCGTTGCTCCTGCTACTTCTGTTGGGGCTATTTGGGTTCAGGGTGAACGACTTGTAAACTTTCAGTTTCCAATTGATAGACTAACCAAAGTTGGAACACTTGAAGGAAGAGATGTATGGGAAGGACAGCCCATTACAATTGAGAACAGAGAATATATTATTGAGAAAGTTGTTCTTGGAAATCAAATTATTGTAGACGAACCTATCGTTGCTCCTGCTCCATTAGCAGGCACATATTCTTATAACTGGTATATCAAAAAGAGATGGTATGATCTTCCAGAAGATCTACTTGAATTGTTATTCTTGGGTCACCGAGATTACCCCTATAACACCTCCGCAGGTTCTTATCCACCCTACGGCAAGGCTACTGCTATTATGCCTCGTAGAGAGGAACAGATAGACCTACGAGCCGATTACAAAGCATCCTACGCAGAAGCATATATCTGGTCGCCAAGTCGCTTTGTAAAGCCAGCAGAGCGTTTGAAAATAAACATTCTTCAAGATGTTGGTGTTGGTTGGAACGCTAATGGATATTATGAATTTTGCTGGGCTTTTCTAAAAGATGGAAAGATTGGATCGTTGAGCGAACCTACTATCGCCCAACAGAACGCAGAAGGAAATAATGCTTTTGTTTTCCAGTTCTATGGTTGGGATGATGAACTAATTGTTGCTGATGCTTACAACAACGAAGATGAAAGACCAACACCTTGGCGTGGTTACAGAAAGGTTTTGTTCTGGAATAAAAACTTTGATAGTGTTACTGGTGAACGCAAAGGTCTACCTTGCTGGATACAAGTTCGTAATGGTGGAAATACCAGAAACAGCGAAATCTACAACGAACCTGTTGTTGTAAATGATGAGGCTAATGCTTACACACTTGCTTATTTCAATCAGTTAGACAACGGACAGAAGCGTTATATTGAGATTGACGGACAGCATCAGCAGATCCGTCCTTATCCCCGTGTTGATGGTTTTGATGAGGAAATAGCACAAGCAAAGAACGATCAAGTTATTCAAACATTCCACGACTTCCGTAGAGATGGGATTATCCGTTATTACAGAAAGCCAAAGGATCTTCTGCTTGGAACTGATAGTCCTGATATGCCTTACGAATTTCACCAACTAATTGTCTACAAAGCACTTGAAGATATTTATTTGAAATTGGGACAGGATACTTTATCCAGCACATATGCTCGTAGAATTGAGAACGAGATGAAAACATTACAGAAAAGATATGTAGACCATATTGATAGTAATGTTCGTAGAGGTCAGTTCGGTTCAACCAGAAGAGGATTTATCTACGACTACCAGTCACTAAAACACTTGGGGTAATAAGTAAATGGCTTTGAAAACAAAAACAATACAATTCGTTCAGGCGGCTGGATTAGACCAAAGATGGAAAGGTTCTATTGGTTATGCTGATAATGTAACCAATATGAGAATTGATCCTAATGGTCTTGGTTGGGTTGCTGATCGTGGTATAGAAAGTTGGTGGAAATTTCCAAGTTCATTTACTATTGTAGGCAACGCAACAAGTATTACAGAAAATTTGCTTTATCCCACAGATGCTTGTTTTATTTGGGAGAAGTCTTCAACAGGACAGATATATTATTTCTGGGAGAGAGCAGGTAAACTGATTTATGCTTGGGGTAATAAAAACCAAGGATCAACTTATTCAGGAAACTATTACTACAACGATTTTGTTTATCTTGATAGTGATAGACACAATAGAAAAACAAATGATTTAGGAACCCAGTTTATTCCTTATGGTAATAGACTTCTAATCATCAACGGCTACGACAAGCCTATCTGGTTTAGCGGTAATGAAGATTATAGGCAGTTTGGTTTTTCAATTGCTACACCTTCCGTTCAAGCAACTGCTATTCAGCCTGATTATCTATCAGGTCAACAACTTGAAATTGGTTCTGCTTTCCCTGTCTTTGGTGAGAAATCTACACTTGGTCTTGGTTCTCTTGATAATGAGAGATCACAATTCAATTATTATATGACTACTATTACAGAGGACGGAGCAGAAAGTCCACCTTCTTCTGTAACATCAGTAGACTGGATAGTTGCCTCAAACGCATCACAACCAGACGAACAAAGACGATTTGGTGTTGTTCTTTATGTTCCACAAGGAGCAGAGGGAACTGCTGCTCGTAGAATATACAGAACTAAAAATATAAAAAGAACTGGTGCTACTGATAGTAATGATAGTGTATTCTACTTTGTAAAAGAAATAGAAGATAATTCTACCACACACTTTATTGATATAATCCCAGATACTTCACTAACAGCACAAGCCCCAGAGAACTTTGCTTCTTCTCGTATCAATACAACCTACAAGGTTGGTGCTACTTGGGACAACCGCATTTGGCTTGCTGGTGGAGACAGCACACCTACAAGAATTATTTATAGTGATAAAGGTATACCAGAACAATTTGGTTCTTTCTCTTTCTTTGATGTTGGTAATAGTCAGGGAGGACACATCGTTCAGTTGTATCCTTACTACAATAACCTTCTTGTATTCCGTCGTAATGCTATTGAGATCATCAGGCGTGACGGACAGGGACTTCCAACTATCTCTACATTAGCAAGTAACTTGGGAACAGAAGCAGGCAACGCAATTTGTAATGTTCCTAATATGGGTATAATGTTTTTGAATGAAGAAGGTATTTGGCTAATATCTGGTGGTCTTGATGGTGGTTCATCTGTAACCATTACCAAAGTTAGTGAGACACTTGATAAAGAAATACAAAAAATAAATACCGCAGCAATCCAAAGATCTTGGGCTTGTTATTCTAAAAAGGAACGTGAGGCTTGGTTCCACTTCCCACAGGACAGCAATTCAATTCCAACAAGAGGAATTGTATTCCATTTAGATAATAACCAGTTCTCTGCGAGAGGAGCAGTAAATAATGCTAATGAAAATTTGTTTAGATTTACTTGTGCTGCTGCTGATCCAGAGGGTCATTTTGTTTTCGGTCAAGCACCAAAATGGACTGGGCTTGGAGGGGGTGTTGGATCCCCTATTGTTATTGGCTCTTTTGGTATTGGTGTTTCACCCTTGGCTGTATGGTCTGGTTCTCCAAACTTCGGTCAAACCTTTTTAGTAAATTCCTTCAATCAGGATACAGCAACCTATAATGTAGCGAATGTAAATAAACCAGAGAGCCTTTGGGAAAGTAACTGGATAGACTTTGGAGACAACAGCATAAAACATCGTGTTTATTCTGTTGAGGTTGAACTTCTATCTTATGGAGACAATCCACTACAACTACAATACGCTACTGATTATGATGCTACATTCACAACAGCAGGCGAGCAAAAACAAGCCCTAAATGAAAGGGTTTTTACATCAAAAGAAGATCCCGTGTTTGGAGCCAGCGATCCTACAATCAGTAAGAATTTCTTTACAATAAACCAAAGTTCTCTACAAGATGGACGCATTATTAGGCTACGCTATGATGTAAATACACAACTGGTAAATCAGTTCAAGTTTAGAATAAAAACACAACCAGCAATAACAGGATCACCTGCTAATTCTACTTTCCATTTGCTTTCCTTCCATATCAATTACGACAGCAGAGATCAAATGGCTCTAAACCAGAATACAAGATTACAGAAGGGGCAAGCAAGATAATGTCTAAACACTATACAGAAAAACCAAATGTTCGTTTCAGTCAAGTAAAAAGTGAAAACCTAAACGACAATATAACAAAAACATTAGGCGAGGTAAATGGAAATCTAAATTCTAATAATCTTCCTGTTGATGCTCTAACATTTGATAAGTTTTCTTCTCCCAACAGAACATCACTAACTTCTAATGCTACAACTAAATTAGATTATGAAGGGGCTACACAAGATTACCATAGTGTTAGACGCTGGAATACTTTTGAAGACAGCAACGATATGTGGGAGCCAGTTGAAAGTATCAATCTACAAACAGAGAACTGGTCTACGGGCTGGAATAAATTAGTAGATTTTGGAAGTATGGATTATACCTTTTTAGATTTTGATGCGAAGGAAGGTATACTTACGGGCTGTGCTGTTATTGATTTCCACCACGGATTAGATAGAATTGTTTATCAAAGTGATGATACAACCTTCCGTGTTTTTTATGGATATGATTGGTGGACTGAATGGGGTGTGTTTGTAAATGATACACTTGTAGCAGAAACTTCTTGGATTTATGCTCGTAGGATTACTTGTAATATTCCATTCAAAGTTCCTGTTGGATCACAGAAAGTAAAAATAGATTTGCGTTGGAGAGCAGTAACCAGTAATGCTGTTGGAACACCATATCAAGGAAACCCAACAAGACCACTTGATATATTTGGAGCGCACATTTGGGTCAGGAATGTAAAGAGGTAATAATATGGGACAGATAAATTTTACAAAATTTAGAGAAGGAGACACACCAGACGCTACTGGTCTAAATGCTCCTTATGATGATCTTGCTGCTGTATCAATTGAAAAAGAAAATACAAAACCAAACTGGGCTACAAGAGCGCACTTTGATGATACAGGTGAGAAAGCAAATGAATTATTCTTTTATGACTATGATGGTGTATCTGCTTTCCAAACAACCAACACAAACTACCAAGTTGTAATAAATGCTGGAACCCCAAGTAGAATTACTTTTCCAGCAGGAACCAGTATGGATGGCGCACACATAATTCGTGCTGGGGCTTCGGGTATTATTGGAGATATTATTTGTAATACTGATGGGAACGGAGATGGAACACAAGATAGTTATAACTATTTTTCTTTCCGTCTGTTAGTAACTTATAATGTAGGTGGAGGAAACCTAACTGATGTTATTGCTGAATGTGGTTATTCTTACACAAGACGATCAAGACTAACCAACGACAGCACAGGTTTAGATAGTGCTTTGTGGTGGAGGAACTTTTCTTTCTCTGGATTGTGGGCTGTTCCAAATAATAATACACAAATTATTTCAATACAACTTGAAGCAAAAGTAGGACCGAATGGTGGTGCTGGTAATCAACTTGATGTTACAAGAAATAATATCAACGCAGTTTTGGTGAGGAACTAATATGGCTTTCGTAAAACCCTACAATTATATAAACAACCAAGTTTTAGAAGATACAAACCAACGCTCTAATGAAGAAGCGGCAAAGGTTTATGTGAACCAAGAAATTGTTGCTGCTGATTATGGAACTAATTTAGATTATACAGAGATAGAAGCAGGAGAATTCCTACCAGTTACAAACGATCATAAGTTTGCTTCGTCCTTTATCGCAGGACAAAACATTTCAAATGATAATATTGATAGGGCTTACTTTACTTCTACAACAAAAGCAAATAACCAAACATCAGCCAGTTCAGTTGTTTATCGGGATTTGTATGGATGTGGTAAAAAAATCAAACTGGATAGGTCAGCACAAGTTCTTGTAACTTTCCAAGCAGCATTTATCGCAGGAGATAATAGTAATACTACTGGTGGTGATGGTTCAGGTATGTGGGAAAATAGGGTTGTTCTACGCCACACAGATTATACTACATCAAATCCTACGCCAGTATATATTGCTGGAACAAGAGGATATGTCTTTGAAGGTGCTGGCGCATCATTAGGTCTGCTAAATCCTAACGCTGGTGGGACTGCCGCAAACAGAAGACAAGTCCAGCATCAGTATGTTTTATCTTTATCAAGAGGCGAACACGACTTACAAATCGCAGTCAATCCAAAAGTAGAATATGGTTGGACTTCTGCGAGAAACTTTTTAGTTGAGGTCTTCTATCTATAAGGACTTGACTTATTCACTATTATGAGGAAATAAAAATATGGATCCAATTACATTAGCAATTATCGGTTCAGTCGCAGGAGCGGGAATTGGCGCACTACCACAGATTATTCCTTCCAAGTTTGAAAGAGAACAGAAGAAGCGACTAAAAGAATTACAGAGAAAAGAAGAACTTGGACTTCTTGGTCTTACTGATAAAGAGCGTCAGGTTCTTGAAGGCAGACTTGAAACAAAAGCAGATGCCGCAGAAAACTTCGCACAGCAGGAAAGAGAAAGATTGCTTGCTACACAAGCAGGCGGGGCTACTTCTGGTGCTGCTCTACTTGGCGCACAAGTAGCAAGCGAACAAGAAAGAGAACAAAACAGAGCAATCAGTCAGGCTATTGAAGAGCAAGACCTTGCTAAACAGCAGAGACAGATTGATGAGATCCGTGCGTTGGAAGCAGCACAGGGTCAGTATGCTGCTAATAGAGCGCAGGCTATTGCTGGTGTTGTTGGTTCTGGTGTTGAGGCTGGCTTTGGTGCCGCAGCACAACAGAAGATTATTCAGGGAAATCTAACCCCAAGTGCTAATTCTGTAAATGCTATTAGCGAATTGTATGGTATTAGTGAGGATCAAGCAAGAGGGCTACTTGAAGTTTCTGCTAAAAACCCAGAAGCCCTACGCCTCTACCAGACACTAAACACACCATCGTCAGGACAATAGAGGATTTATAATGGGTATAAAAAATGTAAACGGACAGAATGCTTATGTTATTGAAGCACCCCCTTATGAAAGTAGAACTTCAAGAGGCGAGGGCTACGCACAATACATAACCAATCTTCGTTGGAAGATGTGGGAAGAAGCACAGAAGTCTATTCAAGTTGAGATGGAATTTGAGAAGATGGCGTATCAGGAACAGATGCGTTTTCTCCGTTCCCAGCAACAGCAGATCCAAAGCGATATTGCTGCTACTAACAGACGACTTGCTGACTTGGATAGAATGGAGGCTGATAAGGCTGCTGCTCTTTCACAGCGTAACGCATCAGCACAAAACACACAGAACGCACAGACAAGATCATTACAATTCCAAGCACAGCCAACTGGGTCTGTATCTACCACAATAGGTAGAACTGCTGCTACACCATCATCAGGCAGGGCAAGAACAAGAGCAGATATTCTTGGTGACCTTTCTGGTGATACACAAGATAGTTTTTTGAGGGTTCAGGAAGCAGCCAACATCGCAGGTGGAACTGAAACCGACCCAACAGCGAGATCACAAACCCAAGCAGCAAAGGCTATGGAGCGTGCTAATTATCAGTTAGGTTCTGGTGGTGGTGTTACTGCTGGTGACGAACAAGCATTCAAGGCTGCTATTGTTGCTGCCGAAATTGAAAGGGCTGGTGATGCCGCAGAAGCCGCTGGTGGTGATCGTGCGAAAGCAGAGCAAGATGCTTTATCAAACTTCACAGCAGATTACCAAAGTGATTATAATACACAGATCGCATCAATACCAGAAGAACCTGCTGCTGGAACTGGTGGAGGAAGAACAGAAGTTCCACCTACCACAACATCAACCACAAGAGGCGGCAGATCAGTTCCCCCAGCAGCGACACTTGCGACAGGTGAAGCACCAAAATACACCGCAGCAAGAGCAGCCCTAATTGCTGAAAGAGATAGATTAGAAGCACAACTTTCTAATCTTCAACAGCCAGAAGTTCCGCAGTTTGATATGTTGGAAAGAACCCGTGGTAAGTTCCAGCAGTCTTATGGTGAAGGTGGATTTGGTTTAGCA
>Ga0209536_100002696_pt1 | contig 28942 bp, 27 predicted proteins | sample DeeMarSeWOR28_12_FD_187461 | JGI IMG/M metagenome (GOLD analysis project Ga0209536, IMG submission 187461) | Marine sediment microbial communities from White Oak River estuary, North Carolina - WOR-2-8_12 (SPAdes) (version 2) | ecosystem: Environmental > Aquatic > Marine > Intertidal zone >...
TTCTCTGCCTCGTCAATAAGCATAACCGGGATATCATCTTTAATGTGATACAAAAGTTTGCATGAATCACAGATGAGCCCGTCTTCGGCTTCATTTAACCTGATATCTCCCTTGCACTTGGGGCAGGCGAGGATATCAAGCAGGTCTTTTTGGATGGCCATGTTTTCCTCCTTCAATCAATAGTAAATGATAGCAACTCCCATGTTTTTCTACAAGTGCAAACTGTAGAAAAAATAACAGAAATCATCGGAACCGTATTTTCTATACTGACATCTGAAACCTGGCCCCCGGGATCTGCTTTTCGTTTGACTTACCCCAGACTTATCCTTAAACTTATTGTTCATGAAAGAGGATGTACAAAAAATCATAGAGAATTCACTTGTCAGCCTGCAGGGAAGGTGGGGGCTGGATGCTATACCTGAAATCGAAATCGAAATACCCAGGGACGAATCCATGGGGGATTTTGCCACCACGGTAGCAATGCGCCTTGCCAAACCTCTGAAGGCCCCGCCAAGGAAAATCGCAGAAGAGATCGTCGCTGAGATAGAAGATCTGATCACCCATGCCCCCCCTTTAGAAAAGGGGGGAAGGGGGGGATTTGATATCTTTGAAAATATTGAGATAGCAGGGCCGGGATATATCAACTTTAAATTGAAAAACAGTTATTTTCACAACTCCCTCTACCAATTACTGGAAGAAGAGCACTCCTCCCTGCGAAGTGACATAGGGAAGGGCCGCAGGGTGCAGGTGGAATATGTCAGCGCAAATCCAACGGGTCCGCTGCACATCGGCCACGGCAGGGGAGCTGCAGTGGGAAGTGCGCTCTGTAATATTCTCAGGGCAGCGGGCTACAGCATTCAAAGCGAGTTTTATATCAATGACGCAGGGCTGCAGGTCAAATTGCTGGGCAGGTCTGTCTATGCGCGCTATCAGCAGGCATCAGGAAATGATGTCCCCTTTCCCGAAGACGGATATCAGGGTGATTACATTGAGTCCATTGCAAAAGATATCAGGGAAGAGGAAGGCGAGAAATATCTGAACAGGACCTTTGAAGACTGCGGCGAGTTCTTTACTGACTATTCATATAAAATGATGCTTGCCAATCTTGAAACCGACCTCAAGGATTTTGGCGTCATATTTGATACGTGGCAGAGCGAAAAGGAACTTCATGCAAAGGGGATGGTCCAGGATGCGCTGAATACGCTGAAAGACAAGGGACTCCTCTATGAAAAGGACGGTGCAACCTGGTTCAGCTCTTCTGAATTTGGAGATGACAAGGACAGGGTCATCAGGAAGCAGGATGGTGAGTTTACATACTTTGCTTCTGACATCTGCTATCACAAAAACAAACTGGACAGGGGATTTGACACCATCATTGATATATGGGGAGCAGATCATCACGGCTATATTCCCCGGGTGCGTTCTGTTCTTGAGGCCTTTGGACTGCCCAGGGAAAAATTTGAGGTCATTCTGATCCAGATGGTCTCACTCCTCAGGCATGGGGAGCCGGTGCAGATGTCAAAACGGTCCGGTCAGTTTGTCACGCTCCGCGAAGTAATCGATGAAGTAGGCACTGACGTGGCAAAGTTCATTTTTCTCACCCGCCGGGCAGACAGTCATCTTGATTTTGATATAGAAGTAGCAAAGGAACAGTCTTCAGAGAACCCTGTTTTCTATGTTCAGTATGCCTTTGCACGTATTTCAAGCCTCTTCAGGCAGGCAGCAGAGAAACATGTCCTTGATGCAGATGTTGAAGATCAGACAGCACAGCGAAACGTCCTGAAGGAAAAGATCAGGGAGGTTGATTTTTCACTCCTTCTGGAAGATGAGGATTTTCTGCTTATGAAGAAAATCCTGCTGTATCCCATGGTCTTTGAAGGGGCCGCCCTATCATACGAAGTAAACAGAATCACCTTCTATCTGCAGGAGCTTGCTTCTGTCTTTCATTCTTATTACAACAAACACAGGATTCTTACCGAAGACAGTAATCTTTCACTGGCGAGGCTCTCCATGTGCAGGGCTGTGCAGGTTGTGCTTGAAGAAGGATTGAAACTTCTGGGAGTCTCTGCACCGGAAAGGATGTAAGGAAAGGGACAGAGGAACACAGGGCAGAGAATAGAAAATCAAAGATTAAAGATCAAAAATTAAAATTAAGGTAATATTTTAGTGCATTCAATTAAATACACTTCCGAAATTTTGATATTTAATTTTTACTTTTTGATTTTATGACTATATCAATTCATATGCTGAATCCTGTGCTGAAGGTTAGGAGGTGCCTATGTCATATGTTCCAGCATTAATCATCCATGTTCTGTCTGTTGTGGTCTGGATCGGCGGCGTGGCATTTGTAACACTGGTAACGTTCCCCATGATCTTGAGAGAGGAGAAGTCTCTTGAACAGGTCATGATGTTTCAGGGAGTTGAGCACCGCTTTGCAAAGATAGCAAAGCTCATGGTCATCCTTGCCGGCCTTTCCGGGCTGTATCTGCTCTATGAAAAGGGCCTCAGTCCCGGGGTATGGATCATGATCGTTGTCTGGACTTTTTATGCAGCCCTTCTGTTTGGTCTGGAAAAGCTGATCTTTAAAAAAATATTCAGTAAACCCACTGATAAACTTGATACAAGAAAGGTTTTTAACATACTGCAGGGATTCCACTGGGTTGTCCTCACACTCAGTGCCTTGGCCATTGCTGCCGGGATATGGACAGGGCATAATTAGGGCTCAGTGGTTAGCCCACTTTATCTTTCTGTCATTCCGAGAAGCCAAAGGCGACGAGGAATCTTATAACTCATTAAGATTCAAAGAATCAAGATTTCTCACTTTGTTCGAAATGACATCATATAATGGATTATGAAAGAGCCTCATGATCGGGGAATCCAGTGTTTTTCAAGACTTCTGGATTGTCCGGTCAAGCCTGCCTGCCGGCAGGCACGCCGGACAATGACAAACACTTAAAGAAATCAAAATTATGGAGAAATTCTCCTTATATTATCCTTGATCTCAGAGTAATATGCATTTCCAATTTAATGTAATCAATACCGATAAAAGTGCGCGCCGTGGTCAAATAAGAACAAAAAGGGGGACCATCAACACCCCTGCGTTTATGCCTGTGGGCACAAACGCAACAGTCAAGGCAATGAACTCTGATGAGATGAAGGAACTGGGCGCTGAGATCATACTTTCAAACACCTATCATCTTTATCTCAGGCCGGGACATGACATTATCAGGTCAGTGGGCGGACTGCATCAGTTTATGCAGTGGGACGGACCAGTCCTGACAGACAGCGGCGGGTTTCAGGTCTTCAGTCTTTCTCCCTTAAGAAAGATTCGGGATGACGGTGTTGAGTTCCGTTCCCATATAGACGGGTCCCTGCATTTTTTGACCCCTGAGCTTGTTATGGAAATTCAGGGCGCTCTCGGATCAGACATTGCCATGGTCTTTGATGAATGCACCCCATACCCTGCTGAAAAGGAATATGCCATGAATTCTCTCACATTAACAACGAAGTGGGCAAAGAGATGTCTTGATGCGAGGAATCATGAACAGGCCCTCTTCGGGATAGTCCAGGGGGGAATGTACACTGACTTGCGGAAACAGAGTGCTGAAGAATTAATTGATATGGGATTTGACGGTTATGCACTGGGAGGTCTCAGTGTGGGAGAGACTAAGGAGCTCATGTATGAAATGGTGAATTACACGACACCGTTGCTGCCTGCTGAAAAGCCGCGGTATCTGATGGGAATCGGAGATCTTCTTGATGTCCTTGAGGCAGTGTCTGCTGGAATCGATATGTTTGACTGTGTCATGCCGACACGGAATGCCCGGAATGGAACTCTCTTTACGAGTCAGGGGCGGATCAGCATCAAGCGGGAAGAGTTCAAAAAGGACGCAGGCCCCCTCGATCCTGGGTGCACCTGTTATACCTGTCAGAACTTTTCAAGGGCCTATCTGAGGCATATGTTTATGAGCCGGGAGATCCTGTCAATGCGGTTAAATACAATCCACAATATCCATTTCTTTCTCGAATTTTTCAGGCAGATGCGGAGAGCGATTGAAAAAGGGGAGTTTGCTGAATTCCGAAAAGAGCAGACAGAGATATTAAAGAATAACTTTCATCAGTAGGGTAAGTATTGTTCTGTTGCGCTACTCTTGCAGAGGTTGAACCTCCAAGGGAGGTTCAATCACGACTCTTTGAACTTTAACACCTGACTCTTCACTCTGCTTTACTTCACCCAGTCAAGTTTCCTGACAAAATCCCTGTTATCAACAAACCACGTCACTGTCTTTTCAATGCCTTCTTCAAGGGGCATCGTAGGCTTCCATCCAAGATCTTTTTTCGCCTTGTCTATATGGGCCCATGTGGCCGTAACATCTGCGGGGTGAAGTTTGAATCTCCTGATTTTTGCTTTTTTGCCGAGGAATTTTTCAAGGAGACTGATTACGTAATTCAGCTTCACCGGGTGGTCTCCGCCGAGATTGAATATCTCGAAGCCTGCAGGACGTAAAGCCCTGATTGTACCGTCAGCAATATCGTCAATATAGGTGAAGTCCCTGGTCTGGCTGCCGTCTCCATAGAGGGGAATAGGTTTTCCTGTGTCCATACTCCTGAGAAATTTAAATATACTCATATCAGGCCTTCCTGCCGGTCCGTACACGGTAAAATATCTCAGTATGCTGATGTCAGTGCCGTACAGATAATGATATGCATGGCAGATTGCCTCAGCCCCTTTTTTTGTAGCAGAGTAGGGGGCAAGGGGAGTATCGGTCTTTGATGTCTCCTTGAAGGGCATGTCAAGCGAGGCGTAGAGGCTTGAAGTAGAGGCAAGGACAAACTTCTTTACTTTATTGTCTTTGCAGCACTCCAGGAGATTCAAGGTTCCCTTGGTATTTGTGTCCAGATATACCCAGGGGTCTTCTACGGATGCCCTCACACCTGCCCTTGCAGCAAGGTTGATAACTGCATCAACCTTGTTTTTCTCGAAGACCTTCTTCAGTTTTGCGTAATTGCCGATATCTGTTTTAGAAAAAATGAAGTTAGGATATTTTTTGAGGGATTTTAACCGCCACCTCTTGAGCGATGGATCATAATAATTATTTATATTGTCCACACCTATTACGTTCTTCTTCATTTCCAGCAGCAGCTGGGAGACTTTCCATCCAATAAAACCGGCACATCCTGTCACAAGGATGTTTTTCCCTTTGAAATCTTTTTTTGCAGTCTTTTTCTTCAATGAAATAACCTCCGGATCGTTATTCTTTTGTACAATAGGACAGCGAAAGAATTATTAAAATGCACTCTGCTATAATACAGGAAAATTTGGTTAAAACACAATGAGTTCAACGATTTTGTCGTCTGAATGGTCAGGAGCTGAGGCCTAAAAAATGAAAGTAAGCGGGTTCACTTTTCTGAGAAATGCCCAGCTGCTTGGGTATCCCTTTATTGCATCAATTCAGTCTATTCTTCCCATTGTTGATGAGTTTGTCATCTCCCTTGGTCCCTGCGAGGACGAGACAGAAAAAATGATTCAGGACATTGGGGATGACAGGATCAGAATTATCCATACACAGTGGAACGAAAATATGCAGACAAAGGGTTTTGTCTATGGTCAGCAGAAAAGCATAGCCCTCTTTAATTGCACCGGCGACTGGGCCTTTTACCTCGAAGGCGATGAAGTTATCCATGAAGATGACGTATCGAATATCAGGACTGCAATGGAAAACAACTTGCATGACAAGAATGTCGAGGCCCTTGTATTTGATTTTATACATTTTTACGGGAACAGAAACACCTATGCATGGTCACCGGCCTGGTATAGACGGGAAGCCAGAATTATAAGGAACAATGTGAGAAGTTTTGCAGTGGACGGGCTTTACTTTCTTGTTATGGCTCAAAACAGAAAGGCTCGATATCCCAGGGCAGCTCTTGCAAATGCAAGGATTTTTCACTATGGATGGGTAAGGAATGAAAAGCAGATGAATCTCAAGATTGAGCATGTGGGTAAGTATTGGGAGTCGGCGATAACTGCGGAAATAAATTATGCTGACGTTGACGGGGCGATTTTAAAGGAGTTTCGCGGGACCCATCCCAAGGTAGTACACAACTGGTTTCCTGCCTCAGAGGGGGTGTTTAAAGCAGACCCTCACCATACCTTAACCTCCAGAGAGCGCAAGCACAGGATAAGTTTAATGATTGAGCAACTGCTGGGGATTGACCTTACCAAGAAACATTACAAACTTGTCAAGTAATTTGTTTCTGGCGACAACCCTTCATGAACACAAACAGACATGACGAAGGATAATAAAAAAATGCTCTTTATTGTCAAACGCTTCGGCCGCCTGGCGAACAGGATTGTACTTTTTGCCAATGTCATTGCCTTTGCCGAAGAGAAGGGGTATCAGGTTGTCAATGTATCCTTTCACAGTTATGCACATTTCTTTGAGGGGACTGATGATACATTACTCTGTGCCTACCCCAGGAAGAAATGCCCTCTTGATCTCTTTGGTCTTCGAAGTGTCATCTACCGATGGATCAGGAAAAGCCGCATTCTTTATCAGGCAACATACATGCTGAGCAAGCTTTTAATACGCCCTGGACTGTCTGGCACATTTCTGACATTCATTACCGATACTGCTCAAGAACAGCCCATCCTGTTCTCTTCACCTGCTATGGAGGAGAAGATTGAAAAAGCAAAGATTGTTCTCCTCAGCGGCTGGACAGTTCGCGATAGCGGGAATGTTGAAAAACACGCAGAGAAGATCAGGGCCTTTTTCACTCCCATAAAGAAATATGCTGATGCAATAGAGGCCAGAATGGATGAATTCAAAGAGGGTTGTGACCTTCTCGTTGGCGTCCATATCAGGCAGGGTGATTACAGGAACTGGCTGGGCGGGAGCTATTATTACTCCCTTGAGCAGTATGTACAGCTTATGCACGGCATTCAGGATCTGTATGCCGGAAGGCGCATTAAATTTCTTCTCTGTTCCGACAGTGAGGTAGGAGGTGAGAATTTTCCTGGCCTCACAGTTGCTGAAAGTAAGGGCACACCCCTTGAGGACCTGTACAGCCTTGCCCGCTGCGACATGATCATGGGACCGCCAAGCACCTTTTCCCAGTGGGCCTCATTTTACGGGAATGTACCCTTGTGGCATGTGACAGATCCCGATCAGTCAGTCAAGAAGGAAAACTTTACTATAAGTTCGATTGGTTATATCCCTGGCCATGATAAATGACGGATCTCTGTAACCACATCGGCTAATCCTTGTGCTTACATAATCTCGTTAAATGCTTTGTGGTGAGCACCACTGAACGTAAGGGTGTTTAACTCATTTTCTTTCTCAAAGAGAACAAAGATGCTCTGATCCAGCAGCACTTTAGGGTTTATATTTATTTTCAGTTGCTCTTTGAAGATCTCCCTGCCAACATCATTGTGTTTTTTCAGGGTCTTAAAATACGTTATATATGATGACAAGACAATAAAGGGATAGAAAAGAGGAAATAACAGGAGAGAGGTCTTGCTGAGTCTCATAAAGTTGATTTTACTTATTTTAAAACCTGCAAGTTTTGCAAGAATCCTTAATCGCTGAATACCGGTTAAAAAAATGTGACCATGATATATCTCCCCCGTTCCAGATTCCTGGGACATCCATATACTCTCAATTTCATTGGGCGGCATGAATTTATTGAAGTATTCACTTTCAAAGAGCAGGTAGCTTAATTTTGCCTTGAGGTTTGAGTAGCTTGGTGTAGTGATAAGAAGCCTGCCGCCTTTTTTTAACACCCGGTTCAATTCTTTCAGTACCTTAAGCTGATCACTGAAATGCTCCATGCCTTCCTGGCAAATAACAAAATCAGCATATGAATCAATTCTCGGTATATTCTCAATAATGTTGGCCCGCTCACAGTGAACAGTATCGAGCATGAAATATTCCGGAAACAGATCAAATGCCTCAACTTTGCATCCCAGTTCCTGCAGAATCTCGGTAGTAGCGCCATTGCCGGCAGGAATATCTAAAACGATTTTTCCTTTCAATTCCTCTGCAATGGTAGAGAGAAACTTTTTTACATGATATTTTGGACTCTTGGGATTCTGAACAAAATCATCAATCATTTTACTTTGATCCTTACATCGCCATGACCTGCTGATAAACATGCAGGTGTTTCTCTATACAGGTGTCCCAGGTAAACTGTTTAACATGATCGGCAATCTTTGCTTTATACTCTTCCTGATTGTTTCTGAAAAGGCTTAGCCCCTCCATCACAACCTCTGCCATGGAATCTCTCTCAAATGAATCAAAGAAGAAGGCGGCATCACCCCCTATTTCCGGCAGACTTGTTTCCCTGCTCAGGAACACTGGTTTGTTGTTCATCAGTGCCTCCACTGCCGGCAACCCAAACCCTTCTGCCAGGGACGGAAAGAGAAAGGCCTGGCAGTTTGCATAGAGCCAGTTCCTTTCATCGTCAGTCACTTTACCGGGCATGATAATCCGTTCTTCCAGACCCAGTTCCTTAATCTGCTTCGTTATGTCCTGGGCATAGCTGCTGTTTTTATTGCCGGCAATTACCAGATGGTAATCAGGGAATTTTTCCATCAAAGGTATCAGGACATGAAAATTCTTTTTTCTGTCGACGACACCGATGGAGAAGAAAAATCTGTCCTCTGTCATCCAGTGAGGCCGTGTGACCGATGCTTTATTGCTGAGCGTAACGCCGATATGGATAACATGAGTGGGCGTTTCTGAGAAATCAAGGTGTTCTGATGCAATGTTTTTTGTGTATGCTGAACTGAAAATAACCGCGCATGCTTTCTTTATATTGCGTTGAAGTCTGTTCAGATATTTATTTGCCTTCCTGGTACCTTTTTCAATCAGGAAATTTAAATCATGGACAGTTAAAACCAGTTTTGTCCGGGGGCCAGGCAAAAAGGACGGAAATTGATGGAGGCTGTGCCAGATATCGTATTTCCTGTTCAGGAAGGGCAAATATCTTTTCTGGAAATTTGCATCAACACAATGAAAGTCACCGCTGATCATTTCCCTGTTTATTTTCGGGCATAAGAAATGTATGTTGATATCGCTCGGTTTACGGTCAAGCAGCTCATTGGCATAATTACGGGAAAACTGGCCGAGCCCGGAATAGAGGTCCCTGATTTTATAAAGATCGATGAGGACCTCTTTCATGATTCTTCTTTCTTCTGCAGTTCAAGAAGCTTCGCGTACTTCAGAAAAGTCGCATGAGAGGATATGACACAAATAATAAACCCGAAATAGCCGTCAAGAAATCCCGCCTTGAAAAAGTAATCCCGGATAAACTTCCAGCAAGGGAAAAGAATAATTTTGACGATGTTCGATGACGTACCTTTTCTGAATGCATGCAGCGCCCCTGCATCAGTGAATCGGTTTGCCTGTTCAATATGCTGGGAAACGGAATAGTACGAATAGTGGTAGAGATCTCCTGCCAGTGTTTCAACGGTACAGACAGGGTCTAAAAGGACCTGCTCATGTATCAGTCCTTCCCACCTTCCCTGATCTTTATGCCAGATGCGTACTTTTTCATCAGGATACCATCCGCAGTGTCTGATCCAGGTACCGCAATAGTTGGTCAATCTCCTGACCTTATAGGCCTTTCGCGGTGAGTCCTCTGACTTGATTCTGGCTATCTCTTTTTTTAATGTATCAGATACTGCTTCATCTGCATCAATGGAAAACAGCAGATCATGGGATGCCAGACTGTTTGCATAATTTTTTGACTCAGCATATCCAAGCCATTCCTTTTCCTGAAACTTCACATCGTAGGCAGAGCAAATCTCCTTCGTACCATCCTCTGAGCAGGAATCAAGGATTATGATTTCATCAGCAATATCTTTCACTGAATCAAGACAGCGCGCAATATTTCTTTCTTCATTTTTCGTAATGATAACAACTGATAACTTGGCCATTCTGTTCTGTTTCCGGGCAGTGCCGTATTATTCTACATATAGAAAATTGATATGTGTTACATTATAACACTTCAAAATAGTGCAGTAGATCGTTATTATCAGGAAGGAATGTCAGGTCAGGCGTTATAAGAGCAGAGATGGATTTAGAAACAATTTTTGCAGAGAGCAATGCCGACACTTCACGGAGCGACGTTGCAGTATTCTGGCAGCTGGTCAAGCCCCATACAAACAGGTTAATAACTGCAGTGCTTTGCAGTCTTGTCCTCTCAGGCATCAACGGCGCCATTGCGTGGTTTATCAAGCCGGTCCTTGATTCGATCTTTATCAATAAATCCCTTTCATTTCTTGTGTTCCTGCCCTTCGGCATTGTCTTCCTTTTTCTTGCCAGAGGCCTTTTTACCTATTTAACCAATTACCTGATGAATTCAATTGGAGCAAAGCTGGTTAAGTCCTTGAGAGAAGACATCTATAATAAACTGCTGTTCCTGCCCCAGTCTTTTTATGGAAAAACAGCAAGCGGGTCTATCGTGTCAAAAGTCTTCAACGATATTGAGATCCTGCAGCTCACCGTTGCCAATACGATAAAGGATTTCTTTGTCTCAGGGGGCACGGTTATTATCCTTGCTGCTGTGGCATTGCTGAGGAGATGGGACCTGGCCCTCCTGTCATTTATCGTGATTCCCCTCATTGCCTACAGTATAGCCAAATTGGGGGTCCGGATGCGGTCCACGAGCAAAACAACGAGACAGCTTATTTCAAAAGTAACCGTTTTTCTTCATGAGAGTCTGCAGGGAATGAAGATTATCAAGGCCTTTACCATGGAGGAAAAGATGGGTTCCCGCTATGAAAAAGCCCTGTCAGATCATTACAGGAATGTCATGAGAGAGATTCGTATAAAGGAACTCTCCGTACTGCTGGCCGAGGTACTCGGAGGAGTCGGAGTGGCAATAATTATTTATTATGGCGGAAACCTTGTTATCTCAGAAAAGATTTCACCCGGGGCCCTGTTCTCTTTTATCGCGGCCCTCTTGATGATCTATACCCCGCTGAAAAGACTGAGCAGGGTAAACAATAATTTTCAGCAGGGCCGCACTATTATTGAACGGATCAAGGACATCATCATGGTTGAACCTGAGCCGGGAGCGGGCATTGAGAAAGACGTTCAGGGCAATATAGTGTTCGAGGATGTTTCTTTTCGGTACCCGTCATCCAAAGATTACGCGATCAGAAATCTGAATTTCGAAATCAGGCAGGGGGAGCTGATCGCCATCGTGGGACACAGCGGTGCAGGCAAGAGTACCCTCGTTGATCTTGTGGCCGGTTTCTGGTATCCCGGTGAGGGGAAGCTGCTCATTGATGATATCAATATCAAAGACCTTTCACTGCAGTCATTGAGGAGAAATATAGGACTGGTAACCCAGGATGTTATTCTTTTTAATGACACGATCAGGGAAAACATTCTTCTGGGGCAGCCGAACGCAACAGATGGAGAAATTATAGAAGCTGCAAAAGCAGCGTATGCCCATGAATTTATTACTGCCATGCCGAAAGGCTATGAAACAGTTATCGGTGAACGGGGGACAAAGCTCTCCGGCGGACAGAAGCAGAGACTCACGATTGCCAGGGCTATCCTGAAGAACCCGAATATCCTGATCTTTGATGAGGCCACGTCATCACTTGATACTGATTCAGAGACAAAGATCCAGAAGGCCATTGAGAACATTATTCCCGGCAGGACAACGATCATTATTGCCCACAGACTTTCGACAATCAGGAAGGCGGACCGCATAGCAGTTATCGACAGGGGCAGAATTATTCAGTCAGGCAGACATGATGAGCTTCTGAAGCAGGACGGCATCTACCGCGAGCTTTACCATATGCAGTTTGGGCTCAAGGGCAGCAATACTTAAGGCTTAATAATTTGTAGATCAGTTTTGCAGCCAGGAAGTCCGGGGCTACATTTCCAGAGGGGCATAATTCAACAACGTCAAAGCCAATAACATTTTTACTTTTGATAACTCGTTCCAGCAGGCTCATAACATCATACCAGCCCAGTCCGCCCGGCTCGGGTGTTCCCGTAGAAGGCATGATGGAAGGGTCAAAGACGTCAAGATCGATTGTAATATAGACGTTCCGGGTAAGCCGTTTTAAAACTCTGGGAACCCAGTCCCGTGATTGAACAATCTTCGATGCGTAGAACATATTCTTTTTTTTGACGTTCTTCAGTTCACCGGTATCCATGCTTCGTATTCCTACGGAAACAACGTGATCAGTCATTTCCAGTGCCCGCGCCATGACGCAGGCATGGTTGAACTTGCTCCCTTCGTAGCTGTCCCGCATATCTGAGTGGGCATCAAGGTGGAGAATGCTCATGTCTGCAAAATGCTCTGCATGGGCCTGTATGGCCCCCAGCGCCACAGTATGCTCGCCGCCGAGGGTAATGACAAACTTATCATCGTCTAAAAAGGCCCTGCACTTTGTAAACACACTCTTAACCATCGTTGCAGAAGACTTGGCCTGAAGGCTTTTTGCTGTATGAATGCCCTTTGTGTAGACTTCTGATGCGGTCTCTATATCATAGAGCTCCATGTTTCGTGAGGCATTGATTATTGCCCGGGGCCCTTTTGCCGATCCTTTGACCCAGGTGCTTGTCTTATCAAAGGGAACAGGGAGAACAACAATAGCAGCGTTCTGGTATTTTGAGTATCGTGCCGGCAGACCTCCGAAATTATTGGGAAGTGCCTTGTTTTTCATAGGGCATATTTGCATTCAGTATGAAAGGTTTCCAGTATTATCATTCTCGTACTGACTTCTTTCTCACAATGGTAATCACACTTGTACAATAGAGCATTGATCAGCAGGCTCAACCCCTCGAAAACATAAAGAATCGACGGGATATTGAAATATCGAACCTGATTTTGTCTGATGAAAATATATCTGATTTACCAAAAATCACAAGCATGGCAGGTATCTCTCCATATGGTGTCGTAATTCTGTTTTCTCGTCATTGAGCCTGCTTTTTAACATTTTTTTGATAGCCGTGGATGAGAATATAACGTAAAATCCATTGCTTTATCAAGCAGATTCGGCAGTCACTTGCCGGTTATTGCATTGAAAATAATGGCGTACAATCATATGATAAGAGCATGATTGCAATTATCGATTATGGAATGGGAAACCTGAGGAGCGTTGAAAAAGGCTTTCTGAAAGTCGGTGTAGATGTCATGGTTACGAATGCTCCTGCAGATGTACAAAAGGCTGATGGAGTGGTCCTGCCAGGCGTTGGCGCCTTTAAAGACTGTATGAGGGAGCTTACGAACCTGGAACTGACGGACTCCATTGCACAGGCGATACAGTCAGGAAAGCCCTATCTCGGTATTTGTCTTGGTCTGCAGGTGCTTTTCAGTGAGTCCGAGGAATTTGGCACCTGCCGGGGACTAGATATTTTCAAAGGGAAGGTTGTCAGGTTTGATTTTGACACGAATGACCTCAAGATTCCCCAGATGGGCTGGAATACGATTACCATCAAGAAAGAGAACCCACTTTTTAAGGGGATTCCTGACAAAAGTTATTATTATTTTGTGCACTCCTATTATGTTGCTCCCGAGGACGATACCATTGTTGCAACGACAACGGACTATGGAGTCGAGTTTACGTCGTCAGTGTGGCAGGGGAATGTCTTTGCAGTGCAGTTTCATCCTGAAAAAAGCCAGTCTCTCGGTCTTCGTCTTCTTAAGAACTTTGGCGATATTGTGTCAAAAGGTCTTTGATGCTTTTCTTCAGAACGGGGTGCATCATATCCGGCGCAATCTCTGATAACGGTTTCAGGACAAAATACCTCTCTGCTATGCCCGGGTGAGGAATTTCAAGATCTGCTGTCTTCATGACAAGGTCATCATAGAAGAGAATATCAAGGTCAATAACCCTGGGTCCCCATCGAACTGTTGGAGTGCGCCCTAATTCTGTTTCCATCTGTTTTAGACATTCCATCAGATCTTCGGCAGTAAGGTCTGTGTCTATCTTTATGACCATATTGATAAATTTCTCTTGATCGGTGACTCCCCAGGGCTCAGTCTCCACCATTGAAGAGCGGGCAAGAAGGGTCATCCTGTTTTTCTGTATAAGCTGAATGGCTCTTTCACAATTTCCCCTTCTATTACCAAGGTTTGAACCGATACCGATATATGCTGGAACCACAGAGATAACCCCTTTCACATTGACAGAAATCCTCTTTGATTGTATCAGAATTGCGCTCACTATTCTGATTTAAAATAATTCTTACTAAAGATTTTTACTGGCAAGCCGAACTATATAGTTATCTGAAGACCCAAAGGGGGAAACATGATAATTGACAGCTCAATGGTAACACTTGCATCACAGCAGTCGCTGGTGCAGGAGTACCAGAAAACCGAAGAATTGAATGTTCAGGCTGGCAGGGAACTACTGCCGGTCAGTAGTACACCTGTTGCAGACAGGGTTTCAATATCAGACAAAGCTATGCAACATCTTGAAAAAGATCTTGCCAAAGCAATGAAACACCTTGAGAAGCACATGAACAGGGATGGTGAGGATCGGGAGAAAGTATACAGGAAGGCCATGAAGCATCTGGTAAAAGACTTGGACAGGGCCATTCGACACCTGGAAAAACATATTGAGAAAGCAGATGATCAGGACACTGAAGAGGTGAAGGAAATCAGGGTCAATTCCCATGATGCTTCAAAATCAGGTCTGGTGAAAAACCTGCTGGAAGCTCTTATCGGCAGTGGGGTACGGCTGCATGGAATGGAAGAGTCAGAGAGGCACAGGGAGCATGGCCACCATCACCATGGCCGTGATGATGACGATGAAGGTCACGATCATGATAGAAAAGGTATGACTTCAAAGCGTAACTGGTCATTGGAATACAAGAGTCAGGAGACCTATTATGAGAACCAGCAGATGACCTTTAACGCCGGGGGTATTGTAAATACCGCTGACGGCAGGGAGATCAACTTTTCTCTTGACCTGTTGATGGCCAGGGAATTCATGACTGCAAACAATATCAGCCTGAAGGCAGGCGGCGTGGCGGGTCAGAATTTTATCGTTGATTTTGAAGGGCCTGCATCAGAGCTTGCCAGTACAGAGTTTCAGTTCGGGCTGGAGCCTGACGAGGACAGGGAAACAGTGTCCTACCTCTCACTGGGAGGGGGCCTGCTCTCGATAGATTTTGATAACGATGGGACAATCAATGCCTTGAGTGAGGTTATCGGCACAGAAACAGGCAACGGGTTTGCAGAACTCTCTGCCTATGATCTTGATGGCAATGGATGGATAGATGAAAATGATACAGTCTTCGATCAGCTGCAGATACTCAGTCAGGATACCAATGGGAATGATGTTGCGACGGGCCTGCGGGAGAACAATGTAGGAGCAATATACCTAAGCAGTGTTCATTCTCCCTATGAGCTGAAGAATGATGAGAATGTACTGCTCGGTCAGATAGAGGAGAGCGGGGTCTATCTGGGCGAAGACGGAACACCGGGGACAGTCCAGCAGCTCAGTATGCTTGTGTAACAATAATCTTCAACAGGGGATGTACAAAAAAGGCCCGCATGGAGCGGGCTTTTTTTTACCTTTAATCACGCTAATGCAGATATTGCTCAACCCGATAATTAACTCCAGTATTTAGTATAAAGGTCAAAAAAGCAACGCTGAATCAAGTGTGTTTAATTAAAAGTCATGTGTAGCGAATCAGAGGTTTCGAAAATTCTCTTGTTTCGCAAGACCTGCATTTTTTCAGTTCATAGTATTTCAGCAGAATTATGACAGGGCCTTTTCTATCCTGCTGACAGCCTCTTTCATGCGTTTTACCGGAACAGTCAGGGCAAATCTGATATAGCCTTCGCCAGGGGCCCCGAATCCGTTTCCAGGAGTTGTGAGAATGCCTGCCTTGTTCAGCAGCAGGGCCGTAAAGTCCATGGATGAAAATCCCCGGGGGCACTTGACCCAGAGATAGAACGTGGCATCCGGTTTTTTCACCTCAAGACCGAGCTTTGACAATCCTCGATACAGCACATCCCGTCGTTCCCGGTACATCGTCCTTATTTTCTTAAGCTCGGTATCCGTTGTCTTCAGTGCAACAATGCCGGCCTCCTGAATGGCCTGAAAGATACCAGAGTCAATATTGGTCTTGATCTTTCCAAGTCCTGCTATTACAGACCTGTTTCCCACAGCAAAACCAATCCTCCATCCGGTCATGTTGTATGTTTTGGAAAGAGAATGGAACTCAATGCCCACATCCCGTGCACCGGGAACCTGGAGAAAGCTTAAAGGTTTTGCAGTACCGTAATACATCTCGGTGTAGGCCGCATCATGACAGACGATTATGCTGTGTTTCTTTGCAAAGGCAATAAGTTCCCTGAAAAATAATTTTGTGGCACAGGCAGCCGTTGGATTGTTCGGATAATTAACAAATATGAGTTTTGCTTTTCTGAGAACGGATGTGGGAATCCTTTTAAGGTCAGGGAGGTAATTGTTCTCTTCAAGAAGAGGCATTTCATAACTGATGCCTCCTGCAAAAAGGGTGGCTACGGGATACACAGGATACCCTGGAGAAGGAACCAGTACATAGTCCCCGGGATTGATAAAGGCCAGAGGTATATGGGCGATCCCTTCCTTTGAACCTATGAGAGAAACGACCTCGCTTCCAGGATCCAGTTTTACATTGAATCTTTTCCTGTACCAGGCAGCTACTGCTTTTCTGAAAGAGAGCATCCCCGCATATGAAGGATACTGGTGGTGAGCAGGGTTTTTGACTGCCTTCTGCATGGCTTCTATAATGTGTTTTGGTGTCGGTGTGTCCGGATCGCCGATGCTCAGATCGATGAGATCAACCCCTTTAGCCAGGGCCTTCTCTTTCATTTTGTCTATGGTGGCAAACAAATAAGGCGGCAGATCCCTGACCCTTAATGCAGGCTCAATGGAAATTTTCTTGCTCAAAATAGTCCTCCTGAAAAAATGGTCTGCAATGAGTATTCAAAAAATAAGTTACTAATTTATTATAAAAACGGGAAAGATGCAATCATTTATTCTCTGAAATCCACAAAAATGAAGAATGCCCGGTGGGGAAAAGCTTAATATCTCAAGGTTGCCTTGAGCTTTTTGGGATTTATCAGGAGGTCGAGCCCATTTAAGATACTGGTAACATGAATGTCGCCGGCCATGAGGATATCAACGGCTGATCCTTCGCCCTCTGTAACAGCTATGCCGATTCTGGCTACCCTCAGCATTTTCCTGTCATTATTGCCGTTTCCAAAGGCAACGACAGACAGTGCGTCGAGTTTTTGTACATATTCTTCCTTTTGAAGATCATGAAATTCGCCTTTCAGGACATCCACATTGCATTGAATATTCTTCAGTTCTTCCCGAGCCGTACCGAATGTGTCTGATGTCAGGACATGAATGTCCACCATTGTTGAAAGCTCATCAAAGCGTTCCCTGACACCGGGAATGAGCTTGCCGTTAAAAGAGAGTGTACCGGTAAAGTCAGAGACAAGATGCTGCAGTTTAACAGCTCCAAAACCGGGAATGTCTATTTCGATCATTGTATATGTACCTTTAAAAGAAGTGAGAATTCACAGATATTATCAGTAAACGCACTCAATATGTAAAGTCGGGGTTAGTCCTCAGGACCAATGGTAAAAGCCCGCTCAGCCTTTTTTAATGAATGAAGGTGTTTTTCTTCAAGCATTTTCTCCTTTGCACGTTTCGACCGCTTTCGCTTCTGGCGTCGAATCTTTGCTATCCGCTCAGCCTCTTCGCTTGCTGTGCCCTTAATCTGACGTTCTATTTTTTTACAGAGCAGAACACGTGCATGGTACCGGTTCATTCCCTGGGTGCGGGCTTTCTGGCATTTCACTTCCATACCTGTAGGCACATGTTTCAGGTACACGCAGGTTGCTACCTTGTTTACGTTCTGCCCTCCTCTCCCGCCTGAACGCACAAAGGACTCTTCAATATCTTTTTCAAGGATATCAAGACCTTCCATCTTTTCCCTGAGGGACTTTTCCTTTTCCGGACTTACAGGAAACATAGCAGCATAGAACCTCCGAAATCATCCTGTTCACCTTCAATTAAACTATTATGTTTATTGTACATAAATCAAGATTTGTGCCGGACAGCGAATTGCATGACAGTCTTCATGTTTAACCGTAAGTTCCTCCATAAATTGAAAATTACCGGGGGAAGCGATTTATTCTTTCTTAAGAACCTCCTGTTTTGCAACGGTTCTTTTATTCATTCGCCCCTTGGAAAAGGGCGAGGGGGGAGTTTAAAGATAATCCCTGGTATGAATGAGTTTGAATAAGGTTTTCCTTTATTGACTTGTTGAAATTATCGAGGAGGATCTTACCAACGTATAATGCGTGATCAGGACAGGAAAATAAATTAATCATTGCTTAATAATAAGTTCCTATACCTAAAGGACTTAGTTTTGGCAGCCGATATAGTTAATCAGGGGGCAGCAATGACAGTCAGGCAGAAATTCATATCATCAATCGTTATCTTTAATATCACACTTCTTGTGCTGGGCATATCTGTTTTCTTCGGATATCACTATGTCACGAGGAAGGCATCACTTGCCAATGACTTTAACAAAGAAGCGATGTATCTGCATATGATGCTCAGGGGGCTGAATGAAATAATCATAAATAAGGGCAATCCTGAATCAATCAGGACTCAAAAGGAGGGAATGGACGGTTTTGACACAATCCACTCCCGTCTGGTTGAAACGATTGAAGTCCCTGAAGTGCGAAGGATTTTGACTGAGCATATTGATCCTGAATGGAAGACAATAAAACAGTCTATTGAGTCTTTTCTGGATCATTCCATCAATCGTGACAATGATGAGGCTATGGTGCATGTCGTCAGTCTGACAAAGAAAACTGAAAATATTCTCAGGGACATTCGTGGTCTTTCTCATCAAACCCGGGATCGTGTCAATGTAAATTCAGAGAATTCCTCACGCATAGAGAAATTCATTCTTATTGTTGCAATTGTTCCTCTGATCATAGTATCGACACTGATTTACCACCGCACCTATAAATCCGTTCTTGGCCCGATATATGAACTGAGGGCAGTCGCTGAAAGATTTGGGAACGGAGACTTCGCTATTCATTTGGATGAATCCGCAAAAGACGAGTTCGGTCATGTAGCTAAATTATTTAATCATACGGGGGGAGAAATCCTGGACATTATTACAGAAGTCAAGACTGCTGCTGAAAAGGTAACCATCGGAAGTCATCAGATAAGCAGTACTGCTGCACGGATGTCCCAAGGCGCTACTGAACAGGCCACATCTGCCGAGGAGGCATCTTCTTCCATGGAGGAGATGACGGCAAACATCAGGCAGAACGCAGACAATGCCATGAAGACAGAGAAGATAGCGAACAACGCAGCAGCTCTGGCAGCCGAAGGCAACAGAGTTGTCTCAATGGCTATGAAATCCATGCAGGAGATTGCAGGCAAAATATCCATTATTGAGGAAATTGCACGGCAGACAAACCTGCTGGCCCTGAATGCAGCTATTGAGGCAGCACGAGCCGGTGAAAGCGGAAAGGGATTTGCCGTGGTTGCCGCAGAGGTGAGAAAACTTGCAGAACGAAGCCAGATTGCTGCCGCTGATATCAACCGTCTTTCTTCATACAGCGTAGATATTGCTGAACAGGCAGCCAATATTCTTGAGATTATAGTGCCCGATATTCAGAAGACTGCAGAACTTGTTCAGGAAATCACTGCGGCCAGTAATGAACAAAACAGCGGAGCAAATCAGATTAACAGGGCCATTCAACAGCTGGACGGTGTCATACAGCAAAATGCAGGAGCTTCAGAGGAAATGTCTTCAACCTCAGAAGAACTTGCAAACCAGGCAGACCATCTTCAGAATGTCATGGCTTTCTTTAAGATGGAAAAGGAGCAGGGCCTTGACACCAGTCGGTCTTTATTGAGCAGAAAAGGGGAAAGTACATCAATGCTCGGCAGTTAGCAATCGGTGGTCAGCAGCGATGACGGTTTTTATTGTTTAACATGATAATTCAGTAAGTTCTTCAATTCGACCTTCAGTTATGGGAACATCTCCATGAACATGACTCAGCAGTACATGAGCCATTCTCCTCTGCACATCTTCTGCTCTTTATTGATAATCTGACATGCCCTCAATCAAAAGTTGATTTTGCATGAGGCAACAACCGATACAGCCCTTTGCTTCAGTTCAAGAATATAGGTATCGTTGTTCCCGATTCCGTCTGCAGCCCTGTCCAGAATATCGTAGTACATGTTCCAGGCCTCTTTTTCTCTCGTATATTGTTTGATGAGGGGATTCGGTTCCTTAGTCAGATGCTGAATGGCTTCAGTCAGACGCTTTATGCCGTTCTGCATGAAGGCAAAGCCCTGTTCAATCCTGTTCTCTGAATTATCATCAAAGAAAGAGGCCGCCTTGAGGGAAAAACGCAGATACACAAGGGTGAGAGGAATTTTTGAGACGAAGCATCCGGTGAAGGGATCTATGGTATCTTTTATTTTTTCAAAGCTCCATGGCAGTGCATTGGCATAATATGAAAACATGAGGGTTCTCACATAGTCCCCGACAAGTTTTCCCGTTGACGCTATTTTTATGGCTTCTGCAGCAAAGGCCTCTTTGTCATGACGCATGATCAGGCCGTCTTTGTGAAGATAGCGCAATTTTGTATTGTTTTCAAAGAGGACTGATAATATATATGCCTGATCTTCTGCCCTTCCTATAAAAGTAGGAGTAAAGGGCCGGTGTTTCCTGAGAGAATCTATTAATATCCCGCAGGTCCCGCCTGTTACATGTATCCTGTGAATGCACTTCTTGCTGCCATCCAATATATCACCGGTGTAACGGGTCATCATCTCCGCTTCAGTGGAAAGGGCCTGGGGAAGTGGACTGAAAAAAACGATTTCATCTGCCCTGACATCAGAGGAGGGAAAACAGACATCAGGAAAGAAGAGGGATGTGCCAATGTCTTTCTGGTTCACAAGGGCTCCGGCTATCATTCCCAATTCGACCGCTTCGCCATCAGCATCAGTACCTGTTGCACCCCACCAGGGTGTTGTAAAATGCCCGAATGCTGACAGACCGCTCTGCTCTGCCAGCTCCTTCTGCGGGAATATCTGGTCGAGATCGATCTTGAAGGTGCCCTTGACGGAAGGATTGATAAATACCTGCCAGAAAGCGGCAACTGCCTTGAGAAAACTGTAGTGACGTCCGTACTCTCCGTCTACACCGAAAATTTCCTGAAGAGATGCAGGATCAATCTCTGCAGGCAGGAGTCTGATATGGGGAACCAATAGGTCATCAATTATCCGTGCTGTATCAGCTTCTGTAAACACGTAGACATCTATATGCCGGATATTTTTTTCCCGCTTCAGTTCATCTTCGAGATATTCTTTTGCAATCTCCTGAAGTCCCCTGTGGGTTACAGAAACTGATAGGGCGCAGGCAACCCGGACATCTTCTGCCAGGGTTCCCCTTTCTTTTTCAAAGGCAACTGCCCTGTCCAATCCTTCCAGGCCATAGAGTATTTCATTGTGTTCAGGGGCAATGCCAATGGGAACAGGATGGTCATACCAGTAGATCTGATCTTCATGTACTATGTTCTTAAGTTTATCTTTGAGATGACTGCTGACGGGCAGTTCATCAAGAGGGTTTTTCGCAAGAGGGATGGTGAGAAGAATGTTTGACGTAAAAAGGATTTCTCTTCCCGGATCTGTAATGGGCGAAGGATTCGGCTCAGTGAGCGAAACCTCCCTTTTGCGGCGGAGCGCCGCAACCTTTGCCTGCAGATCCTCGCATAAGCCAACACCTTCCGGGAAAAAGATCTTCCGTATTTTTTCAATGGTCTCATGACGACTGTGCAGATTTTTCTCATCATTCAGCCAATGGGCAAGGTCATCCACATTGACCTGAAAAGTGGAGTCATTAGCATAGGAAGCATGCAGTTCTGCCGCGATCTGATCTCTTGCACTTAAGTAAAACTCCGCATGTTCTTTCCATTTAGGCAGTGCAAGGGAAGACGCAAGAAACCGAGAGGCCTCATTATGGCCAGGGTGACTGCTGCCAGCCAGCACAATAAGAAAAGCTGCATTCAGGCTTCGGGCTATCTCTGTGGAGCCCCTGTCATCGGGATTGAACTGGCTGAGGATATCTATACCCGCAAATGGTCCGCTCTTATCGTTAGCAAGAAGGAAGGAAAATATTTTATTGAAGGGATTATTCATTATTGAAATCTGCAACAGATGAACAATTATACCATCAACAGTTCTCGAAGCCAGAGAAGAGGAATGGGTAAAAATATAAATGAATCAATTACATCAATCTTATAAGTTTCAATTATAACATGATAATATTTTCTGCTTTGACAAATATTCTAAATTTGAGATAATGTATATCCCACTTTTGACCATCATTTCTTAAACATTACCATTAAATGGGGGAGAAAATTTAATGAGTCATGCCTGGAGACCATTGATTGTTTTAGCCGGTGCGCTGGTTTTCGCCCTTGTTGCGCGCCATTTTCTTGTTCCCCCGGATTTTACAACAGGTGAGCGGGGCTTTATGTACAGCTACCACCGGGCAAGCAGTCCTGGTGAATGGAAAGAGTTCAAGGTCAAGTATCAGGGGAAGGAATATTGCGGTGAGTGCCACGATGAAAAGTACGAAAGCAATATGAAATCCAAACATGCGCTCATTCAGTGTGAAAATTGCCACGGCCCTGCTATTGATCACCCGGAAGATCCCGAAAAACTGACGATAGACATGAGCAGGGCACAATGCATCAGGTGTCATGCCCTGTTGCCCTATCCAACAAGTCAAAGGGCAGATATTAAAGGAATTAACCCTTCAGAGCATAACGTGGATGAGCAGTGTGCTGACTGCCATGACCCGCATGAGCCGGATCTGGAATAAGCTGGATTAGAGGATAGATACGATGAAATTGACAAGAAGAGATCTCTTAATAACGTTTGTAAAAGGTGCTGCGCTGTCAGCCCTGCCAATGAGCGCTTACAAAATATTAAGCCCATCCGAAGTTCATGCAGCTCTTAAGGAAAGCAATATCAGGTGGGGTTTTATTGTCGATACGGATAAATGTGTAGGCTGTGGTTTCTGCGTCAAGGCGTGCAAGCTGGAAAATGAAGTGCCCTACGACGTCGAGGTGTCAAGAACATGGGTTGAACGCTATATCATTATGAAGGATGGACGCACAATGATTGACACTCCCCATGCAGGAAGAGACGGTTTTACCACTCAGAGCGTCCGTGGCGCGGACGTGAATCCAAAGAATATTGCCAAGGCCTTTTTCGTGCCAAAACTCTGCAACCAGTGCGAAAACCCTCCCTGTGTTCAGGTTTGCCCGGTAGGAGCTACCTATCAGACTCCTGAAGGAGTGGTGCTTGTTGACAGATCATGGTGTATCGGATGCGGATATTGTATTATGTCATGCCCATACGGAGCACGGTTCTTTCATCCCGTTCACAAGGTTGCTGAGAAATGCACCTTCTGTTACCACCGTCTTGTCAAGGGTATGAAGACAGCCTGTGTTGATGCCTGCCCCTTCGGTGCGCGCCAGGTCGGAAACCTGAAAGACCAGAATGACCCTGTGACAAAACAGGTATTGACACAGAGAGTTGCAGTGCTGAAAGATTCATTCGGGACAAAACCACAGGTCTATTATATCGGCCTGGATGAGAATGTGAGGTAAGGAAATGACAGCAGGACTACATGAATTAGCGGTTCATGGTGCTGAATGGACCACCAAGGAACTTTTTACATACCCTAACGAATTCGTCTACTGGACTATCCAGATCGTTATGTACCCGTATATAACCGGACTGGTAGCAGGTGCTTTTGTATTATCATCACTCTATCATGTTTTCGGACAGGAAGAACTGAAAGATATTGCGAAATTTGCCCTGGTTTTTTCCCTGGCTCTGTTAATTGTGGCTCCCATGCCTCTCCTCTTCCACCTGCAGCAACCGATGAGGAACTGGGAAGTAATGTTTACGCCGCACTTTACCTCTGCCATTGCCGCCTTTGGAATGGTATATTCCTTCTATATGGCTATAGTTGTCGGTGAAATATGGTTTGTATACAGAAAATTCTTTATTGAGAAGGCAATAGCGCTGAAGGAAGCAAAGGGAATGTACAACAGGATTTTAGGCATGGTGTACAAGGCTCTTACCCTGGGCTCATATGACTTAAGTGAGAAAGCTGTTCACACTGACCATAAAATAATAAAGTTCCTCGCTGCCCTTGGTATTCCCGTTGCATGTTTTCTCCATGGATACGCAGGATTTATCTTTGGTTCAGTCAAGGCCAATGCACTATGGATGACGCCGCTTATGCCAGTCATTTTTATTATGTCTGCTATCGTCTCCGGAATTGCCCTTTGCATGCTTACGGACATCATCATTATGGAATGGCAGAAATTCAGAATCAAGCACACCAGGAAGAAAGCGAAAATAAGCGCAGAGGAAGTTGCCGGTGCTGAGATCGATGTTGTGAGAAAGTCGGCAAAATATCTTGTCGGGGCAATGATTGCAGCCCTTGTTCTCGAGCTTGTTGACCTGATATTCAGGGGGTATACGGCAATGAAGTCTTGGGATATCCTTCGTCATGTTATTTACGATATGGATTTTACCAAGATATTTATTATGCAGTACGGTATTGGAAACCTGTTACCTTTTATATTGCTTCTTATGCCGAAATTAACAGTGAAGAGAGCGGCGCTTGCCACGACACTCGTTTTGTTTGGTGTATTCATGATGAGGTGGAATGTTGTCATTGGCGGGCAGGCATTCTCTAACTCCTTTGCCGGTTACATGCACTATCATTTGCCGATTATTCCCCATAATGCGGAAACCTTCAAAGAAGGGGTATTGGGAGCACTTTTTATGGGAGCCCTGCCTTTTGTGTTGTTTTATTTCTTTAATAAAATCATACCGGCAATCAAATATATAAAACCAGTCGATAATCAATAGAATTTTACAAAAATACCTGATAAAATAATCTTATATTGACATAAATTAATTTATCTGTTAGATTTTAAAAAATTTTCAGGGGAGGACGAATGAAGAGGCGGAGTTTTCTAGGGGTTTTAGGCACCTTATTTGGTGTAACCGCATTCGGGTCTGTTGCCTATCCATTATTGAGATATCTCGGACCGCCGCAGGCTGAAATAGATGCCGGCAAGCAGAGTTTCAAAAAAGCTGATGTCGGAGATGCCAGAGAAATCGTCTTTCAAAATACTCCAGCAATCATTATTAACAGGCCGGGTAAGGGTTATATAGCCCTTTCACGGGTTTGTACCCACCTTGGCTGTCTGATAGATTATGACAGGAAAAGTAAAAAGCTTATCTGCCCCTGTCATGCAGGTTTTTTCAATCTTGAAGGCAGGGTTGAATCAGGACCGCCACCAAAAGCACTGACAACATTTCCTCTCAGGGTAGAGGGGGAAGACATTATAATAGGATAGGAATACTATGTGGCAAAAATTAAAAGACGGCATTGAGATCAGAATAGGACTGACGGATTTAATTGAGAACAGGCTGAGACAGTATCGAGTGCCTTCTGATACCAACATTTTTTACACCCTTGGTATTGTGACCATGGCTGCCTATGTGGTGCAGGCAATTACCGGCTATTTTCTGCTCATGTATTATGTACCCCACTCTGAGCATGCTTTCAGAAGTGTTCAGGATATTATGACCATCATTCCCTTTGGATGGTTTGTACGAATGGTTCATATGGTTGCTGCCAATCTCATGGTGGCCCTGCTCTTTATTCATTTTATTTCCATATTCTTTATGGGCAGTTATAAGAAACCCAGAGAAATTACCTGGCTTGCCGGGGGACTGCTGCTGTTGGTTACCCTTGCATTCTGTCTCAGCGGGTACCTGCTTCCCTGGAGCCAGAGGAGTTATTGGGCTACTACCATTGTCTCAAACCTTCCGACGGCATTCCCTGTTATAGGAGATGCCCTTGCAAATCTGCTTCGCGGCGGAGACTCTGTAACAGGTATAACACTGACTCGGTTTTTTTCCCTTCACGTAGGGTTTCTGCCTCCGGTGTTCCTGTCAATAGTCGGACTGCATATTTTTCTCGTTTGGCGCATCGGCCTTTCTGTTCCGCCCCTGAGCCAATCTGCTGAAGAAGAAAGTGAGTGGACAGAATTCAGGCATGCGACCTATTCCCGAAGCTACCCCTTTTACCCGAACTTTCTGCTGAAGGAAGTATCAATGATTATGCTCTTCCTTGCAGTCACTTTTTTCATCATGTCCTTCATGCCCACCCTCTTCTTACCTGAAGCTGCGACAACGCCGGCAGATCCATTGAATACTCCGGCAGACATCAAGCCTGAATGGTATTTCCTTGCACCGTACCAGATGCTGAAAATGATACCCAATAAATTTCTGGGAATCAGTCTGCAGATCATTGCGATCATCGTATTTCTATTCTGGCCATTTTTTGATACCAGAGCAGAGAGAAATATAATGAAACGACCTCTGATATTTGGCATATTTCTCGTACTGCTGGCTTTGTGGTTCTTACTAACCTATTGGGGGAGGTACTCAGCGTGAGATATATCTATATCCTTTCACTTGTCATACTAGTTTCGGTTGCCACAACTGCCTCCGCAGGGTATAGGGAGATATTTGAAAAAGAATTTCTGAGTAAACCCTGGAGTACTGATATTGTTGCCGAAAGCGCATGCATTGAGTGTCATACCTCAGAGGTCATGGATGAGAAGTTCAGAAGTATCCCCCAGGACTGGAGGGTGAGCTGGCATGCACAGAATAATGTTTCATGCCATGACTGCCACGGTGGAGACAGTGAAGATGCTTCGATGGCAATGTCACATAAGCGGGGATTTACCGGATCACCCAACTATACGGACATCCCTGAGATGTGTGGTAAGTGCCATATTGGGATTCTGAAGAACTATGTAGAGAGCGGCCATGGTAAGGCGCTCATCGAAGAAGGGACAGGTCCAAACTGTATAACCTGTCATGGTTCCCATAACGTACAGAAAGTCCATATTGATATTATTAATGCCCAGCTCTGTTCCAAATGTCATCCCTATGAACGGGCAAAAATCATGAAGCAGGCACTCTTTCTTACGGAAAAGAAGATTGAAAAAATTGAAAACGATCTGGCAGACCTGAGAAAACAGGGCGTCTATCCGGACAGGGAAGAGAAGAATTTATTTAATACACAGGCGCAGTTCCGTACACTTTTTCACACCATAGATGTGACAGTTGTCAAGGATAAAACAAACTTCTTTACCAGTCAGTTAAATAGTATTGAAGATGATATTAAGGGCACCTTTGAGGAGCTGAGTTTCAGAAAGAAGTTCTCAACCTTTCTTATGCTGATCTTTGCCGGCACGTGGGCAATTGTAACGTTGATCATACGTTCCAAGGATTAGTTCTGCTGTACACCAATGCATTAAATACTCCTGCTCAGTCACTTGCAAAAAAAAGTGTATTTCTATAAAATAGCTCAATCCTCGTATAAATATTACTTATACCTTTGGCTGTGCATCACTATGAATCAGAGAAAGGATATTCATGGTATTCAATATGCAAAAAACCAGAAGTATTAAAGCAACCGGTTGGAAACGGATGGGTTTTTATTTTGTTTTATCTGCAGTGTTGATCATGAGTGCAAACCTTTTTGCAGCAGACGATATACCGGATTACTTTGTTCCTCCCCCTCCTTTTTCAGAGGATATATTCCCCTGCTCTGACTGCCACGCTGATATGGAAGTGAATGAGACACGAAGAGAACTGGATGCTCATGAGGACATAGTGCTGAAGCATGCAGAAGGTCAGAGGTGGTGTCTTGACTGTCATAACCCGAATGATAGAGATAAACTCAGACTCGTAAGTGGGCAGCTCATTTCATTTGAAGAATCATACTCACTGTGCGGGCAGTGTCACGGCACTATTTTCCGCGACTGGAAGGCCGGGGTACATGGCAAGAGAACGGGGTACTGGAATGGGAAAAAACAGTACCGTCTTTGTGTACATTGCCATAATCCCCACTCTCCACGGTTTAAACCCCTGGAGCCGCTGCCTCCTCCGATCAGGCCCGATGACCTCAAGTTTACCCAGTCTCAGGGTACTGAGATCCCGAAAAATCCATTAAACAGCATTCCAACATCGGAGGGTAAACATGCCAAAGAATAACGCCAAGAATCCTTGTTCCAAAAAAGTACGGAGAAGAACTTTTTTGAAGGGAGCTGCATTGGGGCTGGCATCTTTCGCCCTGCCTCCTGCACATGCTGATGCCACATTCTGGGAGTCATTCTTTCAGAAGCATTTCAGGGAGATGAATGAAGATGAGCTGAAGAGCGTCATCAGCCGGCTCGAGGAGGAATACCGGGAAGAATACGATGTGCAATTTAACATCAAGGCAACCAAACCCATTGACGGGGTTCAATACGGCTATGGGCTTGACCTTTCAAGGTGTATTGGATGCAGGCGATGTGTCTATGCCTGCGTGGAGGAAAATAATCAGTCCCGGGACCCGCAAATACACTGGATATCGGTGCTTCAGTTTGAAAAAGGACACAAGTGGGTCAATATCTTTGAAGAGGCAACGAAGTATTATAATCCGCACGAGGTTCCGGAAGAGGAGTTCTTTTACATGCCTGTGCAGTGTCAGCAATGCGAGAACCCTCCCTGTGTCAAGGTCTGTCCCACAAAGGCCACGTGGAAGGAGCGGGACGGCATAACCGTCGTTGATTACAACTGGTGTATAGGCTGCAGGTACTGCATGGCTGCATGCCCCTATGGGGCACGCCGTTTCAACTGGGGCAAACCCAGGGTCTCAAAGGAAGAATACAACGCAGACGTGCACTATCTTGGCAACCGTCCGAGATACAAGGGTGTTGTTGAGAAATGTACCTTCTGTATCCAGCGCACAAGAGAAGAACCCGGCAGGTA
>Ga0209536_100002699_pt1 | contig 28936 bp, 32 predicted proteins | sample DeeMarSeWOR28_12_FD_187461 | JGI IMG/M metagenome (GOLD analysis project Ga0209536, IMG submission 187461) | Marine sediment microbial communities from White Oak River estuary, North Carolina - WOR-2-8_12 (SPAdes) (version 2) | ecosystem: Environmental > Aquatic > Marine > Intertidal zone >...
GAACCCACCCTCAAAACCGTTCGAAACCTGCAGATGGCTTTTTTGCAAACGGTTCCATTCGAGAACCTAGACATCCATCTCGGTCGAAAGATCGAGCTTTCCTCAGAAAGTATTTACGAGAAAATCGTCTCGAGGAAAAGGGGTGGGTTTTGTTATGAATGCAACATACTGTTCTTCGACCTTCTCGAGGCGCTTGACTACCAGGTGGAGTATCTCTCGGCACGAATGGTGAAAGGTACTACGATAGGCCCGGAATACGACCACATGGTGCTCCTGGTCACCCTTGAAGAGGACTACCTGGTCGATGTCGGAAACGGTCAGTCCTGCAGAGAGCCGCTTCGCATTGACGGGACGAACAACTCAACCTCAGAGGGTTATACGTACGCCATAGGTGCCCACGGCAAAGACCACGCCTTGTACTACCAACAGTCGAATACAGAGCTGGCGCCTCGGTTTCTGTTCACTCTAAAACCTAGAAAACGGGCGGACTTTTCAGGCATGTGTCACTATCACCAGACATCACCGGATTCTGTTTTCACCAAGCGTCGCCTAGTAACCATTGCTACGGCTGAAGGCCGCATTACTTTAACCGATATGCTGCTAAGCATCACCAAAGATGGGGAGCAACAAGAAAGGGTTTTAGGCTCAGAAACTGAATACTCTGAAACTCTCAAGCAATATTTTGGAATCGAAATCGACAATTAAAAAGAAATCCCCCCAACCCCCCTTTACAAAAGGGGGGCTTTCAATGGGATCTCTCACAGGCAAACAACTATCTTCCCCCTTTCCTAAAGGGGGACCGAGGGGTATTTTGCTGCACGGTCGTTAGACGCCCAAAATATTAGTCTAGAGCGCCAGAGAATAAGGAGCAGTCATGCCTTATGTAAATATCAAAGTGACCGAGGAAGGCGTCACAGCAGGCCAAAAAAATGAACTTATCAAAGGAGTGACCGACCTTCTCGCTAGAGTTCTGGGAAAGAATCCAGCAACTACAGTCGTGGTCATAGATGAGGTTCATACGGACAACTGGGGTATCGGTGGTGAAACTGTTACGGTGAGACGCCGACGTGGTCAATGAGAGCTTTTCTGCCTTGGCGTTGCACTGGAACGGAAGTATGAACCTATCGAACCAATAGCTGCAGCCCTACCCCTTCGACCAAGCTCAGGGCCGCTGCATTTAATTGTGCGTCATTTGTAAATTTTTTGGCTTTGAGAAAGATTATGGGTAAATCTTTAAGGCACCGTATCCTTATCGAACTTTTCGTTCTCGGTGTGCTCACCATCGTCTTTCTCGCTCTCTTCCCGAAACGGCCTATCTACATTGATGTTCTCCTTGCTCTGTTCGCGCTCTGCCTCATTCTATCGAACGCTGGATTCACCAAGAACTCAGTCTGGGTTCAGTTTCCACCGGAAAAGGATCTACAGAATCGAGTAAGACGGTCCTACCTACTGGCCTCTGCCGTCACTCTTCCCGTGATTCTTGTCTTTGCGGCAATCGGACTTGCGCTCGGTTATAAGGAATCCGGCTGGGATGGAGCCTGGGCTCGATTGTTAAACTACCATCTCCCTCTAGCCTTCGCCCTCTACCTCCCGTGGGCTCTCCTGCAGCAATTCCTCTTCCAGTTCTATCTTCTCGGACGTCTTCTTACGCTTTTCCCGACGCCGGTCTCAGTAGTTGCTACGGGGATGGCTTATTCTTTGGTCCATCTCCCTGACATCGGCATCACACTTGCAGCCGCTGCTGCAGGAATCTTCTGGACCTTTCTCTACCGGCGCGATAGAGTTCTGCTCCCTCTGGGTCTCTCGCATGCCCTTCTCGGTTCCACATTTTACTACTGGGTCTATGGCCATGATCTTTTCTTAACCTGGAAGGAGGTGCTGCAGTGATTTCTCTTCTGGTTTATAAATTTATTCGTCCGATACTATCCAGGCTGGGTACAGAGATAAAAAAGGAGTTAAAATGAGGAGCAATGTTGACGAATTAAAAAGAGCATTAGAGCTTGACAGAGATGGTGACTGGGATAGTGCTCATACAATTGTACAGGGTATTGACTCGCCAGATTCTTATTGGATTCATGCATACCTGCACCGAAAGGAGAAGGCTTTAGGAAACTCAAATTACTGGTACAGGAGAGCAAAAAAGACAATGCCAGAATATGATTTAGATCAGGAGTGGAATGAGCTGTATGAATATATGACCTCACAGCAAAGAATGCGGGACAAGGTCTCAGGTACCAGATTTCAGGTGTCGGGTGTTAGGTGTCAGGTGTCAGGAAAAAAAACATAAAATCTGAAACCTGAATACTGAAACCTTAGTCTTTGTGATTTATTTGGAATTTGTGATTTGCTATTTGAATTTTTAGTCACTCTAGCACTCCGACACTGCCCCTCGCAACTCAGTTGCAGCTTTAGCAGTTGAAAAAGATGAGAGACGCAATAACATATATCAGAGCAGTTGGATCAGCCGACATCCCGGTATTGTCCGGTCTCATTCGGGTTTCTTTTCGCGATGTGGCTGACAGGTTTGCCCTAACTCTCGAGAACTGCCCGAAACATCCATCGAACTGCACTGATGAGTGGATCGAACACGATTTTGCCAGAGGAGTAGTTTATTACATCTTGGAGAGCGATGGCACACCAGTGGGATGTGTCGCTCTTGAAAAAGCCAACCCAGAGCTATGCTATCTTGAACGGCTTGGGGTTGTACCACAAAGTAGGCGGAAAGGTTTTGGCAAAGCGCTCGTCGATCATGTTTTGTATGAGGCAAGAGCTTTGGGAGCCAAGCAAATAGGTATAGGCATTATCTCTGATGATACTGAACTGAAGCTGTGGTATCAAAGGATCGGTTTCGTTGAAAAAGAGACAAAGGAATTTGACCATTTGCCATTCCTTGTCACCTTCATGTCATACAAGCTATGACTGCAAACTTCAGAGCCAAAGGGATTTTAGATTGAAGAATGCAGATTTTAGATTGAAGAGCTTAGTACCTCGCCGCAAGCAATGCATGCAGCCTCAATCTGCAATCTACAATCATAAATCGAGAAACCCTTTGCTTTGATTATCTTTTGGAGTCCCAAATGGCAGTTTTGGTGGACGCCAAGCGATTGAGGCCGATTCAGGATCTGCATAAATGGTCTCCCGATTGTATGGTGGCAGTCGACGACAGTTTCGTGTTGAAAGACGAATTTCTCCTTATCACCGATCCAATTCATCTCGGTCAGACAATGAATGCGAGCACCGACCCATCGGCGAGTTATGTGCAAACGCGTGGTCTGACGGTGACACATTATGGTGGCAAGGCTTCATGCCCGGTGTTGTGGCGCAATCCGTACCTCTTGCTTCCACTTTCACAGTCTTTGAAAGAAAAGCTCTTGTTGCCTGGCGACACAAAAACGCTGGCTGAAAAGATTTCCTGCCACTCTGGGGCACTTCTTTTTCTGCCGTTGGCGGTTGACATTCCACAGTCTTTGCGTGGCCAGGTACATAAGGTTTGCACGGACCAGAATGGGGCAAAGATAAGGCTCGCAGCCGGAACGTATCGAGTATTTTACGAGCAACTCGAACCTCCCCAGGGCTCCCAAGAGGAACTCTACCGAAACGTAGTTGCTCAGAAGCAGTAAGACTGCTTTCCAACATTTCATTCCAGCTGGCCTGGAGAACCGCTCGCCCGCGCTGGTCTCGCCCCAACCTCATGGTGGAACCATTGTGTACAATATGAAAAAACGACATGTATGGCTCACGCTATGGATCTGCGCTTTGGTGCTCCTTGCGGCGTGCTCTGGCACCTCAGCACAGCAACATCAGACGATTGAGCGTGTTCAGCGGCATGGTGCAGTCGCCCCCCAGACATACGTCTATGCATGTAGTGACAACTACAGCTTTGTAGCAAGAATAGAGGGAGAAAAAGCCTGGCTGTTTTTGCCGAAGAAGACTCTGCGTCTTCCCCATGTTCCAGCGGCTTCTGGAGCAAAGTACACCGACGGGCAGATAACGTTTTGGAGCAAGGGAGATGAAGCATTGATCGAGGATGGTCAAGAAACGCACCGCAAATGCAAGAACAACCGGGCAAAGGCTATCTGGGAACATGCCAAGTTGGGAGGTGTTGATTTCAGGGCCGTTGGCAACGAGCCGGGTTGGTATTTGGAGTTAAGAAAAGGCGACAGTGTCGTATTCGTAGTCGACTACGGCCAGAGACGATTTGAGTTTACCACACCTGCGCCCATGATCGACCAACAGGCGCGAGTAACAACCTATCGGGTTCGAGCCAATGAACATGAGTTGGTAATTGTGATTATAGGACAACACTGCCGTGATTCTATGAGTGGTGAACCGTTTGAAACCAGTGTCACCGTGGTACTTGACGACAGAGAATATCAGGGATGTGGCCGCCCACTTCACTAATGTTGCCCACTCCACAAGTCAATGGAGACGGGACTGTCTTTACGACAGCATAGGCGCGGATGCTGAGTTTGACCACTAGCTTGCGAGGAGGGATAGTGCTTGCTGCTATGGTTTCGAGAATCATCCCCTTTATATTCCCTTCCCTGCTGTTGGGAGCTCACTTCTTTAGAGGTTTCAAGAATATGTTTAGAGACTGAAACAGAGGAAATGCTTCGCTACAGAACATCACACAATGGTCCAATTTCTGGATTCATTAAATACTGGATAGATCGTGTTTGGATGCGGGTATTTGGATGGGATGTTGTGGATCAGGTTCCGCCTGGCGGCAAATTTGTCCTTGTGGGTGAACCACATACCAACAACTTGGATTTTCCTTTCACGCTTGCCGCAGTATTCATATTTCGTTTGAGGATTTCTTGGCTGGGAAAAGATACGCTTTTCAAAAAGCCTTTTGGAGGAGTCATGAGATGGTGAGGGGGAATCCCTACTAAGCGGGAAAGCGAGCACGGTGTGGTCGATCAGATTGCTGATCAATTCAGAGAGTCTAAGAAGCTTGTCGTTGCCATAGGTCCTTCGGGAACAAGAAAAAAAGAGACTATTGGAAATCTGGCTTTTATTGGATTGCCTATACTGCCCAAATGCCCATACTATGTGGGTATTCAGATTACGGTCGTAAAAAGGCATGTCTTGGTCTCTCTTTTGTACCTACAGGAGATATGAAAAAGGATATGAACCTCATTCGCGAGTTCAACCAAGGTATCCAAGGGAAACACGCTGAGTTGACAACGAGAATCAGGTTAGTTGATGAAAAAGCTTAGTCCGCGACGGAGCATGATTAAACTACAGATAGTTGAAAAAGCAGATCACGTGGCTCAAGTAAAAGCCCTGTTCCAGGAGTATGCTGAGACGCGAAAAAATGATCCTGCACTTGAGAATTTTCATGAGGAAATAGACAGTCTTCCCGCGAAATATGCAGTTCCAGACGGAAACCTCATCCTTGCTTATAGTGATGGGAACCTGGCCGGATGTGTCGCGGTGCATAAATTGGCTGACGGTATTTGTGAGATGAAGCGACTCTACGTCTCCCCGAGGTTTAGGGGACGAGGGATCGGCAGATATCTCGTTGAGGCAATTCTGAAGCAAGCAGCAATGATGGGATATTCTCACCTTCGCTTGGATTCCATTCCCAGCATGAGAGAAGCCCAAGAGCTCTACCAGTCTATCGGGTTCTATGAAATACCTGCCTATCGGCACAACCCAAATGAAGGCACGAAGTATTACGAAATCGATTTGAATAACAAGTCAATGAACCTGACATGATGAGTCGATGATCAAGATCCGCAAAGAACAACCACAAGACATTCCGACAATCCATGAGGTGAATAAGCGGGCTTTCGGGCAAGGTCTAGAGGCTGATCTCGTGGACACCTTGCGGCGGAACTGCAATGATCTACTGTCATTGGTTGCGGTGGTGGGCAATGAGGTAGTTGGCCACATCCTTTTCAGTTCTGTCACGGTTGAGGGCGAAGAGACAGCGGTGGAGGGGATGGGGTTGGCACCCATGGCCGTGCTACCCGAGTACCAACGACAGGGGATTGGCTCAGCGCTGGTGATGACAGGAATTGCCAGATTGGCGAGCAGCGCTTGTTCCTTTGTGACCGTCCTGGGACACACTGATTACTACCCACGATTTGGCTTTGAACCGGCGAGTCGCTATGGAGTTAGAAGCCAATGGGACGTGCCAAATGAAAGTTTCATGCTATTGGTGCTCAACGAGTCAGTGATGTCGGAGATTTCTGGAGTGGCAAGGTATAGACCAGAATTCGCTGAGGCAATGTAGGATGCTGAACAAGCCTCGACAGCCGAGTTCTAACGGCTACCGGAAGGAAAGCTGGCGAGAAAGATATCTATTATGAATGCAGACGAGATGTCAAATGGGTTTGATGTTGTGGCAGAAGTCTTGTTGAGGTGCTTTCTCTTTGCACTTGCTCTTTTGATAGTTTGGCTTGTGAGCTATGTGGTTAGAGGTGATTGGATATACAGTATTCATTCGAAGTGGTTCAACTTGAGCAAACACGAGTTCGTCCTGATGAACTACTACGGCATGGCTCCTCTCAAATTGTGCGCTATTGTTTTCTTTCTCCTTCCTTATGGTTCGATCAAGCTCATGTTGCGAAAGAAAAAACATATTATTTAACAACTCACTTGCATAAAGCCCGGAGGTCTCAAAAAAACAAAATGCAGATCAAATTTTTTACCGTTGGCGGTACGATAGACAAAATATATTTCGATAAAAAAAGCAAATATCATGTTGGCGAGCCAGCTGTAGATCAGGTACTAAAAGAGGCAAACATCAATTTTGCATATCAAATTGAATCCATACTAAGAAAAGATAGCCTCGACATGACCGATGATGACCGCCAACTCATCTTCGACAAGATAGAGGCTGATGACCATAGATATGTAATAGTAACGCACGGAACCGATACTATAATTGCAACGGCAAAAAAGATTATCAGTATCAAGAATAAAGTTATTGTGCTTACCGGGGCAATCGAACCTGCAAGATCTAAATCAAGCGATGCCCCGTTTAATATTGGTTCCGCAGTTGCTGCTGTTCAATTGTTGCCGGCTGGTGTTTACATAGTTATTAATGGACGCGTTTTTGATCCGAACAGAGTTAAAAAAAACGTGGAACTGAATAGGTTTGAAGAGGTTGGGCATGAAATACTCTGAGGCCAAACACGGACGGATCTTCGTACTACGTCTTGAGGATGATGACATCGTCCATGACGAAATTGAACGCTTTGCCCGCGAAAAATCCATTGTTGCCGCTGGTTTAATCATAGTCGGTGGAGCTGATCAAAAAAGTAAATTTGTCGTTGGCCCTGAAAAAGGCCGGTCAACCCCTATTCTTCCCATGGAGCATGTGTTGGACGAGGTGCACGAGATAGCAGGGGTTGGAACGATTTTTCCGGACGATGAAGGAAATCCCGTGCTTCATATGCACATGGCATGCGGCAGGAAATCATCGACCATAACCGGGTGTATCCGTGAGGGTGTCAGGGTGTGGCATGTCATGGAAGTGATCCTCTTCGAACTGGCTGACACAACTGGGATACGCACTCATGACTCCGAAACGGGATTGAAACTACTGCAACCGTAAGTAGCGAGGATACTTCACCAATTGCTGTCTCCTTGAAAATCTACCCATAAGTGACTATGTTTTCAAATAATAGAGACAGTGATCATTTTAGCTGCCGGAGGATTTCATGAAATGGTTCGATGATGACATCGAAAAAGAATTTGAGCGTATGCGTCAGCGCATGGAAAAGATGGTTGGATCTTTGACGCGTCCTGGGGCGGCCGCCCTTTGTGGTGAAACTGGTTGGCGGCCTTCCCTGGACCTCTATGAGACAGACGACGAGCTCACCGTATTGGTGGACGTGTCTGGTATCCAGCCGCAAGATGTGGAAGTGGTGGTAGAGAGTGAGGTTGTAAGGATCTCTGGTAACAGATGCAGGCCGTTGGATGATAATGTCAGTCGCGTCCATCACATGGAAATAGACTTCGGCCCCTTCAATCAAGCTATTCGCCTCCCAGTTCCCGTGGATCCAGATGGCGCCAACTCAACCTATCGTGATGGTTTCTTAGTCATTCACCTACCCAAGAAATCTAGGATTTCGGCATCCGTATCTATCAAAGCAGATTAATAGTTTGGCTATCAGCTGTCCTCCGTCAGCTATGCGCTTTATGATGCGAACGATCCTTGAACCTGACCTAGTAGTTAGGTGAGTCAAACTGAGAGAAGTTGGCTACATGGTCTCATACACTGAGCGCTGATAGCTCATAACCAAATGCTTAAAAAAGGAGTTTTGTGCATGGCCGAAGAAGCTGTCAACTTGACAAATGCTGAAGAAGAGCAAGAAATCCCCGGACAATTGCCCGTGCTGCCTCTGCACCAGGGAGTGCTCTTCCCAAAAATCACCGTTCCACTTCTGGTGAGCCGTCCTGATCACATCAAGCTGATAGATGAGGCCCTGGTTAAGGATAGAGCACTTGTGGCGGTGGCCCAAAGGGACAACACCGTGGAGAAACCTGCCCTTGTGGATTTATACCGGGTAGGAGTGGCAGCATTTATCTTGAAGATGATGAGATCTCCCGAGGGCCATTACCACATACTGGTTCGCACCTCTAAAAAGGTTCGGCTGGTGGAGACAGTTCAGGAAGAACCTTACCTGGTGGCCAAGGTGGAAATTATCGAAGAAGCCGTCCAGATGGACAATCAGATCGAGGCCATGGTCTTAAACATCCGCAATCTCTTTCAGAGAGTTGTGGAACTGGCAAACATGCCGACCGAACTAGCCATTGTAGCTACCAATGTGGAGGGGCCCCATCCTCTCATCTCCTTGGTGGCTTCAAATTTGGATCTGACATTGGCGCAGGCTCAAGAAATTCTCGAGACCCTGGAAACTCAGATGGTGTTGGAGCGGTTGACTGTCCATCTGAACCAGAGACTCGAGACTCTGGAACTCAGCCAGGAAATCCAGAAAAAGATTAAGGATGGCATGGACAAGACCCAGAGGGACTACATGCTCCGCGAACAGCTCAAGGCTATTCAGCAAGAGCTTGGCGAGGGTGACGAACGAACCGTCGAGATCGATGAACTGAAAAAGAAGCTGGAAGAAACACCCATGCCTGATGAGGTGCGAGATGTGGCCGGGAAGGAACTTGATCGGTTGAGCAAAATGCCGCCTGCAGCTGCCGAATATACTGTATCGCGCACGTACCTGGATTGGTTACTGGAGCTTCCCTGGGAAGTCGCCACCGAGGACAACTTGGACATTGCTGCTGCCCAAGAGACGTTGGATGCTGACCACTATGATCTAGAAAAAGTCAAAAAGCGCGTCATCGAATACCTGGCGGTGAGAAAGCTCAAACAGAATATGAAGGGCCCTATTCTCTGTTTTGTGGGTCCTCCAGGTGTTGGCAAGACCTCTTTAGGACAATCCATCGCCCGCACTCTCGGGCGCAAGTTTATTCGCATTTCTTTAGGCGGGGTGCGGGATGAGGCCGAAATTCGGGGCCACAGGCGGACCTATGTGGGCGCCCTGCCCGGGCGTATTGTTCAAGGCCTTCGCAAGGCTGGAGCCAACAACCCAGTATTCATGCTCGACGAAATCGACAAGGTGGGCACAGACTTTCGCGGCGATCCCTCCTCAGCACTTTTGGAAGTGCTTGACCCTGAACAAAATCATACTTTTTCTGACCATTATCTTGAAGTGCCCATCGATCTTTCTCGGGTGATGTTCATCACCACCGCCAATATATTGGACACCATCCCCCCTGCCCTGCGCGACCGCATGGAAGTGATTGAACTGCCAGGCTACATCGAGGAAGATAAGTTAATGATAGCAAAGCGCTATCTGCTCCCTGAGCAGCTTGAAGCTCATGGCCTGAAAGCTGATCTCATCGCACTGGAGGATGACGGAATCCGCACTATCATTCGTTCTTATACACGTGAAGCAGGGGTTCGCAACCTGGAACGGCAGATCGCCGCCGTCTGCCGAGGTGTCGCCAAAGAGGTTGCCGCCGGGCGCGAGCAGGTTACCAGAATCGGGCCAGGCAACCTGGAAGAATTCCTTGGTCCGGTGCTGTTCATTCCTGAGCTGGCCGCCCGAGCGTGGGGACCCGGACTGGCCACCGGACTTGCCTGGACGCCAACCGGCGGTGACATCATCTTCATTGAAGCTGCCCGGATGTCTGGAAAAGGCGGCCTCACGCTCACCGGCCAATTGGGCGACGTCATGAAGGAGTCCGCAACCGCCGCCCTCACCTACGTGCGAGCCCATGCCACCCAACTGGGAATTGAGGAAAACTTCCTCGATGGCTCAGATATCCATATCCATGTGCCCGCTGGGGCTATACCCAAGGATGGCCCTTCCGCCGGCATCGCCATGTTGGTGACCTTAGCCTCCTTGATTAGTGGAAGGCAGGTCCGGAGAGACGTGGCCATGACCGGAGAGATCACCCTGCGGGGCGATGTTCTCCCCGTGGGAGGGATTAAAGAAAAGGTTCTTGCCGCGCACCGGGCCGGAATAAGGGAAGTAATTCTGCCACATATAAATGATAAGGATCTTCCGGATGTGCCTGAACAGGTTCGAGAAGCAATGCAATTTCACCTGGTCCGCGCCATGCCCGATGCCCTGGAAGTGGCCCTCGAACCCTCTTCATCCTCAACAAGTTAGTAAGCACACAAAAAGACCTCTAATGATCTCACAGAGATCTCAGAGATCTCAGAGTGCTCACACCTTAAACCGAATAGGACATTAGGGAAAGCAATTCAGGGATCGCTTAAAATTACTAACGGGGAGTCCTTGCTGGGTAGAATGAGCTCGCTTATTCTACCCAGCAGGTGCTCCCCGTTTTGTCCCGATAGAGTTTTATCGGGACCTCCCGCCTTGGCGGGAGTTTTTAAGCGATCAAAGTCTTTCTACTGATACTTTTTCTCTGTGCCCTCTGTGGACTCGAGAGCCCGCAGGGCTCGGGCGAGAGATCCTGCCTGTTGTAGTTACCTACACAGTCTGAGCCAGATGGCGGCAGCCACACCCCAAATAGCGTTAAAGAAGAGCACCAGCACTGGAGTCATATTCCCCAGAGCAAGACCGAACATACCCTTATTGACCTTCATAGGAAAAACGATGAAGAACATCACCAGGGAGGGTCCCAGGCTGTATAAAAGACCACGACTTATCACTGAGTGGCGCAGTATAGGTAGCAAAAACAGAAATCCCCATATTCCACCCCATACAATGCGGGGATAAAGCCAGGCAGGGGTCAGTTGAGGGGCAATCTTGACTCCCAAGGCTGCATTGACTCCCAGATTGCCAAAGTTCCAAACCACGAGACTATTTAACACCCCCCCCACACAACCCGCTACAAAAACTAAGGAAAGAGTTCGGAAGATATTCGTCATTGTGCGCTCCAATTAGTCCGTTGTCCGTTAACCTGAATGCCTAGAATGTCTAAAATTATAGAGAATACTACCCTGAAGAATTGCTGGTTTCAAGTAGATCTGCGATCACAAATGGCAGGATTTGCATCGGACTACGGACCACGGACCACTGACATTATTTGAACCTTTCATCCGCCCCCACTTCCGCTGCTTTTTCTACTTTGCCGGCAAGGCAACCTGTTCGATCCACCTCTCTGGAGTCAAATTCCGGCAGGTATGGCTTGATATCCAGCAAGGGGGTGGAGTCGGCAATGTCCGGGTCTTCGATGCGAAGTGTGCATCCCTCGATTCCCACAAGCCGTACAACCGAGATTCCGATAGCGTTGGGGCGCCTGGGTGCTCTGGTGGCGAAGACTCCTCGCAGAGAATCATCTAAATAGGGCTTCACCATCAGCGAGTATCCTTGGGAGAGATGGAAATGGTAGAGCAGAAAAAAATATGCGAAAACCCTTCAAGATCTTTCAATCCATCACCATACTCCGGAATTACCTCTACGGTGCCGGCCACTCCCCGTGCTCCAGTAGGCTGAATGGGCATCCCTTTTGTCTCTTTAAAGGGCGAATGAATGACACCAATGGGACGAAATCTGACTTCTTGCATGGGTCACCTCTCATCACTCTTTGTGATCGCAAGCAGCCTCCGGCCCGGAGGGAGCCTACTCTGACGGAGAGAGTAAAGAATCCGGACCCAAAGGACTTGGCTTTGCACTGCCCCCTGAGGGGGATTCCATACTCTTTCCTCCTTGCGGCAGTATGCTGGAATGATGGAGTGGTGGAGTAAAGAAAGGAATGCTTCAAGTTGAAATTCACGCTTTCACTTTCTCCAACACTCCAATACTCCAATGCTCCAGTACTCCAAGACGGCTGCACCTGTACAGGCAAAGCCATTGAACTCTTACCTGTCCCTAGGGACCAGGTTTTCAATGTTGAATAAACGGGAATCCCCTTTACCCTTCGTATGCAGCCAGTTTCCGAATACCATATCGCATCGGCAACCAGACAGCAGCAATATTCACCAGCACCAGGAGAAGGATGGAGCCGCCGACATACAGCCATTGGAAGAAACTGAGGGAATGGTGGCGGGCCTGGGCCATGAAAAGGATGTAGACGGGCCCCGCTTCTAGAATAACCACCAGTGCTATGAAGCCCATAGCCAGGATCATGTAGAGCAGCCCGCCAAAACCTGTGGCAACTTGGGTTATGTTCTCGGCCCTGAAGTTTGGGAACACAGCGCCCATGCCTACTCCAAGAGCGGTGATGCCAAAAACCATAGAGAAAATGGTGATGGGTGCCAGCCATCGCATCAAAGCGCCCACTTGAAGCAATTCGTTCGTGGCGATGGTCAGAATCAGACCAAGGAGCAGCAAAGGTGCCAAGTAAAGAAGGAACTTGCTCCACAGTAACCGCCTCATACTTACCGGAGCACTCTGCATAATCCAGAATGAAAAGCCTTCTCCGCTCACCGCCGTAAACACAAAACGTACGCCGATTGAGGCCAGGACAAATCCGGCTAGACCCACATTTAGAAAGGCGATGAGATTCTGCAAGTAAAAAGTGGGCACCTTAACACTGTCCAGAGGCAAGACGCTGTAATTGTAGAGATAGAGCACAATAAGAGCCAAGATCAGGAGCAGCTGTGACCACTGGGTATTGTCGCGGAAGAAGAATTTCAGGTCTTTGCCCATGAGAGTAAGAGTCTGAGAACAACGCGGTTTTCTGGACCTGAGTTGCTTAGAAACCAGACCCAGAAATCTGCCAGCCAACAGACGTCCGCTTTCTTGGGACTTGGACCAGCCCTCAGGATAAACCCACATCGCCACAAAGGCGCACACCACCAGGCTGGCCAAACCGTTCACCCACAAAAATCCCTGGTAAAAACCACTGGAGATGGGTGAAGGTTTCAGAAGAGGCCAAATTGCCTCGCTGGCCCAACTGCTGGGCAGATAAGGTGAAGCCGGAGCACTGAGCGCTCGAAAATAAGTGATCACACTGGCGAAAGCGTCTGGATCCACCAACCTTTCCGGTCGCGTAAACCGGAAGAGAAAGAAAAGGAGTATGATCACCAAAAGGGAAAGAAGAAAAAGTATATCCCTGGTGCGTTGGGCTGGAAATACCTGCACCAAGATCATGGTGATGGTTGTCCCCAGAGCTGCTGCCAGGATCAGGTAGGGAACCATCACACTGACAAGACCGAGATAATAGACAAGGGACGCCTGGTAGACAAGGCCGTAAGCTGTAAAGATGGGAATGCCAAAAAGCAGTACCATCCATGAGCTCTCAATTAACGTATCCAGAAAGCGGGCCGCAAAAATTTCTCCTATGGAAACCGGGGTAGCGTGAATTATTTCTAAATCCTGTGAAAGAAAAAAGGTATTGAGAGCTACCAGCACGTTACTGAAGATCAATAAGCCGAAAAAGGTAAGATACACCATGGTAAGAAGCTTGTAGGCCAACAGGTCGCCAAATTCTTCCACTGCTTGAAAATAGCGAAGTACCCGGTAGAATATCACATATATTCCGACCCAGAAGCCAACAGCCACGGCCAGCAGAGAACCTGCTTTGATAAGGGATCGGCGGCCGCCAAAATATAAGTCGTTTCTGAAGCCCCACCAGCGTGGGACAAGTAAAGTCAATACCTTCATAGCCTAGAGCGATTAAGGGATTGAGGAATTTTTTTGATTGATAAATCCAATATCTTCGGTGCTTTCGGTCTCAGCGCCGGTCAGATGCAAGAATATTGACTCCAAGCGTGGGTCTTCCTGGCCAGCCAACTCCTTCAGCTCAGTGACGGTACCCTCTGCAAGGAGTTCTCCCTTTTGGATGATGCCGATGCGATCGCAAAGTTCTTCTGCAACTTCAAGGGTATGGGTTGACATGAACACGGTGAGACCGCTCCGTTTCAATCTCGTAAAGATTCGTTTAATGAGCCGAGCCCCTTTGGGATCCAAGCCCACAAGAGGTTCATCCACAATGAAAACCCTGGGTTCATGGAGCAAGGCAGCACTCATGATTAACCGTTGTTTCATGCCATGGGAATAGCTACCCACTAGGTCCTTGGCCCAATCTTCCAGTTCAAAGAGTTCGAGAAACTTCTGGATCCTCTTTTCTCGTCCCGCACCATTGAATCCGTACAGATTGGCCATGAAGGACATGAATTCTGACCCTGTGAGTTTTTCGTACAGAAAGGGCCGGTCCGGAATAAATCCTACCCGTGCCTTCACCTCGATAGGATGTTTCAGCAAATCCAGTCCATCAATAAAGATACTCCCTGAGGTTGGGCGTATGATTCCGGCGAGCATCTTGATGGTGGTTGTTTTACCGGCTCCGTTGGGCCCGAGAAAACCATAAATCTCTCCGGGCGCCACCATCAAGCTCACGTTGTCCACCGCAGTGACTTGTTTGAAGCGTTTTGTAAGTCCTTCCAGACAAATCATGGTCTCCCCCCGATCGATCGCGTCAGTGGTCCAATCTATTCCATTTAATCTTTTTCTCAGCAACGGACAACGGACAGAGCATAAAATTTATAACCCGTTGTTGGTCGACGACGGCCAGTCGCATAAAAGTGGCCTATGGGTTCATTCATAGTCTATGACTTTGATGCCTAGCCTTCCGAGAGCTCTGACCAAGCGCACCTGGCGATCCAACTCTCCCGTAATGAGCCGCACATGGGTGGGGTCCGCAGGCACTTGGTTCAAAAGGGAATCCACGGCAACCCATTCCCCCACGTAGACTTCATTCCAGGCGTGATAGTAGAAACGGCCTTTGGTGTACAGGAGACCCGCAACGATCCTGGTGGGAATGCCCACTGATCTGGCCAGGGCAGCAAAGAGCACACTATGCTCATTGCAATCTCCGGCCCGCAGTTTGTAAACTCCGACCGCATTTGGAATGGATAGGGTCGGCCGCTTTTCAAGATTATGATAAACCCAGGAGCTAATGAGCTCAACAGCCCGCAAAGCGTCCTTTTCCTCACCCACAATGGCCGCGGCCTGTTCTTTCAAGATCGACTCGTCGCTCTGAACCAGCAAGCTCGACTGCAAATCCCGAGCCATCTCGGCAGTGCTCAGCGGGATGGGCACTGAAGAGATGTGCGGCAAAATCTCGCGAACTATTAAGAGCTCGCCTTCGCTCAACTGTTGTCTCCCACCTGCCAAGTCCCAACCCTCACCAGGAATGCCCGTGAGTTGCAGGCGCAAACTTCTCAAGAGCCTGGGCCTAGCAATGGTGCGATCTGGCACCACAGCCGCCTCACGCACCAATTCTGCGGGTGTCGCCTCAGCAAAACCAGCGACAGCATCCTTGCGGTCGCTCCTCACCATAGTCAAACCCAGAAACCCTTCTTCTTTGAGCACCTCCCCATATGGGCTAACCCAGGTCCTGAGCTTAACACCGTGAAACTCCAATACCACACGATAAGCCTCCAAATTTTGGGAACCAATCTGGATTGTTTCCTTCGCCTCAACTCGCAGCGGCACCGTAGTCAGACTTAAGGTGGAAGGATCAAAAAGCGCCAGCCTATAGGTATTCCCCTCCTGCAAAAGCTGTTGAGCGATGAATGACTTCATCCCACTGCCCAAATAAATGGGATGAGAGAGCGGTAGTTGCTGACTACGTTCCTGACCGGCCATCTGACTTACGAGCAGCAAGCTTCCGTCCTTTATACCGCCGCTGAGATTGTAGTAAATGGGGCCGGCTTGGAGGAGAAAAGTTAATGATTTTAATGAGAAATCAGGCTCCAGCTTAGCTTGAACCCTGGTAAATAGATCCTGGATATCCCCGAGGAAATCGAGGCGGAGAAACAGCTGTTCGGTAAGCGCGTACCCTTCAGACAGTGGTCGGATTTCTGTGTGGCTGTACCCGATTCTGTTGCCATGCTGATATATGGCAAACCATTCTTCCTGGCGTTCTTGGCTGGCCAGCTGTTGTACTTCAGGGGTGAGAACCTCTCCCCCGCCATAGTTGAGGCGGGAGACGAAAACTGCCACATAACAAATCCACGCAGCCAGAATCGCAATGGCGAGGGCAAAGCCCAGCCTTCTTTGCCAGGGTTTCTTGCTAATGGTGCTCATCTTGCCTGCGCCTGACTAGCTCCTCAGCATTTTGGAGCATTTGTTGAAAGTCTCCCTGCCCGAGTCCCGCTCCCAAAGCAATCTTTTCGACCATCTCCCCCGGTAACAGATCTCCAGGCGCGTGGGCATCCGAGTTGAGTATCAGGCTAGCCCCGGCTGCCCGGGCTACTCTAGCCACATGCCCGTTGGTGAAAGAGTGGCCTTTGCGGCCCGAGATTTCCAGAAGAATGCCACGCCGTGCCGCCATGGCTGCCTCCTCTGGCGTGAGCAGGCCCGGATGGGCAAGAATGTCAATGTCAGCCTCTAGACCAGCCTGATTTGTACCGGGCAGTACTGGTTCCATTATGGTCTCCCCATGGACAACCACCAACCGCGCCCCCAACTTCCTGGCCTCCACCGCCAAAGGTACAATGGTGGGAGGCGGCACGTGGGTGAGTTCAATTCCGGGCACTGCCTGAATGCGATTGTACTGATTGATTTCTGCCGCAGCTCGTACCACCCGAGGAATAATGAGATCTAAATTACTGCGGTCAGCGTGATCGGTGATACCGATGAAACGGTACCCCATTTCCTCGGCGCGTCGCACCAACTCGCTCACCACAAGTTCACCATCGCTGAATAACGAATGAGTATGGAGGTCAATCAAAACATTTCTCCTTTCTTTTTCTAGGGAAAAAGTACCGGCAGAACATGCACAATCTGTTCCGAGCGGTTTCATCAAAAGAGCCAGAAGATGAAGTACTTGATCTTAATGGCAGCTAGGCAGGATGACAAGGGGATTAAGGGATTTTTGATCTGGGATTGCGGATTTCGTATTTGATAAAAGCAGGCAGGGAGCAGCTGGCAAAGGGACAATGCACATTGCGCATTTATCAATTATCATCTGGCATTTTACTCAAATGTTTCAATTAGTGTTATCTGTGAGTTTTCAATGATAAATGCGTATTGCGAAACTGGGAACCCGCCCGAAGGGTGAGAGTCCAAAGGGCAAATGCGAAATGACGATTGAATTCTTCTCAACTACTGGATTCTTTCATTCGCATTATTTTACATCTTGTATTTGCCGAAGTCCTCCGGTGAGAGATTTTCAAGAATATCAGTCCACTTCTTGGCTTCCTCGTCTTTGATTTCCACCTTGGCAGCGGAGTCCAGTTTGCTTGATTTCTTTATTACCTTCTCGTCCACATAAATTCTGGCCTTGGCTCGTAAAGCTATGGCAAGAGCGTCACTGGGTCGAGCGTCTATCCGAGTCTCTTTGCCGTTCACATTCAAGTAGATCCAAGCATAAAAAGTATTATCCCGCAGGTCGCAGACCTCGACCTTTTCAACCTTGGCCCCCAAATGGCCCATCAGATTCTTTATTAGATCATGCGTCATAGGACGGGAAAACTCGACCTTTTCAAGTTCAGTGGCAATGGCAGTGGCCTCTAATAAGCCAATCCAGATAGGCAAAGATATTTCGCTATCAGGATCTTTCAACACAACGATGGGCGTATTCGTCTGCGGGTCCATGGTGAGACCCGATATTATCATTTCCCGCACCATGATCTCTCCTTCACAACCTTCAAGCTCACGTTATCTTCCACACAAACCACACCCTCCAAGGAGTGGGCATGTCCTGCGGTAATCAAAACAGGTATCTCCTCACCAACCAGCTCTGGCGGCCCCTGAAAATTCACCACCCGGTTCTGTGGATTTCTGCCACTGAGCTGGGACCCTCCGACCTGACTCGGACCTTCCACCAACACCCGAGTGGTTTGCCCCACCTGTACTTCGTTCTTCTCAAGGGTTATACGCTCTTGCAAACTCTGCAGAGTTTGCAGTCGCTGCAATTTAACTTTTTCCTCCACCTTGCCATCCAGACGGCTGGCCGCCGTCTGTGGTCTAGCAGAGTATTTGAAAGAGAAAAGCGCATCGAAGCGAACTTCCTCCAGCAGGCTCAGGCTCCCCTGAAAGTCTTCCTCATTCTCACCGGGAAATCCAACAATCATGTCTGAGGATACCGCCACGTCCTCTTTCATTTCCTTCAACTCTTTTACTAGCCGAAGGTAGTGTTCCCTCGTGTACCCCCGTTTCATTCGTTTTAGAATCCGGTCAGATCCTGATTGCACCGGAAGATGAATGTGAGGGCAAAGTGGCTCGATATCCGCAAAACACTGCATAAGTGATGGCGACAGGTCTTTGGGGTGCGAGGTTGTAAAACGAATCCGCAGCAACCCTTCCACTTGGGCTACTCGCCTCAGCAATCCAGCAAAATTGAGTTCCTCCGCAACTCCTTGGCCGTAGGAGTTCACATTCTGGCCCAAGAGGGTGACCTCCCGTACGCCGCACTCAACCAGGCTTGCCACCTCCCGGATAATCTCGTCGCTCGGACGGCTTCGCTCCTGACCACGGACCATTGGCACTATGCAGTAGGTGCAGAAATTATCACAACCTCTCATGATGGTTACGTAAGCGCCCACTCCAGGCCTACACAGCTGCGACCGACCGTCAGACTCATCACCAAAATCGTAGGAAAAATCCACAAAGGCCTGCCGCTCTCCGATAGTTTCATACCGAGCGAGCATGGCCGGTACTCTACTGACGCCATGAGTCCCAACCACAAGATCCAGGTGTGGCAACCGTCGCAGCAGATCGTCGCCATATTGCTGAGCCACGCAGCCACCGAGAGCCACTACCAGGCCCGGCTGGCTGCGTTTGAGTTGCTTGAGACGGCCCAGGTAGCTGAATGCCTTTTGCTCGGCTTTGTCGCGAACAGTGCAGGTGTTGATGAAGATAAAATCCGCCTGGCGATAATCATCTACAGGCTGGAAATCTTCCTCACCGAGGATTTCCACCAAACGTTCACTGTCGTAATGATTCATCTGGCAGCCGAATGTTCGGATAAACAGCCGCCTGAACTTTCTATCACCAATTGTGCTCACAATTCAGTCCTGATGTTCGTTTCTAATTCCTTCTTCAGCCTCGTAATCTCCCTTGTGGCCCGAGATAGCCGTTTGGCCAAAGTGCGAGTGATCTTTTTAGCGATCTCCGGATGCTCCTCAATCATATCCTGAATGTTGTCGGCTGAATAGGCCTGGATAACACTACTACCCTTGGAAATTATGGTAGCCGAACGCACTTTGCCCAGCGCGCTAGCCATTTCGCCAAAAAACTCGCCGGGGTTCGTAATACGCCCGACTTCCTTGCCATCTTTTAAGACCACTAATCCCTGCTCGGTGGATATCAGTTTGAAGATGTCAGTTTCACAGGCACCCTCCTCGATAATGACCTCGTTGTCTCCGTAAAAGAAGACGTCTATATTTTCCGCTTTGGGCCCTGCATCTTCTTTCCCCACAGCTTGTCTGGTCTGTGTAAGCTGATCGAGTAGAGACAACAGGACCCCCTTACTAATCTTGGGTCGCTCTTACAGTATGAATTCTATCGCCTCTCTGTCATAGGTGGCGATTCGGGTCTTGTTTATTGAACGAGCGCTGACGCTGGAAGGCCGATTGAGAAAACAGCTCTCGAGGCCGAATACATCTCGCTCTCCAAGAATGGCAAGCTGTCGCCCGCGGCGGGTGACCTTCACGTTACCGCTGAGCACTACACAAAAATGACTGCTGTGCTCACCTTCGGCAATGATTTCCTTATCTCCTCCGTAGGTACGGATCTCCAGGGCCGTAGCCCAGTCTTCCCTATCAACATCTTCCTGCCATTTTTCATCCGCCACGGAGTCACCATGCCAGCCCCAGCTAGGGAGGCTGTTCTGTGCAGCGGCATGTAAGGACTAGTCCCATGGAGGTTAATCTTTATCCCAGCCGCCCGCAATTTTCAACAGCAAAGCATTCTTTATGCAACCGGACTGATCCGCTTGAGCTCCAATTCTCGACCCAAGGCTTCCAGCAAAACCTTCAGACTACCATGACGTCCAAGCGGTACTGCCATCTGTACGAGCCCCTTCTGAGGATCCAGCGTGGTTAGCGTTGTCAGTCCCTCATATGCCTCCAGGATAAATTTCAGATAGTGGATTTCGTGAGGATCAACCTGGTATATCCACAGGGTTGAACGCTGTTGGGGACTTACTCTAACAGCCATTGATCACCTCATGGAAACGGTGTCGTCACGTTACCATGTTTAATTAGTGGTTACAAGAACAAAGCCCTGTGTTGGGCTACGCGGTCATTTGGCTGAAGCCGTCATTACGCTTCGCTGTCATTTATGGTCATTTATTGTTAAGACATAATGACTCAATGACAGCCGATCTGAGAGCATGGGGAAACTCTTTTTTGCCTTGACTTGCAGAAACGCTTGGGATTTATTGTTCCGGACAATGATCACCACTAACCCGGATATTTCATGCATTGTTGTCGCGAGACCACTCCAGAGACGATCCAGGGAGTCCGCTACCAGTGGCAGCTAAAAACCCCCTATCACGACATGGCCAAGGAGATTGCAACGGCCCTCGGGCTACCCCATTTGGTGGCCCTGATTCTCACCGCTCGGCGCATCACTTCTGCAACTCAGGCTAACGACTACCTCTATTCCCGGCTAGAAAACCTTCACCCGCCAGACAATATGCCAGATCTCGATAAAGCGGTTACTCGCATCGTTAGAGCTTTAGAGCAAGGAGAGCAGATAGCTGTCTACGGCGACTATGACGTGGACGGTATTACTGCCACCGCGCTGCTTGTTCATTTCCTTTCCTCGTTAGATGGGGTAGTACGTTGGTACATACCACATCGTCTTCAGGAAGGTTACGGTCTCAACAGTAAAGCTCTTCAAGCTATGCATGGCGAGGGTGTCACTTTGGTCATCACCGTGGACTGCGGCAGTACGAATCATGAGGCTATCGAATTGGCTAGAAAACTCGGACTGGATGTAATTGTCACCGACCATCACCTGCCTCCTCATTCCCTTCCGGCAGCCATCGCCCTGGTAAACCCCAAACGGAGTGAAGAAACAGGAGAACTCAGGGATCTGGCTGGCGTCGGTGTTGCCTTCTACCTTGCCGCCGCGCTTCGAGCCCACTTCCGCCGCGCTGGCCGGTGGACCACCTCTGAGCAACCCAACCTCAAGAAATATCTCGACTGGGTAGCCCTCGGCACATTAGTAGACATGGCCCCTCTCACCGGTACTAACCGGATTCTCGCACGTTTCGGCCTTGTAGAGCTCTCCCGAACATCCAACTGTGGGCTGCGTGCTCTCAAAACAATCTGTGGTCTGGAGAAAAATACAATCAGTGACTGGGACGTCTTGTTTCGGTTGGGCCCCCGTCTCAACGCTCCTGGACGTTTGGCGAGCGGAGACCTGGCTGTGCGCTTTCTCCTTAGTACTGATTCTGCTGAGGCCCGGAACCTGGCCTTTGAACTCGAGCAACTAAACCGTCAGCGCCAGCATGAGGAAAAAGAGCTACTGGCCGAGGTTTTGTACCTTGTCGAGGCTGATAGTTCTTCAGAGCAAAGTAGCTCATTGGTTCTTGCCTCACCCGGCTGGCACAAGGGACTACTGGGTCTCGTCGCCTCCCGCCTCGTCGAACGCTTCAACAAACCGACCATTCTCCTCACTCTAGTGGACCAGCACTGGGAAGGGTCCGGCCGTAGTTTTGGTACCTTCGATCTTTATCAGGCACTGTATAGCTGCAGAGATCACCTGGTGCGTTTTGGCGGCCATAAGCAGGCAGCAGGACTGGGCCTCAGAAAAGAACTACTGGCAGAATTCCGCACTGCATTCGAAAGCATTGTGGAAGAGCAAATGGACCCGGAAGACATCCGCCGAACAATGAAGGTGGACGCTATGGTTCATCTTGATGAGATGAATCCTGAGCTGATGGCATATCTTGAACGAATGCAACCTTACGGAGTGGGCAATCCAGAGCCCGTTTTCTGCTGCCGTGGTTTTCAGGTGGAGAATCTGCAGATACTCAAGGGGCGCCATTTGCAGTTGCGGTTGAGGCAGGGAAAAGCACGACTCGGCGCCATTGGCTTCAACTTCATTGAGTTCGATCATCCACCTCCGGTTCCAGAGTGGCTGCTCTTCAGCCCCAGATGGAACCATTGGCAGGGCGAGAACCGCATTCAGTTGCACATCATCGACTACCGCTAGGATTTTAGATTGTAGATTTCAGATTGTGGATTGGAAAATAAAGAATTGCAGTCGCAATCTGCAATCATGAGAGGTAAAAATCCTTGCCAATGACAGGGCCCTGTGCTAGTAAAATGGAGCCCTGTCGATGACCGCTCTTGGCGGAGCGACGGCAGGACCAGCCACAGGGCTCTTTCTAACCGCTGACATTCGCCGTTGAAGGGGATGATGAAAGCTCTACTATATAAGGTTTCTTGGGCCGTGTTGGTCTTGTGGTTGTTCTTCCTCGCCCTTTCTTCTCCCGCCCCAGCCCAGGATAAAGATCTGAACAGACCGCTGGTGGCCTCTGGCACGAGGCCCATGCGGGAACAGGACTCGGCAGACGCACGAAAGCTGGCCCTGGAGGAGGCTTTACGCGCTGCTGTGGAACAGGCTCTAGGCTGGCTCCTTCCTTCCGACCGCATAGTCCGCTATTATCCACTCCTGTTGGATCACGTCCTCAAGGAGCCTATGAGTTACATCCAGGACTATCAGATAGTCCACGAAGGTGTGACATTTGGACTTTATCGGGTGACCGTGCTGACAACCCTGTACACCGAGGGGTTGACGCGTAAATTGCGCCGTCTTGGTCTGTTTCTGGCTGCCAGCGAGCGCCCCCGGATTGCGATCCTGGTTGCTGAGCGCACCAGTCCTGAGGGCCCCTGGCATTGGTGGTGGCAGACTTCGCTGGATGAACATCGACGGTTTATATTTTCTCAGGCTCTGGCAAAGCTCATGTCTGATCAGGGTTTAGTGCCACAAGATCCGAATCTGTTCCTGGAGAGCTTGCCTGAGGATCCGATCTACCAGGAACCTCTATTGGCTGATGAGCAGGGTGGAGCCTTGGCCAAGGCTCTGGGAGCGGATGTGGCCATCCTGGGTCAGGTTACTCACCGACCTGCCAGCACGGATTCACCTGGAATGGCTAGCGGATCTCTACGAGCAGTGCGAGTGGAAAGTGGTAAGACTCTTGCCCGGGTCTCCGGCACCGCCCAGGTCCAGCATTCCAGCGAACATGCAGCATCTGACTTTGGTTTTACTGCCCTGGCAGAACGTTTGGCCCCACACCTGGTTGATGGTGTGCTGACTCCCTTTGTCGCCGTATCCCGTGCCCCCAAGGAGGTTACCCTCCAGGTTCAAGGAGTGAGGTCCTATGGTGATCTCATCCTTATCAAGGAGCACCTCCAACGCGCTCCTGTGGTAAAAGAAATCAGGCAGATTCAGCTGAAGGCCGACCTGGGATCTTTTACCCTTGTTTTAGCGGAAAATCTCGAAGACTTGGAGAGTGCACTGGAGGGTCATGACTTTGGCACTTTTGTTACCAGCGCCGAAGTGACCGACGAAAACTTCATAGCAGTGACTATCCTCAGTAAGAGGTAAGCCTCTCCTCATATGACCATTCCAAATTTTCTCACAATCTTGCGCGTCCTGCTGACACCGGTGCTGGTTATTTTACTCCTCGAAGAACGCCTCAGTGAGGCCCTTTTCGTCTTTATAATAGCAGGAGTTACTGACGGACTCGACGGTCTGATAGCGCGACTGTATAAACAGAAATCGAGGCTGGGCGCCTTCCTAGATCCGCTAGCGGACAAGTTGCTTCTCGTTACCACATACGTAATATTGGCCGTCCAAAGTCTCGTTCCAAGCTGGCTCACCGTCATCGTTCTCAGTCGGGACGTGCTCATCGTTTTGGGGGTATTCGTACTATTCATGCAAAACCTACCTTTTGAAATAAAACCTACCCTTGCTAGTAAACTGACCACCTGTACCCAGATCATTACCGCAATTGTCACCATGGCAACAGCCTTGGCTGTGCCCCATCCGCTTCTCAAACATATCCTTTTTTACCTCACTGGCGCGGTCACGATTGTGTCCTGGGCTCAATATATGGTCCGGGGAGTCCGCATTATGCAGAAAGCCGGAGAAAGTCAGAAAGACAAGAGGAAGTAAACACTAGCCTGGATATTTCACGAATCGATGTCGCGAGACCGTGGAGACGGGCGTGCCACCGGGTCGACGATTGCGGAATGCGGATTGCGGAATTTGGATTGAAAGTTTACTGAAAAGCTCGTGAGAACCAGAGAACGAATGGTGAAATCTGAACTGTAAAATTCTATATCATCCGTTGTAGTCAAAAATCCGAAATCCTAAATCCGAAATCCAAGATCGAAGCCGAGGCGCACTTGAACAGTATGTCGCAGGGTGAGCTTGTCCTGAGCGTAGCCGAAGGAACACCCAAAGACGTCCGGAAGGACTATCATATCACCGGTTGCAGCAGGCGAATCGTGAAATATCCAGGCTAGGATTGGGAGGCAGTGTATAGCTTCCAGGATCCATCGGAAATTTTTCTTGACAGTGACTACCTGTCTTGATACTTAGTATATGCTCTAATCATAGGCACGTAGCTCAGGGGGAGAGCACTACCTTGACGCGGTAGGGGTCTGGGGTTCAAATCCCCACGTGCCTACCAAATCTATTCTCTAAAGGTATTGATAAAGACCTACATGAGAATCAACAAATAGTAGTCAGCTAGAGGCATCGGAGAGGTAGAGCTCGGGTGCCTTTTCTTATTTAGTGAGATGGAAAAGCAATGGATGAAATAAGCGTTTCAATTGGGAGTGACGAAAGCCACCGCTTGCAGAAAGGCATAAGTGCAGGGGAAGCTTTGGAACGTCTACGAGAGAAAAAGGGTAACCCTGCGGTTGCCGCTAAAATAAACGGCGAACTTGCTGACCTCAGCAGACCTCTGGAACAGGATTGCACCATCGAACCGCTGAACCAGAACAACGAAGAGGCTCTGGAGATTCTTCGCCACACTGCCTCGCACGTCATGGCCCAGGCGGTGCAAAGCCTGTTTCCAGAAGCCAAAATTACTATTGGCCCAGCCATCGAAAACGGTTTCTACTATGACTTTGATTACCCTGAAACCTTCAGTGTAGAGGATATTCCCCAAATCGAAGCTAAAATGAAGGAGATAATCCAGCGAGCTTCGCCTGTCATTCGCAAAGAATTGGGTCGACAGGAAGCAATCCGTGTCTTCACTGAGCGCAACGAGACCTACAAGGTCGAGATGCTGGAGGAGATGGAAGAGCCGGTGGTGTCGGTCTACGGACAGGATGATTGGCTTGACCTCTGTCGCGGCCCCCACTTGGTTAACACCAGTGGGGTCAAAGCCTTTAAGCTCACCGGAGTTGCCGGAGCTTACTGGAGGGGTGACGAGCGCAATCCAATGCTGCAGCGCATTTACGGCACAGCCTTTTTTTCCAAAAAGGATCTCAAGAGACACCTACAACTTCTTGAGGAAGCAAAAAAACGAGATCACCGTAAGTTAGGGAAAGAACTGGATCTCTTCCATGTAAGTGATGAGGCGGGACCAGGACTGGTCATTTATCACCCCAAAGGAGCTTTGCTCCGCCATATCGTAGAGACCTTTGAGAAGGAGGCACATCTCCGCCGCGGGTATCAAATGGTCAGCGGGCCCCAAATGCTCAAGACCGAGATGTGGAAACAGTCGGGGCACTTCGAAAACTACCGGGAAAATATGTACTTCACAGAGGTAGATGGCCAGTCCTATGGTATCAAGCCCATGAACTGTCTGGCCCATATGCTCATCTATAAATCCACAATACGTTCTTACCGGGATCTGCCCATACGATATTTTGAGATGGGCCTGGTGCATCGACACGAAAAGTCCGGTGTCCTTCATGGCCTGACACGAGTGCGTCAATTCACTCAAGATGATGCTCATCTCATCTGCACTCCAGAACAACTGAATGACGAGATCAATGGAATTATTGATTTTGCCCTGGACATGCTGCAGTTATTTGGTTTCGAGTACGAAATTGAACTCAGCACCCAACCAGAGAAACGTATCGGCACTGACGAAGATTGGGAAAGGGCCACCATCGCTCTGGAAAAAACACTTACTGATAAACAGATCCCTTATGCAATTTGTGCCGGTGAAGGCGCATTTTATGGTCCCAAAATCGACATCCTGCTGAAGGATGCCTTAAATCGTCGTTGGCAGTGCTCCACCATTCAGTGCGACTTCACCTTGCCGGAGCGTTTTGATCTTACGTACATCGGGCCTGATGGTGGAAAACACCGTCCGGTGATGCTCCATCGCACTCTTCTCGGCAGTATGGAACGCTTCCTGGGAGTTCTCATTGAACATTACGCTGGCGCCTTTCCCACCTGGCTGGCACCGGTACAGGCCATCATCCTCACAGTTACCGACAGACATCAATCGTACGGCGAGACACTCTACAAACAGCTTTTGAATAATGGTATCCGAGTGGAAAAGGACTTACGGAACGAGAAGTTGGGGTACAAAATCAGAGAAGCACAACTGCAGAAGATTCCTTACATGCTGGTAGTGGGAGACCGGGAGGTTGAGGCCGCTGGAATCTCACCTCGCCGAAGAGACGGCAAGGATTTGAAGCTTATGGAGGTGACGGATTTCGTTGAACTGGTTAGGGAAGAAAACGCGGTAACCGATTCGATCCTTAAATAGAGACTGTTCAATAATTTTTATTACTGTAATATCAATCAGTTATAGAGGAACTTTTGGGGTAGTTATCCCCACTTTTACGGTAATTTCATGAGTGTTGAAGGCTATTGACATAAAAGTTATCCCCATACTCTCGAACGGTGTAGCCGTGACTAGTTAACAAGTAATTCTATGTAAAATCGATATGTTATTCTGTTTACACGCTTAAGTTTAGCAGCATGAATTATTGAACAGCCTTATTAGTCTTCGTTAAGCAACTCATGACATGCATGAAAATGAAGCCTACAACATCTTGTTTTTAAAGCAAAATCTACATAGGGTAGGAATTACCTTATTGCCAGAACCGAATTATTGAACAGTCTCAAATATTGAAAACAATTTATTTCAGTTAACGACCAGAGGCTCAATTTCATCTCAGAAAGGAGGGAAGGAAAATAAACAAGCACGTTAACGTAAATCACAGGATTAGAGCTCCCCAAGTTCGTCTTATAGGTGTAGACGGCACCCAACTGGGGATAGTGCCGCTGGAAGAAGCTTTGGAGCGTGCAACGGAAGAAAAAATGGACCTGGTGGAAGTGGCGCCCAAAGCAACGCCGCCTGTATGTAAGATAATGGACTATGGTAAGTACAAGTACTTGCAGAGCAAGAAATTACAGGAGGCGAAAAAGAAACAAACTATAATCCAGATAAAAGAAGTGAAAATTCGCCCGAAGACCGAAGAACATGATTATCAGTTTAAGCTGCGGCACATCAAACGTTTCCTCGGCGAGAACAATAAGGCAAAGGTAACAATCATGTTCCGCGGGCGAGAAATAGCCCATTCTCAACTGGGATTGAAAGTCCTCGAACGTATCATAGCGGACACTGAAGAAGAAGGTGTTGTGGAACAAACGCCCAAGCTCGAGGGAAGAAACATGACCATGATACTGGCTCCTCGCTCATAGCTTTTCTGGAGGAACCAGAGACCCGTACCTTAAGGAAGATCCCTTCGTGCATTGAGAACTACGTCGAGAGTCTGCACCGATCTTACATACGCCCCGTTCTAAGTTGCAAGCACAGAAGTCCTTGTTGCGCGCTGTCGCTGACGTCTTCCTCCACCGAAAAATATCTTGACATTTTCTGAGCTTGAAGATATATTTCTGGGTTGGTTTACAGTATTGAGGCCACACGGGAGTTACAATGCCTAAGATGAAAAGCAATCGCGGCGCAGCCAAGCGTTTCAGAACTACCGGCAGCGGAAAGCTCCGCCGCTCTAAAGCGTTCAGAAGTCATATCCTGACGAAGAAATCAGCAAAGAGGAAGCGAAACTTGCGGAAGTCTGGTCTTGTTGACTCCACAAATGTCCGAGGAGTTCGGCGGATGCTGCCCTATGCATAAGCGCGGGGAAATGGCGGGCAGATGGTTGTAGAACCCCGGAAAGACGGCAGGGATGCTTCTTCTTGACAAGGGTGGGATTGTTATCCGAATAGGGGTGAATCATGGCACGCGTCACCAATGCAGTTGCTTCCAGAAGACGACGCAAGAAGATACTGAAACAGGCGAAGGGATATCGCGGGGCGCGGAGCAAGTCGCTGCGCGCAGCCCGCTTGAATGTGGAAAGAGCGCTCCAGTATGCCTATCGTGATCGACGTGTTCGCAAACGTCAGTTTCGATCACTTTGGATCACCCGCATAAACGCCGCCGCCCGCATGCATGGCCTCTCTTACAGCAGGTTTATGGATGGTCTTAAGAAGGCTGGAATAGGCCTGGATCGTAAGGTGCTGGCCGATCTCGCCGTCAACGATCCCCACGGCTTTGCTCAGATCGCGGAACTGGCCCGCCGGGACGCCTAGATGTTCTC
>Ga0209536_100002700_pt1 | contig 28935 bp, 15 predicted proteins | sample DeeMarSeWOR28_12_FD_187461 | JGI IMG/M metagenome (GOLD analysis project Ga0209536, IMG submission 187461) | Marine sediment microbial communities from White Oak River estuary, North Carolina - WOR-2-8_12 (SPAdes) (version 2) | ecosystem: Environmental > Aquatic > Marine > Intertidal zone >...
CCAGCTCGATTTACATACCTCCAGCATCTCGGGATATTTCTCCTTGCGTCTAAGTTCCTTCATCCGATTCATCAAAGCGTAATATTTTTCTATTTGATGCTTATCTGATTGCATATGTAACTGACCAAGAATGTCATATACATTGATTTTAATTCTAACCTGCTCACCTTCATCCAGTACTCCAAAATCTTGTCGTGTTTCAGGATAAAAATAGAATAATCATGATTTAGTAAGGGGAGCAATACCCACTAAAGCTGCTGTGACGTCCCCAATTGTAACAACTTCACCATGAATTAGGCTAGACATTTTGCAATTTTTGCTCTGAATTTATTGTGGTACCTGCGCGGATTTATTCCGGTTATTCATTACCAGATTGTTATCAGCTACAGTAACATTACCATCTAAATTTATATCCCCATCTTCATAACCCTCTTGATTCCTATTGTTCATTACTATGTTATTATCTGAAATTGTAATGTTTCCATCGTGATTACAGTCTCCTCCATACATAGCCCAAATCCCCGGTTCTATTTCAACTGCTCCACCTGTTCCATAAAATTTTTCGCTCCCTATGGTAAAATCATATAATGCGCTGGGGGAATTAATGGCATGCGCCACTGAACTCATTATTGAGAGATGATTACGATGATGGATCACGATGTAATAATCACCTTCCGCTACTTCAAATTTCACCGGACTCGATCCATCCAGATCAACCACACTGCCATCACTCTTTATAAAAGCTGCTCGTGTGCCTACTGTACTGATCGCTTCTATAGAAGAACGGAGTTCAACAAGAACCCAATCAACCACATCTTCCGGGATGCTTCCCACGCTCTCCGTACCACTATAATTCCAAGGAATCATATTAAAAGGCTGGGCAGCAGGCAGGAGATCATTATCTCCCAGGTAAGTGCTCATGCCTCCGCTATTGTAGGGCCCCTCTAAGAAAATTTTAGCATTTACGGTTACCATATTCACCACATTCAGGGTTATCGGCACTGTCACGGGATTTTCATCAGGATCGTTGCTGGCAATCACCAAGTTGCAATTGTAGGTCCCTGATGTTAAACCCGTAGCGTCTATCTCTATATCCACATTATCGCTGCCGCCAGTGATGGTGGAGCCGGAAGAAGGCGTTGCGCTCAACCAGGGGCAGACCTCCTGGATCAACACTGCAAGATTATCATCCAGGTAAGATGTATTGTAAGCGATCTGCAGGCCGGTGGAAGCAGCCGCATTCTCAATACCAACGGTGCAACTGGTGAGCGTTCCCCCGTTAAATCCCATCGCCTGGTATTGAAAAAGCATTTCGCCGGATGGTTTTAGAATATATTCGTAAGTGTAGTTTGGAATTGATGATCCATAAAGGAGCATATTTGTAAATTGAACCACAAAATCATTGCCGCTTTGACCGTAATAAATGGCGGCGCTTCCGCTCACTTGCAGATCGTCCCAGAATGCCGCCATCGTATTATTGAGCGCATCAGCATTGGGAATAGTCTGGTTGCTCCAGGTATCCCCGGTGGGCGCCTGAAAGCTGACATAACCGTTACTGCCAATATGAACCGAGGTATAGACTGTTCCGTAAAAGTTGAAGGGAAAAGGCAGGGATACCTGAATGTACCCCTCGTCATAAGCACTGTAAACTCCGGTTTGCACCCAGGAACTGCCCTGGCTCAACATCGTACCGGTAGTGGAAATATCCACCCAGCTAAAGGTGGGGCCACCCGGTTCGTTTCTGTCAGTCCAGGTATAGCCGTAGATATCAGGACCGCCGGCACCTTCTGTAACCGCTGGGCCGATCCGGGCATCGAGTTGCCCTTTAACAAGCTCTGTGATCGGCTGCTCGTTTTTGCCGTCAGGGATTTCCTGATTGTTTGAGTTTGCAAGATTAACGCTAATCGCCTGTTCCAGTCCATTTTCTGGTTCTAAAGTTGCCGTTTGCTTAGAAATTGTCCAATTTAAATTACCCGCCCCGGGGGCAGCGGTGTTATATATTGTCAAAATTTCGGTGGCCACTTCATCGGGTGTCAGGTTTACTGTAAATGAGGTGGATGAAATATTAATATCCGGAAAAGGTGCGATAAGCGCATTATAAGCATTTATCCTACCATAGCCGGTCTCATTATCAAACCCCGGGGTGCCCATATCGATTGCGGTATCGCGCATTCGCTGACGAATATCAGCATTTGTCAGAACCGGTATGTAAGATCGCAACAACGCTGCTACCCCGGCGGCAAAAGGAGTGGCGGAAGAAGTTCCGTTAAAGGTTGAAGTATAATCCCCGGAAGAATATCCCCCAGAGCCGGTAATGTCGGTAGTATGAATTCGGGTACCGGGGGCCATAAAATCCAGATCGCTACCGTAGCTGCTGCCCCACCAGGTTTCCCCATCACAGGAAGAGGGATTCTTGCGCTCATCGCAGGGGCTGATTGCCCCGACGGCAATGGCGTTGGCGTAAGACGCCGGATAGAAAGAGATGACATTGTTGTTATTGCCGCGTGCGGCCATAATAACGCAATCCAATCCATAAGCGTAATTTACCGCATTCAAAAGCGTGCTTGAAGAGGAAGTGCCCCCCAGGCTAAGCGAAAGCACCCGCGAACCGTTATCTGCTGCAAACGTTATCCCATTAGCGATGGAGGCGTAACTGCCACTGCCACTGGCGTTCAGCACTTTAACCGGCATTATTTGGCAGCCCCAGTTCACCCCCGCTACTCCAATGCCGTTATTCCCGGCTGCTGCGGCAATTCCTGCGCAGGCGGTGCCATGATTGCCATCATCCATAGGATCATTATCATTATTGATAAAATCATATCCGGCAACAATTCTTCCTGCAAATTCCGGATGATTGTAATCCACCCCGGTATCGATGATAGAGAGGATAATACTGTTGTCCCCGGTGTGGAGATCCCAGGCCAAGTCGGTGTCGATATCAACTCCTGGTGTTCCCACCGTTCCGCCTCCGCTATAGGGAATGGCCTGCCCGGTATTTTCGTGCGCCCATTGATCAGGATACAGAGGATCGTTGGGAGTGAGTTCGATACCGTCATAGGCTGCGCCCCGGGAAGAGGATTGAACTGCACGGGCTATAAAATTCGGCTCCGCGTACACCACCGCGGCAAGCGCCTGGTAGGCTTCAGCCAGTTTTGGTATATCCGATGCCGCTGGGGCGTTGAAAATGAAAGTGCGGTTTAATCCGTAGCGCTCGGATAATTCTTCATCTTTGGGAGGAAATTTGAAAAGGGGGGTTATCGCCGTAACCCCGGATTGGCGATTCAAGGCGTCTAATTCCGCCACGCCTGTGAGGGCGATACCACTTTCAACCCGAACCGTAAACAACGAGGTGATTTCAGGTGAAATTTGAATGTTGAGTTCGCCGGGAAGGTATGGCCCATCCTGTGCAAAAACGTGCGAAAATCCAAATACTGCGAGCAGGACAAATGACCACCAACACATATGACCGACATGTTTCATGATACCCCCCGTTTTGCAGATCAATCTGATTAGTAACAAATATCATTCTATCCCGGGGCCTGTCCGTACCCGATTGGGTAAAGAGTGACCCGCGGATTAACGACTCGAGTAAAACTAATGAAATTCCCAGAAAGATATTACAGAAAAAATAAAAATTACGCAAGGATTACGCAATAGGATAGAATTCAAATGATATGCGGCTGGCTAACTCGTCGTCTTTCTTAGCACGCCCGGAGGGACTCGAACCCCCAACCCTCAGATCCGAAGTCTGATGCTCTATCCAGTTGAGCTACGGGCGCTTCGGATTAAATCGATATTAAGGCTCTAAGCCAAACCTCTCATAATTCTTCTTTATATATTCGGACCATTTTTCAGGGGTCTCTTCTTCCGGGAAAATTGCCTCAACCGGACATTCCGGCTCGCAGGCGCCGCAGTCGATGCACTCCTCGGGATGAATGTAAAGCATCTCTTTCGCTTCAATCATTTTTTGTTTGTCTTCTTCACTTAACGTATATCCCTCTGCAGGATAAATACAGTCGACCGGGCAAACCTCCACACAGGCGGAATCGCAAACCCCAACGCAAGGCTCAGTGATAATGTATGTCATATTTAAGCTCCCTAAAGTTTTACACAGATCAAATTAACCCAATCTTTCTAAATAAAACAATTCAAAATATCTTTTGTTAGACTTCAAGCAGCAGTCTGGCAGGATCTTCCAACATTTCTTTAACACGCACCAGAAAACTCACCGATTCCCTGCCGTCAACAATACGATGATCGTAAGAGAGTGCTAAATACATCATGGGGCGGACGGCGACCTGTCCTTCTATCACCACAGGTCTCTCCTGAATCTTGTGCATCCCTAAAATGGCGGACTGAGGCGGATTGAGAATCGGCGTCGCCATTAATGATCCGAAGACGCCGCCATTGGAAATCGTGAAAGTACCGCCGCTCATTTCCTCAATTGATAGTTTACCCGCCCTGGCCTTTTCGGCCAATCTCAAAATTTCGCTTTCAATTTGGGCGCTGGACAGTTTGTCAGCATATCGAACTACCGGAGTCACCAAACCGCGCTCTGTAGAAACAGCGATAGAAATATCACAATAATCATGATAGACAATATCATCTCCATCAATTTTGGCGTTAACTGCTGGCCATTCCTTTAGCGCATTGCACACAGCCTTGGTAAAAAAAGACATAAATCCCAAACCCACTTCATATTTCTCCTTGAATGAATCTTTGTATTTGTTCCGAATATCGATGATCGCCTTCATATCGACTTCGTTAAAAGTCGTCAGCATCGCTGTCTCATTTTTAGCCGCAACCAATCGCCGTGAGATTGTCTTGCGAAGCGTAGTCATTTTTTCCCTGCGTTCTGCACGTTCTGCCTGAACTTGGGGTTGCGTTACAGTTTTCTGCTTTTCTTGCAACTGAGCGGCTTCGCGCTCTTCAGGTTTCACTTGATCGTATTGACGCTCCTTGCCATTTGTTTCCCCCTCCTCAAGCGCTCTGAGAGCATCCTCTTTTGTGATACGTCCCCCTATTCCACTGCCTTTTACATCCCAGGGCGATATGCCAGCCTGGGATAAAATCTTCTCGGCAACCGGGGTAACTTTGGGCTTTTCTTCAGAAATTTTTTCAACTTTCGCTTTTACCGCAAATTCCTCTTTGGTCTCCTCCTTAGCTTCAGCCGGCTTTTCTTCTTGTTGAGGTTTTTCACTTTCTTTCTTATCGGTCTTATCGGTGTCGATTTTTGCGATAACATCCCCCACCGCCACGGTTTCCCCTTCCTTTACCAATATTTTGAGCATACCGTCGTTCTCCGATGGGATTTCAAAACTTGCCTTGTCCGAATCAATTTCACAAATCGGCTCGTCAACTTTCACATAGTCGCCGTCTTTTTTAAGCCACTCCGCAATAATAACTTCACTAACCGACTCCCCAACTTCAGGAATCCTTATCTCATTTTCCATCCTATATCCTTTATGTTATTTGACAACGGCTTTATCAATTTCCTGCCGGCGGTTGACCGGCATTTTCTTAAAAGCTCGATCTATGATTTCCTCCTGCTCGGCTAAATAATGCTTATAATAACCCGTTGCCGGCGTCGGACTTGCTTTTCGTGCAATCACATCGAATGATTCCATTTCAGGCCGCCTCATTAAGAAAGGCCAAGCGCCCATATTTCTCGGCTCTTCCTGCACCCATATAAAATTCTTGGCGTAACGATACTGATTGAGAATGTCTTGTATTTGTTTATACGGTATAGGATAAACCTGCTCAAGGCGGATGATAGCAACGTCATAGTGCTCTTCTTCCTCTTGGCGCTCGAGGAGTTCATAATAGATCTTTCCCGAACACATTAACACCGTGTCGACAGAACTGGCTGTCACGTTCCGATCGTCAATAATTTCCTGAAATTTGTTTTGAATGAAATCTCGCACCGGACTTATACACTTTGGATGCCGCAACAGACTTTTGGGGGTTAAGACAATTAGCGGAATTCGAAATGGGAATTTCGTTTGACGACGCAGCACGTGAAAAAAATTGGCCGGCGTGGTGCAATTAACCACCTGCATGTTATAATAGGCGCATAGGTTTAAGAAACGCTCCATGCGGGCTGAAGAATGTTCCGGACCTTGCCCTTCGTAGCCATGGGGAAGGTACAAAACCAATCCATTCATGCGTTTCCACTTGATTTCGGAGCAGGATAGATACTGATCGATAATAATCTGAGCGCCGTTTACAAAATCGCCGAATTGAGCTTCCCAAATAGTCAGTCCTGTCGGGTTTGACCAGGCATATCCCATCTCAAAACCCAAAACTCCGTATTCAGACAAGAGCGAATTGTAAATCTCGAATTTGGCCTGATTTTTATTGACATGATTTAAGGGAACGTAATTCTCTTCGGATTCCTCAATTTTCAAAGCGGCATGACGGTGAGCAAACGTTCCTCGCTCGGAATCCTGTCCGGAAAGCCGAACCGCAACACCTTCATCAACGAGCGTACCGTACGCCATCAATTCGGCCATACCCCAATTCAGATTTTTCTTTTCCACGAAATTCTTATAACTGGCATCATACAGGCGCCTGATTTTATTGAAAACCTTAACCTCCGGGGGAATTTGAAATATCTTCTCGGCAATACTGGAGAAACGCTTTTCGGCGACGCGAGTATTGGGAGACTGGTCAAAATCGTCCGCAATGGGACTGCGAAATCCTTCCCATTCCTGTTCAAAAGCGGAAATGGACGGCTTGACTGCTGCAGCTTTGGTTTTATTAAACACCTCATTTAATTCCTGTCTGAACTCCGTTTCAATATCTTCAGCTTCATTGGGAGATATTTCACTGTTATCGATCAAATTCTTCAAGTAGATCTCCCGGGGGTCGGGATGTTTTTCAATAATCTTATAAAGCTTGGGTTGGGTAAAGCGCGGCTCGTCAGCCTCATTGTGTCCATAGCGGCGATATCCCAGAAGATCGATAAATACATCGGTGTGAAATTCCTGCCGGTATTCCATCGCCATCTGGATGGCAAAAACGACTGCTTCAACATCATCCGCATTCACATGAAAAACAGGAGAGCGCGTTACTTTAGCTACATCAGTGCAATAAATGCTGGAGCGACCCTGTAAATAATTTGTGGTAAAACCAAGTTGGTTATTAATCACGAGGTGGATGGTTCCACCGGTTTTATGTGCCTCGAGCAGGGACATCTGGATAACCTCGTAGACAATTCCCTGGGCGGCAATAGCTGCATCGCCGTGAATCAGAATTGGCGCGAGCTTCTTGATATCTCCTTTGTATCTCTTGTCGATTTTAGCACGGGCAATTCCCTGCACAACGGGATCAACTGCTTCTAAGTGAGAGGGATTGGGCGATAAACTGAGGTGAATTTCCTTTCCATTCCGTGTCTTGACATCGCTCGAAAATCCCAGATGATATTTCACATCTCCTTCAAAAATTGATTCTGATTCCACTTCCTCCCCTTCAAACTCAGCAAATATTTTTTCGTACTCTTTATTCAGAATATTGGCTAATATATTGAGCCGCCCACGGTGTGCCATCCCGATGACGAATTCTTCAATCCCTAACGCAGCTCCTTTTTCAATGATAGCATCCAAACCCGCAACAACCGTTTCGCCGCCGGAGAGCGCAAACCGTTTTTGACCTACATATTTGGTGTGTAGAAAGCTCTCAAAAACCACAGCCTGAGTCAGTTTTTTCAATATATGTAATTTCTCATCTTTCGAGAATTGTGGCGTATTGCGGGTCGATTCCATTCTTTTTTGCAGCCACTCAACTCTTTCCGGTTGCCGAATGAACAAATACTCAGCTCCGATGGAGTGGCAGTAAGTTTGTTGCAGGTGTTCAATAATCTTTTTAAGTGAGGCTGCCCCGATACCGATTTCATTACCGGCGTGAAATTCAACATCCAAATCCTCTTTACTTAAACCAAAATTTTCAATATCCAAAGTAGGTGTATATTTCCGGCGTTCCCGGACAGGATTGGTTCTGGTAAAAAAATGCCCGCGGGAGCGGTAGCCATTGATCAGATTTAAGACATTTACTTCCTTACGGCGGTGCGGATCAACTTCCGTTCCAGATTCAATTAATGATTTCCGCGCAAATTCGAATCCTTCAAAAAATTTTTTCCATTCCTCATCTAATGAGTTAGGATTATCAAGAAATTTTTTGTAAAGGCTATCGATGTATTTTGGATCAGCATTGCCAATGTAAGAAAATTTGTTCATAACCAAAGACTAAATCCATCCTAGTTTGTTCAATAGCATGAAAAATAAGACGGGAAGCTTCCAAAGTCAAACGGCAAAACACCGCTGGATATCGGGATTATCTATAATTTTTCCGAATTTTAGTCGCCCTCCACTCTACGTGCCATGTCTTCGACGAACAGCAGTTTCTGGAAAAGGGCCTTCAACAATATCTCAATATCTAAAAGAAGCGATTGATTTTTCAAATAGAACAGGTGATATTTTTCAGCATCATCCGGATGCCTTATTTTTTTTCTGTTAATCTGCACTATGCCCGTTAACCCCGGTTTGTAAGCAAAATTCCTCTCCTTTTGATCCAATTTCTGGTAATCCATTATTGGAGAACCTACAATAGAAATTTTCCCCCTTATCACTTCTGAAAAAAGGAGCCAACGATTTATCCATTTTTTGAAATCTTTTCGTTTCAACTGAGTAATGGTTGTTCCGGCGCCTTTGTCCCCCCTGATCTGAAATGATCGCAGTTCTCCTCGTTTCAAAAACAAAATCGGTAAAGCAAGAGGAGAGGTTATCAACACCGCAATTGAAGATAAGCCAATATCCAAACTCCGCTTTATGAATCGATTAAACGGTTTTCCGATGGCGTATTCAATTTCAAGCAGGGGATAATCATCCAAACGTTCGATATTCGATTTCCCAATCATTACTTCCAGGTTTGAGGGGACGATCTTAAACTCCATAAACTGCATCTCAATTTTGGTCATCGTCTTCAGAATTTGTTCGTAAGTCAATTCTTCGGTGGAGAAGATGATCTGTTTAATTTGATAAAGACGCACCAGTTGGGGAAGATCTTCCAGCTTCCCCAGCGCTTGTATCGGTCCGTGGGAAGGCTGATCATCGGCATTATTTATAGTTACGATGCCAAGCAAATCATAACCGATATCCCTCATATCCATGATTTTCTTATACAGTGCGTTTACACCCGTTCCCTTACCCACGATGACTGTTCTTTTGCTAAATATGTCTTTCCCCAGAGCGCTTCGTTCGCCTTTGTAGAATCTCTTTAAAATTACCCTCCAAAGGATCATTATAGTGGGGGAAATGACGGCGGAAACCAAAACGACGATTCGAGAATAACCAAACTGCTTAAAGAAGAAAGTTATCGATGCGAGAAGAGTAAACGTCAGAATATTGGTTTTGATGATTGACTGCACCGATAAACGGTGCTTTGGATAAACCTCCAGATAAAAAGCCAACGACAAAAAGATGATTGTGGACAGCAAATTTATAACAAAATAGTTATGAGAAAAATCAACCCAGCGAAATTCTCCCGTAAACTCCATTCTTCCGATAAATGAAAACAGGATAATGCTGTTTAAAATGAACACATCAGCGATTAGCGGGAAATGGTTATGTAGTAAATTCTTCAGGTAAATAAAAATGCCCCTGAAAAAGATTCCAAGGACAATGACCCAGCGAAAGAGCTGTATATGACTCTTCCCATAATATTTTTGGAAAAATTGATACAATGATTGGTGAAAAGCTTTTATGTAATCCAGGTTGTCTTTCTTAGTGCTTTCACCTTTGTAATGGACAATTTGAGTTGTAGGTACATAATAGATTCTAAAACCTTCCTCATTAATTCGATGACAGAGATCTATATCCTCACAGTACATGAAAAATCGCTCGTCAAAATGCCCCGCTCTATCAAGAACCTTTTTCCTGATCATCATGAAAGAACCGGAGACGGCCGGCACGGCATAGGTCTCATTCTCGTCCAAATAAGTCAAATTATATTTTGCAAAAATTTTGCTGCGGGGAAAGAGTTTACTGAAACCGATCACTTTCCAAAAAGCGATCATTGGAGTTGGAATGCTATGGCGGCAATCAACGGAAAAGGAGCCGTTAGAATCTATGATCTTGCAAGTGACAGCGCCGGCATCGGGATGATCCTCAAAAAACTGCAGCAGTTCCGAAAACGTCCGCTCCTGAACAACCGTATCCGGGTTTATCAGTATTATATATTCCCCTTCCGCCTTTTTTAACGCAATATTGTTTGCCCGTCCAAATCCGATATTTTCATTGAGTGAAATCAGTCTGATTTCAGGGAAGCGCTGCCGGATGTACGGAACACTGCCATCCACCGAAGCATTATCAACCACAAAAATCTCATGCGAAAAATTGACCAGCGCTTTTTTAATTGAAATGAGCGCCTGCTCCAGATATTCCTTTACATTATAGTTTACAATGACAATCGAAATTTTAGGTCGATCATTCATGCTTCAACTTTGTTTTTTGGGTCTTGAAAAAAACAGCAAAATGCTTCGAAGGATAATTCGAAGGTCTAGATTTATTGAAATATTTTCTGTATAAAAAATATCATACTTCATTCTCTCAATGAGGAATTTCTGTGAGCTTTCATACCTGTATTTCACCTGAGCCAACCCGGTAATACCCGGACGAACCAATATCCGTCTATGTAAAAATTGAAATTTGTTTCTGTTTTCCCGGTACCATTCTATTGATTCGGGCCGAGGGCCTACCACGCTCATTTCACCCTTTATAATATTGAATAACTGGGGCAGCTTGTATAAGTTCTTTTCATAAACAAACCTGCCAACATTGGTCAGATTGTTTACATCAATTCCATTCCGATAGTCTCCTTTTTCCGCGGGTACAGAATAAGTTATACGAAACAAATTCATCCGAAAGACCTCACCGTTCCGACCCAAAATGGGCTGTTTCACCAGAATCCCGCTTTTGAATTTCAATTTGATTAAAAACGTCAACCCCAACAGCAATGGTGATAATCCTACCAACAAAATAATCGAAAAAAGCAAATCCAGAGTCCGTTTTACTAACCATTGCCAGATAACCATCCGTTCCGGAAACATCCTCACCAGGGGGTGTCCCGCAAGACCGGGATTTTTCCCGCTCACGATTTCGCTCAACTCGGGTAACGTCTTAACAACTACCTGTAAGCGGTCACAAATCCCAATGATATTCATCAGATCTTCACGCGAAGGCTTACCTAAAGTAACCAGGATCTCTTCTATCTTATACTGATGGATCAATTCGGTCAAGTCATCATAGTTCCCCAAGATGGGGTATCCTGCAAATCGGTCGTTTTTTCCTGCCTTCCGGTCAACGACCCCTACTATTTTGTAGAGCATGTGAGGGTTGATTCGGATATCCTGTATCAAATTGGTGGCTTTTCGAGTTGTGCCAACGATTAAGGTATTCTTGAACGAATATTCGAACCAGTGAAGCCGCTTTTCGAAATGGATAACCAGCAAACGAAAACCGTTTACAAAAACGATCATCGTTACCCAGTAGAAAATCAGCGAAGAAATCTGTGACCGGGTGAGCGGCTGATCGAGGTCTGCCGTGATCAATCCAATCAGAACAATGCCGAATGTAATGACTTTTGATACCCGAAATGTCTTATCAAAGCGAGAGATATCCCACTGCATACTATATAGCCCATTTAGCCAGAAAAGCCCGATCCAGCCGATGGTAAAGGTTAAGAAAACCGGGGTCATAAAGTAGTCCTGAAGAGATCGGAAGGTGAGCACCTGTAATATGCCCGATTGAAATTTAAACCAATAGGTTAAATACAATACGATGTTAACGGATAGTATATCGGTAATGAAAACTGTGGTCTGATGCCAGATTCGATTCCAGTGAAATTGAGGCCGGATTGCCGTTGACGCCTCTCGCTCCTCGAGTCCAAAAATCAGACGGCTTCTTGTTTCCAAATATCCCAATCGCCATGCCCAGTAGATTGAAAAAATCAGCGCAATAATGAAAAGGGGCAATCCAACTACTTCATCATAAAGTACCATTAAAATACCAATGACTGAGTAAACGAAAGCAAGCAGATAAAGTAAATCAACGGTTTGAGAATGACTTAGCCCCAGGTTGAGAACCCGGTGATGCACATGTTCCTGATCGGCCTTAAAGGGATGTTCTCCCCCACCCAACCTACGGAAAAAAGAGATCAGTGTATCCGTGACGGGGATTCCCAGCAAAACCAGACTGGTGAGAAAATAGATTTGATTGCTTCCTGCTACCTTCAGTGCTTCAATTGAAAAGAAAGCAAGCAAGAATCCCAACTGGAGGCTTCCTATATCTCCCATAAAAATCGAAGCAGGATGCCGGTTATATTTCAGGAATCCTAAAATGCCACCCATTGCGGCGAGGGCTAAAATAATCAAAAATATTTTTCCCGTTATGGATGCGATTATCAGAAACCCCATCAGGGATAGCAAACTGATTCCACCTGCAAGGCCATCCAGTCCGTCCATCAGGTTGACTGCGTTAATTACCAGTACAATCCACATCACCGAAAAGGGATAAGCAAACCACCCCAAATTCAATATGGTACCATCCGGGCTTCTAAACGCCCCGATAACGCAACCGCCAGCTACAAGTGAAATGGCTGCTAAGAACTGACCCAAAAATTTTTGGGTTGAACTTAACCCTTTTATATCATCAACAAAACCTGTGAGAATTACAATGAGTAAACCAATAATAAAATATTTTGCGTTTATTAAATCGTTAATCGAGAGCAGATCGAATAGTAAGGCAGTTGCAATCCCAGCAGCCAGTCCTGCAAAAATCCCGACGCCTCCCAAAACCGGGATGAAACCTTGGTGGATTTTACGACCGGAAGGATGGGAGCCAATTTTGAAGTGGAGAGCGATTTTTTTTACAGGAAAAGTAACTAACACTGATATTAAAAGGGCCAAAAAAAATATCAAAAAGAGTTTCATTCTAACTTAATTCTTCTGACAATATAATAGTGGGTGATTCACTTCGACATTTTAGATAAATATTCTCGCGCATCATTAAGGTATTCCGATGGGGTAATAACATAACCTAACTTCATGTTATTAGCAATAAGGGGTTTTAATGCCAATTTCTTTGAGTTGATCAACATTCCAAATTCAGGAACATAAAACCATTCTCTGATTTCTGAAGAAATTCTATCCTCGTTCCATAGGATACAAATTGAGTGGTTTTTTGCAGCAAGGAGCATCATATTTGCCTCTCGCTCAAATTTACACTGAGGATGAAAGTGAATCAGACTTTCAATAGAATATATGGATTCTCCGGTAATTTGGTCTTCAACTACAAAGAATCTGTTGTTGATAAAAGTTACACTCCGAAAATGTTGGCAAAGCTCATTAGGATAAATGCTATTCTCATATTGGCCGGAAAAGCGAATCCCGTTTTTGTTTTCCTCTATTTTGTTTGATATCAGCTTTACCCATCTACCTACTCTATGTATCTTCCAGAGTTCTGCCTGTTCTTCACCATTGACCACGACTGTATTGTGTGAATATACCGAACGAGCCTTATTTCGCAGAATCATTGCTTGATAACTTCCCACTCCGGAATCAACAATGAAGCGAATTTCTTTAGAAGAATATTCATAGCTGAATAAATCGCAGTGAACATGCCCCGGCTGATAACGCACACCTAGTTCACCCCCCTTAATCACAAGATATTGCGAGTGGTTACTGAAAACATAGTACCCGCTCTGTGTGAGTGACTCATGATTTCGAGATGAGGATGGCTCGATTTCTGTTTTTTGAATTCTTGAAAAATAATCTCTTAACTGTTTAAAGGACGGCGCAATACCGAAGGCGCTGTCTCCGAACAAAGCAATTTTGCCATCAGGGTGCACCATGTGCTCCAACCATCGAAGCATTTTGCTGGCAATGCTCCCAAACCAAGATATATCTGCTGTAGAGCCTGCCCCTTCGCTTTCTGACAAAAACTGATAGCCGCCATTCTTAGAACTTTGAAAAATATTCAAGACATCCAGAATATCAGCAAGGATGATGCTATGATACATTGGCGATCGTTCATAGTGGCCACCATCTTCAAGTATCTGCTCGCGAATTTCCTGTTGTAAAAGCCTCCAGGCTCTTTTGAACAATGTCCTGTCCTGGAAAAAAACCGCAGCGAAAAGAAGACTTTTGATGTTTTCAAAAAGGTGGTTGGCCAGCAAATGAATTTCGAGAAAGAACTTTAGATAGCGTGCCTGTCTATACAGACTTGTCAAGAAAAGAGTTCTAAAATCTTCATCGTTTTGAAAAAAAGGATAGTAACGATCAAAAAAGAATATCCAATTCACTATCCGCAATGAAAGCGGGTACGATTCCCATCCATTGCCAGAACCGGTTGGATTATCCTCAATCCACCCGGCTATTATTGATTTGCCAATGATGAAATTTTGTTTTGAATAATCCTGGGTGAAGGGTAGCAAATATTCAAAATAATGGAGATTGTACAGCCACAGTTTTTCCATCTGGTCGTCGTTCCAGTTAATGGAATTTTGGAATTTCTTTTGTTGATTCAAAAACACAAATTTTCGGTTATTCAGTTTGCATTTAAGCAGTGTCTCAGTGAAGGGTTTGGGAATAAGAACAAGTTCAGGAATGTTTAACACTGGTTTTGTCTTATTTACCCACCATACAATTATTGGTTTGAGTATAGTGCGCTTTATCGTTATCCAAACACGCCCATAAATTTGTCGCAGTTTTAAGAACCGTATGGTATGAAAATATCTGAGGAATAATTGAGGCGGTTTGAGGGTATCTTCAATGAGATTATCTTTCACTTCTAACCCGATCGTCTTCACCTGATATTATCTTCTTACCCTTATGCATTTTAACAACTTCCAAGAATATTTTTTCCTGTCGTTGAAAGTGGTAATTCCACGACCAATATTGCTCCACAAATTTACGGGCTGCCTCACCTATTCTAATTCTCTTTTCCCGATTATTCAAAAGTTCTATTAATGCCTCAGAAAATTCCTGAGGATCATCTTTAATAATAATGTGTTCATTCGGCTGTGCCCCTATACCTTCATTTGCTGCAGTGGTTGATACAACCGGCAGCTCACAAGCCATGGCCTGCACAATCTTGTTTTGCATGCCTGCCGCAATTCTCACCGGTGCTACGGCAATTGAAGCTTTCGCAAGCCATTCATAAAGATTAGGTACTTCTCCAAGTACTTTTATTTTAGGATTACGCTTCAAATTTTTTATTCGCCGATTTGGATTTCTCCCAATAATCCAAAACTCCGCCTCAGAATATTTCCGTTGGACTAATGGGAAAATCTGCTTAGCAAACCAGAGCACGGCCTCTGCATTTGTATGAGTTGACATTACTCCGCTCATTGCAATAACACCAGGTTGTTTTTGAATTTTCCGCAATTCCGCCAGCGAAGGAATATCCTGCCCATGCGGGCAAACAACAGCATTTTGCGCTGGGACAGTTTCATTTAGGATATCAATATCAGACTGACCACATAATAATACCCGGTCAAAATCCCGTGCTACTGTTGCTTCATAAGATTTTACTTTTGTTAATTCAATCTGATAAAACAGTTTTAGAAATGGATTGGAATTATATTTTATCATCCTTCCTAAATTTAGCGCCTGAGAAACCTGAAGGCCCAGCACTTTGGGCAGGTTCAACTCACGAGTATATTCTGCCATGCGGATAAGGTGAGTATAAATTATATCATAATCTCTGTTTTCGATTTTTTGTCCAACAAGGTCTTTCATATTCTTTGAGCGATAATAATTTACTTGCAGCGGGAGAGCATTCAAAAGCCCCAATGCGGTTGTCAAAAATGATTTCCAGGTAGGTAGAATTACCGTATCAATAGAACGGCATATCTGATTGAGTCCATCCCTAACCGATTGATTTTCACGTTCATTCTCCGCAAAACAAATTAAATCAAGCTGATGTCCGCGGCTGGCTAAAAAGCGCACCATTTTGTCAACTGTCATTGCATCTGCTTTGTTAGCAGGCCAGGGAGGACGGGGACTGACGACCAGAATGTTCATTCAAAAAGAACCCTTTCATATCCTTTCAATTGCACAACATTAAAGTTGAAAAATTATTATTACAACAACAAAGCATTTTTTGGTGAATCAATTTTAATTTTCTACCTTTGTTTGGATAGATCTTAAAACTATTCCAATTCCAGAAATTATTACTTAATTTTTAAATATCATATAACAGATAAGTAAAGAACCAACAAGTTTAATTTGAGAACCCTCCAATATGATAACAAAGAAGTTTTTGATTTTTTTGTCAACCATATTTATTTTCACTGTGGCCTGCCATGAAACTCTTGTGGTACACCCCTATCGACAACTCGACAACGGATCTAATGACGATAACGGATTCACAGTCAATAATGACAAAATCTACCTGGCAACTCTATTCGACGGCCACATTTATGAATTTGATATAAGCACCAAAAAACTCAAAGACCGTTTTAGAATCCGCGCCGAGGACAGAAACGAGAATTCACCGGGAGGTATGGTTTACGACCCGGAAACTAGAAAACTTTTTGCAGCAACTGGAAAATCATTTAATAGAATTCCGAATATATATATCTTCGATACGCAGCATGATATCCTACCGGAAAAAGTAATTACTATAGATACCCTGGGAGTTTACAGTTTCTTCAATCCTGTAGTGATAGGTGACAATGTTTTTTGGGGATGTTATAACACGGAAGCCGGCGGTTCTCCCACAATCGTCAAATTGAATAAAAAAAATCTCAGTTGGGAAGCGCTCAAATATGACAACCCGGGTAAATTGATTAATGCCAATTATACTTATGCCCTCAGGAATCTAAACAACGTCCTGTATATATCAACGGAGAGTGGCTATATTTTAAAGTATGACTTACAGTCCCAATCCTTCATCAGCGAGGTCATTGACTTAACCGGCTACGGCACCCAACATATTCAACATTTGACAACCGATGGCAAGGGTCTGTGGGCTATGAGCACTCTGCCTGCGCCGTCCCTATTTTACGTAAAAAATCCTTCTCATAAAAATCCCGAAGTCTATAAGGTAACATCAAAATATCCAATAGCTTTCTCCCGCATATATTGCGATGATTCTCAAGGATATCTTTATGGGCAGGGTTATAAAATCAAATATATGGGAGGGGGTAAATTCAATTATGAAAATATAAAATACCTCAACTATGAAAACTTGAGAGTAATTATCGGAGGTTTTCAAGAGCGAGGGAAGCATTATCTGTTCGCTGAGAATATTCACAAGAAAAGTCTGGACATCGATAAGAAAGAGTTTCGCATGATTTCTTTGCCTCCTTCCGGACCACCTGAAATAATTGAAGTTCAGGATATAAAAGCCAAAGACACCGGAGCAATCCTTATAAGTATTGGCAGCGATCAAATAAATACACTCTATACGTCTACCTATTGGATTGGGTATCTTTACAAAGTAAAAGCCGATTTTAAAGAAAGGCCCCAATTTTTGGTCGATAATCAGGGCGTTCGTTTACACGAACAAGCTGATATTATCCGTTCATATCCGGGAAGGTTGGGCAGCATGCTGTTCGGCTTTTATCAGGGCTCCAACAATTCGGCTGTGTTGAACTTTTTAAACCCGACCCTTCCTAAAGGCCGGATGTGGGCCAAAAAGTACTTGCCACGATCCGATGGAAAACTTCTCCCCAGAATTACTTCCATTGCGTTTGATGAATCGGAAAACTTATTTATTGGAACAGGTGAGATGACTATTAACGCTACTACTCCTCCCGCCGCTATTTTTTTCATGAGAAAAGAGGCACTTCTCAATAGGTTTGATGATAAGGTAGAGAGAGAAATTGAATATAATTGGCCTAAAAACTATCCTCTTGATCGACCGATCCGCTTCATGTCCCTTTCTTACTATGAGGATTATATCTACTGCATAAGCTATCATATTTACAAAAATACAATTCCAAACCGGTTTTTCAGAATAAATGTAAAAACTGGAGCAGTGGAAATATCACCAATTCATAATGCATATTTTCATGGATTTAGAGATCGGTTGCTTCTTAGAGAAGACAAATATTTGATGGTAGGATTCGCTTCCAAATTATATCGATATGATTTAACAAAATTTGATTTCACCAAACCGCTGCAAATCTATGATTTTTCTGACACATCGGAAGGAATCAAAATGATTGTCGGAAATGGAAGACACTATTTTATATGTTTAGAAAGGAAAATTGCAATTCTTGATAAACAGTTGAAATTGGTTCGCTATCTTGCGACCCTTTCTGAAGCAGATTCTTTCCAATCCATCGATATTCTGAAGACGCATTTATTTGCCGTTACCAAAAATGGGCTGATGATAAAGTATGATATAAGCAGCTTATGATATTTGAAGGGTAAGGATTGATGTTTTATATTTAAGTACTGCCACCATCTGAATTTTAACCACATTCATGGCATCCTGCCTGGGTTATACCAAATTAGGGAAAGGTTAATAAAATAAGTTGATAGGATTCATACTCTTTAATTATTCCAATAGCGCAAGGTAAAAGGCTAAAACTATTAGGATTCCTTTGATCATAATGTTGCTTTGATAAACGGAAAAAGTATTAAGAAATATTACGGCATTAATAGCATCTTTTTCGTCTCCGTGAAATTCTGCGTCTCGAGCCTGTAAAAGTACACTCCGCCTGGCAGACTTCCGGCATCAAAATCTACTGAATAGATGCCAGCTATTTGTTGCTCAGAGACCAAGGTTTGCACCTCTTTCCCCAACACATCATAAACTTTCAACGTCACAAAACTGAATCCAGGCAGAGAAAATGAAATGAGAGTTAATGCGTTAAAGGGATTAGGATAATTTTGATACAATTCAAATCTTTTCGGAATCTTATTCTCATTTTCTGAAATTGCTGTAATCGGAATATTTTTCAAGAGAGTTATATTAAAGGAACCGGGATTTGCTACTGCCAGGTCAATTGCACCATCGTTATCGAAATCACCAGACACAGTTGAATAGGGGTGATAAGAGGGTCCGGCGTTATTGCTCACCATGAAATTTCCCATTCCGTCATTACGCAAGATGGAGAGGTTATGGTCATTACCATTTACTATTGCTAAATCTATATCACCATCATTGTCAAAGTCGCTTACGATTACGTTGGTAGGGTGATCCCCTACAATAACAGTAGAACTTTGAGAAAAATTACCATTCCCATTATTCATCAAAATTGTAACCATATCTGAGGTTGTGTTTACAACGGCCAAATCCAAATCCGTATCGGCATCCACGTCAGCTAAAGCTAGTGAAGTTGGACTATTTCCAGCGGCAGGCAGCGTACCAAACGTAAAACTTCCGGCACCATCATTTATTAATGTGGTTACAGCATTCGACGCAGAGGTCGCTGTTGCCAAATCAAAATCACCATCACCATCAATGTCGCCCGCACAAATCGATTGGGGATTATCCCCAACCACTGGCGTTGCATTTTGTAAAAAATTGCCAATACCATCATTAATCAAAATAGAGACAGAACTTGATAAATCATTGGACACCGCTAAATCGATATCACTATCACCATCCCAGTCTCCCGCCGTTACCCATGTAGGACTATTCCCTAAAGACGTTGTTGCATTTTGCGTGAAATTTCCTCCCCCATTATTGGTTAAGATTGAAAGCGTATTCGAGATTCTATTCACCACCGCCAAATCCATGTCTCCATCAGCATCAAAATCTGCCGCGGTGATAGCACGTGGAGCGCTTTGAACAGCAGGTGTGAAAATCTCAACAAAAATAAAATTTCCGTCGTTCCTTAGAATACTAATCGTTCCTGATCCAGTGTTTGTAACTGCTAAATCTAAGTCACCGTCGCCATCCCAATCACCGTTTGTTAATGCATAAGGTGTGCTTCCTACAGTCTTATTACCGGCACTTGCAAATGTGGCACTTCCAAAAGAAGGTTTAATTGTAAAGCTCCAATTATGTGGAATCGGCATGGGATTACCAGCGGTATTTGAGATTCCGGTAGTTAACGTAACACTAACCGTTTCCCCGACCCGGAAATCGTTATCAGAGTCAAAAACTGCAATTCTGGTCGCCGGGTTATAGTTTATATTGTTGCTTGTGTAAAATCCGCTTTGCGAACCGCTTACTACTATAGTGTTATTGTTAAGCGTTGTTGGATTGATATCCTCACTAAAAGTAATACCAATGTCAGAAGTTTTAAGCACATTTATGGCATTCTGGGCTGGTGATACTAATGCGACCCAAGATTGGGAACGCATGCTTTGGGTTGCAATCAAAATTAAAAGAATACCTAAATTTAGAAAAAGTTGTTTCATTTCGCCCTCCGTTCAAAAGTCCTTTTTAATGCTACCTGTTTACGTTTACTTGTTTTATAAAAGTCTATCGATATTCGCTTTTCAAAGTTTTCATCTACTCAAAAAAACGTTCTAAACCACAATTCCGTAGTCAGTAGTTGCCAAATCAGGTAAGCATTGTCCTCCTTACCTTCGCGATCCAATTTTATTTTAAGCCTGACATATTCAGGATTATAGAGACCACGTTTTCTTAGCGACTCGAAGGATAAATAATCATCCACCATTTCCCTTAATGATACACGAACCCAGGATCTCAGGGGGGCAGCAAATCCCCCTTTCTCGCGGTTGATGATTTCCTTCGGCAGATACTTTTCAGCAACCTTTTTCAATAAGTACTTCTGAGTTTTGCCTTTGATTCTAAATTCAGGAGGCAGTTTAAACATAAATTCTACCAGATGATGATCGGTGAGCGGCGGCCGAGATTCCACACCTGCTGCCATGGCTGCCTTGTCACAATAGGTGAGATTATGTTCCGGTAAGAAAACTTGAGTATCATTCAAACACATCTGCGTTAAATAAGACAACCCATTGCTTCTAAAGTTAGACTTCTGTGAATTAAAAAAATGGGTGTCCCAATAGGAAGATTCACTGGCAAAGATCTTATGATATTCATCCGAATTCATGGAATAGTCGGAAGATAAGAAACGCTCCATGGGCGGCAAGGAAGCAAAAGTCAGAAATCGTTTTGCCCATCGAATCCAGCGGAATCCTCCACGGTATGAAGCCACCGGCAGATAACCCACTAAATTGGAAATTGATTTTTGAAGCATGTTGGGCAGTTGTTGATAAACATCCGCTCTTAGGCATGCCAATTGTTTTCGATAGCCCCCAAAAACTTCATCTCCTCCCATTCCATTAAGTAATACGATAATTCCTGATTCCCGCGCGGCCTTCGATATCAGATAAGTATTAATCGCAGCAGTGTCCGCAAGGGGTTCATCCAAATGCCAGACCATTTTCGGCAGCAAGTCGAGTATGTCCGTTTTGATTTCAAATTCATGATGCCTGAAACCAAATCGATCGGCAACTTTCTGAGCATAATAACTATCATCAACCATCTTCTCAAATTTCTGATCCTCATCTGTGAATTTGATGGTAAAAGTCTTTATCTGATTCGATATTTCTTTCGCCATCAAAACGGTAATCAAGGAGGAATCCAACCCGCCGCTTAAAAAAGCCCCCACTTCCACGTCGGCAACCATTTGTAAGTGAATGGCGTCCAGGAGCAAATTTTCAAGATTGTTTGTCGCATCGCCCTCAGATATAGACTCTTCGCTTGGACTCAGCCTCCAATACTGATGTATTGTTAACTTCCCATCCTTGAAAATCAAATAATGGCCAGGAGGCAGTTTGTAAATGTCTTTAAAGCCTGTCAAAGGAGAAACCTGAAACCGCGCCGGCGTATGAAGCGCCGCATAATCGGGTTCTTTTTCAATTAGACCGCTTTCCAGTATCGCCTTAATTTCCGAGGCAAAAATGAATTTGCCATTTGGATTAGCATAGTAAAAAGGCTTAATTCCGATGCGATCCCGTGCTGCAAATAGTTCACCGGTTTTCGAATCAAAAATCGCAAGAGCGAACATACCGTTCAATTCATCCAGAAATTTTATACCCCAGGTTTGATAAGCCTTTAAAATCACTTCCGTATCACTGTTGGATTTAAAAGCAAAACCGAGATTACAGAGTTCTTTTCTGATTTCCTGATAGTTATATGTTTCCCCGTTATATGTTATCCACAAGGTTCCATCGTCATTGCTCATGGGTTGATGACCGGCTGGAGACAAGTCGATGATCGATAGTCTTCGGTGCCCTAACCCGGAATTGGAATTCGGAAACCATTTCATCCCCGAGTCATCAGGCCCGCGATGCGCAATGGCATCCGTCATCCTTTTGAGAATGTCAGGATTTCCCGCTCCGATTAGGCCGGTAATTCCGCACATTTCACGAACCTTTGTTAGTGATTAAATCCAATTTCAGTTCGGTCTGGATGGACTCAAGAATTCGGAAGGTCGCTAGCGTTGTTAGATAAAGAGATTCAAAAGAAATTGTACTTTGTTTTTGATTTAATATCGAATCGAAGAACAGGCGAAACTCTTTATCAAATCCTTTATCCTGACTTTTGGTCTTATACCTCCTGGTCTTCCCCCGATGGGTGATTTCAGTCATGCGAAAATCATACATTTTGATTGTATATCCCCCGCCGGAGAGTTCAAAGTACTCTTTCGGAAGGCTGGTATCACCCACGGCATGGTAAGTTATATTTCCAATCGAGCCGTTCTCGAACTCGAGAATAATCTGTACCGAATCGTGGTTTGAAAAGTCCTTGTTGTCTGTTTTTATGGCTGATGCCCACACCGATATTGGATGACTCCCTGAAATATATTGCATGAAGTCGATGAAATGACAAACCTCCCCGATGATTCTCCCTCCGCCAATCTCCGGATTTTGAACCCACCGCTCCGCTTCTATTTTCCCGGCATTGATGATATAATTCATCACTAACGGTGTCGGTGATTTTTGAACGGCATTACGAATCTGTTCTGCATGAGAGGAGAATCTGCGATTGAAACCAACCACCAGGTGGGTTGTTGTCGCCGCATATTCTTCCCGTATCGCTTCTAATTCGCTTTCAAAAATCGCCAGTGGCTTTTCAACAAAAATATGTTTCTTTGCTTGTAAACCTTTAATCACCAAGTCAGCATGAGAATTATGGCGGGTAGTGATAACCACGGTGTTGACATTCCCGTCATTGAATATCTCCTCCGGATCCGAGGCTATTCTTGCAAATCCAAATTTCTTTGAAGCTGTAATCAGGTTCATGGTACCCGCATTTACCAGCGTGACAAGCTCAGCGTTGGTTTTCTTTAAAGCGGGAAGGACGATTGATTGGGCGAAATTGCCTGCACCGATAAGCCCGAGCCTAATTTGGGAATCCGTTCTTCGATCGGCGCTTTCGAGCGTAATAGATGAGGGCTCGGAACGGTACTCATCCCTGTATTTTAGTATTACGCCCAAATAGTGTTCTTTCGCTTTCCCGGAAATAAGCTGGTAGGCTTCCAGAACATTTTCGAAATTGAAACGATGGGTGGTGAGTGGTTGCAAGGCGATCTTCCTTTGCGCCACCAGATTAATAAAGGCTTGCATATTCCGCTGTTCAGTCCAGCGCACAAAGGGATAGGGATAGTCAATCCCGAGCTCCTCGTAATTTGGATCATACCTGCCGGGTCCATAAGACATGGAGAGTTTGAACTCTAATTCCCTCTTGTAATAAATATCCCGCGGAATGTCAATTGGGTTGAAGCCCACCATGATCACTCGACCCTTCATGCGGCAAATCTCACCCGCATCCGCTACAACTTGTTTGGACTTTGAGGACGCGGTTATAACAACGCCATCAACGCCATGCCCGTCGGAAAAATCTTCGGCAGCGGTATCGATATCCCCGCTCAAGCATGTGCTGTCCGCTCCCAGTTGCTCGGCCAGTTTCAGTTTGGCTTGATCGATATCAACCGCCAGCACATCACAGCCATTCGCTTTGAGCAATTGCACGGTGATCAAACCTATCAGTCCGGTGCCGATAACAACAATCTTCTCTCCCAGGGTTGGATTTAGCTGACGCACTCCCTGTAAAGCGATTGAGCCAACTGTAGTGTAGGCCGCCTCTTCATCAGAGACTTCATCCGGCACTCTCGCAAATAAATTTCGAGGGACATAATTGAATTCGGAATGGTTGGCAAAACCCGCGCCGGCGCAGGCAACCCGGTCATTTACCGCAACGGTTTTGATGTTCGCCCCTGTCATTAATACTTTACCTGCACAAGAGTAGCCGAGCGGAATGGGAACTTCCAATTTGGTGAAAACTTTGTCTAAGGTGGGTCTGAGCCCTTCCTTCTTTATCTTATTCATTACTTGCTTAACCAGGTCGGGTCTTGCTTTCGCTTTTCCAATCAGCGATTTTTTTGCAACAGTGATTAACATTTTCTCAGTACCGACAGAGATCAACGAAGCAGTGGTCTGTATTAAAATACCATTGTTTCTGCAAGCAGGGACCGGTACCTCAACGACTTCCATTTTTCCGGTTTTATAGGATTGAATAATTTGTTTCATTTGGTCTTTTTCCGTTAAAAACTGCACCCTTCATTCTTAATTCCTCTTCCATACCACTAGAATATCATTTGCCATTGTGAAATTCAATTTTTCTATGAAAAATAATTGTGCCATGAGACCCCATAATTTGTTTATTGTACTGGTTGAGGGATAAGAGACAAAGAACCCTATTGGTATTGCCTTTACATGAGAAAAGCCAAAATCGTTGCTAAGATAACGTAACGATTTTAGAGAAAAGTTATAAATGTGTGTATGAATCAATAACTGGCTATTTGAAAGTTGTTTCCCCCCAACTTTGAATTTAAGATGCTTTTTTGCGAATATCCGGAGCCGCTGAAAATCAGCTATGGGCACGCTTATGAACAAAAGCCCACCCGGCCTGAGAATCCTATTTATTTTTTCCAATATTGGTTTGTAATCCACAATGTGTTCCAGTGTTTCAAACATACTAATGACATCAAAGTAGTCATCCTCTAAATCAATCTTCACCAAATCTTCTGAAAACATTCTTCCAACCGGAAGATTAAGCCGCTTAGACGTAAAATGACAATATTCGTCGCACATGTCAATTCCAAATACTTCATATCCATCATTCTGAGCCAGCTCCAATAAACCGCCGAACTGTGAACCTATATCGAGCCATTTTTTTGATTCCCCCGATTGAGTGAGAGAGCGAATTTTCCTGTATTTCAATCGGATCAAACTTTCCTTCTCCGCTAAGTTATCCAGTATGAGTTCATCCGTCAGCTTTAGATCTACATACTCATTATTGTACATAGCCTGCAGGCGATTGTCATCCGCAGAACTTTGGACAAATAACAAACCACAGTTTTTACAAAGCGCCTGATGGTATGTACCCTCGGGCATTATTGACTTTCCGCCCCTATGCTCGCATGGCTCGGAGTATATAACTTGCGTTCTTGACGATTTACAGATAGGGCATTCCACCTTATTTCTCCTAAATAGCGCTAAAAACACTCCTGAATGCCGGGATCATAAACGAAACGTTTCAAATATCTGCCTAAAGTCATTCAACCGGCGTTCATAGCTGAAATTATTTTTGATATGATTCTGAGCTTCTCGTGCCACAAGTAAGTAATCCTCATAATTTTGTAAAACGCTAATGACGGCATCCGCAATTTGTTTTGGATCTTTTCCATCCACATATACACAATGATCCCCGGTTACCTCTGGTACCGCACCGACTTTGCTGGTAATCACCGGCGTACCGCAAGCCATGGCCTCAGCTATTGCTAGACCAAATCCCTCAAAAATGGATGGTTGCAGATATATGCCGCATTCATGAAGTCCTTTTATTTTTTCTTCTTCAGATATTTGTCCTAAAAATAATACGACATTATTCAAGCCCAATTGTTTTACTCTGCTTTTTAAAAATAACCCATCTTCTTCTATTTTGCCAGCAATCAAGAACTGGACTTGCTGCCCTTGTGCTTTTAATAAATGTGCCGCTTCGATTATTTCTGGTATGCATTTACGCTCCGCGTTATTCTTAGACATCCACGAGATAGTGAGTATATGCCTTTGTCGGCGTTTTTGATCAGAATTGACAAATTTACCTAGATCCAAAACATGGGGGCTAAAAAAAACATTGCCAGTGGTTATCTCCTTGCTCATCCCTTCTTGTTCATATTTTGAAACCATAATGTTTGCATCCGTTAATTGAGCGCTCATCTTAAGTAAGAACCTCTGATAAAAAGGGCGCAGATAAAAACCCTGGCCCTCAATTGGCGTAGTCAGATCAAATGTTCCGGTTATGACTGTTTTCCTGCGAAGCATTTTCGCCATTAATATGGGAAAGATGGCGTATGTCCACCACCAGATGAAATAAAAATCCACTTCTGTTGGTATCTTTCTAAATGAGAAGCACGGAACAACTTCGTACCCAAGGTCCTCTAAAATTTGAATGTCGACTTTATAAAATTCAACATATTCGATTACACCCGGATTGTTCGTTTGTATGAAGAAACAGACTCTTCGCTTCATGCTATGCCACTTTTAGTCTTTGCACAAGTTTGAAAATTCCCACTAACAAGAGATAAAGTAATGTCATTTCATAAAGGGATAAAACGGTAAAATATTGACCAAAAAAACTTAACACTCCTAATGTTAAAAAAATTGCCGTAATGAAAATCATAATTGGACCTTTGAAACAAAAGCTCCTTAAGTAAAACCAATAGGAAATTACTGCTGTAGAGATAGATAGTAAGAGGGTGAAAGGGAACCCGCCAATGATATAATAAGTGCCAAAACTTGTTCCAACATTTGAGAAGAATTTTGGTGAAGAGTGCATGAAGCCCGGTGCTACTAAATAAAGAAAATCAATTCTTTCAGGATTACCTATAATAACATTCTTTAAGTTTATAAAAACGATAAACGGAGTCCACCACGGGCTTGTATATGCCAAATCCATCCACTTATCCAACAAGATGGTTCCAGACGTTACATAATTAAGAAGCCACCCAAAAATAAATTCCCACATTCTTGAATTTGATAAAGAAAAAGTCCCCCAGCTGAAGATTAAAATAAAGTAATTAACCATAAATAATATCATTACGAGCAGTGCAATGTTAGCAACTTTCTTAAACTGGAATTTAGGGGCGAGATTAAGGTTTAGGATAAAAAATATAATCAGAACTACCCACATAATATGGTACTTTACCATGAGGGATAGAATTGATATGCCCAACAAAACCATGGTAAGATAATCGAACGGGTTTTTTCTATGATTCCACAAGATAATAACCAGCAAGATCAGCAGGACTTTTCCCAAAATAGTTAGATGCGCAACAGGACCCGTAATCATTTTTTTCTCAAACTCAACGGTTCCAATATAGGCCAATCCTTCCTTACCAATAATGGAACTGATCTTTAAAAAGACAGCAATGATTACAATCCATGAAAGAATGAGTAAGAAAAAGCGAAATTCTCTGTATTTAGAAAAAACCTCAATGTAGTCTTGCTTTTCTAGGGTCTTTTTGCGGGAATGAAACATTAAAAATCCCACCAGCCAGATTATGAACAAATTTAGCAAGATAAAATAGTTTGCCCGGGCCGTTACAGGCAGAAATTCTAGCCGAACCGCAAACAGATTGACCAGTAAGCTAATGATGGCAAACGGCCAGGCAGTAACCGTAAACGGAGTGAATAAATTATCCAGGTATCTCTTTTCCACAAGGGTTAATCCCAGCACCGAAAATAACAAGACAAAACTGGAGAGCAAATCCATCATAATTCAAGTTCACGGTATAGTTTTTCTACAGTCGTTTTTCCGACATCATTGTGGATGGTGGAATGGTGGTTCATTAAAAAGACAAATTTAAATGTGGACGCCAGACTGGCGCGGTATTTAAACTTTAACCAGAGGAACGAATATACCATCACCAGGCATTTCCACATTAGCCAGACTGGATAGCGAAAATACGCCTTCATATCGATAACACGAGATAAGGCATAAACAAATACTTTCTTAAGGCTCTGCTGAAATAACTTTTCGGACGAGACACTAACTTTGTGATAAACGATGCTGTCAACAACGCAAGTAACCGGAGTTTTCTTCTTTCGTAACCGCCAGCTAAACTCAAAATCTTCCTCTCCAAAAAAAAATTTTTCGGAGAGTAATCCGACTGTATCAAAGACTTTCTCGCGAACCATCAAAGCGCAGCCGGTTAAAAAGGTGATTGACCGAGTATCATTAGATGGCAGCGTAGTGAAATAGTTGCAAGAAGCCCATGGCGTGAGTTTACCTCCCACATTGTGGATTTCCTGTGGATTTGAATAATACCTGATGGCGGATGTAACTGCACCTATTTCAGGATTCTCATTCAGGTAAGTCACTAATAGAGAAATCGTCTGGGGTTCGAGGACTGTATCGTTATTCAAGAGAAAGAAAAATTCACTTTCGAAGAGATTTTCCGCAATCCTGATCCCTAAATTATTTCCGGCAGAAAAGCCGGCATTTTCATAATTGTGCACGAGAATCAATCCACTTGTGGGAATTTCCTCTGGAAGTGAATCATTCATGGATTCTTTAATGGTCTGAGCCTTGCCAATTACTAATTCAACAAAGGGAATTGGTTTTGGGATCAACGGAAAGACTAGCTGAGGGAATTCGGTTTCAATCTGAGCATCATTGTCTCCCAGCGCCCATCCTTTAATTTTCTCGATTGAATCATCATCCGAAAAATTGTCCACTAAGATGATATGATAATTTTTGTATTCGCTCTTATAAACGCTTTCCAGGCATTCAAAGAGTGCTTCTTCAATGGGGGCAGGGGCTTCAAAGGCAGACAGAATAACAGCCCCTGGCGGCGGCACGGCGCCTTCTCGGATGGCCTGGGCAAGGTGTACCGGCAAATGGGCAGGATGAAAGCTTTTGAGGTTCCCGACCAGTG
>Ga0209536_100002701_pt1 | contig 28917 bp, 30 predicted proteins | sample DeeMarSeWOR28_12_FD_187461 | JGI IMG/M metagenome (GOLD analysis project Ga0209536, IMG submission 187461) | Marine sediment microbial communities from White Oak River estuary, North Carolina - WOR-2-8_12 (SPAdes) (version 2) | ecosystem: Environmental > Aquatic > Marine > Intertidal zone >...
TTCGGCGCCACTCCCATTTTCTCGGAGGATTGGCTTCCAAGCCCCGCTGCGAGCAGCATCGTAAAAATGACGACCGAGTATGTGTATAGCGGGTACCCGATGAGCTTCATGAATATCTGGATCAGCGTCAGTATGCCCGCACCGGCCATCGGTACGATCAGGCTGGTCGTGATCGAACTGCTCTGGGCCAGGAGGGTTATGAATAGCCCCACCGAAAATGCACGCAAAGCGGTCTTGAACAAAACCTTGTCGAACCAGACCTCGGCCCGCTTCACCAGCAGAACACGCAGGACAGAAACGATCTGTTTGAGTGCCAGAAAAAGTATCAGCAGGGACAAAATGAACAATAGCCAGGGATGATTGCCGACCAGCGCGAGAAGCCATTCGACCAGCGGTTTTGTTGCCGCTTTGACCGGATTGAACATCTTCAGACCCCCAAAATCCTGAAATACCCCCCCCAGAAATCTGGCACTGTACCCCAGAAAATTTGTGAAATACTGCAAAGGAAAAAGTACGAGAACCGATAGTATGTTGAAAAAGTCGTGCACGGTAGAGGCCGCGAAAGATCGCCTGAATTCGGCCGACCGGTTGAGATGTGCCATGGAAACAATCGTATTGGTTACCGAGGTTCCGATATTTGCACCCATAATGATCGGGATCGCGTTTGAAACTGACAGCACACCCCCGCCCACCATACCTACTACAATTGACGTAGTCGTTGAGGAACTCTGGATCAGCGAAGTGGCAAGGATTCCCATAAAAAGCCCCACCAGCGGATGCGAGGTATTGGCAATCAGAGTCTCGGCAAAACCCTTGCCAAAAAGCTTCAGGGACGAGCCCATCAGATCAATACTGAAAATGAACAGATACAAAAACAGGAACAGTTGAAATACCTGAAGTACAACTTTAAGTTTTGGCGGTATGTTGAGAATTTCCCTGGACATGCTTGATAATTTTTATCAAAATTAATTTGCTAAAAATAATATTGCGCAGCAAGTATTTATTATTTTTTAAGTGCAATTTGTATATAAAACGTACTTCCTGCGCCCGGCTGGCTCTCTACTTTTACCCTTCCCTGATGCACCTGGGCGATATGCTTGACAATCGCCAGTCCCAGGCCGGTTCCTCCCAGTTTTCTGCTGCGGGCTTTATCGATCCTGTAAAACCGCTCAAATAAACGCGGCAGATGTTTTTTATCAATCCCGGGTCCCTGATCTGTCACAGAAATTTGTAACATTTTACTTTCCGCCCTGGTCCAGACCTGTACCACGCTGCGATCAGGACTGAATTTTATAGCATTGTCGATCAGATTTACCAGCGCCTGTTCCATCAGATCGGGATTCATTCTGGTAATAATGTCCTTTGTTGGCGCAAACTCGAGTGATATCTTCTTTTCGTCAGCCCTGGGTAAACACAATCTGATGGCATCCTGAATGACCCTGTTTACCGGATAGGATTTAAACTTGAGCTGTGTCCGCTCATCTTCATGTTCCAGCCGGGCAAGTATTAAAAGATCCTCAATGATGGCATTCAAACGATTGGATTGATTACTGATTATCTGAACAAAGTCCCTGGCTGTTTCAGGTTCATCAATGGCTCCGTTCAATAAGGTCTCGGCAAAACCTTTGATCGATGTAAGCGGTGTGCGGATCTCATGTGAAACGTTGGCTACAAAATCCTGCCGGACCTTTTCAAGTCGTCTCAGACGTGTAACATCGTTCAGTACAATGACCGCGCCCATGGAGCGTTCAAGCCCATCACTTATCACAGAACTGTGAACCTGCAGATGATATTCTTCTTTCCCGCGGATAATTATTTCTGATTCGATCGGTTTTGTACTGTTATATGTCCGGTGAATTATGGTCTGGAGTTCCTGATTCTGGATAATCTGATGGATCTCCTTTCCAATAATTTCGGTTTTTTTCAAATTAAAAAGCGTCGCGGCGGCCTGATTGATATTGATGATTTTTCGTTCAGCATCCAGGGCAATCACACTCTCGATCATCCCTTCCAGGACTGCCTGCTGCTCATTTTTTCCCTGAATGATCGCATTTATTTTTTCATTCAGCCGGGTTGCCATCTGGTTCAGCGCTTCGGTAAGCCGGACCATCTCAAGTGAACCTTCCTTTTCAAGGCTTATTGACAGGTCTCCGTCAGAAAACCTTTCAATTCCCCGCAAGATGTTCTCGAGCGGCTTACTTATATTTCCTGAAACATACAGGCTGACAAATACAATGATCACTATGATCAGCACGCCGGCGACCAAAAACCTGTTTTTAAATGCCTGCAAAGTCGCACCGAGAAAGGTGAGGGGAACGGATGCGCGGATAAAACCCTGATCTTCCCCGCCATCTGTGATCAGCTTGGCGACATATATAAATTCTGTCTGCATGGTCTGGCTATATCGTACAGATGATCCCTTACCGCTGCGGGATGCCTTAAGGATCTCAGGTCTGGCACCATGGTTATCCATTAATACCGGTTCCTTATCAGAATCCCCAATAACGGTTCCATCTTTCAAAATGATCGTGAATCTAGTCTGACCTGGCTTACCGAGATCTTTACACAGTGAATCGATCCGGGTATATTTTTGCTGGATAAGAAGGCGGTTGAATTGATTTTCGACGAGCTGGATCCGCGATTCCAGATCCGAGACCTTGACCTCGAGATAGATCTCACCGATGATATAATAGGAATACAGGACAATGGCGATCACAGATGACAGCGTAATCAACAAAAAGGAAGGAAAAAGTTGCCACAGCAGTCGACGATGGGTCATCTTTATTCCCGGAAGCGGTAACCAACGCCGCGGACGGTCTCGATGTAATCCCCACCCTCACCAAGCTTCTTTCGGAGACCGACAATCTGAACATCCACAGACCGCTCGGTAACAGGGTAATCTTCTCCGCGCAGCTCGTCAACGATCTGAAAACGGGTAAAAACCCATCCCGGCCTGTCAGCCAGAATTTGCAGCAGGCGAAATTCCGTGTAGGTAAGATTAATCTGTTTATCCATATAGGTTACCAGATAACGGCCAGGATCGATTACCAGGTCATGAATGCGAATTATTTCTTTACCGGTATCCAGTAGCGCTGCCTGTTTTTTGCGCCGCATCATCGCACGGACACGTGCGATCAGCACATTCGGACTGAACGGTTTTGAGATATAATCGTCGGCCCCGATCTCCAGGCCGGTCACCACATCACTTTCTTCACCCTTGGCGGTTAACATGATGACCGGTATTTCACTGGTTTCCTTTTCCTGTTTCAGGATTTTACAAACTTCAAGGCCATCAAGGCCGGGCAGCATAAGATCGAGCAGTATCAGATCCGGTTTGATTTTCCGGGCAATCTGAATCGCCTCCTCCCCTGTTGTCACAGGTGAGATATCAAATCCTTCTTTTTCAAGGTTGTATTTAACCAGATCCCGAATGTCCTGCTCATCATCTACAACTAAAATCCTGCCTTTTACCACTGAAAAATCCTTAAATTATCTGTAAACTTAAAAATTATATAAAAGTTAGATCGATTTTGTTAGAATTCTGTTAGATTTTTGTTAGAATATTATTTGTTTATTCCATTTTGCTCAAGACGATCCGGACTTCTTCGATCCGTTTACGGTTGGAGCGGGTAATGACCAGCCGGCCTTTTTTTATGGCGATTTTTTCACCCTTTCTGGGTATATATCCCAACTGGCTGGTAATATAACCGGCAAGGGTCTCATAATTGCCTTCCGGGAGTTCCAGATCCAGTTGGTCATTGATACTTTCAACCGGTTCCCGGGCATCAACGAGATATGTGGTTCGATTAAGGGCGCGTATGGGAACGATCGAATCCACCGGGAATTCATCAATTTCACCAAAAAGTTCTTCCATCAGGTCCTCGAGCGTTACGATCCCGGCTGTGCCGCCGTATTCATCAATGACCACGGCAATGCTGTTATTGGCCTCCTTGAATTCATGCAGCAGTTCATTACATTTCTTATTTTCCGGTGTATATATAACCGGACGCATGATCGCTCTCAGCTTGTCCGGATTTAGAAATAAATCATAGAGGAAAGCCACACCGATAATATTGTCAATGGATCCTTCATAAATAGGAATCTTGGTGTTACCGGTTTTTTTGATCATTTTTTTAAGACCGGATAAACCTTCTTTAATGTTTATGGCATTTATTGAAATTCTGGGAATCATGGCCTCCCGAACTAGTTTTCCGCGCAGATCCAGAACGCGTGAAATGATTTTGTGCTCATTTTCATCCACAAGGCCTGATAATTTCGCTTCCTTCAGGAGAACAGTGATTTCATTCTTATCGAGCAGATATTTTTCCTCATAATGCGCGATCTTAAATATCCCCAGGATCAGGTTCGAAACCCGGTTGGCCAACGCAATCAATGGTTTAAAAAGTATATGAAAGAAACGAATACCATAAATGATCTTTAAGATCAGGCTGTGCGCATGGGTCCGGAAGAAAACCTTGGGGACGATCTCACCAAACAACAGCAGGGTGAATGTGATCATCATCCAGGCCAGGCCTTGATCAAAATAGGTGATCAGGTAGACCGTTGCATACGAACTGGCCATAATATTTGCGATATTGTTGCCGACCAGCGTAATGGATAGAAAAATATCCGGGTTTTTAAAATAGGGTTTGGCAATTTGGGCTGATTTCAGCCGTTGCCGCAGCCAGATCTCAAATCTGAATTTATTGGTGCTGACAAATGCGGTCTCTGAACCGGCAAAAAAGAAGGATAACAATAATCCAATTAAACTGATAAAAAGTTCCATCAGGCGATCGGCAGCGAAATTAACGTATCGTGTTTCCAGAATTTGTCGTCGCGATCAGGGAAATCGGTCATATAGTGGAGGCCGCGACTTTCCTTTCTGGTCATGGCACTCTGGATGATCAGTTTGGCAACAGTGGAAATATTACGCAATTCAATCAAATCATTGGTGACCGATGTTCTGCGGTAGAATTCCTCCACTTCCTCGGCGATCACCTGGAGTCTGCGCCAGGCCCTTGCAAGCCGGAAACCTGACCGGACAATACCAACATAGTCCCACATGAGACTGTTTATCACCTGGCGATCGTGAAATAAATAGACCCATTCATCCTGGTTAAAGGTGCCCTCGTCATTCCAGGGCAATATTTCCGGTAAACTGGTATTGAAATTTTTCCGTTTTTTTGCTGCCGTTTTAACAGCCTCATTTGAGAAAACGACGGCTTCGAGCAACGAATTGCTGGCCAGCCGGTTGGCACCATGCACACCTGTAAAAGCCACTTCGCCACAGGCGTACAGCCGGTCTATATTTGTACGGCCTTTGAAATCCACGACCACACCCCCGCACATATAATGGGCCGCCGGTACAACCGGTATCCACTCGGTTGTGATATCAATTTTCTCTTTCAGACATTCGCGGAAGATTGTCGGAAACTTTTCTCTTGTTTCGCCGGCATTTTTATGGGTGAGATCCAGATAAACACAGGGTTCACCGCTCTTTTTCATCTCGCTGTCAATGGCCCGGGCAACAATGTCACGGGGTGCCAGATCACGCATCTCATGGTAGTTTTTCATAAAGCTTTTACCTTTCTTGTCACGCAGTACAGCGCCGTATCCGCGCAATGCTTCTGAAATAAGAAAGGTATTGTTGCCAGGATTGAAGAGTGTGGTCGGATGAAATTGCATAAATTCCATATTGGCAATTTTTGCACCTGCACGGTATGCCATGGCAACACCGTCCCCGGTAGCAATAGGAGGATTTGAGGTATGCAGATATACCTGCCCCGATCCACCCGTAGCAAGCATCGTTGTTGTGGCAAGAATGGTTTTAACGATGTGTTTCTTTTCATCCAGGGCGTAAATCCCCCAGCAATGGACTCCACGGCTGTAATCCCGTCCGGGGGTCTGATGTTCGGTGATCAGATCGATGGCGATGTGATTTTCCAGAATTCTGATATTGGGATGCTTTTTAATATTATACAATAATGCCCGTTCAATCTCCTGACCGGTAAAGTCATGGGCGTGTACGATCCGGTTGCAGGAATGTCCACCTTCCCTGCCCAGCTCCAGTTTGCCCTTCTTGGTACGGGAAAAGTCTACCCCGATCTTCATCAGGCCACGGATCACCCGGGGCCCTTTCGAGACCATAAAGTTTACCGCGTCAGCATGACAGAGTCCCGCACCGGCTTTTAATGTATCATGAATATGAGCCTGAAATGAATCGGTCTTATCGATCACCGATGCGATGCCACCCTGAGCATAATTTGTATTGGACTCTTTATCCTGTTTTTTGGTGACAATGATGACCTCACCATAATCCGCAATTTTAAGCGCATAGCTCAGTCCGGCAATTCCACTACCGATTACCAGAAAATCAGTTATTATTTTCATCCTTTGATGACCGATTTGATAAGTTCAGTATATTTTGCCTGGAGTGTCTTGTGGCGCAAGGCATTGTGTATGGTCAAACGGAGACGGTTGGCAGTGAAAGGTTTCTGTATATAATCAAATGCATTTTTTTCAATCTGGGCCATCATCTGGTCATCGGGATCATGGGCCGTGATGACAATGATCAATGAGTCAAATACCGGCAGATCCGATATCGTTTTCATGAAGGTCATGCCATCCATATTTGGCATTTGCATGTCCAGGAGCAGCAGATCGTACACCCCGTTTTTTGCGACCTGGAATCCCTGCTTCCCGTCAGCTGCGGTGTCAATAATATATTCCGGTGATCTGAGATAAAATCTGATCAATTTTGCAATATTCGGATCATCATCGATGACCAGTATTTTTTGACGATTGCCTGTCATATTATACTTTCAGCAGGAATGAATTTAGCATGGAATAAAATTTTGAAAGCGGAAATCCAACAACATTGAAAAAACATCCGTTTACATGTTTGATCAGGAGAGCGCCGTATCCCTGAGCGCCATAGCCACCGGCCTTGTCAAACGGTTCACCGGTTGTAATATAGGCATAAATCTCGTCCTGTGACAAATTACGAAAGGTAACACTGGTAACTTCGTGGTCGAACAATTCAACATTAAGATCCTTTTTTACCAGCCCGAATGCGGTGATCACCTTATGGGTGTGGCCACTTAATTTTTTTAATATCTCATAGGCGTGTATTTCATCGACCGGTTTTTCGAGAACTTCATTTTTGTAGGTAACGATTGTATCTGCGGAAATGATCAGGCTGGCAGGGTATTTATCTGCTACCGTTATGCCTTTACGACGTGCATTTTCAAGGGCATAGGCTTCCGGCGAAATCCCGCCTGCATATTTTTCAGTGACATGACTTGGCCGCACTCTGAATTCAAGTCCGATCATTCGCATCAATTCAGACCGCCGTGGCGACTCAGAAGCCAATATGATATCGAATTGATCCAGATCCTTTAATAATGATAACATTTTTTATCCAAAATATATGGCCAGAAGCCCGATCAGCATATCCGCCTTCAGCAAATTACTCAGATAGCCAAGTTTTACCGGCTCAGGATATTTCCAGCTGTTGTACAAAACATAAATAACCACCGGATATACGCCAAATAAGATGATCAGCAAATAAATATGGCCATAGATTTGAATAATATAAGGAATTAAGGTCCATACGAGCAATATGATAAAGATAACTGACATAAATGTGAGGGAGGATCTTCTACCGTACTTTACGGCAAACGTTATCGCATGATTAATCTGATCCCCTTTCATATCCTGGATATCTTTCAGGATTTCCCGGCCAAAATGAAACAGAAAGGCAAAACTGGCCGGAAAAATGGTTGCCTCCGGCCGGCTCACCGCCATGCCTCCGAAGACAAATGCCATGGCGGTCGCAAAACTGACTGTGAAATTACCCGAAATAACTGTGCGTTTGAGCCACCAGCTGTAGACAACCAGAAGCAGGCCGATGATCAGGGCCACCATAAACATCGCCTTTCCCAGAAACCATGATATGATCCATCCGGCAAGCATGGCAGTAATGCTGAAAACCAGGGCCTCCGAACGTAAAATGATCCCCGCAGGGATCGGTCTTAAAGGCTTATTTATCCGGTCTATGGCATGATCAAAATAGTCGTTGATCGCATTTGCCCCTACCGTGATCAGGGTCGCCGTGACTGCAGCCAGAAGCACGCGGTCAATCGGTTGTATTGTTCCCGTAACTGCTGCGGCAATCATTACTGATAAGAAAGCGATCAGTAAGTTCATGGGACGGCTGAGCAGAATATATCCTTTAATTTTGTTCATCCTCAGATCCCGAGATGCTGGATTCCATGAGTATCAATTACACCGCGTGCCATATAAGGGGTATTGTAGGCGTATCCGTGTTCTCCGGCGGCATTCAGGCAAATCACACCCCCAAGCCCATCGACACGTGACGATAGACGGTGTATGGCTGAATCCGCAGCTGCGCGGGCACTTTGTCCGGACACGAGAAAATCACAGGTTGTTTTTGCGAGCAACACTTTCATGATCGATTCACCCCATCCCGTGGACGAAGCCCCGCCGCACTGATTGTCAGCATAGGTACCCGCCCCGATCACGGGACTATCTCCCACTCTGCCGGAAATTTTATTCGGTGTCCCGCCAGTTGATGTCGCTGAGGCCATATTGCCATTAATATCCATCACTACGGCGCCAACCGTATCTCCGGGCAGTGGTTCAAAAAATTCCCTTGTTTTAAATGTTTTTTTCTGCTTTAAAATTTGATACCGATCCAATTCTCTGCCGACCAGCAAATTTTCTGTCGGCCAGTAATCAAATCCGTGCCGGTGAGCGTATTTCTCGGCTCCTTGACCGACCAAAAAACAATGATCACTCTCCCGTCTGACCTTATCTGCCACACAAATCGGATGTTGGACATTTTGGATTGCCGCAACGGCACCAAAACTCAGATCCCGTCCATCCATGATCATCGCATCCATTTCAACCTCACCGTCCTGGTTGAGAAATGAACCCGTTCCGGCATCAAAGGTCGGATCATTTTCAAGCATCATGATCACGCGGACAACTGTCGTGACGGCATCCAGACCCTCTTCCAGGCACACCCTGCCTTCGCGGAGGGCTGATTCAATGCCTTCCAGATGTACATCGTGGCATTCGGGTGGAATATCCCAGGCGCCTCCGTGAATAATAAGTTTATAAGGTATTTTCGCCACGAATTACCCCATTTTTGCCGGGAACCTGTAAAACAGAACCTCCTGTCCCTTCAGGAGCGCGATAATATAATGTTTGAATCAATCAGGAATTGCGCAACTCAGGTAAATTTGAGAAGAATCATGATCATTTTCAATTTTTCTTTTCGTCAGGGATCATATGAGGCTTAACGAGGTAAGGTGAGTTTTCAATCTGATGCAGGATCTCATGCTGTCCGGCAGAGAGCGTGGTGTCTGCCAGACCAATATCCAGCAAATTGATATAGGCTTCACGATTCAGAGCGGGATAATATTCTATCGGACCGTTTTCAACTGTTTTCTGCCGTACCAGTTTATTATCGGTCATTTTATCCAGCAGCTCCTGCAGGGTCAACATCGTGTAATTTTCACTCAAAGTGGAATCCTGGTACATTTGATCGGTATGTTGCGGTGAATTCTGCCATAGTAAATGGAGTAATTTTAATCCTTCCGGGACTTCGGCAATATCCGCCGGTTTAATCGCGGTCTTTTCAGATATCAACAGATACTTCTGCGCTAATTGCATTGCCAGGAATGCAACCCCTAATACGGGCACAAATGCATTGTCGCGGGGACGATTCATTATCAGATTGAGCTCATCGGTTACAAAACGCGGTGTGTACATGGGATGGCCGCGCATATCCACCAAAAATGGATTTTCCGAGATTACCGGAGGGGTATAGTAATACTTTAACCCTGGTTTTGAAGCCGGATAATTCAGATGTAATTCATCATAGGAAAATTTGTGCCAGTCACGCAGCGGGAGAATGTTCGGCGCCACTGAAAAAGGATTTGTGGAGTCGGCCGGCACTTGAGCCTGAAGCGATACAACAACCATCATAATATTGAAAAGTGCAAAATATTTCATGCAATACTTTCAATATTTATCTTGTAAGACTGTAAATTATTGTTTTTTCAGCTTCGCTTTCAGGATATTTGTGATGATCTGTGGATTTGCCTGTCCTTTGGACGCGCGCATCACCTGGCCCATAAAGAATCCGATCAGTTTTTCCTTTCCGCTTTGGTAGGCCTCGACTTCTGCCGGATTATCATTGATGACCTGTGCAACGATATCCTCAATAAGGCCGGTATCGGAAACCTGTCTGAGTTTAAGTTCATCAACCAGACTTGCGGCCTGTTTTCTGCTCTTCAGCATGGTCTGAAATATCTTTCTGGCGCCATTGTTGCTGATTTCACCTTCGGAAAGCATTCTCAGCATTTCAGCCATTCGGGCCGGTTCAATCGGGAATTCACGGATGTTACTGTTCTGATCATTTATCCAGCGCAGTATTTCGCCCATCACCCAGTTACTTACTAATTTTGGCTCATTTAGTTCCCTGTTTACGGCTTCGAAATAATCGGCGAGCTCTTTTGTGGCGGTTATGATCTCTGCATCATATTCCGGTATACGGTAGATTTCCTGAAAACGTTTTTTGCGCTGCTGAGGTAATTCCGGAATCTCAGATCGCCAAATGGCAATTTGTTCATCGGAGACCTCAAAGGGCACGAGATCCGGTTCGGGAAAATACCGGTAGTCGTGGGCTTCTTCTTTTGTACGCATGATCCGGGCTTCATTAAGATCCGCATCCCAGAGCAAGGTTGCCTGTCCGATCACACCGCCCTGGTCCAGAATTTCCTTCTGACGGTTTATTTCAAAATGCAACGCCCGTTCCACATTCCGGAAGGAGTTCATATTTTTTAACTCTGTTTTCGTCCCCAGCTGATCCGTTCCGGTCTTTCGGATCGAGATATTTGCATCGCAGCGCATACTCCCCTCTTCCATATTACCATCACAGATATTCAAAAACTGTAATATTTGACGCAACAGTTTAAGATATGCGACAGCTTCACCAGGATGCCGTATATCGGGTTCAGATACGATTTCGATCAATGGGGTTCCGCAGCGATTTAAATCGATCAGAGACGTGTTTACGGCCACATACTGCTCATCGTGCACGCTTTTACCGGCATCCTCCTCCAGGTGGATGCGGTTTATGCCGATCCTGCGTGTTTTTCCTTCAAATTCAATATCCAGCCAGCCATTATGACAAATTGGCTGATCATACTGGGAAATCTGATATCCCTTGGGCAGATCCGGGTAGAAATAATTCTTGCGCGCAAAAACGCTCCGGCCGGAAACGTTACAACCGGTAGCAATACCCATTTTTATTCCGTATTCCAGGGCTGTGCGATTCATTACTGGTAATGCACCCGGAAGACCGAGACACACCGGGCAGGTATTATTATTCGGGGAGGCACCAAATTTGTTGGCACAACCGCAGAATATTTTTGTATTCGTCAGTAACTGCGCATGTACCTCTAATCCGATAATTGCTTCATAGTCAGGCATGGGACTGCTCAATAAAGTATGCCAGGCGGAGCATTTTCTCCTCCTGGAAAGCATCGGACATGATCTGTAACCCGATAGGCAGCTGATTCTCATCTACACCGGCAGGAATATTCATAGAACAGTTGCCGGCGAGGTTTGAAAGCACGGTGTAGATATCTGAAAGATACATTTCCAGGGGATTATCCATTTTTTCACCGATTTTGAAAGCTGTTGTCGGTGTGGTTGGCATCAGGATACAATCAACTGTCTGATATATTTTCTCGAGATCTTTGCGAATCAGTTGTCTTACCTGTTGCGCCTTTCGATAATAAGCATCATAGTACCCTGAAGAAAGAACATAGGTCCCCAGCATGATCCGGCGTTTGACTTCGTCACCAAACCCTTCACTGCGCGTCTGGCGGTAACTCCCGACCAGGTCCGGGGCTTTTTCTGCACGAAATCCGTATTTAATTCCATCATATCTGGCAAGATTTGAGCTCGCTTCTGCGGTGGCCAGTATATAATACGTGGCAATACCGAAGCGGGCGTGGGGCAGATCAACATCGGATATTATAAATCCGTTCTTTTCGAGCAAACCGATCACTTCGTTCAGGCGATCGCTAATATCCCGGCTCAGTCCTTCTGTGAGAAACTGACGTGGAATACCGATCTTCAGGTCAGCGGGATCCCGCTTGAGTGCATTCAGGTAATCGGGAACGTCGGAATTTACGGAAGTGGTATCCTGCTCATCGTGCCCGGAAATCACCTGCAGCATCAACGCGGCATCTTCCACCGTTTGTGCAAAAGGGCCAATTTGATCAAATGATGAGGCGAAAGCCACAAGTCCGTAGCGGGAGACTCTTCCATAGGTGGGTTTCAGACCGGTAATTCCTGTAAAGGCTGCCGGCTGGCGTATCGATCCCCCCGTATCACTCCCAAGAGCTGCCTGTGCCATACCTCCGGCAACGGCAACGGCAGATCCGCCACTGGAGCCGCCTGGTACGCATTCTTCATTATAAGGATTGCGGGCCGGACCGAATACCGAATTTTCGGTAGAAGATCCCATGGCAAATTCATCCAGATTGGTCTTGCCGATAATAATGGCGTCGGCTTTCAGTAATTTCTGAACAACGGTTGCGGAATAGGGTGAATGATAGGTCGTAAGAATTTTAGAGGCGCATGTCGTAGGGTATCCGGCGAAATTAATATTGTCTTTTATGGCAATAACCGCTCCGGCCAGTCTTCCGGGCGGCTCCCCACGTTCATTTTTTTTTAAAAGCTCCCCTGCTTTTGCGAGACTTTCGTTTTCACAAATGGTAACAAAACTATTTAGAACGGCCTTCTTCTTTATCTTGGCCAGAAAGGACTCTACATGTTCAACGGGATCCAGCTCACCTTTACGAAACGCTGCGGCCGTATCGCTCAGCGACAGGTTAACCGGCGTTTTTTTCTTCTTTTGGCTCATCTTTTTTAGGTGGGGTCGGTTCAACACTCGTTTTCAATTCATCCTGGAATTCGTTACTGGCGCGCTTAAATTCTCTGATCCCCTTTCCCAGTCCCTGCGCGAGTTCCGGGAGTTTTTTTGCCCCAAAGATAAGCAAAATAATGAACATGATGATGACCAGCTCTGTGGTACCGATACCAAACATAATTTTATCCTTTCGAGATAATAATCAATCGATCCAGCGTAAGGCATAGGCAGCTATCAAGATGCCGATGACGCCGGTAATGTTAATTTTAAATGTAAAGCCTAATGTAAGTGTAATCAGGATAATATTCAAGGTGGCCGGACCTACACTCGCAGCGGCTGACTTCAGAAAAAAATCTTTAACGACACCTGTCGGCAGGATCAGCCCCAGCACTTCCCCGATAGCGGTGCCGATCAAAGCCCCGATAATGACAATAAAAATGATAAATGACAGACTTTTCCTGCGCATGATTTTAATTCCTCGCGAATGATTCGATCATGGAAGTCAAAATTTTTAACCCGTCTTCATGGCCCAGGATCTCGTCTGAGCGACGCTCCGGATGCGGCATCATGCCCAGCACATTTCCTGTCTTATTTATTATACCGGCAATATTATCGATAGATCCATTGGGATTGAATTCTTGTACCGTCAGCCCGTCGGGATCACAATACCGAAAGACGATCTGATCATTCTGCATCAATTCATCAAGTGTCTCGGGGGAACAATAATAATTGCCTTCCCCGTGGGCGATGGGAATCCTCAATACTTCATTTTCAGCACACATATGGGTAAATTGTGTAGCATTATTTTCCACTTTCAGATGAACCGTTTTACAGACAAACTTCTGATTGCTATTCTTCAAAAGAGCACCTGGCAGCAGATGAGACTCGGTCAGGATCTGGAATCCGTTACAGATTCCGATGACTTTTGTACCTTTATTCGCCCTGGCGACAACTTCTTTCATTACCGGTGAAAAACGCGCAATCGAACCGCAGCGTAAATAGTCACCATATGAAAATCCTCCGGGCAGAACAATGATGTCGTAGTGACTGAGATCGGTCGCTTTGTGCCAGACGAAATCCGTTTCAACATGGAGTGTTTTTTTAAATGGAATATAAACATCATGATCACAATTGGATCCTGGAAAGACAATGACGGCAACTCTCACGATTGTTCCTCGAATTCTATCTCATAATTTTCCATGACGGGATTTGCGAGTAATTTTGAACAGATATCCTCCGCTTCTTTGCGCAATTTTTCCGGTGTCCCTTCATTAAAAGTGATCTCTATATATTTCCCGATACGAACATTGCTCACATCTGAATATTTCATGTCGTTTATGGCATGCAGGACGGCTTTTCCCTGAGGATCCAGTATGCCCGGTTTGAGGTATACTTTTATTTTTGCTTTCAACCTAATTTTCCTTTTCTTTTTTAGATTGCATCGGGACGTTGCCAAAACGGAACAGTGCACCGATCAGACCGGTCAGGATATACAGAATCATCAATGGGAAAAGTACTTCCTGCGGGAAAACGACCAGCAATATGCCACCGGCCAGTGCCAGGATGATTTTTATTCTTTCTCTCCAGGATCCTTTTAAATTAAAATTCGGGGCAACCTCATATCGCACCGTACTGACCATAAGTATTGAGACAAATGAGATCAAAAGGATCATTGTTTTAGGGAATTTTACAGGAATGGCAAAAAAATGATCGGAAAAGATAACAAAACTGGAAAGTGTCAATGCCGCGATTGGGATCGGCAATCCACTAAAAAAATCTTTGGTGAAACCATCAAGTTTAACATTAAAACGGGCAAGCCGGATACTGCCGAACAACAGGGGTAAAAAACTGATAAATATCCCGACCCCGCCCATACTCTGACCGAATACCACATATATCAGGAAGGAAGGCGCGAATCCGAAGGATATGACATCAGCCAGTGAATCATATTCAACACCGAATTTACTGGATGAGCGGGTAAAACGTGCTACCTTGCCGTCCATCAGGTCCAGAAAGGCGCCGGCAAAAATCATCCAGGCCGCCAGTACAAAATTTCCGTTCAGGGCGGAGATCACTGAATAAAAGCCGCAAAACATATTACCCACTGTAAAAAAACTGGGAACGATACTCCGGGAGACTTTTACCATTTCAAATGAATTCTCCAATTATGGTCTCACCACCAATGACCTTATCCTTTAAATTTACCCGCAATTTAACATCCGGAGGGAAATAGATATCTACACGGGAACCATACCGGATCAATCCAAACCGGACACCGGCGGTTACCTCTTCACCTAATTCCAGATTATAGATTATCCGCCTTGCGATCACGCCGGCAATTTGTGTAAACAGGATCTTTCGCCCGTTGGCGCTGATGCCGATAATTGACTGTTCATTTTCCTCAGAGGCTTTATGTTCAAAGGCAGCGACAAACGTTCCCGTTTTATATCGGAGAAAATCAACTTTACCGGAAATGGGTATCCGGTTGACGTGTACATTGAACACCGACAAAAAAATACTGAGACGCTGTACTTTGGCTTTAAAATAGTCAGGTTCTTCCACTTCTTCAATTCTTATGACCGTGCCGTCTGCAGGGGATAGAATGAGATTATCCCCTTTCGGTATGATCCGATCCGGATCCCGGAAAAAGTAGAGATTGAAAATTGATATGAAACCCAGTAAAACGGCCAGGGCTCCTGTAAATAACCCCGGGAAGGAAATGAAAAAAATCAGAAATAAGATAAATACAATAAAAGTCGAGAAGACGATCGTATACCCATGACGAGAGATCATCACTCACCCCATTCCAATCAGTCTATCATGAATTTCCTGATAGACTTTCGATGTTTTGTTGCCATCCTTGGCGAACCTGTCCCGGTCAAGGACTTCCCTGGTTTCAGCATCCCAGAACCGGCAGGTATCCGGATTAAATTCCCCGGCAATCATTATCTGACTGTCATGAACGCCGAACCGCATCTTGAACTCCACCAGTTTGATACTTCTCCGCTCAAAAAGTGGTTTCAAAACGGCATTAGACTTGGTGATTTCCATAGACATATTTCGGATATCATCTGAGTCAGCCAGACTCAGTGCGTGTATATGCGATTCATTGATCAAAGGATATTTTACAAAATCCGCATTATAGTAATATTCAACGAATGGCGATTCCAGCTCGGTCGGATCCTTGAGACCAAAATTACGGGCGATTGAACCGGTAGCGATATTACGGACTACCACGTCGACCGGAATAGGTGTTACCCGGTTCACGCGCATATCGCGGTCATTCAGTTTTTCTGAAAAATATGTTGCCACATGATAACTTTGCAAATATTCAAAAATATATGCAGATATCGCGTTGTTCAGAATGCCTTTCCCTTTGATTCTACCGGTTTTTTTGCCATCACGTGATGTAATCGTATCGGTAAAAGACTGTATCAAATGGTTTTCTGTTTCTCCTTCGAATATCTTTTTATATCCGTAATCAATCAATGGCTTACTATTCCCCAACAGACTCTCCCTTAATCTAATCCAACCTGTTTAAAAATGTAATTTACGTTTTTAAGCCGATTTTCCAAGTTAAAGATTTCATTAATTTCATCCGGAGTGATTTTCTGAAGCAGTTCCTTATCCTCTTCCAGTGCCATCTGGAAAGGTATTTTTTCCTGCCAGACCCGCAGGGCATTTCGTTGTACAAAACGATAGGCATCCTCCCGGCTTATACCTTTATCGGTCAGCGCCAGCATGATTGCCTGCGAAAAAATCAGTCCATTGGTTATTTCAATATTTGAAAGCATTCGTTCAGGGTAAATTTCCAGATTTCCGATCAGGTCAATGGATTTTTTGAGCATATAATGAAGTGCAATCGTCGAATCCGGTAAAATAACCCGTTCTACCGATGAATGAGATATGTCACGTTCATGCCATAAGGCCACATTTTCCATTGCAGCCAGAGCGTAACCGCGCAACAATCTGGCCATTCCGCTGATCCGCTCAGAAATGATCGGATTTTTTTTGTGCGGCATGGCCGAGGACCCTTTCTGCCCTTTTGAGAAATATTCACTGGCCTCGAGGACCTCCGTACGCTGCAAATGCCGGATCTCCGTGGAGATCTTCTCCAGGCTTGCACCAACAACTGCCAGCGTAGAAACATAATGTGCGTGACGGTCGCGCTGCAAAATCTGGGTGGATATCCTCGCTGAGGCCAATCCAAGTTTTTTACAGACGTACTCCTGCACCTGCGGGCTGATGTGATCATAGGTTCCTACGGCCCCTGAGATCTGTCCGACACGAACGGTCGCAATCGCATCATTCAGGCGATGCAACTGACGGCGCATTTCGTCATACCATACCGCAAGTTTCAGACCGAAAGTAATTGGCTCAGCGTGAACCCCGTGTGAACGGCCGATCATGATCATATGTTTTGTTTCAAGGGCACGTTCCTTGATCACGGAGATCAGTTCCTGCAGGGCGCTGCGGAGCAGTTCACCTGCCTGCACCATTTGAATCGCCAGAGCGGTATCGAGTACATCGGAAGACGTCATGCCGTAGTGGATATACCGGGCATCTTCACCGACATGCTCGGCAACGTTGGTCAGAAAGGCAATAACATCGTGTTTGACCTCCTCTTCGATCTCGAGGATCCGTTTTACTTCGAATTTTGCCTTGCTTTTTATGGTACTCAGGGCTGCATCCGGCACATGCCCCAGTTCATTTTGCGCCTCACAGGCAAGGATCTCGATCTGCAGCCAGATGGCGAAGCGATTTTCGTCGCCCCATATTTCTGCAATCTCAGGCAGTGTGTATCTTTCAATCATCAGCGGGTCGCCTTTATGCTTTCCAATACCATTGTTTTATCAAATTTACGCCCTTCACGCCAGATTACAAATTCAAGTTCATCACCTACCCGCAGGTCCGTTTCATAAACAGCACCGGCGATATCTTTATCACTCGAGATCGGTGTTTGGCCGATCTGCAAAATAATGTCGCCCAGTTTCAATCCTGCCTTTTCTGCCGGACTTCCCCGGTCTATATGAACGATAATGACACCATCCTCGCGGTCATAATTCATCTCACGGACGATTACATCATTCAGATTCTGTACCCGTACCCCAATCCAGTAATCACGATCAATCTTGTGATATTTTTTAAGGTCATCGATCAGATTCTTGATACGGTTGATCGGGATCGCAAAACCGATTCCCACTGAACCTTCGTTGTAACGGTTGGCCGTGTATATGAAGGTATTCATTGCAATAACTTCACCGAATGCATTACACAACGGGCCTCCACTGTTGCCATGATTGATCGAGGCATCTGTTTGAATCATGTCCAGATATATACGTCCGTCCATTTCGCCAAAATCACGATCAAGAGCGCTGATGACCCCAACCGTTACGGTTGCCCGGTTGTTGATCTCGAACAATCCAAAGGGATTGCCAACAGCTATAGCCCATTCACCTAGTATCACCTGATCGGAATTTCCAAGTGTGAGGTACGGTAGACTGTTCATATCAATTTTTAGCAACGCAACATCTGAAGTCGGGTCACGGCCCATGATTTCAGCATTTGCTTTTTTGCCGTCGCCCATGGTAATGACCGTTTCAGTTGCTTCACCGACGACATGCTCATTGGTGAGAATATATCCATCTTCGGAAATAATGAAGCCGGTACCGGCAGATTTAATTTCCTGACGAAGCTTCTGATCTTTGAATAATTCAGGAAAGAATTCCCTTAACAGCGGATCCCTTGAATAAAAAGGACTCCGGCGGGTATATTCCCTTACCTGCAAAACGTTCACGCTGACCACCGCCGGCGCGATCCGTTCAACCGCCCGGGTGATGGTTGTCCGGCGACTGTCAGAAATAGTCTGATTCAGGCTGTCCCGGTTCTGCTCCTCCGCATAGGCGCTTTCAACAAAAAGGCTGTCACCGGTATTGGAATTTTCGGATACCGGCAGACCGAATTTTGTGTACAGGATAAAACCGATAATGACGCCTGCCAGAAGTATGAATATTGAACGGATTATTGTCTTCATGGGTTATCTGTTCTTTACCTTTTCCCAGTCACTGAGAAATTTATCAATCCCTATATCCGTGAGCGGGTGTTTGACCAATTGTTCAATCACTTTAAACGGAATGGTTGCAATATCGGCACCGATAAGCGCGGCTTCCATCACATGTATGGGATTTCTCACACTGGCAACGATAATCTCAGTCTGGATGCTGTAGTTGCGGAAAATCTGAGAGATCTGCGAGATCAGTTCCATCCCCGGCGTCGATATATCGTCAAGCCGTCCGACAAAGGGGCTGACAAAGCCGGCACCCGCACGTGCTGCCAGTAATGCCTGCACAGGCGAAAATACCAGCGTTACATTTGTCCGTATTCCATCGTCCGAAAGGGCTTTAACGGCCTTCAGTCCCTCACTTGAAATGGGAATTTTTACGACTATATTTTTATGGATCTTTGCCAGTACACGGCCTTCTTTAACCATGCCTGCCCAATCAAGCGACACGACTTCTGCACTTATCGGTCCATCGACAATTTCACAAATCTGTCTTAAAATATCCTCTGGTTTACCGTTTTCTTTTGAGATCAGGGAGGGATTTGTGGTGACCCCATCGAGAACTCCGAAACTTGCCGCTTCTTTTATTTCCTTAATATTCGCGGTATCAATAAAAAACTTCATCTATAGCTCCTTTCAATATCAATAATTAACTTTATGCAGGATCAATCCCCTGGCAGGTGCTGTGTCACTCGCAGCTGTTCTCTTTTTTTGTTCTAATATGGTGTAAATATCATCCGGTGTCAAGAAGCCCCGTCCAATATCGACAAGCGTCCCAACCAGTGCTCTGACCATTCCGTGTAAAAAACGGTTGGCTTCGATAATAAATGTCAAAAAATCTTCTTCAACCGTTATCCATTCAGCCTTTAACACCGTGCAGTCATGATGTGGAACCGGGGACTGCGAACGGCAAAAGCTTTTAAAGTCGTGGGTGCCGAGAAGCATTTCTGAGGCTTCAGACATGGGTTGCAGATCCAGTTTTGCGGGAAAGTACCAGCAGTAATTACGCTCCAATGCCACCGGGTTCCGGGCGATTTTATAGTGATAGATCCGGGATAGGGCGGAGTAACGGGCATGAAAATCATCCTTTACCGTCTCAACTTCTTTTATCCTGATATCACGGTCCAAAATCCCATTCAAAGAACGCTGCAAGCGCCAGGTTTCGGGGGTACAAGCAGAGTCGAAGTGGGCAACCTGTCCCCTGGCGTGAACACCAGCATCCGTGCGTCCTGCACCGGTAACCTGTACCTTCTCCTTAAGGATAACCTCCAGCGCGTTTTCAAGCTCGCCCTGCACAGTCGGTCCATTTTTCTGAATCTGCCAGCCGGCATAGGCACTACCATCATATTCAATGAGTAGCCGAAAACGTGCCATATATACTGCATTCAATCCTAAAAAATAAGGCATCAAATTAATAAATTGAATTCTCTATTGCAAATCTAAATCTGCCTGTAAACTCAAGCAAATAAATGGATTATATCAATTATTTTCAAATGCTATACCCTGGATACATGTAATACATCTTGACTTTTACTGGGGTAAAATTTAGTTTACGCTTTTATTCTACCTATCACCAGCAATCCGGAGAACACGTATGGAAAGCACTGAATTTAAACCTTTTGTGCCTGTTGATTCAGATCTGAAAGAATTTACATTTAAGGCCATTTTTCTGGGTGTTTTGATGGCAGTTGTTTTAGGGGCCGCAAATGCCTATCTGGGTATGAAGGCTGGATTGACGGTCGCAGCTACTTTTCCGGCCGCTGTCGTAGCAATGGCAGCCCTGAGACTTTTTCGTGGGACGATCCTGGAAGAAAATCTCGCTCGTACCACCGCATCAGTTGGAGAAGCACTGATCGCCGGAGCTATTTTTACCATACCGGCTTTTGTCATCAGCGGTGTATGGGATGAACTGCACTACTGGGAAAGTACGCTCATTATGTTGATCGGCGGTGTACTGGGTGTTCTGTTTGTTATCATCCTGAGGCGATCCCTTGTACAGGAAGCAGAACTTCCGTTTCCCGAGAGCGTGGCCGCCGCAGAGATCGTTAAAGCCGGTCAGGGCGGGCAGACAGGGGCCAGTTTTGTTTTCAGCAGCATGGGGATTGCCGCCTTATGGGAATTATTCAAGAATTCCAACGGTATTCACATGGTCAAGGATTATACCAGAGAATTTTTTCCGATGGCCAAATCAAAAATTGAGATTCTTGGTAAAAACATCGAATACGGTGGTGGATTTTTACTCGAAAGCCCTGCCGCCTCACCGGCCCTGGTCGGCGTAGGATTTATCGTTGGAATGCGGGTATCGGCCGTACTGTTTGCCGGCGCTGTAACCGGATGGTTATTTCTGGTTCCGGCATTTATCTTCCTCAGCCCGACCCTGGCGGACCTGGTAGCCGGCGGTCAGGGCTGGGTCGATGTCTGCATGGACGTCTGGCGCAAACAGGTCCGTCCTTTGGCGGTTGGCACCATGATCGTTGCCGCATTCTATACACTCTATAATCTGAGATCCGCCCTGACGGCTGGTATTTCAAAAGCCATGCGCGATATATCCTCAGCCAAGGATTCAGGGACGAAATCAATCCGTACGGACCTTGATATCGACTTTAAAAAGGTTTTTCTCTCCATAGTCGGATTGGCAATTCCGTTATTCTTCCTGTATAATTATTTCAGCGAATCATTCGGAGGGGCCATTTTATTAACGATTGTCATGATCATTCTCGGATTTCTCTTCGCTGCGGTCGCCGGTTATCTTGTCGGATTAGTCGGAAGTTCTAATAATCCAATCAGCGGTCTGACCCTTTCTTCGCTCCTGATCGCGGCTTTGATGATGGTCGCTATCGGGATCACCGGCAGCAAAGGTGTCATGGCCGTACTGGGTGTAGCCGGAGTCGTTTGTTGCGCGGCCGGAATTGCAGGCGATATGATGCAGGATCTGAAAGTGGGCCATATTCTGGGTGGTACACCCTGGCGCATGCAGATCGGTGAGGTAATCGGCGTCGTTGTGGCCGCCCTCCTCCTGATCTGGCCGATGATCGCCATGGATCAGGTGTACCATATCGGCAGTGAACAGTTACCGGCCCCCCAGGCAGGGCTGATGGCTCTGATGGCAAAAGGCATTGTTGGTGGAGATATGGCCTGGCCGCTGGTGGTTGCCGGTATGTTTCTTGCCGTAGGTCTGATCCTGATCAAGTCACCTTCACCAATGCTGATAGCTGTTGGTATGTATCTGCCCTTTCATTCAACTGCGGCGATATTTGTCGGTGGAATTCTGAAATGGATCATGGAAAGCCGTATGAAAAAACAAAATGCCACGCCGGAACAAAAAACCAAGGCCGAAAATGTCGGTGTATTGCTCTCCTCCGGCCTTATTGCCGGTGAGGCCCTGACAGCAGTGTTGCTGGCCTTTATCGTGCTGGGGGTTAATATCAGCGAAAGTACATTTAAATTGTCTGACTGGTCTCTGATCGATCCTAATTTTTTCCTGGGTCTGCTGGCGTTTGCCGGTCTGGCTTATCTGCTGATCCGGGTTCCGATGCGCAACGCCGGAAAACTATAGGCAGAAAGCCGTAAGCGTTGCAGGGGTGCGTCGGTGACGCACCCGTTTAATCGTTGAATTGTTACTAATTGTCTGATCGGCAGGGTCATGGCATGCCATGACCCTGCCTTTCTGCTCGGGCACATTGTCGCTTAAGTTACTTTGCCATTTGCCTATTTACCAGGTATAACATTGAATATCAAATCCGGAAATACTGATAACCGCAATCTGCTGGAAATTATACCGGTTAAAAATATCGATTGGGAAATACAACCGGATTCCGGACTGGTGCATCTGAAGCAGCCTAAATTTAAATCCGCCCTGCTCAGGAAATATTTGTTGCCGCTCTTACCCGATCCTTATTTCAGGATCAAACTCGATGAAGTCGGAACTTTTGTATGGCTGGAGATTGACGGAAAAAAAACCACCAGGATGATTGCACAGGCCACGGAAAAAAAATTCGGTGAACGGGTGAATCCGGTACATGATCGTCTCGGTAAATTTATCCGTTCCTTAAAACAGAGCCGCCTGATCGAATACCAGTAATAATTTACTTAATCCAGATATATTTTATTGGATCCTGAAACGACCTCACCAATACGCATGACCGGGAAAGGATAACCGGTTAACTGACCGATAAATTCGTCGCAATTTTGAGGTGGGATGGCGATCAGCAACCCGCCGGAAGTCTGCGGATCACAGAGTATCACCTGGTACCAGTCGGGAAAGGTACCCGGCTCCAGATATGGTGCAATATATTCAATATTTGCGAGGGTTCCTGCCGGAATATATCTGGCCTCGCGTGCATAATCGAGCACCCGGTCAAAGAAACCGATTGATCTCACATCCAGATGCACGCCGATACCGGATTCCCTGATCATTTCCCATAGATGACCGAGCAAACCAAATCCGGTTACATCGGTACAGCCAGATACCCGGACTGAACTGAGTATTTCCGCCGGACGGCGGTTCAGCAACTTCATGCTGTCAATCATTTCCGGGATATCTTCCTCGGATAATGCGCCATTTTTTAGTGCCGTAGAAAGAATACCCGTTCCGAGCGGCTTGGTGAGCAGAAGGACATCTCCCGGATGCAAATTATGATTGATTTTTATCTTATCAGGATGGATGATCCCGTTGACTGACATCCCAAATTTCAATTCATTATCCCGGACCGTATGCCCCCCAAGAACCACAACGTCCGCTTCACGCATTTTGTCTATACCGCCCTGTAAAATTGCCTGGAAAACTTCCATCTCAAGGATTGTATCCGGAAAACACATAATATTGAGTGCACTCAGCGGTCTGGCCCCCATTGCATAAATGTCACTGACAGCGTTTGCAGCTGCGATCTGCCCGAAAAGGTAAGGGTCATCGACAACCGGCGTGAAGAAATCAAGTGTATGTACAATTGCGGTGTCATCATTCAATTTGTAGATACCGGCATCATCCGCATATTTAGAATCAACCAGTACCGCGGGATTGGTATGAAATACAAGATTTTTCAATGCCTGATCCAAAAACTTTGGATTTAATTTGCTGGCTCAGCCGGCACAGCTTGCCAGGGATGTCAGTTTGTATTTTTTTCGGGTCATGGGAATTAATACAGATTTAAGATTAAAGATTAAAGTATCTTACTTAGCCATGTATATACTCATTTGACGATATTATTTCAGAAAATAGCACCGTCTCAAAACATGCGAGCGCGTTTGATCAGGTATTCCATCAATCCTTTATCGAGCGGCTCATCTGTACGGAGTAATTGGTAGTCAATCCGGTTTTCCCGGCAATTCTGCTTGAAAAAAGCAAGAAATTCCTGTATGGCCTGCCGGTATTCCTGTCTGATATACCATGGAAATGTCCTGATACTCTCGGAAGATTCCAGATCTTCAAATTCCACATCACCCTTAAAATCGAATTCAATCTCATTGGGATCCATAATATGGAAAACCAGCACTTCATGATGATTATGCCGAAAATGTCTCAACCCCGACAGGACTTTTTCCGGTTCATCCAGAAGATCAGAGATCAAAATAATCAGGCCGCGGCGTTTTAGTCTTTCTGCAAGGACATGTAAAATTGCCGAAATATCCGTTTCCCCTTCCGGTTTTGCCCGATCCAGTTCCAGAAGGATCGGTTGAAGATAGCTGGTTGCAGATCTGGGAGGTAATATTTTTCGGATCTGGTCACCAAAGAGGGTCAGGCCAACGGCATCCCGCTGGGTGATCATAAGATATGCCAGCGCGGCACTCAGGTATTTGCCGTAATTTATTTTGCTTATCCCGCTGCTGGAAAAATCCATAGAGCGGCTCGTGTCCAGCAGGATAAAGGCCTTGAGATTGGTTTCTTCCTCATATTGTTTAATATAATACCTGTCCGTCCGGCCAAAGACCTTCCAGTCCACATAGCGCAGATTATCACCCACATTGTATGGCCGGTGTTGGGCAAATTCAACACTGAATCCGTGGAAGGGACTCTTATGTAAACCGGTGATAAATCCTTCAACAACGAGTTTGGCCCGTAATTCGAGATTGTTGATTCGGGTGAGGGTTTCAGGTTTTAGATATTCTTTGTGCAGAGGATTTGCCATGATCTCAGCTCAGATCGCGTTGGAAGGCGTCGCAGGTGTCACCAAGGCGTATCTCCAGATTACGCTTGCGGCAACGGTAATAGAAGGCATCACTGCCTTGTTCATCAGTGATCTGAATATAGGTAACACGATATTTACAATACTGGCAGGAACGTTCTGCAATGAATTTTTTTCTATCTGGTTCGAAATAAATGCCGGCACGTCTGAAAATAAGGCGTACTTCCACCAATAATCGGTTGGTCGCTTTAAGGGTAGTGATCAGTTTAATGATAACAACTAACTGGGCGATCGCCAGACACGTGACGACGGCCAGGATTATCTCCAGCATTCAAGCCTGCATTCGGTTTATTGACTTTGATAAAGGGCGGCCGATACTGTATTTTTGAGCAGCATCGCAATGGTCATCGGACCAACGCCACCGGGCACCGGTGTAATTTTCGATACTTTTGACAGAACACCTGCAAAATCGACATCTCCGGTCAGACGATAACCTTTTTCATTATCTGCCGGTACGCGGTTCATGCCGACATCAATGATCACCGCTCCCTCTTTTACCATATCCGGTTTGACAAATTCACTTTGTCCGATGGCCGCAATCAGGATATCGGCGTTTTTGGTGAACGAGGGAATATCCTTTGTCCGGCTGTGCACCACCGTGACAGTTGAATTGGCACGGGATGCCTTCTGCATGAGCATATTTGCCATGGGTTTTCCGACGATGTTACTTCGGCCCAGGACAACGGCATTCTTCCCTTCCGTTTGGACATCATAGGCGCGCAGTAATTCCATAATCCCGGCAGGTGTGCAAGGCAGAACATAGGGCCGACCGGCAATCAGGCGGCCGACATTAACCGGATGAAAACAATCTACGTCTTTCAATGGATCTACCGTCTCCAGAATTGTGGTCTCATTGATGTGACCCGGCAATGGCAACTGAACCAGAATGCCATGAAATCGTTTATCGGCATTCAGATTGGCAATCAGGGACACCAGTTCTTCCTCGCTGGCAGAGGCATCCAGGCGATAGGTTTCCGAAAAAATCCCCACTTCGGAACAGGCTTTACCTTTGCTCCTGACATATATTGCAGAGGCCGGATCATCACCCACGAGGACAACAGCAAGACCGGGTTCAATTCCGCGCTTTTTAAGATCACCAACCTCCTCCGCCAGTTCATCCTTGACACGCCGGCTGACCTCATTTCCTTTGATGATTTCTGCTTCCATTGTACTCCGTCTTGTTAAAATTCAAACGCTTTATCTCGCTGGTGGTTTTATCTTTTTTACGGATCCGGATGATCACGCCATTAAATCTCAGATCTCCTTCGGCTAATTTATAAAAAAATGGTGTCTGATGTCTAAATCTTTTTATCGCTGTTTCGGTATCCATTCCGATAACGCTGTTATAAGGCCCTGTCATGCCGACGTCGGTGATATAACCGGTGCCTTTTGGAAGAATTCTCTCATCGGCCGTTTGAACATGTGTATGGGTCCCCACTATGACCGAAATTTTGCCATCGAGAAACCATCCCATGGCCATTTTTTCCGCAGTTGATTCGGCGTGCATATCCACGATTGTGACGGAATTTTTAGCGGGCATGTCTTTCAGCTGACGGTCAAGGGCATTAAAGGGGCAGTCGATCGGTGTCATGAAACTACGGCCCTGAATATTAATGACCGTTACCGGCAGATTATTCTTTGTCATCACGGTACAGGTACCTGTACCGGTGTTGATATCGGGGTAGTTCAACGGGCGAAGAATATTCGGGGAAGCTTCAAAAATAGCTGCATCGAAAGAACCATCCCAGATATGATTCCCGGTCGTGATCACATCGATTCCGCTGTCCAGCATACGCCGGGCGTGCTGGACGGTAAGCCCCTTACCGTTGCGCACGTTTTCACCATTGGCGATAACACAGTCGACAGCGTGATCCCGTCTGATCATCGGTAGCAGATCAAGAGCAAGATCCAGACCGTCCTCACCAACTATATCTCCAATAAAGAGCAGATTGATCATGTTATGCGTATTCAATACCCCTGTATTCGCGAATAACTACCACTTTCACATGGCCGGGATATTCAACATTTTCCTCAATTTTTTTTGCAATGTCCTGCGCCAGCTGGCTCAGCATCACATCATCCACGCGCTCATGATTGACAATAACCCTTACTTCTTTACCCGCCTGGATTGCATAGGCAAACTGGACACCGTCAAATCCCAGACAGATATTTTCCATTTCATTCAAGCGGGAGATAAAACTCTGAACCGCCTCCCGCCTTGCGCCGGGACGGGATTTACTGATTTCATTAGCCGTCTGAATCAGCACAGAGACAGGTGAGGTATGTTCCGTCTTACCGGTATGGGCAGCAATGGCATTCTGCACAACGGGATTTTCATTATATTTGCGCGCCAGTTCTGCGCCTGCCTGAGCGTGATCGCCGTCGGTCTGCTGATCAAGAGCCCTGCCGATATCATGCAGTAAACCAGCGCGTTTCGCCAGTTGCACATCAAGATCCAGCTCGGCGGCCATAATCCCACTGATGACCGCCACTTCTTTTGAGTGTTGCAGTACATTCTGTCCAAAAGAGGTACGATACCGCAGTTTCCCGAGCAGAAATGCCATTTCAGGTGCCAGTCCATGTATACCGCATTCCAGGATCGCCTGATCGCCCAGTTCCTGCAGATAATCATTCATTTCCGTTTTGACTTTTTCATACATATCCTCAATGCGACCGGGATGGATTCGTCCGTCAGCAACGAGTTTTTCCATAACGATCCGGGCAATCTCCCTCCGTAATGGATCAAATCCGCTCAATATGATCGATCCCGGTGTGTCATCCACGATCACATCGATACCGGTAACGATTTCAAAGGCACGAATATTACGACCTTCCCTTCCGATGATCCGTCCCTTCATATCATCAGACGGAAGTGTAACGATCGCAACCGTCGATTCGATAGCCATATTGATGCCCGATTGCTGGATCGATGAGATAACAATATTCTGTGCGCGTGTATTGGCCTCCCGTCTGGCATCTTCTTCCACATTATGGATCATTTTCGCCGCGCTTTGTTTGGCACTCTCGACCAGATTGTCCATCAGGATTTTCCTGGCTTCTTCCGATGACAGCCCGGCCACCTTTTCGAGCATGGCATTATGTTCATCCATGAGGTCACTGAGCCGTTTGTGTTTTACCTGGAGCTGTTCTTCCTGTAATTTGAATTCCTTTTCAACCTGTTCCAGTTCAGATTCCCGCTTGGAGATAAAATCAGCTTTGCGGTCGATGTTTGTGTCCCGCTCATTCAGGACCTGTTCCTGTTTCTGCAGAGATTGTTTCTTCTGCCGGAATTCATCTTCCAGTTTCTGCTTGAGATGATAATATTCCTCATTGGCCTCGAGCAGTTTTTCTTTTTTTAAGTTTTCGCTTTCTATTCTGGCATTATCCAGGATATCTGTCGCCCTGGCCTTTGAATCTTTAAGCGAGCGGTTTCCAAAATACGAATTGGCAAACCACCCGACCAAGGAAAAGACCACGGCAACCAGTATCAGAATAAGGGGAAATGTCATTAGTCCTCCTGCATTTAGGCCGAATAAAAAAGGCCCTGCATCTAGCGTGGATCGATCTCGAGAACCTCGCACACAATATGATGGGTACCCTCCTGATCGGGTCAAGCTTCCCCCGCGGGGGCATGCTTTTGCCGGCCAGAGCCGAGTTCCCTGCTTGAAGGTGTTGGTTCCTAAATACAACCACGCAACAAC
>Ga0209536_100002702_pt1 | contig 28905 bp, 27 predicted proteins | sample DeeMarSeWOR28_12_FD_187461 | JGI IMG/M metagenome (GOLD analysis project Ga0209536, IMG submission 187461) | Marine sediment microbial communities from White Oak River estuary, North Carolina - WOR-2-8_12 (SPAdes) (version 2) | ecosystem: Environmental > Aquatic > Marine > Intertidal zone >...
ATATGGTTTTACCTCATTTTTTATCATAATGATTGCGGTTTGTCTTTATATGGCCAAAGACTGGAATTCCGCGACAGCTCTTTTCCCGCGGGTGGTCGGTTTTCCGATGCTTGTGTTGATGATTGCAATCCTTGCAATAGATATTAAAAATGGGCGGCGCCAGGATAAGAATGGCAAAACAGATGACGATGTCGAATTTAAAAAAAAGACCGGCCGTATGGTCAAGTATTTGGGTTGGCTGATTGGATTTGTTGTTCTTATCTGGGCCATCGGCATTGTTTATTCCATTCCCATCTATATCTTCAGCTATATGAAAATAGAAGGAAAGTACGGTTGGCTCAAATGCGGCATATATGCAGCCGGCACGACAGTTTTCATTACCATCCTCTTTGAATATGTATTCCGTGTGGCCTGGCCTGAAGGGGCTCTGCTCAGAATTTTAAATTTATAATCCTTTTGACGATATGCCTAAAAAAGACAACGGCTATTGAAAACGTCCCCTTCCCTTCCTTAAATGCCATTTAAATGCCATTAAAATCCGGGGAACCGCTGAGCTTAAAAAGTTCGTTGTGTAGTACCGAAATAACTTTTTCCTTAGTAGAAGATTTTTGATAAATGATTCCCAATTGTCTTTTAAGAGGAGGGTCACCAAACGGAATTTTTCGAATATTTGGTGGGAAGGGTTCACCGCCGACCGGTTCGGGCAAAACAGAAACCCCAAGGCCATGCTCTACCATTCTTATAATAGGCTCTAATGCGTCAATATCAATTCTTGAATGAACATGAATATTGCGGCGAAGAAATTCTTTATCTATTATGAGCGCCGCAGATGAATGACTAAAGTATTTAATATAGGGTGAATTTTCTAACAGCTCTATATCCGTATTCCCTTTGGTGTTGATATCTGCCACAACCACTAAAGGTTCATTGGTGTATGGAAGCCAGCAAAGATTCCTTTTTACTGTTGTACCACTTGGAATAATCGCTGCATCCAGGCGCCCGGTTTCTACGCTCGTAATGAGATCGGTTGAAACCGCCGTTTTAACATGTATGCGCAACTGGGGATATCGATGGCGCAATATTAACAGCGCTTTGGGTAAAGCACCCTTAAAACTGGCCCGGATTGTGCCCAGAGACAGCCTGCCGGAAAGCCCATCGCCAGTCAGGTTTTGCGTCATACGCTCATATTCCTTGACGATTTTTTTGGCACTTTCAAGCAGCATTACGCCACGCTCTGTTAATGCGGGCGGCCGAACCGTCCGATCAAAAATCTTGAAACCGAGAGATTCCTCAATGATTCGCACGTGCTGACTGACAGCCGATTGACTCAGGAATACTGCCTCTCCGGCAGCTCCAAAAGTCCCATAATCCGCTATGGCAATGAATGTTTTTAAGTGGCGAATGTCCATATAGCAGCAATGAATTCGATTTATTAATATTAACTATAAAAACTATTCATTTGACTTATGCTTAGTCGAATAATAATAAAACGTCAAGATCATCAACTGAGCCGGATGTTTTCCATCGATGAATTGATCCGAAGTGTTTTTCCGAACAATTTCGAACTGATGAGAACAAATTAACAAATTATTTCCACAATAAGCAACGAAAAAAATTAAATGCCCTGTAAGTCATCGTAAAGCGCCTGTGCCTTATTTTTGCGAAATAAGTTAATCTAATTGACAGACAATTCATCAGCACTGAAAAAGGAGGTCTGCTTTGAAACCGTGGGATGTTGAAGGAAAATGGTCCGTATCGCACTTTTGTTGGGCCGATGAAGTGAGGAAAGAGATACCGCTTCTGCGCAAGAAGATTGGCATCCGGGATGTCACTTTTCGTGAAGGGGATGACCAGCCCGGGTTTCGGGTCAGCATCGAGGACAAGATCGAGCTGTTGCGCATCTCCGTGGAGATGGGGATCGAGGAGATCGACATCGGGGGGCCCTCCATGCACCCGTACCAGTACGACCTGGCGAAGGCCCTGAAGGAGTCCGGGATCAAGGTGCGCAAGACGGGCCGTTTTTTCGGAAACCTCACGAAGGACTTCAAGCGTGACGTGGATCTTTGCATGGAGGCCGGCAGCGACAACCTGCGCGTCGTCCTGATGTATCTCAACGAGCAGACGGTCCTCGATCAGCTGAAGAACTTCCCCGAGCTCATCGATTACGTTCACAGCCAGTACGAAGCGGAGGTGAGCTGGGGCATTTCGGACACCCCCCGCGCTCCTCTGGAGCTGATCCGGAAGGTCTACCGGGAGGGGGTTGCCGCGGGAGCCGATAAGGCGGGAATCGCCGACACCTTCGGGGTCGCAACCCCCGGGGTGATGCGCTACCTGGCCGGTGAGGTGAGATCGATTATTCCCGAGGAGATGATCCTGAAGGTCCACTGCCACAACACCTTCGGCATGGCCACGGCCAACACCCTGGCCGCAGCGGAAGGAGGAGGGACCGAGCTGGACTGCACGATCAACGGATACGGAGACGAGGCGGGGAATGCCGCGATGGAAGAGGTGGTGGTCAGCCTCGAGGCGCTCTATGGCGTCGATACCGGAATCAAGCTGGAGATGTTGAACCGATACTCGCAGGAGGCCATCAAGCGGGGACGGACACCGATTCAGCCGCACAAGGCGATCGTCGGGGAGAACGCCTTCCTCAGGCCGATGTACATCTGGTCGGGGGTCAACATGGCGAAGGAATCGTGGTTGCTCCATGAGCCGCTGAGCCCGGAGGCGGTGGGAGCGAAAACGGACGTCGTCTTCGGTCCCGAGGGCAGCCTCGATGACGCGCCGATCGAGACGAAGCTTAAGGAGCTGGGGATCCCCTATACACCGATGGACATCGTGCGGGTCCGGGAGACTGTGGAGAAAATGCTCCTGGAGGAGCAGACGATCAAGGTACGGCGCAAGTACGTCACCGAATCGGAATTCGAAGACGTCTTGAGGAAAGTGGTTCGCGGTCCGAAAGCGTGAGCGGTTGGTTGAAGGGCTGCGCCATGTTTATTGAAAAATCTTAGGGTCACAGTACCCTTCGACGGACTCAGCATGCGAGCAGCGGTCAGAGTGGACCCTTTTCAGGGATAACTAAACTGCAGGCCATCAAATAAGGAGGAAAAGGTTAATGGACACCGTTTCAGTTTTGAAATTGACGAAGCAGGGCGCAACCAAGGTAATGGAAGCCGCGCTCAAAGGGGCCGAGGCCAAAGGGCTTAATGTGAGTGTTGCAGTGGTGGATGACGCCGGCCAATTGATTGTTTTCGCCCGTATGGATAAAGCCGGACTGAATACGATTCCGATCTCCCAGGCCAAGGCGCGCTGTGCCGCCCGAACGCGCCATCCCTCAGGCAAGCTAAGTAAATCCGGAAATGAGAGGAGCGATCACCATGCCCTGGCGATCACGCTGGCCGCGGGTACCGACAACATGGTGACCATGCCGGGGGGACACCCCATCAAGGTCAAGGAGCAGGTCATCGGTGGGGTGGCGGTCAGTGGTGCCGGCCACAGCGACGGGGAGATTGCCAAGACCGCGGCTGCGGTCCTCGATGTATAAGGCGTAAACAGGCCGCCGTTTCCATGCCCGCAGAACGCATGGAGCGGTAACCATAGAAAGAAGCGGGATCGAATCGCGTCGCTTCACCCGGCTCACCGCAGGAAGTTGCGCCGGGTGAAGCGACGGGTCGGACCCCCTGTAAACTCAAGTCATGGAGGATGTTATGGACAAAAAAGCAGAAGCTGTCGTTGGAGCCGAGGAAACGTTGAAGATCGGAGCGGTGCGGACCTGGAGGTCCGTGCTTCGCAGAAAGACTGTTTGGAAGACGGCGCGTTACACAAAAGGCGATATCGATGCCCTCATTATCGGGATCTCCGCTCCGGACGGTCTCACCGGCTACGGGTATGTCCCGGCCATGTTCCTGGAAGGGGAATCCGCGCCCTCTGCGGAAGCGCTCCTTCATATCGTGCTGAAACCGGTCATTACGGGTCGGGAGCATGCCGGGATCCAGCCGCTGATGAACGAGCTGGAACTGTCCCTCCGTCATAACCACCAGCTCAAGTTTGCCGTGGAAGAGGCGTTGCTCGATCTCCAGGCCAAGAAGCTCAATACCCCCCTGTTCAATCTTCTCGGCGGGCTGTGCTTTGCCGAAATGCCGGTTATGCGGGCATTGACCCTCAAGCCCCCCGAGGAAACGGCCAAGGATGCCCTGGCTTTGCTGGAGAAAGGGTATACCCACATGAAGCTGAAGGTCGGCCTTGATCCGAAGCGCGATGTAGCGGCGATGAAAGCGGTCAGGGAGGCTGTCGGTGAAGACGTGTTTCTCTCCATCGATGCCAATCGGTCCTACACGCCGATGCAGGCGATCAATGTTATCTGCAGGATGGAGGAATGGGGCCTCAACCTGGCCGAACAGCCGATCCGTGCCGATGATGTCCGCGGGATGGCGTTTATCCGACAGAAAGTCCGGACCCCGATCATGGCCGACGAAGGGGTGCGGACGCCGGCCGAAGCCGCGCGCCTGATCGAAGCGGGCGCCATCGACGCGGTCAGCATCAAACTCTGGAATGTGGGCGGGTTCATGAAGGGCAAAGAGATCGCCGCGGTGTGCAATGCGAACAATTGCTTCTGCCACATCGCCAGTACGCCGGGGAGCCGGCTTCAGGAGGCGGGACAACTCCACTTTGCCGCGTCCACACCCAACATGTTCGCCGGGTGCGAGCTGGGCGAATTCGAGCCGCTGCTGGACGACCCGGCTTCCGGCATCGAAATCGTCAACGGTAATCTGAAAGTGCCGATGGGCGCCGGCCTGGGTGTTGAGGTCGATCTGAGCAATGCCCGCGAGACTACAGGAGAATACAGCTAAATAGGGCAACGGATTCCGCATCCCCCCGCTCGGGGGAGATGGGGGATGCGGGCCCAAACATGTTTTCAGATGACCCTTAAGGGCAGGAGGACCAGGATGCACAAACAGCTCGATGCCGATCTCGAAGAAGTAACCCCCATTGTCGCGCGCTTTATCGCCGAAACCGATTACGACCAGCTCCCCCAGCCGATCATTGACCGGATCAAAAAAAGCATCCTTGACACGCTCGGCATCATCATCCCGGCAAGCGAGTTGATGCCTGACCTCAAAGGCCCCATTGACCTGCACATCGATGCCGGCGGCAAGGAGGAAAGCACTGTCCTGGCTTATGGGGTTAAGCTGCCCTGCTGGGCGGCCGCCTTTGCCAACGGCGTCAGGGGCCATGCGCTGGATTATGCGGACGGCCATCTTGAGGCCGTCTTCAGGATCGGCATCAGTGTGATCCCGCCGGCCCTGGCCATCGCCGAGCGCAGGGGTGCGGTCAGCGGCAGGGAACTGATCACCGCGGTCGGTGTGGCGGAAGAGTTCCTCTGCAGACTGGGAGTATCCGTCGCCCGCCGGCGCCAGTCCCTGGGCCCGTGGCATTGTGGCATCCTGCTGGGCAATTTCGGCGCCACGGCGGCCGCGGCCAGGATGCTGAATTTGAACGCAGACCAGATCGACAGGGCCTTCGGCATCGCCTTCCTTCAGGCCGGTGGCACCGTCGGGACCACCGCGCCCGACGCCAACATCCGCGGGATGTATGCCGGTTTCGTCGGAAAGACCGGGGTGTTGGCCGCGCTGATGGCCCAGAGGGGAGTGCTGGGTCCGCGCGGATGCCTGGGTTCCCCGGACGGCCTGTTTGATGTCTATTTCCAGGGCGCCTATGACCGGCAGGCGCTTGTGGAAGACCTGGGAAGCGAATTCGAGCTGATCAATCTGAGCTTCAAGCCATGGCCCGCCTGCGCCTTTGCCCATCCCTACATCGATGCCATGCTCAACATCCGGTCGGAACATGCGCTGAGGGCCGAGGAGATCGAACGCATCGACGTTTTCTCCGGGGAGATGAACAGGGAATTGTGCAAGCCCATAGACCCTGCTTCGGGAATGGTCCCCAAGACCACCAACGATGCCAAGCGCAGCATCCCGTTCAACGTGGCGGTGGCGGCCCTCAGGGGAAAAGTTTCGTTCCGGGATTTCACCCCCGAAGGCCTCCGCGATACCGAGGTGCTGCAGATGGCCCAAAAGGTCCGGTGGGTATCGGCACCCGAACTCGACGAAGATTCGTTCTCGAAGAAGGGCAATCAGCTTCCTCCCGGCAAGGTCGGCGTGACCGACAGCCGCGGCCGGACCTTCACCAAGCGGACCGATTACCCCTACGGGCATCACCTCAACCCCATCAAATCTGAAGACATCGTGGAAAAATTCCGGGATTGCCTCGCCTATTCCCCCAGGCCTATATCCGAACAGGATAGGGAACGCGTGATTGATAAGGTCCTGCATCTGGAGGAGGTTCCCGACATCCGGGAAATCATCCAGCTGCTGGCTTGATCCGTCATCATAAATCCTGAAGCGGTATTTCCTTTATAACCGCAAGCTGCTGTCGGAATAAAGCCGCTGTGGGTGTGAGGCGCTAAAACAATTATACTCAAGCGGGATTCGCGGGCAAAGAGCTGTTCCCGGCGCTGTTATCGCCATACAGTCTTTCGGGGTTTTTCCACAGAGGCGCTCTGAGCTTTGGGGCCGGACCAAGATAAATATTTAAAAATATATATAATCGGTAGAATATTAAGCTTGATTTAATTTTTAAAGTATTATTTTTGATGGGAGAAATCGGCTTTTAAGATTTACCATGGTCGTCACACGTATTGTTAATTCCATTTTATAACCATTCGCCTTTTTCCAGATCCAAATCAGGAAAAAGGAGTCGCAACTTGAAAGACCTGCCTTGCCTGTTGAGTTTGCAGAACCAGACTTTGAACAGTCTGTGGACGATATCCTATGGCTGCCAATTTATTAACCATTAAATGCCAATAAAATCAGGAGAGCCGCTGAGCCCAAAAAGCTCGTTGTGTAAGACCGAAATAATTTTTTCTTTAGCAGAAGATTTTTGATAAGTGATTCCCAATTGCCTAGTAAGAGGCGGGTCACCAAACGGAATTTTTCGAATATTTGGCGGCAAGGGCTCACCACCAACCGGCTCGGGCAAAACAGAAACCCCAAGACCATGCTCTACCATTCTTATGATAGGCTCTAATGCGTCAATATCTATTCTTGAATGAACACGAATATTGCGCCGAAGAAATTCTTTATCTATCATGAGCGCCACAGACGAATGACTAAAGTATTTAATATAGGGAGAATTTTCTAAAAGCTCTATATCCGTATTCCCTTTCGTGCCCATATCCGCTAAAACCATTAAAGGCTCATTGGTGTATGGAAGCCAGCAAAGATTCTCTTTTGAGGTTTTACCATCTGGAACAATAGCTGCATCCAGGCGGCCGGTTACGACGCTCGTAATGAGATCGCCTGAAACCGCCGTTTGAACATGTATGCGCAACTGGGGATATCGATGGCGCAATATTGCCAGAGCTTTGGGTAAAACACCCTTAAAACTGGCCCGGATTGTGCCCAGAGACAGCCTGCCGGAAAGCCCATCGCCGGTCAGGTTTTGTGTAATACGCTCATATTCCTTGACGATTTTTTTGGCACTTTCAAGCAGCATTACGCCATGCGCTGTTAATGCGGGCGGTCGAACCGTCCGATCAAAAATCTTGACGCCGAGAAACTCCTCAATTGTTCGCACTTGCTGACTGACAGCGGATTGACTCAGGAATACAGCCTCTCCGGCAGCTCCAAAAGTTCCATAATCCGCTATGGCAATAAATGTCTTTAAGTGGTGAATGTCCATATCATGATAATATATTAGCTTTTCTAATTTTAATTATAAAAACTATTAATTTGACTTATGTGAAATCGAATGCTTTTATACCACGCAAGATAATAAATTCGGACACACTGTTTTTGAATTTTTTATGGGACTTTTTCCCGAACATTTCTACATGAATCGGGTTATTTTTAACAAATTGCGCCCAAGAGAAGCAATAATAAAAATTAAATTTTCTGAGCGTTATCGTAAAGTGTCTGTGCTTTAACTATGTGAAATAAGTAAAAAGCATTTACAATTGATTAACACTCGAAAGGAGGTTTGCTGTGAAGCCATGGGATATCGAAGGAAAATGGTCCATTTCGCACTTCGGTTGGACCGATGAAGTGAGGAAGGAGATGCCCCTTCTCCCCCAAAAAGTGACTGTGCGGGACGTGACATTTAGGGAGGGGGATGACAACGTCGGTTACCGGGTGAGCGTGGATGACAAACTGGAGATGCTACGCTTAAGTGTGGAGATGGGGGTTGAGGAGATTGATATCGGCGGCCCCTCAATGCATGTGCATCAATATGAATTTGGCAAAGCCGTTGCGAAATCAGGGATCAAGGTCCGAAAAACAGGCCGTTTTTTTGCCAACAACACGGAAGATTTCAAAAGAGACGTGGACATGTGTATGGAGGCGGGCAGCGACAATATCCGCATTGTATTGATGTATCTCAACGAGGAAACCATTTACGATCAGCTCAAGGTATTCCCTGCCATGGTGGATTATGTTCACACGCAGTATAATACAACGGTGTGCTGGGGGATCTCCGACACACCTCGAGCCAGTTTGGAATTGAGCATGAAGGTATACAAGGAAGGTCTGGAAGCCGGTGCAGACAAGGCCATGATCATGGACACGTTCGGTGTTGCCAATGCCCCCACCATGAGATTCCTGTCTGGCAAAATCAGGGAGGTGATCCCGCCCGAGATGCCCCTGCTGACCCATTGTCATAATACCTTCGGTTTGGCCGTCGCCAACACGATTGCATGTGTAGAGGGCGGTGCAAATGAAGTCGACGTGGTGATTAACGGGTACGGCGATGAAGCCGGAAATGCTTCACTGGAAGAAGTGGTGGTGGCTCTTGAGGCGCTTTACGGGATCGACACCGGTTTGAAGCTCGAGCTGCTCAACAAATATTCCCGGCTGGCCAAGGAGAAGGGAGGGGTGATGATTCAACCCCATAAGGCCATCGTAGGGGAGAATGCGTTCCTGCGACCGATGTACGTCTGGGCCGGGATCGATATGGCCAAGGAGTCCTGGATGCTGCATGAGCCCCTGAGCTCAGAGCTGGTCGGGACCCACTCCACGGTCGTCTTCGGACCGGAGGGGAGCCTCGATGACGCGCCCATCGAGTTGAAGCTGAACGAACTTGGCATTCCGTATACTCCCGCCGATATCGTTCGGGTCCGCGAGGCTGTCGAAAAGATGCTCCTTGAAGAGACGACCTACAAAGTTCGCAGACCTTATCTCAGCGAAGCGGACTTCGAGGACCTGCTCCGCAAATTGGTGGCAAAGAAATAACGAAAGAGGGAGGCATGCATATGACGACAGCCGAACAACCTGGAAAAGGGAAAAAACCCGTTCCATCCGATCAGCAATTGCTCTTGACCGCGGTGGGGGATGTATTTCTGCCTGGAACGGTTCGTTTTGTGGACGGAAGGATCATGGAATCCGATGAGAAAGAGGGGAAAACCGTTTTTGACCAAGTGGCCCCCTATTTCCGGAAATCAGATGTCAACTTCTGCAATCTGGAAGCCTCGATCTCCGACAAAGGAATCCCGCAGGCCGGAAGGTATGCCGCCTTCCGGTCCTACCCCAGCATGGTGGAGGTTCTGAAAGAGGGAAAAATCGATTTTGTTTCGGTCGCAAACAATCATAGCATCGACTATGGCTGGGAGGCACTTTCAGAGACCATGGATTTGCTCAAACGGAACGGAATCGGCTCTTGTGGTGCGGGGGAGAACATGGAAGCAGCCAGAAGGCCGGCTCTGGTTGAAAAAAAGGGCCTCACCATCGGGCTCCTTTCCTACACAGCAAATGTCAACACACCTTTCGGATTTAAGGCCGGTCAGGAGCGTGCGGGCCTCGCCCCGGTGAGAATCTCCCCCTTTTTTCTGCCTGACCACACGAATCAGGAAGACGTGAAAGCTATGCAGACGGATGTGAAGCGATTAAGGGCCTCGGTCGATTTCCTGGTTGCATCTTTTCACTGGGGCATTTCCGAAGGCGGTACCCATACCATCGCCTTGCATCAAAAAAAAATCGCCCATCATGCCATTGATGCCGGTGCCGATTGCATTATCGGTCACCATCCCCATGCGATCCAGGGCATCGAGATATACAAGGGCAAGCCGATATGTTACAGTTTGGGGAATTTCTTTTTTGCCATGGAGGAAGGATTTCCAAGGGAAACCATGCTTTTCCAATGCCGGTTTTCGCCTCACAGCATTCATGAAGTAAAGTTTTTACCAGCCTATGTATCAAATGAGGGACACCCCGAAGTCGTCTCCCCGGATCAGGAGGAGGGTTCGGCAATCATTTCTCTCATGAAGGAACTCTGTTCAGAGCTTGGCACGGAATTAGCGGTTAAAAACCAAGCTGCCGAAGTCATTCTCAAAGGAGGGTAACTTGGAAAGGAGTGACTGCACTTCAGCACTTTTCTTTATCTTGTTTTCTATCTTTGTTTGCCAGCAATCCATAGGGATCGGGCTGGGCACTCTCCGTCAACCCGGGCCAGGACTCTTATCATTTGGTGTCGGTGCTGGAACCGGTATTCTGTCGTTGGGGCTTTTAATCAAATCATTTCTTTTTAGAACAAACCCAATCGAACCTGGCCAGGGGAAAGCGCCCATTCGAAAAGAGAAGTTTATACTCATCTGTGTTTCCCTCTTTGTTTACGCCATCGCGGTCGACTGGCTGGGTTTCATTTTATCGACATTTGTGTTTGTTCTTCTGCTGTTCCACCTGATCGAAGCGAATAGATGGTGGAACAGCCTGCTGAAAGCCGTTTTAATTACGGCTGGGAACTATCTGATCTTTGTCATATGGCTGAAAATTAGTGTGCCCAAAGGGTTCTTGGGCTGGTAGCCGCTTTTTCTTGATAGATCGAATTTAGAGCAATATCAGTTGGCGTATCAAGAGGAAATGAATGATACGAAAATCAAACCATTAACCTTAAATTCAAGGAGGTTGCTATGCGAACAAGAGGACGAAGAGATTTGATTATCTTGTGCGGGACTTTGGTGATCTGGCTTATTTCGATAAGCGGCCCAAGCCCGGTTCAAGGCCAAGAGATGAAATTTCCCTCAAGGCCTTTGGAAATCATCATACCCTTTGGACCGGGGGGCATCCTTGATGTGGGGACGCGAATCTTTACAGAACCCTTGTCCAAGGAGCTGGGAGTTCCCATAATAATAAGAAACAAGAGCGGCGGGGCCGGGTTGATTGGTTCTACGGCCTTCTTGAAAATGAAGCCTGATGGTTACACCATACTTGGGGCAAGCGCGGCGGCTGTCATCTCAACAGTTCAATTATCCAAGACCCCTCAATTTGACCCAAGAAAAGATTTGCTCCCCATCGGTTATCTCGCTGATGCCCCGGCGTCTATGTCAGTACCCAAAAACTCACCCTTTCGGACATTTGACGATTTTGTTCAATTTGCCAAGAAAAACCCGGGAAAGCTCAAAGGAGGGGTATCGAGTCTGGGCGGAGAGACCCACATCATGTTCGCATCGATTCTGGGAGACAATAAAATTGAATCCAAAATGATTCCGTATCGGGGAACGGGAAGTCTTGTCACGGCGATTTTGGGAGGGCACCTGGATTGGATGACTTTGTCACTCCCCGCGACAATGCCGTATCAGAGATCCGGTGATGTAAACATCCTGCTGCTCACGCGCAAGTCCGCAGCCCTTCCGGGTGTGCCTTCGGGATCCGATGTCGGGCTGCCGAACGTATCCGTCAATATGTGGCTTGGTTTTTTTGCACTGCCGGGGACTCCAAAACCTGTCTACGACAGGTTGGTATCGGCTGTGGGCCGCGCCGCCAAAGACCCAAAGATGGCCGAAAAGCTGGCAAAGGCCGGGTTCAATGTGGCTTATAAAAATCCTGATGAATTTTCCAATCTGATCGGTGATCAATGGAACATTTTCGGCCGGGTCATTAAAGAGGCCGGCATAACGGCCGATTCCTCAGGTCATTAAAGCAACCGGCTTGACGGTTGATTTCCGGTTTGCTTGTAACATTGATGAAAGATGGAGTTTGTCACCTTTCTGTTTCTAAGATGTAGAGCTAAAAATCACGAAGATACGTGAAAAGAAGTCTGATTCTATTGCAACCCGATCGGTAAAATAAAATAAAAAAGGCTTATTCCCGGAATATTCCAACGATTAAACATCGAGAATCAACGCCGATAAAATGGTTTCTTTTAGCAATTTTCTTAACGGGCTCACCATCGCTCTCCAGCCCGGTAATCTTATGTATTGTCTGATCGGTGTCTTAACAGGGACGCTGGTCGGAGTCCTTCCGGGAATAGGCCCTACCGCCGCCGTTGCCCTTCTGCTTCCGACGACGTATCACCTGAGTCCGATTTCTGCGATCATCATGATGTGTGGAATCGCCTACGGGGCTATGTACGGAGGATCAACGACCTCGATCTTGGTTAACGTACCCGGAGAAGCCGCTACAGTGGTCACGTGTTTAGACGGCTATCAAATGGCCAAGAAAGGTCGCGCCGGACCGGCCCTTGGTATAGCGGCGCTGGGCTCCTTTATAGCAGGCACCTTAAGTGTCGTAGGGTTGATGCTCCTTGCGCCCACACTGTCAAGGGCGGCTCTGATGTTTGATTCACCTGAATATTTTTCTCTCATGCTGATGTCCTTGGTCATCGTTACCTACCTGGTGAGGGGCTCCATGGTCAAAGCCTTAATCATGGTCGGATTGGGTTTGATTTTGGGATCGGTTGGCATGGATGTGATTAGCGGCAGGGAACGTTTCACGTATGGACAGGCGGCCTTAAGGGATGGCTTTGGAATTATCTCTGTTGTCGTAGGCATGTTTGGCGTTGCTGAGGTCCTGGAAACTCTTGGCTTCACAGTCAAAAAGAAGGTTTTAACGAAGATTAAAGGCTACATGCCGACCCGCAAGGATTGGAAGGATTCGGCAGGCGCAATTACCCGCGGGACCTTCTTGGGTTTTATTATGGGAATTTTCCCCGGGATATCGCCTATGATACCGACATTCCTTTGCTATGGTATCGAAAAAAGGCTCTCCAAGCACCCGGAAAAATTCGGAACCGGAGTGATTGAAGGGGTAGCAGGCCCTGAGTCCTGCAATAACGCAGCCGCCGTAGGATCCTTCGTGCCATTATTAAGCCTGGGGATACCCTCCAATGCCTTTAATGCTGTATTGCTCGGGGCTCTAATGATTTATGGCTTGCAGCCTGGGCCGCTGCTGATCAAGACGAACCCGGATTTGTTCTGGGGGGTCGTTGCCAGCATGTACATTGGGAACGCAATGCTGTTGGTCCTCAACTTACCTTTGATCCCTCTGTGGGTAAGAGTTTTACGGATACCTTATAGCCTGCTCTCAATCCTGATAATCATCTTCTGTTTTCTGGGCTCATACAGCCTAAAAAATAACATATATGACCCTATCATTACTTTTGCCTTCGGGGTCTTTGGTTATCTGATTAAAAAACGCGGTTTCGAACCTGCTCCTTTAATTCTGGCTTTTGTTTTGGGTCCTTTAATTGAAGTTGCTTTTCGGCAATCTATGATCGCTTCAGATGGAAGCTTTATGGTATTTATCAGTCGACCCATTTCTGCTTTCTTTATTCTTATGGCTTTTGGAATAATATTAACAGCTTTAGTAAAGAAGAGGGCTTTTTCCGGAGCAATCGAAGGGGAAGACTAGTCGCATCTCTTTCGCTAACCAACATTACAAAAGGAGGGTCTCATGAAAAAATTACTGTATGCTCTGCTCACGGTTACCATCACCGTAAGCTTAATAGGATGTGCAAGCATGGATAATAAATCAGGCAGTGCAAAACAACCGGCATCCATTGCACAGACTCCCACCGTTGTCGTTGCCTCCCCCATGGTAAAATTAGACCCCAAGGCAAATATCTCTATTGTGGGCGCTGGATTCACCCCGGGACAGGAAATTAGCATCGTATTCACCGATGTTAATGGGGTACAGGCGAACATCGCCGATTCCCTGAAACCCGAGCCAAAGCCAAATGAAAGCGGTGCCTGGTATACGACCTGGAGCTGCGGTCGGTATATCAGCAGGAAATTGATCATGGAAGGTGCCTACATCATTACGGTCACCGATCATATGTACACTCCTCTGGCCCAGGCTGCTGTTGCTTTTTACCAAGAAGAGGATAAAAAGTGAAGAAACCACACCCGTGGACGTTCCCTGCCTTTGTGGGCAGTAGACAAACGCGGCTTTGCTTCTTCTCTATCGAAGATCCTGTTATCGGTAAAGGGCATTTCAAGATCATTGCTTGACTCAGTATTTTGTTGGGGTAACGGTCTATAACGGGTGCGAATGTTTTTTAATAGCAGTGGCATTTGTAACTGACGGTGATATTAAGGCCGTCCTTAAGCACACTTTTGTCCAAAGTCAGTGCTTTGTAATATATGGTCATAAAATGGACATATAAATAAATTATTTTATCAAATTATAGACTTGGATCAGGAAACACATCAATTGGGAGGACTAGTGGACACATACAACGCTTTGAAATTATCGATGGAAGGTGCGATGAAAGTGCTTGAAGCCGCACTGGCGGGGGCTAAAAGCACAAAACGCCCGGTCAGTGTCGCCGTGGTTGATGATGGGGGACACCTCATGGCGTTTTCCCGAACGGATCACGCGGAACTTTATACAATTCCCATTGCGATTGCCAAGGCGCGCACTGCAGCCCTTACCCGATTTCCCTCAGGCAAAAAGAGTCCCACAGGTAATGAAAGAAGCGATCATCATGCCCTGGCAATTACATTAGCTGCAGGTACCGATTCGTTTGTAAGCATGGGGGGTGGGGCCCCCATTATTTTGCAGGGACAAGTCGTTGGCGCCGTTTCCGTCAGTGGCGCAGGCCACTCTGATGCAGAGATTGCAGAAGCAGCCGCAGCGGTTCTCGAAAAATAGATTAAAAAGGACCCTTTCCAAATTGTTAGGAGCGGTTAAAACTTACCATGGCAATGAAAAGAAGGTCAAATATGGGAAAAAAGAAGACAGTCAGGGAAGCGAACAGGACTGGTGGATTGGACAATACATTGATTTTTTCTGCCATCGGTGACGTTTTTATTGGCGGAACGGTTCGTTTGATTGGCGGAAGGACAGTAGCATCGGATGAGCAGCTGGGGAAAAAAGCTTTTGATAAGGTGCTGCCTTATTTTCATAATTCAGATTTTAATTTTTGCAATCTGGAGGGGCCGCTTGCCAACAGAGGTGAGTTGCAACCCGGAAGGTCTGCAGCGCTCAGAGGATACCCCAGCATGGTGGAGGTTCTAAAGAAAGCGAGGATTGATTTCGTTTCGCTGGCCAATAATCACATCATGGATTATGGCTGGGAGGGATTTGCGGAAACAACAGAAACTCTCAGACAAAACGGAATCGGCTTCTCCGGAGGCGGAAAAGACATCGAAGCGGCTCGAAGACCGGCCCTGGTCAACAAAAACGGGATGACCGTAGGGCTTCTATCCTACACCGCCAATGTGAACGTTCCATTAGGATTTCAAGCTGCTCAGGGCAAACCCGGATTAGCTCCGGTAAGAATTTCTCCTTTCTTTTCACCTGACCACACAAATAAGGAAGACCTGGAAGCATTACAAAAGGATATTGAAACATGTCTGGAGAAGGTCGATTTTCTTATTGTTTCGTTTCATTGGGGTGTCTCTGAGGGGGGTACTCACACGATTGCGTTGCATCAGCAAAGCATCGCCCATCATGCTATTGATGCGGGAGCCGATCTCATCTTAGGCCATCATCCCCATGCGATTCAGGGAGTTGAGATATATCGGGATAAACCTATATGTTACAGCCTAGGACATTTCACTTTTGCATACTTTACGGCTAAGGAGGGGTTCCCAAAAGAAACGATGCTCTTTCAATGCCGCATTTCTCCTCACAGAATTCATGAAGCAAAGTTTTTGCCGGCGTTCATCTCAAAGAAAGGTCAGCCTGAAATCCTCTCTCCGGATGATCCTAAGGGTTCTGAGATCGTTGTACTAATGAAAAAACTTTGCTCTGATCTCGGGACCAAGCTGGTTGTCCAAAAACAGACCGGAGAAATCATTTTTAAGCGGGCAGCCCCATCGGCACCCACAAAGAAAATCTGAATTTTGAGCAAATTTCGACAGGCAAACCCCTTTGGAGCACGAACAATGAAGAAAATAGATTGTCCCCTATTTTTGCATGTACCTAAGAATCTTCTACATTTTCTTATTCTTGTCGCTAAACTAAACATTCATCTGTACCTGATGGACCCTCAAGCTAAACCTCTTTTTCTTGCAGATCTCGAGTTTTCGGTGCTCCGTCAAAACCTAAAGCCCTGGCACAGGCGCCCATACACCGGACGCAGGCGCCGTAGTAGTATCGTTCGTAGTCTTTTTGCAGGTATTCGTAGCAGGCCTGCTTGTCAATACCCTGTTCTGTGATGGCCCCGCTGGGACAGGCCTTTAAACAAGCCAAACACCCTTCCTGCTTTCGACAGAGAGTCTGTTCAAAAGGAGTATTTGTTTGGAGAGGGGCGTCGGTCAAAAGGGCGGTTAACCTCAGCAATGGGCCATATTCAGGGGTGATAAGCAGGCTGTGCAGACCCATTTCGCCCAATCCGGCTGCAACAGCCGAGTGTTTGTAAGAGAGGTCGAAGCGGGTCTCTATTCTCGTGCCGGCTGGAGGCCGTCCGGTCACAAAATAGGCATGATAAATCGGAAGAGCTTCACACTCCTTGTCTTCGAGGAAGCGTGCCAACTCCGTGATTATGTTGTTCAGAGTGATGTAGGAACCAGCGGCCAGGAGGGATTGTCTTTTCTTGTCACCCTTCATGATCGTGGTGACCGGCATCCTTCTGCCCATAACCACCACAGAGGTTGCGCCGGGTAGAAAATCCTGTATCCTCATTCCTTCCGGCGCCTGTCCAAAGACAGAAGCATCGGCTATCCCCACTAGATCCGCACCTAATGATTTGGCAAGGCGATGAATGTTTGTGGTTAGATCTCGTTTGGTGTCTTTCACGGCGTTCCTCTTCTCCGAAAATAGGGTTAAGGTGTCGGGTTTCACGTTGATGAGTTCGCTAAAACCATTTTGGCGAAGGATTCAAAACCGAAAAGGCCTGCAAAAGAATAGTCTGTAGAACACATTTGGACTCTTCTAATTAACGCTTATTAATCAAACGGAATCCCCGGCAGACCTCCGGCAACTATGATGGATTCTCCTGAAATATAGCTTGCTTCATCCGAAGCGAGATAGCACACCAAACTGGCGACTTCCTCTGGTTTTCCCCTACGGCCCATAGGGATGCGTTTTTCAATGTCCCTTTTCTTCTCGTCTTGAACCACATTTTGTCCCATCCCCGCTCCAATTGGGCCAGGAGAGATGACGTTTACTGTTACCCCATAAGGGGCCATCTCCGTGGCCAATACTTTGGAAAAAGACAACAGGCCCCCTTTTGACGCAGCATAAGCATGTACGGGAGTAAAGGCAAAAAATGCTCCCGTGGAGCCTATGTTGATAATTGTACCACTGCGCTGCGCTTTCATATGAGGGGCTGCTTCCCGGCAGCAAAGAAAAGGTCCCTTGAGATTCACATTGATCAATGCATCCCATTGTTCCTCTGTTGTTTCTTCAATAGATGTAGGCTTTGACAATATAGCTGCATTATTAACGAGAACATCTATTCTGCCCTCGTTTTCAATAACCTTTTTAATAGCGGATTTTACTTCTTCTGCATTGGTGACATCCGCAAGCAGGGCACGGCAGGACTGGCCTTTGGCTATGATTATCCCGACGGTTTCTTCCAGCTTTGCTTTGGTTCTGCCAATGACAAAAACCTTTGCCGACTCCCTGGCCATGCCCAGGGCGATGGCTCGCCCAATACCAGATCCGCCGCCTGTGACAATCACCGTCTTATTTTTAAGTCGCATCTTTCTTTCTCCATCACCTTCCCTAGAACAAATATTAAGATATGTGATATTATTTTGAAGGACATTCCTTCAGAAATCATGTCGACCTCGGCTACATAATTTCCGACCATTTAGAGAGTCCTGCTGTGTCGCTATTCGCCTTCTGCTGTACCAAGAATAGCCGCTTGCGCATTAAGGAGTGCCTGAGCCATCCCTGGACCCATATCGCGTGTCTGTGAGTTTGCCATTTTGGTCAATTTTACAGCTAATGGGCGTTTTCCACTTATCATTTTTGCATATTGCAAGGCCACTTCATCTAGTTGACCCTTTGATGCAATCTTGTTAATCAAACCAAATCTCTCAGCTTCTTGAGCAGAGAGGAGCCTGCCGGTTAGAACGAGTTCCAGAGCCCTTTTTTGACCGATCACACTCCGCAAGTAGGGCAACGCTACAAGGCACGATAAGCCAAGGTTAATTGCGTCGAAGCCAATTTTCGCATCTTCCTCCATAACTGTAATATCGCCTCGCATTGCGATTTCGGCACCTCCCTTTACACAAATGCCGTGTACTGCAACAACCAGGCCTTTAGTGAAGTCTATTATGCTTTTCATTAGATGTGAATAGGAATTACTCACCTCCAATCGATCCCAGGCGGTACGCCTGTTTTCGAGTTCGGTGATACTCTTACCCAAGCAAAAATTCTTGCCCGATCCCCTGATAATCACAACTCGGATATCGCCATCTTCGGAAAACTTGTCCAGGGCCTCAGTGACCTCTGTACACATCCTGGAAGTCAATCGGTTATCATCATCAGGACGGTTTAGGGCAAGGAAACCTATACCTTCTTTTTTTTCAATTAAGATAGATTCATAACTCATAACTACCTCCTCTATTGTTGTGCCATTCCTTTTCCTATCAACTGATCAAAATCTCACCCGGCATACCACAAACCTCAGATCCCATAAGTTGCCACGCTTATTCTCTTGACAAATAGGGCAAATCTCCCAGCACTCGTCAGGTATTAAAAAATTCCTATGGGTCATCAGCATATTGTTAAATACCAGATTCTGCAGGGTTTAGAAAGTTAAGAACAGCATCACCAAATTCTTCAGTCTTTTCCATAATTAGATAGAAATCTCCACCCTTCACAATCTCTACCTTGCTGTCGGGAATGAGGGATTGGGTAACCTTTCGTTTCGTATAGAAAATGTCTTCGGTCCCGTAAACGAGTAAGGTAGGATTTTTAATTAGAGGCATTTTTTGCTGCATGTTGTAAGATAACAAAGTCATAGGCATATTTGCCTTTGTCCCTGCCAGTAAGTTCATTATGACGGATTTATGGCAGGTTATTAAACTCAATTTTGGAAAGACTTTTCTTCTAGATTCCCACATTTCGGTTATATGTGAGCCATCTTCTTTTATCTCAAAAGGTTTGCACGGAAAGGTGCTAATATCGTTCAATCTTTCTTCGCGTTCCTCTTGAGTGTAAAAAGGGCAGTTCCCTAAAACCAACCTGTCAATTAATTCCGGATGCCGGGCAGCTACCTCCAGTGCTATCAATGAACCCGTGGCGTGACCGACTATGTTGGTCTTTCTAGTATGTAAAGCATTTAGAAAATCGATTACAGTCTGAGCGTAATCTTCAATCGAGTATTCACGAGGAATATCATCAGATTTACCAAACCCCATTGTATCCATGGCAATGATTTTGTAATATTTATCAAGTATGGATATTAAATCTATGAACGCATCCGAATTTAATGGTGACGCATGGAGTAAAAGAAGTGGATCTCCTTTCCCGGAGAGAATATAGTGCACCTGACCTTGTGGTATATCTACATATCCTTTTTTCATATTTACCCCCTTAATGCAGGTTTTCGAGCGCAAACAAATATGTATCGCAATCGTAGCGTCCAATCGCTAATGTGACAGTTTGTTTACAGCCACAGATAGAGGGACGCCATGGAAATACTTTTCAATAAGCTTTCTCAGAAAATCACCGCGCGATAGCCTGTGCTGCAAAAACGCTGCGCAAAAGATACTTACCTGTCAGCTGGTCAGAAAACATGAAACGGTCTATCAGGACTCAAGCTTTTTCGTCCAAGATTCCAAGATGTTTATAACGAAAAACGCCAAACGGATCCAACTAACAAAACAATAATTAAAATGACTGAAGCCCAAAGATAGACAAGCCGGGCAAAAAAAGCAAGACTTCAATCCACTCTAAATCTACCGTCTATTTAGGTGTCAACCGTGAAATATAGCTGTATGGCAGAACTTCTGATCAACAGCAAATAAATGAACAGTTAAAGGCCGATTAAAAAAGGCTTAAGGTCCATGCTATAAGATTTAAGATGAAATCTGGACTTGATACCTCAGAAACCATGAACCGAAGAATTTTGACCCTATACATTAAATCTTACACTATTTTTTATGATTGCTTGATGGTGAATCAGGGATCTGCTTTATCCCTCTGAATTCAGACCTTGTCCGATGGTAATTATTTTATACTCGGCTAAGTCCATTATCAATCGGCCAACCCAAATCAGAACAGCGTTTAGATTGCACATGAGATGACCCTCCTATTGACACATCAGATGAAACTCTCTATACTTCGGCTAAAAAAAAGACTTTTTTCTACTGTTTACGCTCTCAGAAAAGGAGAAGAAACGTGGCCGAATCCTTGGTTTTCTTCTTCTTCCTATCAAGACATATTACTATCTTATTTGGTTATAGACCAGGCCCGGCAACAAAGTGGGCGATACATTATCTCCGGCATTTGCCACCAAATCCCAATTATGGGAGCTGCGCTTATGAAAAGACAACAGCCCATACAGCAATGGATGATCTTGATTACTTACCGGATCAGGCAGGGAGCTGAAGCGGACGGATACGACGAATGGTTGAGGACGGTCGATAACCCATTCTTCAATAGATTCAAGGCGATTGCGCACTACACAAACTGGAAGGTCGCTGCAAGTACGAGTCCTGTTCCGTTCACCCATGTGGATTTTTTGGTCATTGATAATGTTGAGGATCTCGAAATGCTGTGGTTCAACCCAGATTTGGACACTTTTAGAAAAAAGTGGGTCGAGATGTGGGGAATCACCCCACCGGACCGTATCAATTCGAATTGCCACCTCTGCGTTGAAGAGGAGGGAGGGATTGGGCTTCCGAAAAACAACCATGTTCTGCTCCTTCCCGCTCCTGCAAACCCAGTTCCCGATGGTGCCAGTCTGTGGTCGGTGCGGGAGTTGGTTCGTAAGCACTATGTGCTAGGCCCCAACGATTCTTGGCGGACAGATGCACTCGATGAGGCTTTCTATAAGGATTTCTACCTTCAGTATTCTGACAAACCCATCAGTATTGTTGAACTTGGCCAATACGCATTGCAAGGCTCCGCCAGTGCATTGTCGTGCGAGCTTATTGCTTCACCTGACTAGAATGCTTTTACTTTGCTTATTTATTTTGCGTGCTCGGGGGCCAAAGGCCTTCCGAATTGCAGGAGTATCGCTCAGGTGGGCTCGATCCGGCGCTCTTGTTGTCTTGAATAATCATAGCCAAGTGACCCTTGAAAAGGTTCTCAAGAATGATGCCTTGCTGGGAACCGAGAAACCGGTTCACATTCTATGTTGAGAAGCGCCTAAGTAATGAGAGTCTCTGAAAAGGCTTTTCTAAAATTTTGTTTGGAAAGAAAAATAGGATAGGAGAAAGGAAATGAAACTATTTGAGCCGGGCAAAATAGGTGATTTGGTAATAAAGAATCGGCTGGTCATGGCACCCATGGCCATTCTTGGGATGACAGAACCAGATGGAAGGCTGTCTCAAAGAGCCATAGACTACTACGAGGCGCGTGCAAAAGGAGGCGTGGGGCTGATTGTAACCAGCGCGACTTTTGTGACGCGTGAATTTGAGAACCACCTAACGATTCCTCTGGTCGAAAGCAATATCCATGTATCAAAGCTTAGCGAATTGGCAGATGTTATCCATGACTATGGTGCAAGGGTCGCTGTCCAGCTGAGTGCCGGATTCGGACTCGTGAATCATCCATTGCTTTTCACCAAGGCCAAACCGATCGGGCCATCTGCCCTACCCTGTTTTTGGATGCCCAATGTCACGGCTCGCGAAATGTCCGTGGCAGAGATTGAAAAATTAATCTCGGCTTTCAAGACTAGTGCTGAGCTGATAAGGCGAGCCGGGATAGACGCCATAGAGCTCCATGGACACGAAGGATATCTTTTTGACCAGTTTAAAACAAAGCTCTGGAACCGGAGAAGAGACAAATATGGAGGAGATTTAAGAGGCCGTATGCGGTTTTCTATCGAGGTAATGAACGCTATCAGGGAAGGTGCTGGAAAAGACTTTCCCATAATATATCGGTTTGGAATCACCCATCATATGCCCGGCGGAAGAGAAAGTGAAGAGGGCTTAGCAGTGGCCCGGCTGTTGGAGCAAGCAGGAGCCAATGCGCTTCATGTTGATGCCGGCTGCTATGAGACCTGGTATTGGCCACATCCGCCAACGACTCAACCTCCGGGATGTATGATTGATGTTGCCGAGATGACGAAGAAAGCGGTGGATATACCTGTCATCGCAGTTGGCAAACTGGGCTATCCGTCGTTAGCGGAGGAAGTAATAGAGGCGGGCAAGGCTGATTTTGTGGCGCTTGGTCGAGCGCTTCTGGCTGATCCTGAATGGCCCAAGAAGGTCAAAGAAGGGCGTTTGGATGAAATTCGTCCCTGTATTGGTGACCATGAGGGATGTTTGCAAAGAGTCAATCATAGCAAATATCTCAGTTGTACTGTAAATCCAGCGGTCGGCATGGAAAGGGAATTTGCCCTCAAGCCCGCTGAAAAAAAGAAATCAATCCTTGTCATAGGCGGTGGGCCCGCTGGTCTTGAGGCGGCCCGGGTCTCAGCACTCTGCGGCCATAGCGTCACTCTCTGGGAGGGGGGCGATAACCTTGGCGGCAATCTCATTCCAGCGAGTGTGCCGGCCTTCAAGAAGGATTACCGTATATTTGTTGACTACCTGGCAACCCAGGTGAAAAGGCTCGGTGTTTCTGTCCACCTTAACAAAGTGGCAACAGCAGAATCGGTCGTTGAAGCAAAGCCGGACGCTGTCTTCATTGCTACCGGGGCTTCTTTCTCCCTCCCCGAAATTACCGGCATTGATAAGGACCATGTATCCACCGCCATCGATGTTTTGCAGGAGCGTGTAAAAATTGGCAATATCGTCCTTATCATCGGAGGCGGGCTCATCGGCTCCGAGTTGGCTGTCCACCTCTCCCAGCAAGGCCGCGACGTCACCATCGTAGAAATCTTGAACAACATCGCCTGGGATATGGATGCGGCAAACCGCACCCATCTGATCAAGCTCCTTGATGATTACCAGGTCAAGATTCTTATGGAAAGCCAGGTTCTGGAGATAAAGGCTGGGAGCGCCATTCTCAGCGACCGATACGGCCGCCGGAATGAAATTAAAGTTGACAACGTGGTGATTGCGACCGGTATGGTCTCCAACAACGATCTTTGCGAAACACTTAAAGACAAACTACCCGATGTATACGCTATTGGCGATTGTGTCGCACCGCGCAAGGTCTTAAATGCCATTTGGGAAGGATTTCGCACTGCTCGTCTGATATGAAAAGCCAAAGGCAAAATCGGCGAAAGCTTAAACGTCAAACTTTGTGAGCGGAGTAGAATAATAGACCATCAGTTGCCGATTTACTCTCATTTGACAGAATGACCCGCCCGGGATGCGATGGAGGATTCTTTTCTTCTCCGATTATTTTACATCCATTGGCATGAATACATCTATGGCAACTATATGATGCTCGCATGAATAAAAAATTATTTCAATATGTCGATCCCTTCCGGACGCTGTGCACCCCAAGCCCTCTTCGGGAATGGCATTAAGACATCCAGATGGCGGAACGGCTCTCCGGGGGCTACTTTCCAGGTGACTCTTGTACCTGGGGGGATAATATAGACGTCACCTGCTTCCACTTGCATTGTCTTTTGTTCTGTATGTGAAGCAGCCCCGCAGGAATAGGTCATCTCCGCTTTCCCCTTGAGCACATACTGGACCTCAGTCTCTGGGAAAAACCACGAAAACGTCTCACCGGCACCAAAGTCATCTAACATTACCAAGGCTTCCTTATAAAACATAAATTTGTCGCCATGTGAGTAGAAATTGCCGAATAGGGTTTTTATCCGCTTGTCTGGTTCGTGGTCGGGGCCGATATTTATCTTGGGAATTTCTGTCGTTAGCGGTTCCGGGCCCTGCTGGCTGAAGTCTTGCCACGATGGTTTTGTTTCGGGCGCCATCACTGACCTCCTTTATTGAGAATTTTTTGACTATAGAAATCCTATAAAAATCTGTCAATTTAAATAGGTGAATAGGATAACCGGGAACTATGCCTAAAAAAATTTTAAAAATGTTACCAGGCATCTTCCAGCACTTCCATCAGCTGTTCCGCTGTCTCGACCGGCTTAGGGTTATTGCGAATTTGGTAGTCCTGCAGGCTGGCTGCGGCCAGTCTTCGCAGGCTGCTCCTGGGCACAGCCACATCACGCAGTCGGGTGGGCAGACCGAATTCTACACGAAGCTCCTTAACCTTGTTTATCGCGGCGCTGGCGACATCCCTCGTACCGGCTATGGCTAAGTCCATAGCTTTGGCCGTCAAGCCAAGTCGCTGGTCAATCTGGGGTCTGTTGAAGCTTAGGGCCGCAGGAAAAATAATGGTGGAGACGATGCCGTGTGGTATGTCATACATGGGGCCAATCTGATGGCGGAGTGCGGCCACAATACCCAGGCCGGTAGCCGCCAGCCCGTAAAGGCTCATCCATGCTGCATGCTGCAGAAAGCCCCTGGCATCCATGTTTATCGGTTCGCTGGCGGAGGACGGCAGATACTGGTGGATGAGCCGGATTGCATGTAAAGCCAGGGCGTCAACAAATGGTTGATGTCGGGCTGAACAGATTTCCTCAAAGCAGTCCGACAACACTTTGAGCCCTGTGGAGGTCCAGAGCTCTCTGGGTGTGGACAAGGTCATCTCCGGATCCAGGATGACCACTTTCGGTGTCAGTTCGGGCGAACGGTAAACGTCTTTGTGCATGCGCTCGGTGTCGGTTATGCCCACAGAACCGGTGAACTCCCCTCCGGAAAGGGTGGTGGGTATGGCAATTTGTGGGAGCTTGGGCTTATGAAACTGTGGAGATACGGTAGCATCGGCCCGGCCATACGTGGCGAAGAAGTCTTCAATCTTCTCGCTCTCGGTTAAGACCAGATTAATCCCTTTAGCCGCATCGGCGGTGCTGCTGCCTCCCAAAGAAAGGAGCAGATCGGCCTTTGCCTCCCGGGCCACCCTGGCCCCTTCAATGACGCACTTTCGGGGAACGTGTTGTAAGACCCCGCTGAATACCCCTGCAAAACTTTTCCCTAGCGCGGTCTTGACCCGCTCTACCAGGTCGGTAGCCCCGGCTATGGAGGGTCCGGTAATCACCAGGATTCGCAGCGCACCCAATTCCTCCACTTTCTCCTTCAGCCGTTTTACCGAACCCGCTCCAAAGAACACATAAGAGATGAGTGGAGACCTAAATTCGCCCTTTGGCAGATCTGTCACTAAATAATCTCCTCACATTTATGATAACAGAGATGGTAGAGGACGCAGTAATGTCCATTGTGAACTTTCCCTCGATGAATATCCCCATGAATAAGTAGAAAATTACATAAGACAATTAAAAATCTCTCTTTGCGGGTAAGAATATAACGGAAATGACGAGGTGCTTCAAGGGAAAAAGACTTTTTTCTAACACCACATTCCTATACCGGCTGTAAATGAAACTTAAAAAATCAAAGGACCGGCTTTGTCCTTGACACAAAGTCATGCAATAACCTATATTTGATTCTACAGAAAACAAATTCTATTTTGCAGATAGTCAAGTATTTTCAGGGAGAGCCTCTTTCTTTTTTGTTACTTTATTTGGTCCCGGGATGCCCACTATTGTGATGAACGTGCTCAACCAGGATTAAAAGCCCGAGAGGGATTTGCCTATAACCTAAAATTTATTATAATCTCTATCACCTCATTTGACCATAATCCGAGCTATCAATTAGAGCGGTGCAAACCTATTCGCAAGGAGGCCCGATGACTCTACCAGCCCTTACCCCCGAGGGGGAGAAGACACTTCAAAGCATCCTCATGTCGCGCGCCGCAATCGCCCGGGACGGCTGGAGGGATAGAATTAACCGCGTCCTGGCACTATTGATAAAAGAAAGAGGGGTGAAAGAAGCAGGCCATGGGATGGTCATCGAAGCCGCCGAGATGGTCCTGGGCCGCTCGCACAGCCCCATCACCCCCAAGCTGAAAGACCCCCAGGAATACCAACAGCGGTTCCTCGCCCGATATTTGGACCTCGATTCCTACTATGCCGGCCCATACGAGGTGAAACGCTGGGATGGGATATCGATTACCCCGGACAAGCCCCCGCAACAAATGAAGGTGGTGGCCTTCTCGGCCAGCCCTCGTAAAACCGGCAACACCGAGGCGCTCACAGATGAGGCTTTGCGCGGTGCTCATGACGCCGGGGCCAGCGTGGAGAAGTTTCGGCTCCAGGAGATGAATATCGGCTACTGCATTGGATGCCGCAAGTGCAAGGAGGCCGACTTTACTCGTACCTGCTCGATCGAGGACGACATGGACATCGTGTACCAGAAAATGCTTGAGGCAGACGCCATTGTGGTTAGCTTCCCCGTCTATCAGTGGCGGGAGCCGGCCCAGTTGGCCGTCCTCATGGATCGCCTTGATGCCTTCCACCGGGCCAAGCCGAAGGCAACATCAACGGACGTTCTGCTCACCGAGAAACGCAGCAAACGCTTCCAGGACGTGCTCACCATGTATGCCACAATGATTGACCCCCCCAAAAGGGCCATGATGATTACCACCTGGGGATACCCTTACATTGAAGCATACGAAGACACCATGGAAAGAGTGATGAACACCCTGAGTCAATTCAACATCGAGGTCATTGAGGCAATTAGCGCCTGCGGCTTTATCGGCCTACTTCGTGGTCTGGACGAAAAGAGAAAAGCCATCATTCTCCGCTTCCCCAAAGAGATGGTCAAGGCTTACCAGGCAGGCCGGTCACTGGTCACCGGGGAGGGGTAACGAAATCCTGGCCTGCATAGTTTCCCGGCGGCCGCAACTGAGCGGTAAAAGCGTGCTGTTTAAAATGATCGACGGGGAGTCAACAAGGCCAGGCCATAGACAATCTGTCCAATATTTCTCACGCGTCGAGGAGCCACGGCAAAGGGCCCATCCGTCTTGAATAGATTTACTAGGCACCCTGCCGAGGTTATTTCTAATAAGAAGGAAAGGAGGTGCTAAGATGAACGAAGGGATCATGGAGAAGGTCTTAAGGCTGGGAGCCTCGGAACCGGCAAGAACCTCGTCAGGGAGTCTGCAATGGAAGCTGGCGGAAATTGACAACCTTTCCCTATGCGTAATTGATAACGGTCCCGCGGCCGAGTTCTCTGTCCCCGGTCATAAAGAGGAAGAACTCGTCATTGTCCTTGAAGGGGTCGTTTATTATGATAACGGACGGGTGGCCAGAGCTGGTGAAGCGGTCTTTCATCTGCCGAATACACCTTATAACGGAAAGTTCGCCGGACGGGAGACCGTGCGGCTTCTGTCAATAAAGGCTGTGCCCAAAGCGGGCGCGACACCCCCCCATCCAGACCTAATGAAGAGGGTCATCAGACTGGACGAATGCCCTCCCTTCCGCAGGCCGAGCACGGGCAGTATCCAGAAGATCATTGTAGCCACCGAGACCCTCTCTGTCGCCCACATTGAGAACAGGCCGGTACTCGAGTTCCCTGAGCCGGGACATCCCGAGCGGGAGATTATTTACGTCTTGCAGGGTAAGATTGAATACAATGACGGCCGCACACCTCGGGCCGGTGAGGCGGTCTGCAATCTTCCCAACAAGCCCCATCCTTGCAGCTATACGGGTATCGAACCCATCCGCATCCTTGAAATCCTCTCGCCATGCTCAAAGTGGTTCGCAGAATGGGGCTGTCTGTAACAACTTGTAGAGGAGGGGTTCTTTCAATGTCCTTTTACAAGCTATATGGCGATGTAATAAGCAAGAACCTGTGCACCGACTGTGGTGCCTGTATGCTGGTCTGCCCGGAGAAGGTTATTGCTTTGGAGGAGACTGAGCTCAGCTTTGAGCCGCAGCTAATAGGCAGATGCCTCGGTGAGAAATGCGCCATGTGTATCCAGGTCTGTCCCGGAGCCTACATTCCACGCACAGATATCGAGAAAAAGATCTTGGGAAGAACCAGGAAGAACAGTGGGCTCGAGCAAACCCAGGGTGTTCTGCAACGGGTGTGCATCGGGCAGTGGAAGGACGAAAGGGTCTTGCGTGCGTCGGGCGCGGGTGGGGTGGTGACCGGACTTCTGGTCTACGCCCTGGAGAAGGGTCTCATAGAGGGTGCCATTCTGGCCGGTCCTCGGGAAGGAAGGCCTTGGCTAAGCCAGGCAAGAGTGGCGACCACGCCCCGGGAGGTGATCGAAATGGCCGGCTCCCGTTACGATTCTTTCCCTCAATTACTGGGTCTGGCGGCGGCACTGGGCTACGAGCTCAACGCCGTGACGGCTCTGCTGCCGGCGCTCACTTCACTGATCAGCTCAAACCACCTTGAAATGGCCAAAACCTTCATCATCGTATCCTATATCGCTTCTGCTTTAGTCGGAGGAATCATCGGCACCATGGTCGCAGCCCTTGGCCGGAAATATTTAGAGCCAAAAGGGTGAGTGTCCAAACGGCTAAACATGGATTCTGAAGCGGAAACACGTTGTTGACAGAGTTGACTGACTCGCTGGACAGCTGACGGACCTGAACTATTGGGGCCACCCATTTAAGGGGGAGTCATTTGAAGTCTATTTTTCGGCCATCTGTATTCAGTAAAGATCTTCGTCGAGCCTGCATCGAAGCTTGCAG
>Ga0209536_100002703_pt1 | contig 28902 bp, 22 predicted proteins | sample DeeMarSeWOR28_12_FD_187461 | JGI IMG/M metagenome (GOLD analysis project Ga0209536, IMG submission 187461) | Marine sediment microbial communities from White Oak River estuary, North Carolina - WOR-2-8_12 (SPAdes) (version 2) | ecosystem: Environmental > Aquatic > Marine > Intertidal zone >...
AAGTGGTTTCAAAACCTCAGATCAGGTTCAAGGGCAAGGCGCAGGCCGATCGAGAAAGCGCAGCATACATGGGTATGTGAGCATTTATCGGAGGCCTGTGCTGCACCCTATTGCATAAAATCAGATGCGAATCCCGCGCTAGCGGGGCAACGCAGCCATTGGGCCTCAGATAGGGTTTTGAAACCACTTCTTGATGAAATTTGCGCATCTTCGGGTAGCAGGGGGCGTCGTCGTATGATTTGGCTGCCAAAGGGTACGATTGGAATTGTGAAAAACCGGTTACTTTTTTGACCGGGGCTGATAACTGCAAAGGGGCTCTTCTCTCATAAAGTCGCCGGTTGCCTCATAAGCTCTGGCCCGGCAGCCCCCGCAGACCCTTTTAAATTCACAGGGCCCGCACTTGCCTTTCAGCTTGTCATAATTCCGCAACTCCAAAAAAATATCTGATTGGTTCCATATTTCGGCAAATGAAGTTTGCCGGACATCACCGCTGTTCAGATCGAGGTATCCGCATGGTTGGACAATGCCGCGGTGGGATATGAAGCAGAATCCGATACCGCCCAGACAGCCGCGGGTGACGGCATCGAGCCCGTGGGTCTGAAAACTGACGGACAGGCCGTCTTTTTTGGCGCGCTGCCTGAGAATGCGGTAATAGTGTGGTGCGCACGTTGCTTTTAGCTGTAACGGCGTTCTTTCTCTCTGGTCGTAGAACCAGTTGAGGGTCTTTTCATATTCGGTGGCATCGATTTCTTGATCGACAATATATTTGCCGCGCCCGGTGGGCACCAGAAGAAAGATATGATGGGCGACGGCACCGAGATCGATGGCCAGTTCCTGTATTTTGGGGATTTGTTCAAGATTGGTTTTGGTGATGGTCGTGTTGATCTGAAATTCCATGCCGACCTTTTTAAGCAGGTCAATGCCCCGCAGCGTACCTTCAAAGGCGCCTTCGACCTGCCTGAAACGGTCGTGAGTTTCGGCGCTCGAACCGTCGAGGCTGACGCTGATGCGCTGAATGCCGGCATCGACCAGCTGCCTGGCGACCGTTTCGGTAATGAGGGTACCGTTCAGGGCCATGACCATTCGCATCCCCAGATCCGTACCGTAGCGGGCAATATCGAAGATGTCGGAGCGCAGCAGGGGCTCGCCACCGGTAAGAATAATAATCGGTTTCGCCACTTCGGCAATCTGGTCCAAAAGACGCAGGGCTTCGACGGTATTCAGCTCGCCTTCGTGAGGGCCCATGGTTGCCGAAGCCCGACAGTGCACGCAGGCCAGGTTACAGTTGCGGGTGGTTTCCCAGGCCACCAGGCGCAACTCGTTGGGCTTATTTTTGGTGTGAGCATGAGGATGTTTGGCGTTCATGCCGTGTTATCAACTCCTTAGCTCTTTGGCTGCTTCTAAGGCAAAATAGGTCAGGATCATATCGGCACCGGCACGCTTGATGGCGGTGAGCGTTTCCAGCATCACCTTTTTACCGTCGATCCAGCCCATTTTTTCAGCCGCTTTTATCATCGAGAACTCGCCGCTGACATTATACGCTGCCACGGGCAGGTCGATTTCTTCCCTCACCCGGCAGATGATATCCAGATAGGCGAGCGCGGGTTTAACCATAATAATATCGGCCCCTTCTTCAATATCCATCGAAACTTCGCGGATGGCTTCCAGGGCATTTGCAGGATCCATTTGATAGGTGCGCCGATCGCCGAACTGGGGGGCCGAATCGGCGGCACTTCGAAAGGGACCGTAATACGCCGAACAGTATTTGGCCGCATAGGACATGATCGGCACATGACTGAAGCTGTTTTCATCGAGGATATCGCGGATTTCAGCGACGCGGCCGTCCATCATGTCCGAGGGGGCCACCATATCGGCACCGGCATTTGCATGGGACAGGGCCGTGCGCGCTAAAAGATCCAGGCTGGCGTCATTATCAATTGTTTGTCCCTCGACAACACCACAATGGCCGTGGTCGGTATACTGGCACAGACAAACATCGGTGATGACAACCAGATCCGGCAGCTTCTCTTTTACGGCCCGGGTTGCTTTTTGGACAATCCCATCAGCGGCGTAGGCGTGAGTTCCCAGGGGATCCTTGGCTTCCGGTATCCCGAACAGCATGACCGCCGGAATGCCCAATTCAGCTGCGGAGGCGGCCGTTTTTAACAGATGATCAATGGATAATTGAAAATGTCCGGGCATGGAGGGAATCGGATTTTGAACGTCACTGCCGTTAATCGCAAACAACGGCAAAATAAAATCATCCACCGACAGATTGGTTTCACGGATCATGCGGCGGAAGGCTTCATTTTGCCGCAGTCGTCTGGGCCTATAGTCTGGAAACAACATATGACCGTCCTTTGGTAACTTGATTTAATTGAGCTAAAAAAATATCCAATCTTGATTTATCATTTATTCAAAATTCGAAAAACGCCTGATTTAATAAAATTGGCCGAAATCCGAAACAAATTCAAAATCCAAATGTTCCAATGCTCAAAACAGCGTTAATATAATGAAATGAGAAACAATGGGTCTGATGAAATTTTAAATTTCTGTCATTTAATATTCGGATTTGTTTCGAATTTCGGATTTTCTTTCAATAAGAGGAAAAATAAACCTGTTTGGTGCTCAATTATATGTTAGGGCCCATGCGTCAAGGCAATTTCCTCGTCGGTCAAATAGCATGCCGGATCCGGCGCCCACAGGTCGCCGGTGGTGGCTTCAGCACGGACTCTGAAATTGCCGGCGCAGATATCCAGCCACCGGCAGGTGGCACATCGGCCTTTAACGTGCTTTTTTTTCTCTTTGAGCTTTTTCAAGAGTTGATTTGAAGTGTCGGTCCAGATCTCGGAAAACGGCCGCTGCTGCACGTTGCCCAAGCTGCAATGGCGCCAGAATTGATCGGGATGGACTTCACCATCCCAGCTGATGCAGCCGATACCCCTTCCGGAGTTGTTGCCTTCATTCCACTGCAGCAGTTCCAATACCTCTTTCGCCCGTTCAGGATCCTCTTTGCGCAGCCGCATGTAAAGGTAGGGTCCATCTGCATGGTTATCGACCGTCAGGACTTCCTTGGGTTTGCCGATGTCATGCAGGCGCTTGGTCTCATCGATAATTAAGTCAACGGCGGCACGGGTGCCCGCATGCGTCAAATCCTCTTTGACCAGTTCGGTTCCGCGGCCGGCATAAACCAGGTGATAGAAGCACACCCGGGGGATATCCATTTCCTCGATGAGGTTAAAGATATGCGGGATTTCGTTGACATTAAATTTATTTATCGTAAAACGCAGCCCGACTTTTATTCCGGCATCCTGGCAATTTTTGATTCCTTGCAGCGCCGACTGGAATGCACCTTTAATGCCCCGAAAGCGATCATTGATTTCTTGCATTCCGTCTAGGCTGATGCCGACGTAAGACAGCCCGATATCTTTTAGGATACGGGCGGTTTTTGAGCCAATCAGGGTGCCGTTTGTGGAAATCACGGCCCGCATACCCTTTTGGACCGCATATTCTGCCAGTTCGGGAAGATCTTTGCGCACCAGCGGTTCGCCGCCGGAAAAAAGGATTACCGGCGCACCGAATTGAGCAAGGTCATCAATCAGTTCCTTGCCCTGCTGGGTGCTCATTTCATTGTTGTAATCCATGTCTTTGGCATGGGCATAACAATGCACGCATTTCAGGTTACAGCGCCGGGTCACATTCCAGACGACGACCGGCCGCTTGTCTTTGGAAAATTGTAACAGATGGGACGGCAGTTTGCCCGAATGGCGCCCGTAGCGCAGGGCATCGGAAGGCTCAACCGTGCCGCAGTATAGTTTGGATATTCCAATCATATCAGGTGGTTCTTTTTTATAATTTATCTCTCTTTGAGGACGCGCCGGCATCCCTATTGATGTTTAGTTCAACCAACACTCAAAGCCGCATATCGGATTATCTTATGTTTGGCCCTTGGCGGATTCAGGGCCGGATTCACCCTGGATCATCCGGCGGATGTATTCTTCCGGATTGAGGAGTGCCTGACGGGTAATAAAAAATCGGCTGCGACCGGTCCTTTCGCGGACCAATTTAAGGCCGTGTTCAAAATCAGTGTTCACTTTATCATCAATGTCTTTCAGACCGATGGGTGCCTCGATCAATTGCTCCATGATAAAGTCGATTGCATCTTCTTCCAGGACAATGTTAATATCATGATTCTTAAAAAAGTACAGTTCTATCTTTTTTATTTCATCATAATTGGCCTTAATATGTTTCACCACGCTTTCAATATTCATGATATTTTTGGCATAGGACAGGGCCACGATATTCATCCTGGAGGGCGTCATGGTCAGATTGTATTTACTGGCTAAATGCTTCTGATTTGAATTCAGGTATTGCTTGATGCGCTGCCGTTCTTCCTGGGCGAGCTTTTCAAAACTGTCGCCAATATGCACGTCATTCGGGGCGGCAGACATCTTTTCAATGGATTTTTGCGGATTACTTATGATGTCCTCTGTGGCCGGAAATTTTTTAAGCTCGGTGGATGGCAATCTTTTTTCAAATTCGAGTAATGTTTTTTCGACCGCACTTACCAACCCTCTGGCACCGGTGTTTTCGGCAAATGCCAGCTTGGCCAGCATATTCAGCACCCGGTCTTCAAACTTGATCTCGATGCCGTAGGCCGCAAAATCCAGTTTCTTGCCGAGCAGGATGGGGTTATTGGGATTCTTCAAAATATCATACAAATCTTGCTCGGTTAAATGTTCAAATACCGCGCGTACCGGCAGCCGCCCGACGAATTCGGACTCAAATCCAAATTGAATTAAATCCTCAGACTTGATATGCTTGAGGACATCGATTTGCTTCCGGGTGTCTTTGATGCGGGCACCGAAGCCGATTTCCTGTTTGGCCAGGCGTTTTTCAATGATCGGCACCAGCTCCGTAAAGGCGCCGCTCATGATAAAGAGGATATTTGCGGTATTGACCGATTGTTTTTCGCGTTTTCCGGTTTTACGAAATCTTTCGATTTCCTGCAGCATGGAAATGGGATCATGGGGGACCTTCAGATCTACTTCGGTTTCTTCCATGGGCTTGAGCAGTGCGCGCTGCACACCGGTGCGCGACACATCCGCCCCGATGACGTTGCGGCTCGAAGAAATCTTATCTATTTCATCGATGTAGATAATGCCGTTTTCAGCCAATTCGATGTCATTGTCGGCTTCCCTGACCAGGTCCCGCACCAGATCTTCGACGTCGCCGCCCACATAGCCGGTTTCGCTGAATTTGGTGGCGTCGCCTTTGACAAACGGCACACCGATTTTATTGGCAATCAGTTTGATGATGTATGTTTTGCCCACACCGGTCGGCCCGATCATCAGCACGTTGTTTTTAATATTGCCGACTCTGGCTGCCAGACCCGAATTTTCAGGCCCGTTGCCGGCGCGTTTGATACGATTGAAGTGCGTACAAATTTTTGTCGCCAGAATCGCTTTGGCGCTGTCCTGTTTGACGACAAATTGATCCAGATAGGCGATTAACTCCTCGGGTTTCAGATCGAAATTAATTTCTTTTTTGCGCCGGGGCGGCTCTTTGACCGTATCAACGGCATCTTCTCTGGGCAAAACCATAGGCGTTACGATTTTGACGTTGTCGCCGAATTTTTTGGACAAAAATTCGCCGATTTCCTTTTCCAGCTCTTTGGGATCCGGTATGTTTTTTTCATGTGCTTTCATAATGTTAAATTATAACCATACCTGACGGCATATGCAAGCAAGGCCTTAAACCGCACACCCTCCATCAACAAACAAATAATGTGCCCTTAACTTTAAATTTGAAAAAGAGTCTCTGTTGTCATATAAGGTAATTTGGAAATCCCGGATGCGATTACGTAAAAACAGGGATCGGGGGGTAGGCGGATATTGAATTCATTTTGTTTCCGCACCTAAATTATTAAGAATTAACCTGCGACGAAAGGAGACGATATGCTAAAAAAAAGCAAAAAACCCACTGATGACGGAGGCGCCGCTTTTGGCGGGACCACAGAGCAGAAAACGCTTACGGCGATTTCGAACCGGGAGACGGCCGCGGAAAAAACAGTTATCGGCGAGAAAATTTCCATCGAGGGCAGCATTCAGGGAGATGAACATCTTGTCATTGAGGGTTCTATGAAAGGCAACATCGAGATTGACAAGCATAATTTTGCAGTGGGTCAAAAGGGACGGGTGGAAGGCGAAATCAATGCCCAGAGTGTTAGGATAAGCGGTCAAATGATTGGAAATATCAAGACCAAAGGCAAGGTCGAAATCACCCGAGAGGCCGATTTTATGGGGGACATCAGGGCAAAAAGCATCTCGGTGGAAGATGGTGCCTATTTTAAGGGTTCGATCGAACTCGAGCGGGAGCCTCACAGAAAGACGGCAGCGACGGGAGAAACGACAGCTATGAAGAATTCCCCACCGGTGAATGCGGCCCAGACCCCGACGACAAAGGCCGCTGATAAGGAGAAGTGATTTTTGGCAACGTCAACTCTACCGGCGGATCGTTTTTCAGAGGCGGGCCCTTCCATCGGTGATTATACCAGCGTATTGCTTCAACGCTACGTCGAAATCCTCGCGCAATCCGCAACGGCTCAGGTGCTCGATCTGGGACCCGTTTGTGAAGAAAACATCATCTATTTTGCACGACGTGTGAAGCGGTTTCATGTCTGTGACATGTTTTTGCGGCTGAACCGCAGCCGGCGGAAAGGTCTGCCGTCTAAAAGGGTCTGGGAACATTTAGACTATGCTTCTCATAGCTTCGCTGGAATCAACCTGTGGGATTTTATGGATCATTTAAATGATGATCAAGTCGGCAGATTGGTGGAGCTTTGTCACACCCTGCTCAAACCGCGGGGAATGATGCTGGTAACCAGCTTTGAAGCGCAATCGGCACCATCGCAAATAAATTCGTTTGTCATAAAGGATCGCTATCGACTGACCTTTCGTCTTCAGGCTCACCTGGATCTGCCCTGGCATTACCGCAGCAACAGATCACTGACACACATGCTTTCAGCATTTCCCTCGGTTAAGTCTTTCCTTTATCGAAATGGCATAAGGGAATTTCTATGCAAACGTGATTAGAATCTGTCTCAATTCGCCTCCGGCGGACTAAAGCGGCCAACCTGAAATAGTGATCCACATCAATACCAAACTGACAGGGAGTCTGGCCATGGAACAAATATGCAATGACCTGGCAATGGAACAACAGGAGTTGGATGCTGTTGTGGCCAATCTGGATGCGGCCGGATGGGAGACCATGACCGCCTCTATCGGCTGGGATATCAAGGAACAAATTCGTCATTTAGCGTATTTTGAGAATAGAGCCAGATTGGCTGCCTCGAATCCGGAGGCCTTTAAACAGTGGTTTGAAGAAATGCGGCAAGATCCAAATACCATGAAGCGGCATATGGAGACCACGCGAAAATATTTGACTGCTGAAGGAACCCTGAAATGGTGGCGAGAAGAACGCAGCGCGTTGCTTGAAATCTTGGCAAAAATGGATCGCAAGACGCGACTGCCCTGGTATGGTCCTGCTTTGAGTGCCATGTCTTTTGCCACTGCGCGTCTGATGGAGACCTGGGCGCATGGACAGGATATTGTGGATGCTTTGGGCATCAGGCGTAAACCGACAGAGCGCTTGCGTCATATTGCCCACTTAGGGGTGAGCACATTCGGATGGAGTCATACCAATCGTAAAATGGAGATACCTGACACACCGGTTCGTGTGGAACTCACCGGGCCTTCAGGAGACATTTGGAGCTGGGGGCCTGAAGAAGCGAAAGATATGGTAAAGGGCAGGGCTGAAGATTTCTGTTTGGTGGTGGTTCAAAGGCGGCATGTGGCCGACACAGATTTGATTATCAAGGGAGAAACTGCGCAGCAATGGATGTCAATAGCCCAGGCCTATGCCGGACCAGCGACAGAAGGTCGAAAGCCGGGGAAGTTTCTGAAGAGTAAACAGTAGCCAGTCGCAATTAAACCAACTTTCAGACGCTCACACCCATTCTAAAACTTGCGTTACTCTCCAACATATCGGTACTTTTTAGGGTCTAAAGATATTTGTGTTTTTTTGGCATATCTGCAATTTTGCTAAAATTCATGTATTCTCAATCTATCTGCAATTTTAATATTTCTTTTATCTATACGAGAAATTATTTCGCATAAGATACATTTTGAAATCCTTCTTAAGAATCCCCCATATTTATGCTTGTAATTCTTTCGCAACAAATCAATAATTAAACCTTTACGTCAGGCGGATTGCCGAAGGGAAAGCGGTATTCTGCCATATGGCAGAAAAATAATCATGAAAGAACGAAGATACGATATTGATTGGGTGAGGGTGATAGCAACGCTGGCTGTCTTTATCTTTCACAGCGGCCGTTTCTTCGATAAGTTGGACTGGCATCTGAAAAATGTCCAGCAGAGTTTCTTTCTAACCATGTTCGTTGGTTTCCTCGACCTGTGGATGATGCCCCTCTTGTTCCTGCTTTCTGGTCTGGGATCCTGGTACTCGCTAAAATTTAGGAGTAGCGGGCAGTATCTCCTTGAGCGGGTCAAGCGGCTCCTAATCCCTCTATACACGGTAGGCGCTTTTATCCTATTGCCACCCCAGTTCTACTTTGAGCTTGTTAACCATGGAAGAGATGTTCGCTCCATCTGGGAGCTGATTCCACCACTCTATGGGGGTCCCCTTAGGTTTTCCCTTGATGCGCCGTATCTCATCAACCTCTGGAGCGGTCATTTGTGGTTTCTCCAGTTTCTTTTTATCGTGTCTCTTTTAATACTGCCGTTGCTTCTCTACCTCAAATCAAACCCAGGCCGGCACCTGATCGCAAGATTGGCGGATTGGAGCGATTGCCGGGGCGGCATATTTCTGTTCCTAATTCCACTGATCCTCGTGCGGATCTGTTTGAGAGGCTTCTTTCATGGAGCACACACCTGGGCCGATCTTTTCTACTATGCAGTCTTTTTTCTTATAGGCTATGTTATTGCGGCCGACATACGTTTTACAGAAGGTTACAAGAGACTTGGGTGGGTATTCCTGGTCCTGGGTATCGCCTCCTATGCGGGTGAAGGTGCTCTCATTATTGGATTTCACTACCCCTATCCGGGCGCCGAGTCCTTCTCGTGGACATACCTGCTCTTTAACATCGTGATTAGCATCGGCAACTTTTGCTGGGTCATGTTCATTCTGAGCCTGACTGCCAAATACATGAATTTCAACCACAAGGTGCTGACTTACGGTAACGAGGCGGTGCTACCCTTTTACATCTTTCATCAGACGATAATCCTTTGCGTCGGCTGGTTCGTTATACGCTGGAACATCGGAATTGGGCCAAAGTATCTGATAATTGCCCTGGTTTCCTTTGCTCTGATCATGGCCCTGTACGATCTGCTCGTCAGACGTTTAAACCTGGCTCGGTTTTTCTTTGGCATGCGACCAAGAAGAAGCCTTAAATAATAACTGACCCGCGCCCAGCAAGGACTTCCGCCTGATTTCAAGCGACTGGAACGTGTTGGTGGTGACAGGGTGCGCCATTGACCAACCAGTCGCTGAATTGGACCGCTCTGACTGTTATCGCGATTACATGTATCTCCAACATCTATGTATATTTGACCGTCTCTAAAAATTTGTGATATCAGATTAGGATATCTGCAATTTTGGCGAAATACAGATTACCTCAATGTATCACAGCTTCGTCGTTAAAAAGGTAGGTACAAGATGTTGTGGTCTGCCTTTTTTTATGAATGAGGATTGGTAGTTGAAGCAAAATTTCTTTGCGAATACCTATAGTGTCTCACCTTTTCTGCTTTTGGTTTGTCAACACTTCATTCAACCAAAATTGAGGGCGTTATGAAAAAAAGCCCCATATTATTAATCACCTTATTGATTTTACTATTTGAGAGTTGTGCTTTGTCGGATAAATATATGAACAAGGCAACGCCTCCAGTAGGATCGACACCTGGTAAGGCATTGGTCTTTTTCATGCAACCAAACTATCCTGGCTCTCTTGTCCACCAATTTAAGATTTGGGAAGATCATAAATTAATCGGAATTAGCCGGTTCAAAAGTTACTTCTCCTTTGAGTGTGATCCGGGCAGACATTATTTTGTAAGCAATGCTCACTACCCACATGTTTTGGAGGCTGATCTTGAGGCTGACAAAACGTATTTCATTTTAATTAAGCAAATATTGGATCCCTGGCCCTGGCATACAAGTATTCAGTTTATCCCTGTAATACGCGGGTCTGAATACTGGGACAAAGCTGATAAATACAAACAAAATCTCAAGTATGAAGTGATTCAAAAGGCTGCGGTAAACGAGTGGAAAAGCGAAAATCGAGCGAAAACAAAAGCAGAACTCAATGAAATTATCAGCTATTTCAAAATTCGTCAGTACAGCATATTAAGGCTGGAAAAGGAAGATGGACGTTAGGATTAGCAATAAACGATGCTCCAGTATCCTTATCAGGCACTCTCCAAAACCGTTGATACTAAATACATTCATGAAATTTTGTGATTTTACGGATTATCTCAATCGGTAATTTTAACATAAATGACTGTCCACAATTTGTTGTGTCTTCCTTGTTTTTTGTGTCTGAGAATTATCGGTTACAAACTATTTTTAGTATGTATCAGTGCAAACATTGCCAAAGACTGTTCAGACTGAATTTATTTGGTATTTAAAAAAAATAGTTAAACAATAAACTATGAGTCTGCATGCCTACCACTTTTGCATTAAGGCGAAATATTTTCATTTTAAGGATAGGATTTCGACTAACAGTCGCAACAGCCATGATTATTCTATCGACAATTGTGGTCGGGTGCGCCTCGCTGGCTTCAAAGGGCTTGCTTCCTGAGGTCTTGGCCCGCCATCCTCCGGATATTCAGCTTGGTGCGGAATTAATTTTGATAGAAGAGCCACCGGAACTTGTTACGAGTCTTATCGACACCGATGGTGTAGTTCACCTATTCTTAATTGACAAAGACAATCAACTGCAGCATATAGAGATTTTAGATGACGAAATTATCAACCGGGAGATTCTCGGAGTGATTGAAAAGTTAGAACCATGGACTGTTCTTGACGCAATCGAACATCCACGTGGAAAGCTGCGTGTTATTGCCGGAGATAAGCAGTACTTCCATTCCGCTCATAACCTGAGTTGGCAAGAGGTTAAAGGTAATCGTTGCTCCCGATTTGTACCAATAGGTGATGAGCTATTTTGTGCTTTTGTAATCAAGGGTGAAGAAATTGGGGCACCTGAGCGAACTGACTATACTTACGGATGGTTCCTCTTGGTTCCCTTCGTTTTCTGGTCTCATGAACAAGCTTCAAAGCTCGTATTGGCGCAGGAATCCCCAAATGGTTGGATCGTTCGTGCCGTCGTGGATCCGAACACCAAGATGGATGCCAATAGCGACTTTATGGTCGGAACTGATAATGTCGGCAACGTTCATCTTCTCTATTTCACTTCAAAAGGCGGTGGGGCATTTATCTTATTCGCCGGCAACTACAGTGGCGGAGCGTCCGGAAGCGCACCGGAACCTGAATTGAGATACGCCCGGTTGAAATACAACCAACTTTTAGCATATTCCACAGACATTCAGAATCAAGCATCGGGTAACAATTCAACTCCAATGCAGTGGATGACCATAAAGGGAACCCCATTGACACACAAGCCTTTCGTTAAAAAGGATAGTAACTATAATCACGCACACATAGTACTAAGACCGTTGAGCAAGAATTTTTCTATCAACAAAGCGACGGGAGAAGTAAGCGGACTGATGTGTGCATGGGTTTGTACTCTGGACGATGGTAAGCGGCAATTGCCTCTTTTAGGTCCAGATCAATCATGGGTGGAAGTAACAATTCGCAATGGACAATGGTCACCCGGTTTTAATATCGTGACGGCCGAAGACCATCCTACTTCTAATTATAGCTGGTCTCCATTTGAACAGTTGATCAAAATAGACCCTAAAGGCAAAAGGCATGTGTTGTTGCAGGGTTTAGAACCGGCATTTTGGATTCCCTCCAGGTATATGAACTATCTCGCAAAAGAGGATGCCAATTGGTCTGCGCCTCTGGCTTTGGGCAGCAGTAGTCTCTGGAGTTATGGTTCACTTGCTATAGACGACTCCGGGATCGCATTCGTCGCATGGGTAAATGAGGAAGGTAAATTCATTGGACGATGGATCAAGCCGCACAGCGGAGACATTCAATAGTATCAACTCGGCTGCTTTACCTTGTAGTCGCTTACATTATATCCACTAATTCTGGATGTTGATCTTTATTCATGTTGTGTTTAAAAACTCATCGCAAAAAAATGAATAGCTAAGTTTGATACCAGAGAACATAATATTTATTTGGGTGATGTTATGCGGGAAATTGATAAAACCAAACCGGTATTGGTTACAGGAGGTTCAGGTTATTTGGCTTCCTGGATTATCAAAATGCTGCTGGAGGAGGGAATCAATGTCAATGCAACTGTACGCGACCCCTCGAGTATCCAAAAAGTTGGGCACCTAAAAACCCTGGCAAACGAATCCACCGGACAATTGAAACTCTTCAAATCGGATCTTATGGATAACGGCAGTTTCGATGAACCGATGCAAGAATGCGAACTTGTAATTCATACAGCCTCGCCCTTTTTCATAACCGGGATCAAGAATCCGGAAGAAGAATTAATCTGGCCAGCCAAGGAAGGAACAAGGAATGTCCTAAAATCGGCAAAAAAAAATCCGATAGTAAAACGTATCGTTCTCACCAGCAGTGTCGTTGCGATCTATGGGGATAATGTGGATGTAGAGTCGGCAAAAGGGAAAATATTCACTGAGAAGGAATGGAACGTAACGAGCAGCGCCGAACACCAGCCGTATGCATATTCAAAGACAATTGCAGAAAAGGAAGCATGGGCTATTGCTAAGGAACAGGATCAATGGGATTTAATAACAATAAATCCTGGCTGGATTTTGGGCCCGTCGGTGTCGAAGAGAACAGACTCAATGAGTATCAAGACAATGATCGAATTTGGTGATGGTACATATAAGCGCGGTGTTCCGGATCTATGGAATGGTATTGTTGATGTACGTGATGTGGCTAAGGCTCATATCAAAGCAGGATTTACATCAGAGGCAAGTGGAAGGCACATCATCGTGAATAAAGAATTATCGTTGCTTGACATTGCAAATATTATTCGAAATCATTTTAGCGACGATTATCCATTACCCAAAAGCACGGCTCCAAAATTTCTTTTCTGGCTCATTGCTCCGATGATGGGCTACTCCCGAAAATATGTGACCAAAAATGTCGGCATTAAAATTAAGTTTGACAACTCATATAGTAAGAAAGACTTGAGTATATCGTATATTCCAATCGAGGAGACGATCAAAGATCATTTCCAGCAAATACTCGATGATGGCTTGCTGCCCAAGACCCATATGTCAGAATAGAATATTTTCAAACAAATTGATGATATCTGTAATCACTGTCACCTCGTGATATTCTCAATATACATGGAACCGTCTGATATTTGGTTTTTGGCAAGATATCTCAAGTTTTGGTTTGGCTAAATTTCAGCTGATTTAAACCCAATCTACAAACACGTAGTTAGCTTTTCAAATTTTTGACCTGGGAAAAGTTCATCAACAGTAAACACTAACCTGTGAGGATCGTGATCATGAAGACAATAAAGGACTGTCTTGTTATTTTGTTATCTCTGGTTTTGGTCATTGGTGGTCATGTCTATCTTTTTGCAGCTGAGGAGGCATCTTCGATCATGTGCGACGAAGGTGTGGTGAACATCGGGGACAGGGATGTTGATGTTCAGGATAAATGCGGCGAACCCAACAGTCAGAATATGAACGAGTGGGTGTATAATTTCGGGGCGTCTCAACCGGTTTACACCGTAATATTTGAAGATGGAAAGATCTTGCGTATCTTGGAAAGTCAATGATGCGGTGGGTTGTCAAACAATCGCCATTTCATGGGCGGTGCCCTAACACTTACGCAAAACACATTGGAGCAACCACGGAGGCTTAAAATGAGCAGCAACAACACTTTAGCGCTATTTATATGCGCGTTTATCTTCTCATTCGGTATTGAGTCAAATATAATGGCCCTGGACGACATATCGACAATGAATTGCGATGGTGGCATTGTTGCGGCGGGAGATTCGGGGGACAGTGTAAGGAAAAAATGCGGTGAGCCCCAGCAAGTATTATCGCCTGACCCACAAGAACCGATAAAGTGGGTTTATGATCTTGATGGGACCTACTATGTGAGCATCGTAAACGGCAAGGTAGAGCGAATTCAGGTGGGAGACTAAACCAACTGGTGGATTCGATATTTTCGAACCAGAAAAAATGCATATATCTCCATCAAAGATTTTTAGGGTCATAAAATTGTTGTGATATCCTCAAAAACGATGATGATATCGCAAGTTTCCTGTTTTGGTGATATTCTCAATCTATTTTTACAATTCAGAATAATCACGAACCACAATATCTAATGTGATACCTGCATTGTTTTAGATATCAGGCCATAGATTTTCCTGCGATTCGCGAAAATAATCACAGGCCATCGGATCATGCACAAATGACCTTTCCGGTGGTAAGGTTCAGATGACCAAATCGTATCTGAAATATACAGGCGGAATCGGGTAGTTGGGCTGTTCTCAATCACCGCTGAAGAGCCCTAAAAGGGATCGATCAACAGTACAAGCTGCATCGGCAGAATTTAGGGGTTACTTCCTGCGGTGTGTGCCGATGGTCCAGTTTCTGGCTTTTTTCACGTAATCCTTAACCTCATCGTCACTCCTGAAGTCTTTTGACCCACAATCATCGTAGTGGATCATTTTTTCTTGATCCCTCATGAACTTGCCGCTCGGTTGAATAGCCGGGTACCCAAGGGCCATCATGTCATAGGGTTCCATCTCATGGGGAATTCCCAGCAGATCTTTGACCATGCAACTGGGAAAGGGAGTTGATATCGACGATACCCACTGGGAAGCCAGTCCAAGTGTGGTTGCCGCAAGATGCATGTACAGAAAGGCACTTGCCAGGCCCGATGTAAAAACCGTCTGGCAACGATGTTTATCGTATCTCAGCCCCATAGGGAGTCCCAGGTTGGTTCTCGGATCACCAAATAATATGATAAACACAGGGGCTGTTGTGAAATCCATCCCGGCATCAACAACACCGGAAGCCTTCCAGGGTTTTCCCTGCCATGGCTCCCTGGTAGCTTCCATGCTTTTCGATTGTGCCCAGTAGGTTTTGATGTATTCAACGATCTTATCCCTCAATTCAGGCTTTTTTACCACAACATATTCCCAGGGCTGCATGTTGAAACCGGAAGGAGCCCATCGCGCAACCTCAATGATTTGGTTGATACGTTCATCAGGAATCGGATCAGTCTTGAAACGCCTGATACTTCTTCTTCTTTTCACTAAATCGAGCAAGTTGTCATAATCCATCGGTATCCTCCAAAATTTGAATATCCGGTTTATTTTTACCACTGCCGCCTAAGAAAAAAGCCCTCCTCCTGCAAGTTTTTCAATATTAGTGTAAGCTTCTTTTTTTGTCCAGGGACTGACAGATAAATTCCACATTTGTTCTATTGGTAGTTTAGACAATATGTTGTGGTGGTAGAATCAGGTCCGCGACCGTTGATAGCTCCAACATCTATGCAGAATTAACCGCTGCCAAACCCTGTGATATCGGATTACGATATGCGGAATTTTACGATTTTTAGCATATTCTCAATAAATCACCACTGGACAAAACATTTGTTACTGTTTATAATTTCAGCACTTTTAATTGATTGTACTTAAAATTTGAATATATTTCCAAGTACTAAATTCCTGGTATGCTTAATTAGAAGCTAACTCCTGCTTCTGCTGCTGATTCTCAAACGGACCTCACTCATTCGCCAAATCGTTTCTCAGCCTAAAGTTCTCTCTCTTCTTGTATTGGGTGCAGGCTTTCAATAAATACTAAAAATACAAAAGGGGAAAATATGATGAAAAACCGGACAAAGGGATACTGGGGACGAAGGGCGCCTTTTTATCTTATGAAAGATTGGAATTGAGCGCTTGCATCTCTGGAAGTTTTCCAGAATATGATCGGGAAGCCTGAAGATAAACTGTTAAAATCAGTTACAGGGCTTGAAGGTGGGGTAGTGGCAACCGGTTCGACCTGCGGGGTTGTATCGGGCGGCGCAATCGGGTTGGCGCTTTCACATTATGACGAAATAATGGAAAAAGGGATCCCGGCACAGGCGGGATTACTTGCGTTAGTAGGTGATTATGTAAAATGGTTTGAAGAAAATTTTGCTACTTCTTTTTGCAAAGAAAGAAGTGGGGTGGATTTTTATACGAAATTGGGCCAATTACGTTATTTCATCCCGGGTGACAAGGTGGGCAAGTGTCTATGGCATATCAGAGGCGCAATAAGGTACCTGTACACCTTTCGACAGAAAGAATTACCAATAATGGAAGAGTCATCCAATGAAATACAAGACCGGCCAATACACTGTGCACAGCGAGTTTTAAAGGGTATAAAAGAACACACCGGCGTAGGCGATGATCTTCTTGAGCAGTTGTCATTCGTCTTTGATGGTGGCATCGGCCTTCAAGGCGGCGCCTGTGGAGCACTCGCGGGTGCGATTTTGGGCGTGAATCTGGTAATTGGTATGAATGTTCGGGATATGAAGTATTCTGAAATCCTCAAGGCTTTTGCCGTTGGTCATAAAAATCTTCTTACAAACAAACCGATGGAAAAGCCGGAACCTTTCCACGTGGGAAAGGAAATTGTAAAAAATTTTAAAGAAGAAGCAGGTACAATAGACTGCCGACGAATTACCGGCCGGAAATTTTCGGATTGGTCAGATTTTCAGGCTTTTATTTCTTCTTCTGATAAATGCCTCGGGTTGATGGAATTTGCTAAAGAGGCGGCATCTATTGCAATTGAAAAATGTGTATGAGAGCTAACAGGACATAGAATTTTGCAGGGTGAGGTCAAAGTGACAGAATGGCAAAAGATAAACTTCGACGCAATTATCATTGGCTCTGGACCAGGGGGTGCCACTGTCGCAAATGAACTGAGCAAATCCGGGAAAAGAGTCTTGGTCCTTGAAAGGGGTCAAGGGAAGCCCCTAAACGGCACCTTCTTGCAGGGTTTCACAATGGGAATGATACCAGGAAGAAACCTGCTCTTCACACAACAGTTGCTCTCGGTCATTCGAGGAATAACTGTTGGAGGCAGTACTATCCTATATTATGCATGTGCCTTTGATCCGCCATTTGAGATGTTCGATTCGTATGGGATAAATATTCGGAATGAAGTGGAAGAGCTTAAGCAGGAACTTCCCATAGCGCCCCTTACCGATGACTTGGTAGGACCGGCGGCGAACAAAATTTTGCAAAGCGCCAAAGACCTCGGGCATGGTTGGCAGAAATTACCAAAATTAGTTTACCAGGATAAATGTCGTCCCGATTGCGATAAGTGCATTATCGGTTGTCCTTACGGGGCCAAGTGGACCGCCCGCATGTATATAGAAGAAGCGTGCAGCCGGGGGTCACTTCTTTTATCCAATGCCCGTGTTAAGAGAATAATAACGGAGAAAGGTGTTGCCACGGGTGTCACTTTTTCAATCAACGGTAGGGAGCATCAGGTGTTCTCACCCTTAGTTGTGTTAGCCGCTGGAGGTATTGGAACCCCGGCACTTCTTCGTTCAGCAGGAATTAAGAACGCCGGCTATGATTTTTTCTTTGATCCTCTAATTATCGTTATGGGTTCAGTTAAAGACATGAAAGGCGGAAAAGAATTTCCGATGGCTGCAGGATTTCTGGACGAGGATGAAGGGTATGTCATGACGGATCTGGTTTGGCCAAAATTGTTATATTGGCTTTTTACATCACAGGTTCTCCGATTTGATCGTCTTGCCGCACATGAACATACGCTGCCGATAATGATCAAGGTTAAAGACAACATGGGTGGTTATTTATCGCGTAGAGGTGGTGTAAGGAAACGGCTATCAGATTCTGATCGAAAGAAGTTGAAGCGTGGATATCAAATTGCTAAAAAAATCCTTCAAAATGCCGGTGCACGAAGTATATATAAAACTTGGTATTTTGCAGCGCATCCAGGCGGCACCTCAAAAATTAACGATGTTGTCGATACAAATCTCAAAACCGAGATTGATAATCTTTACGTATGCGACTGCTCTGTAATACCTGAATCGTGGGGCTTACCCCCCACACTTACACTTCTTTCGCTCGGGAAACGCTTGGTGAAACATCTTAATAAATAATGTTTTTATTTCATAGATCTTCCAGCTTATTTGAAGATTAGAAGACTGTAGGATCTCCAACAACTCCGTATATAACAACCCACCAAAATTCTTTTAACATCCCTTTTACATCTGTAAACAGAGGCAGGGTTTAAGAAACCCAAGCGCGGTAGGCGTTCTTTGGGTGATAAGTATATCTCACCAAAGGCATGGAGAAGGATTAGCAAAAACAGAATACTTTCAAATAATATCTAATTTTTATCTTTTAAAAATATTTTCAGATATTGAATCTGATTTTAAATTCTAATGGAGTGTTTAGTTAATATCCTGTAATCATTAGAAAAATTTATTGACATTTTCATTTAATCCGCATAATAAAGCATTTCAGGTTTACTTATTTTTTAGATCTACTTTTCAATCATCGCTGCTTTCATATTTGGTTGCTGGGCGGCACCTAAACCTCATTTTGCTTTTCACACTGAAATAGCTGCTGGTATCCCTCAAATTTTAACCTATCAGGTACAGTAGGGAGGAAAACTATTATGGGAAAGATATACAGCGCGCTTAGACGATCCGATAATATTTTTTACCAGAAGGATTTCTCAAGAAGCGCGCCAGGTGAAAAAGCGCAATTAACATCATTCGAGAAAACTGCGCTGGGACAAGCTATTCGTCGTTTTAAACAAAAGGATATCTCAAACAAAGCGTTAGATGAAAAAGCGCAGATAATATTATTAAAAAAAATCGATTCGCGGCTAAAGGATCTTGGGTTGGCTAAAGATCAGATCTCACAGCAAAACCTGAAAGAATTAAACCAGAGTCTGCATCGGATTGATAGTTGCATTGTACGTCCGGGATCTTTCTTGATGCAAGAATTTGAGGATGCCATTAATTCAGTGACCGACTTCAAACTAAAAATTTTACCCATTCTTCTTGAGCGCAGAATGTTTGTACTCGAAAATATTGATGACCTTGTGAGTAGTACCAAAATTTTTAATTTGAGGAACCTGGCTGGAAGAATATCTGATATGAGTGTAAAATCTTCTATGGATAAAAGCCTTGATGATTTGCAAAAAAAGAATTCGATTTTAAAAAAAGAGTATCAGAAATTGGAAAAATTACGCCTGAATATTTATTCTGAACAGCAAAAATTTCATTCGATTTCTAAGGAATTGACTGAAAGAAGAGATAAGACACCGAAATATTTCCAGAGTCGGGAATCCAGAACAACCCTGATGATGGGAATCTTGCTCATATTGATAACATCTTTAATTGCGATTGCACCATTTGTGAATATCCAGGTACCGGATATTCTAAACAGCGCCTTTTTAATAATTTTAGGATTTTTCTTTGGCCAGACAATTGGAAGATTAGCGAGTTTTAAGACATAAGATCCGCCATGATGTTGCTTGAAAACAGTCAGGCACTGGCTTGATTCAATTGATCGATCACAGAGGGATCCAGCTCAATCGTTGCCGCTTCAAGCAATTCGTTTAATTGCTCAAGATTAGTGGCGCTGGCAATCGGGGCCGTAACGGTCGGTTGAGAAATCAGCCAGGCAAGGGCAACTTTTGCGGGGGTCAGGTTATGTTGCTGCGCCACCCCGTCCAGTGCCTCGACGATTCGGAACCCGCGCTCGTTGAGATATTTCTCGACGTAACTGCCGCGGACGCCTTTGGCCAGGTCTTCCCTGGAACGATATTTGCCGGTGAGAAAACCGCTGGCCAGAGAAAAGTAGCTGATCACACCTAATCCCTTTTCGCGGCAAAGCGGCTCGAGCTCTTTTTCGTAATCCACACGATCGTATAGGTTGAACAGGGGCTGCAGACTCTCGTAACGGGGAAAGCCGGCTTTTTCGCTGACCTTCAGGGATTCGGCCAGCCGCTGCGCGCTGTAATTGGACGCTCCAATGGCCCTGACCTTTCCCTGTTTGATCAATCGGTCATAGGTTTCCAGGGTTTCTTCAAAAGGGGTTTCGGGGTCGTCGGCGTGTGACTGATACAAATCAATGTAATCCGTCTGCAGCCGCCGGAGTGATTCTTCCACGGCCTGTAATATATAGGCTTTTGAAAGCCCCTGGCTGTCGGGTCCCATTTCTTTTCCGACTTTGGTGGCGATAACCACCTTTGCGCGGTTCCCGCTGCGCTTGAGCCATTTGCCGATAATCGTCTCTGATTCGCCGCCGCTGTTACCTTTAACCCACCTTGAATAGACATCCGCCGTATCAATCATATTAAAACCGGCGTCAACAAACGCATCGAGTAACGCAAACGAAGTGGGTTCATCAACCGTCCAGCCGAAGACATTGCCGCCAAATGCCAACGGCGCAACTTCCAATCCGGATTTGCCGAGCTTACGCTTTTCCATCTGTTTTTTCCTCTAGCAAATAATTTGCGCTTAGAATATACATATTACAAACAAATAAGACCTCCCGGGCAGTTTGACAACAGGGGCGGAGCATTATTTTTTCAAACAATAAGACGCACGAGGTTGAATTTGTTGAGGAAAGGGCCATCGATTAGATATGGATATTTGAATAAAAGATCTGCTGTCAGCTCCCCGGTTGAATCCCATCTTCGATGGGGTTGCAAGGCAACCCCGATGAACATGCAGCAGTTTGCAAGGTTGCTCATTGGGCGTTCAAATATGAAAATATAACGGTCGCCCTCGATTTTTCTACAATTGTTTGCCCTTCAAAGAGACCTGTCGTTTTCCGGCTTAAACCGGCAGGTGCTCAGTTCTATTTGAGTTCAACCCCGTGCCATGGACAATATTTCCATGCACCGCTCAACTTTTCTCCGTCGACAGGGCATATTCTCGGCGCCATAAGTGAACCCAGGGGTAGTCTCCACCTGAACTCTTTTTGGTCGAATCGCACCGAAAAGGTTCCTTCTTTCTTGGCATCTGCAATGCGCTGACCCGCTTTGTTTTTGGGAGGAAATAGATAAAAATGCATGTTTTCTCCCATCGGTCCGAGCATGTTCGCAAGAACAGGCTTCATCATTAGTAAAAAGTTCTTCATATCAGCATCGACCGCTTCGATTTGCAACGGTCGATAACGATTCATATGGCTGTCAATAAGCTGAATACTGTTTCGGATGGTTGATTCAGATTTATAGCTAACGCCTCCCATGGATCCGATGTTACCATTAACAACTACAACTACCACATAGGCCCGAAGAACTTTTAAGAACTCTTCAGTCTGAGCTTCTGTTATATTCGGATTCTGTTCAAAACTAACTCGCCAAAAATCTTCTGGAATCCACCAGATAAGCGTCATCTCATCCGGTAATTGTTCCAGCTTTTGGGTTTCTTGTATGAGAAAATTAATATCTACTTTTCTATCTTGAGCAAAAGCTAAACTCATCGATCCAAAAAAAAGAAGTGCGATAATAAAAACGTTTCCGACCCGCAATCCCGTTCTGATGTTGTTTAATAACTTATCCATCATGTTGCCTCCTTACTTTACAGGGATAACCCTTGATGGGCAGGGATCCGCTAATGGGATCGATGTTGTTGGTTTCGTACAGGAGGTTGACATTTGCCCCTTTTGAGGAATAGGGGTCGTAACCGGGAAGATCCAAGTCTTCACAGGCCTGCCACCAGCCGTTCTGGGTGCAGACCACATCCGGCGCAATATCGTCGCTAAGTCGGGCTGTCAGTGTAATGCTTCCGTGAGGCGTCTCCAGGAGCACCGAATCCCCATCCTGAACACCCAACGCTTCGGCCGTTTTGGGGTTGATCTCCAGATAGGGATGGGGGACGCGTTTTCTCAGAGAAGGGATAGAGCGATGCTGGGAATGGGAATACTCCACCACTTTGCTGTTGATGACCAGCAGCGGGTACTTTTCTCTGATATTCTCTCCGGGAAAACAGACGGATAGCGGTTCCTTCCAGCTCGGCAGGGGATCATATCCCCCCTCTTTGAATGGAATTGAGTACAATTCCACCCTTTTTGACGGCGTGGGCAACCCCACGAAACGGCCGGTGTCGTCCTTTTTCGCATACTTGCGATATTCCATGTTCAGATCAATAGTGACGGGCCCCGGGTTGGCCTTCAGCTGCGCCACCGTGACGTTGGAAGGTTCTAACTGATAGTTGAATCCCGCCTCAATATCCCCGTCCCAGAAGGTCTCTCCGTGCCCGAGTCGCTTTGCCAGTTCAGACATGATCTTCATGTCCGGCCAGGACTCGTGTTGCGGAGGTACCACCGCCGGCCGCAGCTGGATGTACCCTTTGTCCCCCAGAGGGCCGATATTACCCCCCACGTGCCAGCTCTCCCAGGAACTGGCAGCGGGCAGTACGATGTCTGCAAACGCCGCCGCCGGTGAAAGAAAGAGCTCGGACTCCACGTGGCAGTCCAGCCGGGAAAGGGCGTCTCTGGCCAGCCTGCTGGGGGCATTGGACATGATAATGTTTCCGCCAAAGCCGATGAGACCCTTCACCGGATAGGGTTCTCCCGTCAGGATGGCTTTGTACACCTCATAGGCCTGGGTGCTTTTGAACGTCCCGCAGGGGCCCAGGGGCCGCTCAGGAAATCCCAGGCGACGCCCATCACCTTCGATGCTCAAAAAATCATGCCCGAGCACGGGGTTTACAGCGGGCCCCCGTAGAATCGCATTGCCCCCGGGTGTGTCAAAGTTGCCGGTCAGGGCATAGAGTACGCAAACGGCGCGGTTCGTCTGGGCCGCATTGATGTTCTGCTCGATACCGTTCCAAGAATACCAGCATGCCGGTTTGATCTTCGCAAACATCCTTGCCGCTTGCCGGATCCTGTCCACCGGGATTCCGGTGATCGAGGCCGTCTCGTCAATCGAGTATCGGGAAACCGACGCGCGCAAAAGGTCAAAGACGGTTTTGCATTGGACATCCTTACCGTCGGCCGTCTTCAGATTAAAGTCGCCCGCCAGGACCGGCCTGCCTGTGAGAGGCGATCCGGGGAAATATGGCTGCGGGCTATCGATCCCTTCGAGCATCACGGCATAATTTGAAGGATCACCCCCCGGAGCCAGTGCATCCCCCGTGAGAAAATCCCCTGTATCACCCCTTACAAGGAAAGGAGCGGTCGTCCAGTCTCTTACAAATTCCAAATCATAGAGATCTTTCCGGATCATCTCGTGGATCATGCCTAGGGCCAGGGCACCGTCCGTGCCCGGCCGCACCTGCAGCCACAGATCGGCCATAGCCGCGATTTCCGTTCGGCGCGGATCGATCACGATCAGCTTTGCCCCGTTATCCAGGCCCTTCTTTATGAATGGGAGCAGGGAAGAGCGGGTGTTATGGATATTGCTCCCCCAGATCAGGATGCAGGCGGATCGAGCAAATTCCGCCCTCCCGGCCGAATGCATTCTGCCGATATTTCCGTAGGTATAGGCGGAACCACAGTCCCGGTGCCACTGGCAGATATGGGTCGTGGCCACGTTGTTGGGGGTGCCGATGGCATTGGCAAGCCGGGTAACCCACAGGCCCACTTCCCCCATGGGCGAGCCGGCCGGACCGCTGCGGGTCACGGCGATGGCCTCGTTACCATAGGTCGCCCGGACCTTTTGAATTTTCTCAGCAGCGATCTCCAGTGCGACGTCCCAGCTGATCCTTTCCCACCCGGGATCGGGATCGTCCTTGGGCCGCGTCCGGCGCATGGGATATTGCAGGCGTTGCTTATTATAGACCAGTTCCGGCCCCGCCAACGCCTTTGGACAAAGACTGTGGCCAAGCGGATGCGCCTTGTCCGGCCTGACTTCCACAAAAACGCCGTTTTCCACAATGGACACGGTGGGACACCAACCCGAGCACTGGGAACAGTAGCCTCTGATTTCTTCATTGGAGGACATCACTTTCAATCCTTTCTGCGGGAAACTGCTTAAAAAAGATTAGCACATACGGATTGTTTTGCCAAACTTTTGCTACGCCTTAATTTGAGTATATCAAGGAATAAAATTTTATTGCCGCAAAAATATTCCCCGATAAACTGAAAAACTAAAGAACGTGCCCATTAAGCAGGATTTTTCAGTCGATCTTGAATATACTTGCCCCTAATCAATGCCGCTGAAAAATTGGAAGCGTTGGTTCCATGGCCAGGTTACTTTTCAGGTTTGCGCCACTGGAATGCTGAAGCAATTTTATACCCCACAAACTGAAAAAATGTACTAATGCCGGAATCACCCCAGATCCGGTCAGAGAGGTCCTTATGCACGATGTACATTGTGTCGTCGAAAGCCCAGAAAATGATCGTTTTGCCCCTGGGTTTGAACCTGAGCAGGTCATCTATATTGCGCAGGTTGGCTACATGCAGCATGAGGTAGTCTGCCCGGGTAGCATTGATATCCTCATACAGCTTTTTCGTCAGGCTTTCGAGATGCAGATATGTTGATGATGTAAGCCAGAACACCTGACCGGTTGGTATATGAGGATAATTTCGGCTTACGTACTTGATTACATCACCGGAAATGGAGCTTATCAATACGTCCTTATCGCGTTTGCGGGCCCGGATATCAGCTATGACCTCATCGACCAGTCGCTCGTCTTCTTGATCGTCTCCCTGCGATTTTATTTCAATGTTGAGTTTCTTTCTCAGGATGCCAATGACTTCATCATAGGCAGCAATTTCTCCTTCGGTTAATTGAGCTAGTTCTGCAAATGTCGTATTGCCTATTGCTCTTAAGCTGCCATACAATCTGAGCATCCTTTTGTCATGATAGACGACTATCCTTCTGTCTTTTGAGTATTGAACGTCGAACTCTATAAAAGCATATTTGCTGTTTTTGTCTGCGGCCTTTAGAGCCGCCAATGTATTTTCCCTGTGTTCTTCAGATGCACCCCGATGCGCTCCTGCCGTGCATCTGTATCCGTAACGCACTCGATTGCTTATTCCCGCCTTTTGAAGAATATCGTCAAGGCTTGTTACGTAGGGCGGCATGGCGCAACCGCTTACCATTGCTGCAAGCAAGATTAAGGCGGCGACCGGGGAAAAGCGGTGTTCCTTAGCGGACCGATTCCGGCGGAATGCCGATGCGGCTGCGCCGCTTGCGCGCATGCAAAGGATTTCATCCTGCAGGAAAATCCCACAGGATACGAAGCGGCGGATGATAGAAACGAATCTACCCAGTATCGAAGCAGCTTTTTCGGTCATCATTTCTAAAAATTGAACATTATAGATTAGGTTGATTCTACATTTTATCCCTATATGGGATGTTAAATAGATTCTTTATAAGACCAGAGAATAATATATTTCCAACTACAATTTAATTTCTTGGGTAAATGATTTCAACCAGAAAACTTAAAAATTTAGGGACGGCTAGATTCACGATTTCGATATGAAGTTGTGATGTGGGATCAGTTTATCGGCTTCGATAATAATCTTCAATCAAATCTTAATGAATTGGTGGAGTCCTTACAAAAAATAAATCTTTAATCCATGCCTAAAAAAATTGATTTACTAAATTTTTCATATTATAATTATTTTTAAAACAGAAATAAGATTTTGAAGAAAGTACCATTTCTTCAAAGTAGGCAATGAATGCTCGAATTTAACAACTCATTAAATGGAGGATGCCATGGCAACTGCAAAGAAAAAAACAACTGCCAAAAAGAAAACCGCTGCAAAGAAACCTGCTAAGAAAAAAAAGAAATAGTTAATCTTCACCTTTTTGCCAAGCAAAAACGGGGAACGAGATCATTTAAGACCGATAAGAATGATTTTTGCTTCCCCGTTTTTATTAGCTCAACAATTTAGCAACTCAGTGACGTTGGTGACTGAATTGACTTATAAACTGTCCCGTTTGGTCAATGGGGACGTCCCTAAGTTTATAAGTTCATATTTATCAACCAGCCGATGCTGATTTTTTTACAAGTGTCGCCGTGCATAGCCGAAAAGACAACTGCCTGTTGAAAAATGTTTGGCCTGGCTAATTAAATGGCAGGGGCCGAATTAAATTAACGATCAAGTAAAGAGCCGCTAAACGGCGAAAGATCTGCCGAAATATCCAAGTGTAAGATGGGTGAAAAAATATGGAATGTTGCTGATTGACCCAATTCTAATTCACTATTCAAGATTTGACCCCTTTTTCGTTAATTGCTGATTACTGGATGTAATCTGCATTAGCTGAATTGAGGTATTCTTTAATAAAGGCTTCTAATCAAGCAAACCAGCCTCTCGTAGAATTTTCACCCCGCCGCGCCCAAACATGGGTTGGATCTTCTCGGCCTTGAGCTTCGGATAGATACGTCTCGCATCTGCCATTGCATCTTCGGCCGCGTCCCAGAGCCCCTGAGATGCAAGGATTATTGCGAGTAGGACCCGAGGCCAAGGCAACTTATCATCACGGCGGCAAGCACGGCGAGCTTCTTCTACTGCCTCGTCCGGCTTACCTGCTTGGAAGAGCGCAGAGGCCAGTATAGTGCCCCAGAATGCCAGTCGACCATCCAAAGGGCTGATTCGTATACCGTATTTCAGCTTCTCAACACCATCGTTCACCCGCCCGACTTCCAGAAGCCCGGCGCCATAGGCCACCCACGCTTGTGCATTTGAAGGATCGTTCTCTACCGCTTGCTCGAGAAGACCCAATCCCCTTTGTCGCTGACCCATGTCGCACAGCGCACATCCGGTGTATCCTAAGACGATCGAGTCACGTGTATCAAGCTGGAGTGCTTTTTCTAACGATTCCATTGACTGCTCTAATAGGTTCTCTTCCCCAACGTTCATACGCATCAGGTCAGAGAAGGCAAGTAGAAAGGAGAGATAGGCATGAGCAATCGCGAACTCAGGATCAAGAGCAGTTGCACGCCGCAATAAGCTGATCGACTCTTTAAATGTCTGAGGATTGCTTCCCTTGAGACTGATTAATCCATGGGCTCGATGATAGAGTTCCCAGACATCCAAGTTTTCCGGGGGGCGGCGTTCTATACGAGATATTTCTGCTCGGGCGAGTTCCGGTTCGATGTGACTCGCGATGGTGCTGGCTATCTCATCCTGAAGCTCGAAAATCGTTTCCTTCGCGCTGTCGAATCTGTCGCCCCAAAGACGGTTGCCAGTATTACCATCGATGAGCTCAGCGGTGACCCGAGCCCTTTCTCCCATCTCCCTCACACTGCCGGTGATGACATATCGAACACCTAAGTCGTTTGATACCTGACGGGCGTCGATACGCTGGTTTTTATAGGCGAAAGCAGAGTCCCGACAGATCACGAAGAATCCCGGAACACGGGCGAGCAAGGTGGTGATATCTTCGGTTAAACCATCGCTCACAAACTCCATTGTTTGGTCACTGACCATGCAATGGAAGGGCAACACAGCAATGGAAGGCTTATCAGGCAGATGATGTTTTTTAACTAAATTAGAAACATTATCATCAGATTTCTCAAGTACCCGATATAATCGCACTGGTTTTGAAATATTTTTGACGGCCTGCTCTCCCATATATTCGTATTTAAAATCCAGCTTATTCTCAACCTGATCATAGACCCTGCCCGATATGCCTATGCCGCCTGCATCAGCCAAAGCTTCTACGCGTGAAGCAATATTGACACCATCACCGTAAATCCGACCTTCTTCCTCAATTACGTCTCCGAGGTTGACTCCGATGCGAAACTGCATCCTTCGGTTTTCGTGGAGCTCAGCATTCCGTTCAGCAAGCTCACGTTGAATTTCAACGGCACAGTTTACGGCATCCACGACACTTGTGAAGTCTGAGAGGATGTTATCACCCGGTGTGTCTACGATGCGACCACGGAATTGCTGAACAAGGTCAGTGATTGCTGTGCGGTAGGCGGTTAGCGTGCGGACGGTTGTCTCTTCATCATCGTCCATAAGACGGCTATAACCTTCCACATCGGCACTGAGGATGGCTGCGAGCTTACGTTTAAAACCTTCATCTGCCATATGGCGCTCCCCGGTTGCGGTTTTAAACTAAGGAACTCAGTATGTGGATCATCCACAGAAACGCAGGATCAGATGAGCAGCAAGAATCGAATCAGCAAATTGAGAATCGCTTCAGGTCAGGAGGGGTGGTGCTTCAGAAATCGTTAAATAAGATTAATAAACAAATCGATGGGATTTAGTCAATGATAATTGAGGGTTCCGGCAGGTGGTGACAGCTGGACAAAAACCAAATATCAACCTGGTACCGATACATTGGGAATAACAAAAGGTGACGCTAATTACAGATATCGTAAATATCGCAACTTTTTAAAATGACCTAATTTCGCCGATATGTTTGAATATCAAAAATTTTAAAATGCAAAAACCGTTATGTTACATGACAGGTATCGGCACTCTGAAATCCTTTCGATAAATAATAAACCAGAGCTACTAAGAAGCGCGGAATAAAGACAGCCGAACACGCTATTCTATATCAAATGCGAATTTATATGTAACAGGATGTTACACCTCCCCCTGGTTTCTCAAGACATGAAACAGTCCACGAATATACCTGTTATCCCTCCGCCTCTTTTTCGAGCTGATCCAGTCTTTCAGGCTCCGAAACAGCAATGTCCACAAGGCACTTTGGGATGGAACTCTGCTCGCACATAACTCTGATTTCTTTCTCCTTATCGCTGAATTCCATGATTTCGCGAATGGCCTCGATGTGTTCGAGCATCTCATCC
>Ga0209536_100002704_pt1 | contig 28899 bp, 24 predicted proteins | sample DeeMarSeWOR28_12_FD_187461 | JGI IMG/M metagenome (GOLD analysis project Ga0209536, IMG submission 187461) | Marine sediment microbial communities from White Oak River estuary, North Carolina - WOR-2-8_12 (SPAdes) (version 2) | ecosystem: Environmental > Aquatic > Marine > Intertidal zone >...
GTATAGGGAACGGCCGAATTCCCGCAGGGTGTCGAGACGCTTCTGCCAGTTCTGCCCCTTTATCTTGCCTGTTATTGTGCAATTCCAGGCTTTTTCCCCGGGCGTCATGCTGAAACTGTCAAAAAGCATTTCAGCAGGCACAACAGCCGCAATCTGCTGCAGAAATTTTATAAATTCCGGCTTTTTTGCAAGAAAGGCTGACTGGTAATATCTCTTTCTGCCCTCGATGGGTTTCAGCCCGGCAATTGATGTTTCAAGCTCCTGGATGTCAAACTGGAGTTCCAGCATCTGGCTGATAAGATCCTGATGGGACCGCGGCCCGGGAATCCTCAGGGTCCAGAATCCCGCCAGGCCGATTAACAGTACAAGTCCTATAAGCGCTGCAGTCAATATCTTATCAGCTTTGCGCTCCCTGATTTCCTGCAGGGGCAGGAAATTAAAGGATTCATTGGCCCAGAGGCTGCCAAGAAGGTGGATGTTCCTGTTGAATTTTTCCGGCTCAATTCCCTCCGGCAAAGATCCTGACAGGCCATAGTGAATCAAGGCTTCCAGGTTCTTGATCGGATAATCCGTAAAAATTGTCTGCAGCCTTTTGTCCCCAAGCAGGTAAATGTCTGCAGGAGGAGGCTCCCGGAACTTCTGCTTGAAGTAGTTAACGGTCCGCATCACTTCCCTGTTTATTTCCTTGGAAAAGTTCGAGGCCGCAATATGAGCTGCATCGGGTCCTTCCCCGCCCGGCAGGCCATAAGGGAGCGTGCGGGCTATTTTAACCAGACCGTCCGGGGAAATCAGGGCGATGATTGCACCACTATCCGTAAACCAGAGCAGTAAAGAGTTGCCCGCCGGCTTTTCGGACCGCAGGAGTGCCCCGGCAAGAGCCGTCGGCAGGGTGTAAATATATTTAACCTTCTTCCTGAATTTTCTCAGAAGATCGAAAACTGATTCTATTTCGTATTTATCAATGGACTGGAAAGCGACCAGCGCTTGGGCATTTCCCTCTTTGACAACATCGCGAAGGTACTGGAACCTGGTACTGATCCTGGCTCCGGGTTTCTTTTTCTGAACTGAACCGGTGATGAGGGAGTGGAGATAGCGTTCCTGGACCTTTGGGAAAGTCTCCCATTCATAACTGGTAGTTGGGAAAAGACCGTTTATGTATATTTCGTCTGCCCTGGTGCAGGCAGCCTGCAGTGATTCACTCGTGTAGGCAAAAGGGGGTGACAGGATGAAACTGCCGCTTTGCGACCTTTCCACCTCAATAAATTCAGCAGAGCCGTTAATATAGCTGATGCTTACAATTTTTCTACTCATCACCACCCCCGTTTTGAGCAAAACCATATTAAAATATCATTTAATACCTGGTGGTGCAATATAATCAAAAGTGGGCTCCGGAAAAATAGTTTAAGACTTCATGGAGTCTGTCAGTCGTCGGCAGTATCTTATGCCGACAACGGGTCGATGGTAAAACCGTTATGTTATCTGCGATACAATATCAGCTTGACTGGCAAAGTGATAAAATTTGAAAAGAAAAAAACCTTTGTCTTTTCACCCAGATTTTTTGGATTAGAAACCTTGAAGCCTAAGGTATTATATCATCGTCATCCCCTGGACTTCCATTGGGACCCGATGAAAAAAACTTGTGGAATCGCGAATCAGAAATTGCATATGTCGATGCATTTCCCCAGATATATTCCTGCAGCCAGGGGTCAAGCAGAACTGTATCGCCCAGACCATAGAAACCGGCAATAAGTTCTGCCGGAGTGTCAACTGTAAAACCACAAAAAGAATAGGAAGACATAATGGCGTCAAGGGTTGCGTTAGAGCAGTTCGGGTCATTCGACGTGCCGGTCTGCGGGCAGCCTATTGCCGGGACGCAGCCGTTTTCATCAACACCGCCGCCCGAGTTGTTGTCGACCCCTGCAAACATCTTATCCAGGGCCAGCACCTTGCTCTGCAGCTCCTCCAAGGCATGCATGGCATTGTTAACAGCCTGTTCATTTACCGAAATAGACAGGACGATGTCATCCCCTGCTGAGCTATAGGGACTGCCTGCATTGGCGGCCTCGATAGATTGGTTCGGGCCCCCGCTTATTATGACCCCGGCAACTTCTTTGCCGTCCACCGTGATGCCGGTTATATCGGTTCTTGAAATATGAACAGGATGCAGGGCGCGATCATAATGAAGGTATCTGCCCCAGGCATCCAGCCTGTGCTTCTGCTCCAGATTGAGCGCTGATGTTGCCACCGGCACTTCATTTATGCTAGCCGGAGCCGGCAGATCTCCATGTCCCTGGTAATAATCAAGGGCAGTACGTTTTATTTCTTTCATCCTGTTCCTGGTATCATTTGTTTTAACGAGATTCCTGCCAGATTGAGAGATGGTAACGGCAAACACAGCAATGATGCCCAGGATGCCCAGTACCAGCAGCAGTTCCAGGAGGGAAAAACCGGTATTTTTCAATATATGATTCCTGTTCATATCCTTAAGGCCCATAAAACAAGTAAGTATTAAACAATATTGAGACTTTTTGCATGAAATAAATTGAATGCAACGGCTCAGGGCTCAGGGTATAGGACAAAAGATTTTAAAAGACAAAATTGCTTTCAATTTTATGCTTTGACCTTTGTTGTTTCCGGTGCTGCAACGATTGCGCAGAGGACCGTGAAGAATAGTGCATTGGCCGGGATATGGAGATTAAAATCCATAACGCTGTGGCAGAGGATGGCAACAATTCCCGCCATTGCGCCAAGGGTTATGCCCCGTATGAAGAGAGACGGATTTTTCAGCTTCATAAATCCCTGCCTGAATAATGCTGTGATCATCCAGATCATGAGCGCGGGAAACAGGATTCCCAGCTCTGCTGTGAAGTGAACATAATCGTTATGGGCCATGTTGTACCAGCCTTGAATGGAGGCCGGCTGGTATTGCATAAAAGAATAGGCAAAAGTCCCTGGTCCAAATCCAACGAAAGGCCGGTCAGCAATCATCGCCACTACAGCTTTTGTTACCTGCATCCGGCCATCAAGGCCGCCTGCCGTATCAACTACTTCACGGATTGTCAAAAGCTCCTGCACCGCAGGAAACGAGGAGAGCAGCACCAGGACAAGCCCAACAGCGCTGCAAGTCAGGGCAATCACTGTTTTGCGGCGCGGGAATTCCCGTTTGAAAACAAGAACCAGCCCCAGGAAGATGAGGGCCAGCATCCCGCAGGTCCAGCCGCCACGTGACATGGTCAGTATCAAGGCCGTACCGAATAAAAAAATAATCGGCACATAGTATTTTGTACTCTGCCTGCCCTTGTCATCCCCAAGCAGAAGACCGAAGGCCAATGGTAGAGCCATTTCAAAAAAACCGGCCATATGGTTCGGGTTGCCGTAGGTCGAAGTAAGGGCACCAAAATCCGGGAGATCGTCATAATGGAACCAGGGAAAAATTTTGACACCTGAGAATTTAATGAGCCCGAAAACCGCCAGAAAAATCCCCAGGCTGATCAGCAATCGTGCCATACCGTATAACTTTTCCGGACTGCCGACAGTCCGGATGACAAGATAGAATACAGTTACGTAATTGCAGAGAAGGAGCAATGCCCGCATGCTGCCTGAACGGTGCACTGAAAAAACTGTCGCGAGAAGTGTGATAACCAGAAGGACAAGAATAGGCCAGTCCAGAGGTGTTCTAATCCATTGCCAGTCCCAGTCAAGACTCTTCTGCACAAGGAAGAGGGTTAATGCTGCAAGCGTTACGATATGTATGACTGCCAGGGTCCACCCCTGAACACCGCCCCTGGCCAGGGGCGTAAACATCAAAAGGATGCAAATGAGGTAAAACGCAATCTTCGAAAATGCAAGAGATCCAGGTTTCAAAGTTTCAATGTTACCAGATCAGAGGTTTTAAAAAAGAAAATCTTCACGGAACAATATATTAAGCGTTTCCAAATCCTGGGGAAAAAATTAACAACTTTAGGCACTTTGAACTTTAGGCACTTTAGTCACTCTCTTTTCACTCCGTACTTCTTTACTATCCTGTCTAAACGTTGGATGTACGTTTTGTTTCCGGGGGCAAGTGCGATTGCATTCCGGTAATGTTCTGCAGCCTCATCTATTCTGTCCATTTTTTCTGCAACATATCCTGCCTGATAGGAGAAGGATGCGTTTTCCGGTTCAATTGCAAGGGCCTGAAGCCAATCCGCAAGCGCGCCCGCGTGATCATTTATCCGCATCCTGAGGCTAGCGCGGTAGTGGTAAAGCCCGGCAGAGGCCTTTTCTATATGATCTATGGCCAGACCTGCCTCTTTCTCAGCCCGTTCATACTTCTGCAGCCTGTTCAGAACCTGCGAGAACATAAGGTGGTAGCTGCTGTTCTCAGGGGCAAGCATGGCAGCTTTCTGTATGGAAAGTTCCACTTCATCCAAGTCATCTTCCGTCTCTGCAATACGTGCAAGCCAGTAATAGGCTTCGCCGCTCTGACGCCGAGTGTTTGCTTCTTGTAAGACTATTCTGGCCAGCTCATAATTCTTCATTGCGAACAGGTAGCGTGCTGCCGCAATATCCATACGCAATGAATTACCGTAACCTTTGGCTGCCTGGCGGTAGAATGATATCAGGCGGTCCGGGCTTTCTGCATTTTTACAGACCTCCATTATTGTAATTATATCATTTTCAATATCATTACTGATGCTGAGCGCCCGGGAAAAATCTTCTGCAGCCTGATCAGGTTCACCTGTCATCAGCTGCAGGAAGCCCAGGCGAATAAAATCCGCTGCGCTGTTTAATGAAGACTGCACTGCCATACCCTGCTGCCGCAAAATGACAGCACCTTTCCAGTTTTTTTCTTCTGCCCTTAATTCCGAGGCGGCAAGGAGTGACTGCCGGGGATTTACACCTTGCGCCAGTGCCTGTTCGACACCTGCAAAAAACTCCTGTCTGGCAGCAGAAGACCAGAACGGCTCACGCCGGAGCACTCCATACAGTGTTGGCTGCAAGCTGCCCAGGGTACGCATTTGTGCCAGGAGCTTTTCTGTCTCTTCATGCAGATACAGATAACGGGCATAGGCCAGGCGATAGACTGTACTGGCAGGCCTGAGCGCTATGGCTTTCTCCAGTGCAAAGAGTGCCGGTGAGTCTTCTGGGAGCGGGCTCCCTTTTCCTGACAAATAGTTTGTTTTTTCAATGAGAATTTCCGTTCTGGCAAGTCCGTAGGCGGATCGGGCATCCAGGGGCAGAAGGCGGAGGGCCTCCTGAAAATGTTCTTTTGCCTTGTCCAGCAGCTGCAGGGCTTGATCGCTTTCCTGGTCTTCTCTTGCCAGTTTATAATAGACATTGCCCAGTTCATTATGGATCTGAAAGTCATTGGCCTGCAAAGCGACAGCTTTCTGCAATTCAGCAAGTGCGGCCGGGTACTGCCATGCAACTATGCTTTTCTCCGCTGCAGTGAAATGCAGCTGGGCCAGCAGACGGATTGTCAAGGGGTAAAGGGCCGCGAGGGCGATCAGGATGATAACGGAGGAGAGGAGGTATCGGACACTTATGGGTGGAGAACGATGCATGAAGAATGAGTGGTTTCCAAAAGAAATTTTAAATTCTTAATTGTCTGCTTAACAGACTGCAGTCGATTGACACTCAATTAATTCAAAATTTAAAATTCAAAATTACTTTTTTGAAGATTGTTCCCCGTAGTAGCCGCTGTAGTACTTTTGGTAATAACTTGAATATCGGGATTTATTGACATCCACGTCATTTAAGACAACTCCCAGGACATTGGCCTGTGCCAGTTCCAGCTGTTCAACGGCTTTTTTCACCATGTCCCTGTTGAGCAGACCGGCCTTGACCACCAGGAGAACCCCGTCAGTTTGCGGCGATACCAGAAGGGCATCACTGGCAGGCAGAATCGGCGGACTGTCAATTATGATGACATCAAACATGTTCTGGAGATAGTGCAGCAGAAACTCCATGCGGGATGAGCCCAGAATTTCACTGGGATTGGGCGGCAGGGGCCCGCTGGGCAGCAGGAAAAGATTGTCTGAAATTTCTACGACAGCTTCAGATATTTTTTCTTCCAGGTAGGGAAGCACCTCCCGGCCGGGATTTGCCTGCCTGACAAGTTGCTGCAGGTCAACCAGGGCCGCAAGGTTCATCTCAAGGTTTGATTCGGGCAGCTCCCTAAATGCGAAGGTCCCTGTCCGCATCTTGAATAAAACCTGCAGCGCTTCGATGATATGCATGTTGAGGGCGCCTCTCAAGGCTTCATCGTTGCTCAGGCCCATGTTGGCAACAACATACTCCAGGCGCTGGCCGGTGTCCTGCCAGCGGCTTCCGGCCAGGTCGGCCTGCTCAGCACTGATGACATTTTCCAGGACCAGAACTTTGAGCAGTTCTTTGCCCGCCGGTCTTGTGCGCCAGGAAATATCAGCTATCTCGCCGTTGACAAAAAAAACTTCAAGGTCATCCTGTTGAGATTTGAGAACCAAGCAGCCGGTCTTATTCTGCAAGGACACAAGTTTGACAAGGTCTCCTGCACCCAGTTCATCCAGGCTGCCCTGATCCGGCATTGTGCCGAAGAAATTTGCCAGTATGCCTGTTATTCCGGTTGTCTTAGGGATCGTGGCAATTTTTGACAGGGTGGGCCGCCGCATATCTGCATCGAGCATGAGAACCCTTTTGCCTGTCTGGGCCATGGTGTAGGCAAGGTTGGCGACCGTAGATGTTTTCCCCTCGCCGGCCCCGGCACTGGTAACCAGCAGGGTCCTGAATTTCTTATCCATCAATGAAAACTGGATATTCGTCCTTAATGTCCTGTATGCCTCGGCAAAACGTGAATGGGGCGTGTAGTGCGTCAGGAATGGAATGGCTGCGCTATTAAATTTCTTTTTCATAAACCTTTATCTGCTGCCAATTAATTAAGCATGTAAAATGTAAAAAATTACTCTTTGTCCTCTCTTTTCCCGTAGCCTTCTCCCCGAGCTTTTTCAGCTTTTGGTATAACGCTTAAAACCGTAAGATCCAGGACCCGCTGCACATCCTCCTCGGTATGAATTGTCCGGTCTATATTCTCTCTTAAAAAAGCAAGACCGACACCCAGCATGAGTCCCACTATTATGCCGAGCAGCAGGTTGCGCTTCTTGTTCGGCTTAAATGGCGAACTCGGCACGGTTGCCTCTTCCGCCACCCTTATGTTCGATAACACCATGGTATCCGTTATGTCTGCTTCCTTAAGCTTGGCTAAAAGCGTATCATGCAGCCGCTGATTGGTCTCCACATCACGCTCCAGAATGGTATACTGCAGCTCCTTGCGGTTTATGGCCAGTGCTTCATTCTCATAATCTCCGGCCGTTTGCTGAAAGAGCTCCTCCCTTGTCCTGAGAGTGGCCAGATTAGCCCCCAGGATAGCTTTCTCCTTCTCAACTTCTTCATGGATTTTCGTATTAATATTTGCAATTTTAGAATGCACCTGGATCATTTTCGGATGCTTTTCCTTAAAAATTCTACTGAGCCTGTTTCTCTCTAATTCGGCCTCGATCAACTGGTTGTAGAGCGAGTTAAGCAGGGGACTGTTAAGCTGGGATATTGCCGGCCTGATGTTCTCTTTGCTGCCGCTTGCAAGCGTGTTGAGTTCCTTGAGCTTTGCCTCTGCCTGCAGCCGTTCATTCCTGGTCTCCAGGTATGAATTGTTTGCCTCCCTTATTTTATGGAGGATTTCATCTTGCCTGCCCTCAACTGAAAAAAGCTTTTCGTTTTCCTTGTAATTCAGGAAATCCCTTTCCGTATCTTCAAGCTTCTTTTTCACCTCATAAAACTGATCGCTCATCCATTGGAAGGAATTCTGGGAATACTTGACCCGGTTGGCAATATCAAATTCAATATACGTTTGCGCCAGAGTGTTTGCCGCATCCCGGGCAAAAACAGGATCCGGATCCTCTACACTTATTTCATAAAGCATGGTGTCGCGGACCTCGTTAATCTTGATCCCGGACTTCAGCCTGCGGACTGCACTCTCAAGCTTGCTGCCGGGCCTGGTTTTTTCCTTTTCCGTGCCGGCGATCAGGCCGATATTATCTTTCAGGCGTATGCTCTCCTTTATCTGTTTTAAAAAATTCCTGAACGTGGAGATATTTTGTGGTTTCGGCGGGCTCTTTTCTTGGAGATCCAGATTAACGGCTACCTGTTCGAGGACCGCACGCGAGGTGAGAAGCTTGGCATGGGTTTTAAACCTGAGGGTCTCTGCAAAGTAGCTTTCGTAGTTCATGATCTCGCCGGTGAGCGGAGACTTTGAGGACTGCTTATCTATGACTATAAGAGAGGTGGCGCGGTATATAGGGATAGTCGTATAGGTCCAGTATGCAACCAGGAGCACACTTAAGAGCAGGGATAACAGAACAATTTTTCTGTGCTTTTTAATAACCTGGTAATATTCCTGGATATCCAGCCCGGTATCCTCTTCCGGTTCCGGGAAATACGGATCATGTCCTTTATTTTGTTTATTTTTCATTAATTATACAAGTGCCTAAAATGAGAATAATTGAAAATTCAAAATTCAAAATTTTTATTACCCTTGTGCCCTTTCCCCTACAACCAGGTTTCCGGAATATGGATAAGATCGCCGGGCTCAAGCTTTACATCCTGTACCACACCCTTTTTTACGTCTTCCAGGTTAATCGGGATAATTTTTTGGGTATCGCCTTCCTTCCTGATAATACGGGCCCGGTTCGCTGCTGCGTACTTCGTAAAACCGCCTGCCATAATACAGGCATTGAGCGCATTCAGGCCCGGTTGAAAGGCATAAACCCCCGGCTTGCTGACCTCTCCCTCCACATATATGTTTGATGCTCCCAGGTCAAGTGACCTTTCCAGAGGTATGTAAATAACATCGCCTGTCTGCAGGAGCAGATTTCTGCTCATATCCCCCTTATCCAGGAGATTCTGCAGATCAACCTTCAGGGGATCGCGCACCGCAAACTGTTTGTCTTTTTCGTTAACCTCCAATTCCTGCCGGGCGCCTTCCCGCATGATATAGGCAACATTGCCCCGGTCTGCAGTCACGCCCCCAGCCTTGGCAATAAGTTCCAAAAGAGTGGCCCTGGAGGTCATTTCATAGAGGCCCGGCTTGTTGATCGCACCCGAGATGTAGTACCGCAGGCTATGGTAGCCCTTTATAGTAATTGTAACCTGGGGATCCACAAAAAAATCCAGGGCCAGAGGATCATACACAGCCTTTTCCAGGCTGGCGAGCGTCAGGCCTTCTGCTTTGACATTACCCAGAAGAGGGACATTGATCATCCCCGTCTGGGATACAGTCAGGTCAGATTCCTGCTGGACCTCCCCGCCGGCATAAATTTTCAGATGCAGGACATCGCGGGGACCGATGTGATAATCGACTTCCTGGGCAGCAGCATGACCGGGAGTGTTGAAAAAAACAGCTGCTAAAATCAGCACTGCTATGGAAAGATATGTGGATTGCCTTAAGAGGGTTACCGCGGGACGCATGACGTTATGATGGTTTATGGCCAATTACTTCAGTATTTAAGATTCGACAGCCTTACAACTTACTGCCGCGAACTGCGTTTTGGCAGCACAGTTTCGTACCTTACTGCACAGCATACCGTATTCCGTAATGAAAAACTGCATAAAATTGCAGGAGAGAAACGCTGCACCCCAATTCATATCAGTGCTGGCCGATGTCATAATCGAACTGCAGTTCGACCAATCCTATGAGCCTGTCATAATTTTTTGCATCCTCATTGGAATCTCTTTGCTCGTAGGATACAGAAAAGACCAGTTCCAGCCACTCTTTGATCAGGTAGCCGATATCGCCGGCTATATTATAAATGTCATCAACCCTGGGTGAGTTGATGTAATCATTGTTCTGGTATGAGGCTTCCAGCCCTGAAGTTATTCGCACCGTAACATCATAGTCATACTTGCCGGCAAATCTGTAGGCCTTGTAATAGTCGTTGCTGTGAAAACCGAGATAGTTAAAGTTCTGCAGGGCAGTAAGTCCGTACCTGCTCTTCCCTGATTTTGACGCGCCGTCAAGTTCGAGGCTGTAAATAAATGTATCGTTATCCTCCAGCCTGGAATCATCATAACTCCTTTCATGGTAACCAAAGCCCGCTTCCAGTGACACCAGGCGCCACTCCTTTCTGGACTTGAGCCACAGGAGATGGGATTTATAGTCAGGGGTCGTACCGTCATAGTCCATGGTCCAATACTGGTATTCAAGATTAACCGCCGCCGCACGGTTAAGGTGGTAGATCAGGTCAATGGAGCCCTGGTTGCCGACTGCATCTTCCAGGGCATCCGCTCTATAGTCCGTGATCCAGTTTTGGTAACCCGCCTCAACAGTGAACTTTGGCTCGAAATGATAGGCCAGCGCCGCCCGGAAACGATTCTGATAATATTTCTCTCTGTTTCCCGGGGTTCCCAAGGGCTCCAGAAAGGCGGGGTCGCGGGTATAGACAAAACGGTCCTTCAGGTCCAGAGACAGCCTGTCCGAGAGTTCGATGTCGCCCAGCAGCAAGGCGGAATGGCCGTAGAAGTCATCCTCACCGGACTGGTTATAGTAGTGTGCATCCAGAGTATAACGAAAAGCAAACAGGCTTTTCGCTGTTTCCAGGCCGATCTCAAAGCCCGGCTGCACGAGAAAGGTGGTTACGCTTTTTTCATCTGTGGGAAGGTAGTAGTAATTGCTGTCATAATTTAGCTGCAGATTCAAGATAACATCAGGGATAAATGTTGTTTTTGCCCGGCACAGGGAAACCTGCATATTGGCTGCGGCTGCTATAATCAGTGCGATTATCGTTATGGGTCTCGGGAGCATTGTATGTACAGGAAAAAAAGCCTTTATAACCCGATTTCGCAGACCTGGCAAAACTCAGGGACAATACATGCTTTATACCGGGCTTGGTTCCTCATCATCGTCCTGATCTTTTAAATTTCGCCAGTCCTTGATGAAGTCATTGCATATGTCTTCAAAGTTCTCCAGGAGCAGATTCAGCTCCCTGGCCAGGGCAATGCATTTCTTTGCCGCCTCAGTGCCCTTCTCGGCCTCCTCTGCGGCCTCTTCCTGAACAGTCATGGCGTTGTTGGCATGTTCCAGGGATTGATCGGCCAGCGCAACTATCTTTTTCATGGTGCGCCACGTCCTTTGTTTGTCCCGCAGGGCGTCATTCGTTTCTTCAGCGCAGTCAAGTTCATTATCGGCAGCGAACTGCAGGGCTTTCAGGAAAAGCAGGCCGATTTTTGCATAGGTGCGGGCCGTATCCGCCTCGGCCCTTGAGGTATAGGAAAGAGTATTGGCAACAGTATCAGTGGGGGCGGAGTTAAAATCCCTAGCCATATCGGTGGAGTCCCCTCTATGCTTTGAAGCTGCGGACAGCATCCGTTCAGCTTCTTCCTTGATCTCCCTGGCCACGCGGTATTCGTTTTCAGTCCCCCGTTCTTTAATCTTTTGCAGAATTTGGCCCGCGTCCTCAAGGCCCATTTCAAGGACGTTTATGGTTTCCTGGGCCTTATTCATTGCTGCTTCTGCAGCCTTTTCGACACCAAAAGCATTTTCAAGAACTGCGATCTGCAGCAGCAGAGACACTGCTATACAGAGCAAAGCGCCTGGGAATTTGAATTTTTTCATAAATGAATACTAGAAGTTACAGGAGTGTATAGCATGATTTTAAAAGATAATTGCTGCCTGAAAAATTGAATTTTCCCGGCACAAAAACAGCACAGCCCCAAATGGACAATTAAGAATAATTCTTAACAGCCTGAAATGTCAATAAATTTTATTATTTTAGAGAATTAATGAAACCCAGGCCGGGAGCATTAATTAATAATTGCGAAAAAAAAAGCAAAGGTACTTTAGGTATACCCGAGTTTTATTTTCTGGAAAAGATATGGCGTTTTTCGAGGAAATTGAGCACTTTTTCTACATTGGTCTCAACAGAATCACCTGCAGTGTCCAGGACCAGGTCCGGATGCTCAGGCGCTTCATAGGGGGCCGAGATGCCGGTGTAGTTCTTGATCTCTCCTGCCCGCGCTCTTTTATACAGTCCCTTGACATCTCTATCTTCGCAGACCTCAAGGGGGGAATTGCAGTAGATCTCGATAAAATCATTTTCCGACACCAGGGCGCGCACCCCTTCCCTGTCAGCCCTGAACGGGGAAATAAAGGCAGTCATTGCAATAACCCCTGCCTCGATAAAGAGTTTGGCCATTTCGCCTATGCGCCTGATATTTTCATGCCTGTCCTCTTCGGAAAAACTCAGGTTGGCGCATAATCCATGCCGCACATTATCCCCATCAAAAACAAATGTCCGGCAGCCGGCCTGGTGCAATTCCTCTTCCACGGCATGAGCGACAGTTGACTTGCCGGACCCTGAAAGCCCGGTAAACCAGATTATTACGCTTCTGTGCTTATTCTGCTGCTCCCTGCGGCCGCGGGAAACTGTTGCCCTGTGTTGTACTGTATTTGGACTGTTCATGGTTTAAAAAATTTGCTTAAGGTTAAAGATTAAAGATCAAAGGCTAAATGCATAAAAAAATTATAATTCAAAATTCATAATTGTCGTCATACGATTCGAGACGACGATTGACACAAAATTCAAAATTGTTGTTTTGGCGCGCCCGGCAGGATTGTCGTCCAACAAAACGGACGACGGTTTGGGGGGCAACTCCTGGCAATACGACTTCAATTTTCTCTTTTCATACTGCAATGTGGCGCGCCCGGCAGGATTCGAACCTGCGGCCTACGGATTCGAAGTCCGGCGCTCTATCCGGCTGAGCTACGGGCGCTTTCCGCCGGGATAAAATACAAGGTTAAAGGATAAAGGTCAAAGGTTAAAAAAGAGTGGTGCTGGGTGTTGGTTACTGTATTCTGGAAAAAGAGTTTAATGTAAAACTAAATTCAATTTATATGAACACTTCACTCATCATCATTTTATTATCACAATCCAGGTATCCAGTTGCCAGCACCGGATATTTTCCTTGAACCCTGTTTTAATCCCCCAATCCTACGTCAGCTTTATCGAGGCGGTGCGTTCGCTGATGCCCTTTTTAAGGACCTCGTGGTTGTAGGCTGCAATAACATCCCGGCGCTTGAGCATGCCGACCACCCATTTCTCTTCTGCTGATTCAACAACAGGGATCTCATCAAAACCCCTCCCGTCAAAGAGGGTCATTGCCGTATACAGGTTGTCGTCAGGTGTAAGAAATACAGCGTTTCTGGCGCAGACACTGCCGACGGTAGCATGGCGCCGCAGTTCCTCGTCATGCAGCACTGTCTTGACATCCTGCAGAGAAACAACCCCTGTCATTTTTCCTGTTTCATCTATCACCGGGAAATAGAAACTATCCTTGGCCATGGAAAATATCTGCAGCAGCTGGTCGGCATTGGCATTTTCACTTATGAGATCGACATCTTCAGTAATGATACGGCCGACCTTGATTGATTTCATGATTGCGGTCTCTCTACCCTCATGGATATCAATACCTTCCCTGGTAAAATCAACGGTATCGATAGAATCTTCGTTGAACCTGGCCGCCACAACTGTTCCGATAATGCTCGCCAGCATGATCGGGATAATAATCAGGTAGTCCCCGGTCATCTCAAAAAGAAGAAAAATTGCTGTCAGCGGTGCATGGGTGGTCGCTGCAAGGAATGCGCCGAGTCCCACTGCTGCATAAGCTCCGGAAGAAGCCGTTGCTGTGGGAAATAAGTGATGTACCACAGAGCCGTATGCCCCGCCTATTACCGCACCGATGAAGAGCGCCGGAGCAAAAACACCTCCGGAACCGCCGGCTCCAAGAGTTACTGCCGTAGCAAATATTTTCAGGAATATAAGGAGTGCCATGAGCCACAGCACGGAATTGCCGGCCAGGACCTCCTTGATATAATGGTAGCCATCCCCCATGACCTGCGGAAAAAACATGCCGAGTATGCCTATTATGAAGGCTCCCATTACCGGTTTGATATGCTCATTTATTTTCAGGGCGGCAAACCGGTCCCGCACTTTATAAAAAACATAAATATGCAGTACTGCAATAACTCCCATGAGTAACCCCAGAACCATGTAGAGCGGGATTTCTGCCAGAGGGTTTACCAGATGAAATTCCGGGATGGGGAATGCGGGGTTTTCTCCGTAATAGGACCGTGAAACCACGGTAGCCATTGCTGACGAGATTACCAGCACGGAAAATGATGCAATTTCATAGGTGCCTAAAAGAACTATTTCAGCCGCAAAAAATACTCCTGCAATAGGGGCATTGAACATTGCGGCTACGCCCCCGGCACAGCCGGCCGCGGTATATACCTTCATGCGGTCGGCAGAGATCCTGAAAATCTTGCCAACCAGTGAACCAAGCGCCCCTCCGACCTGGGCGATCGGTCCCTCTACACCTGCGGAATTCCCGGTACCGATGGTCAGTGAGCACGAAATGATCTTAAGGATATTTTTCCTGAATTTCATGGAGCCGCCGCGGATATTGACCTTGCGCAAAAACTTGGTAAAGCCGTAACCGTATATTTCTCCGGGAAAAAGAATGGCCAGGGGAATCAAGAGAAGCATGCCGCTGATCGGCACAAGCGGCAGGAGAAGGATGTACCAGCCGCCCTGGCTGGCTATGGCATATCCCGGGACAAAGATCATATGGTGCACGAATTCGAGAACAGTCCGAAAGCAGATGTTTGCCAGGCCTGCCATGACACCAATACAGGAGGCGATAAACACCATCCGCGTGTTTTCGCCCGGAAGAAGATATTTCCTGACCCCGGTAGCGTTCATATCTTTTCAGGTATGGAGCAGCCGTAAAATGCCGCCTCCTTCAGGAAATAATCATCTGTCATACCGGCAATAAAATCCCTGGCTATCTCCGCCGGTGCGTGTTCCTCCGCATAATAGAGTTCCATGCTGTCCAGCATTTCCCTGAAGATATCCGAAGTTGTTTCCATCTTTACCACCTGGTCAAGATATGTTTCAAACAGGACGCGGTAGCAGTTCCGTATCTTGGGAAAATCCCTTTTGATCACCGGATTCATGTAAATGTTCTGGTAATTGAACGCTTTCAATTCTTTCAGGCTGTTGCTGACCTCGGGGCTGAAGCCGATAGAATCCTGCGCCAGTTCTCCGCCCTGACCTGAGGCAAGACTGTTTGTGATCAAATCCTCAACCAGGCGGTATACAATGGTACCGTTGGTGTCGCCCAAAATTTTCCTGCAGCCGGCCGGAATATCGCTGCGCCTGATAAGCTTCAATTCTATGGCATCCTCAATATCCCTGCCAATATAGGCTATGGTATCGCATATACGGACAACGCAGCCTTCAAGGGTCATGGGTGAGAGCTCCATGCCGGGAGCCTTGCTTTTTGCCTGCAGTTCATGGTCAAAAACTGCAAAGTCCTTGTTGCGTTCAGGTTTTAAAAAACGGCTGTGGATCTCACCGTCGTGACAGAGGATGCCATCCAGTGTCTGCAGGGTCAGGTCCCAGCCCCGGCCCCTTCTTTCAAGACGTTCTAAAAACTGGATGCTCTGGACATTGTGCTGGAAAGGCGGAAGTCCGTGCTCGCTGCAGAGTTTTGCCAGCTCCTTTTCCCCGTCGTGTCCGAAGGGCGGATGACCTATATCATGTCCGAGGCTGATCGCTTCAATGAGATCTTCATTCAGCCGGAGAAAACGGCCGATGGTCCGGGCAATTTTTGATACCAGCTGCACATGCAGGACCCGGTGGGTGATATGGTCGTTGCTGACCATATAGAAAACCTGGGTCTTGTCAATATACCTGGTGTAGGCTCTTGAATGCAGAATCCTGTCAGCGTCAAGGGCAAAGGCCTGGCGATGACCTGTTTGTTCTCTCTGCCGGCGGCGGATCCCATCGCGGCTTAAAGTTGCTAGGCCGCAAAGATGGTTCTGCTCCCGTTCGTCAAGCCTGTCCTTTAAATCCAACAGCTTTGAGACTTTGTTCTGTTCACTATTCACAGTATTGCCGGGAAATAAAAAATTCTGACTGCAATAAATTGTATTACAATCAAACTCTCTAGCTCTTTCTCAATAATATTAGTTCTAGAAACCACAGACTAAAACAAGACTGAAGGCACACCATATACTGCTAGAATGGCAGCAGTGCAAATAAAAAATACTTTTTTGTTAGGGTGAGGCATGAAGTGTGAGTTGAAAAACTATGCTGAGTTCATCGTTAAAACCTTTTTCATATTGGAGTGATGGACTGATGAAAAAACAAAGGCTTTTTATCCATTATTCCAGTACCCCGGTACTCCAGCAACAACCCTTTACCCCTTTACCCTTGAACCTTTATTACCGTATATGATATCTTCGGCTAAAAACAACCAGGAGGACTCCCCATGAAAATAACCATCAAATACTGCCAACAGTGAAACTATCTTCCCCGGGCTTCCAGTATGGGAGACGATTTGAAAAAAAATCTTGGGGCGGAAATTGAACTGATCGCCGGCGCCAATGGTATTTTTGATGTAACGGTTGACGGCAAAATGATTTTTTCAAAATTCGAGCAGGGCCGATTTCCGCAAAGCGCTGAAATTATCAGCCTCATCCAGGGAGGGTGAAGAAGCCTTGTACACCATCAGCATACACCTTGCCGCTGCTTCAATCTGCTATAACGGCAAGGTTCTTTCTGTACGAAAGCAATACACATTTTTCACAGCTTTCCTTTTGTTCCCCCCTTTTCACAGTACTCGGAAAAGCCTTTGATCAGGTCGGCACCACCCCGGGGGAAAACCTCAATAAATTTCACAAACCGGATCAATCGGTCTATGACCTCCGGGGGAGCAGCATGTTCTATACGACAGGCGCTTTCCTCGGCAATGCTGTCTTCAATTGCCAGGATCTTGATAAAAAATTCTTTAAGGGCCTCGTGCCGCCGTATGACATCCTCGGCCACCTCCTTGCCCATATCGGTCAGGGTGATAACTTCATACGGCTCATAATTGACCAACCCTTTTTTGGAAAGAGCACGTAAAGCTTCGGTAACTGAAGCACGGCTTACCTTCAGGCGTTTTGCTATCTCCTTGCCCCGCGCTACCTTTTTTTCATCCACAATGTGGGCAATGGCTTCGATATAGTCCTCGAGGCTGGCACTGAGGCTGACTGTCTTACCCATCTGCTCCTCTTGCTGCATTTTAATCAAGACAAAAAAAGACACCGCAACGCATGGAGTCTTCAGCGTGCCCGGCATCTTTTTTATTGTAATTCTTACTTTTTACATTAATTTCTGGGCGAGTCAAGTTCTATTGCATTCTCCATAAATTGCGCTATAGAAAGGTTATAAGCCTTTTGAAAACATGCACCCGAAAGGTTATACCCACGCAACCACTTTAGATTAACCGGCTCCGCTTATGACTGCGAAACTTTTAAGAATTATCCAAATTTTATGCTGCGCGAATTGAACATTAAAAACCTGGCCCTTATTGAATCACTGCACCTGGTTTTCAGGAGCCGGGACACTGACAGCGCTTCCTCACTGGCTGTGCTCACAGGGGAAACCGGGGCCGGCAAATCCATCATCCTGCAGGCCCTTAATCTGTTGGCCGGCTGCAAGGCTTCAAACTCCTGGATTAGGACCGGGGCTGACTCCGCCTCTGTTGAAGCCTTTTTTGAAATACAAGCGGACAAGAAAGTCCTGCGGAAAGAACTGCAGGAAAAAGGGTTTGACGTTGAGGACAGCCTGATACTCAAACGCGTCATCAGCCGGCACGGCAGAAGCCGCTATTTTATCAATGACAGCATGGCAACCGCGGCCCTGGTGGAATTTGTCTGCGAAGGCCTGTTCTCAGTCGCCAGCCAGCACGAACATCAGCTGCTGCTTAATCCCCGCAACCACTTAGATTTTATTGATTCTGTCGGAGAATTATGGCCCAAACGAGAAAAGTTCGGCGAAATCTTCTCGCAATGGACCGATCTGAAAGCCCAGCAGAACAAACTGCAGCAGCAGGAACACGACCGGGAGCAGCGGCGGGACCTGCTTACCTTTCAATTTAAAGAGATACAGGACAGTTGCATCACAGCTGGAGAAGATGAAGAGCTTGCTGCGGAGAAAAAAATCCTCAAATCATCTGATACACTCATGGAACTGGGCCGGATGAGCTACGATATTTTATCTGAGGCGATTATCGGCAACCTGGGCCAGGTCCGCAAAAACCTGGAACAGATGGCACAATACGACCAGGCGGCACGTGAAATAGCCGCAGGGATTACAAACAGCGGCTATGAGTTGGATGACCTGACCCTCCAGTTAAACCAATACCTGAATAATATACCCAGCGATCCCATGCGGCTGGAGGAGATTGAGGCCAGGATAGACCTGCTGCAGAAACTGAAGAGAAAATACGGAGGCCCGCAAACGTCGCTGGCCGAAGTTACCCGCTATGCAGAAGAGGCAGAACAGGAACTAGCGGAACTGGACACTATGGACATGCAGCTTGCAGACACCGGCAAAAAACTGGCCGCCCTTGAAAGGGAACTCTTGGCGCAAGCGGATTCATTGTCCGGAGCCCGGAAGAAAACCGCCGGTTTACTTGAAAAAGCTATAAGCAGGGAATTGAGGACACTGAGTTTTACGACCGCCGAATTTAATGTAGCATTTGAGCCTGTCGAAAAAAGCCTTCATGAACTTAAACAGTCCGGCTGGGACCTGGTGGAGTTTCTGTTTTCCGCAAACCAGGGGGAGCCGGTGAAACCCCTGGTAAAGATTGCGTCCGGCGGAGAACTTTCCAGGCTGCTGCTGGGCTTAAAATGCATTCTGGCCCGCAGGGACCAGGTGGGTACAGTGATATTTGACGAGGTTGATGCGGGCATTGGCGGCCAGGCAGCAGAAGATATTGCTCTAAAAATAAAGCAGCTTTCCGGCCACCACCAGGTCCTCTGTATCACGCATCTGCCTCAGATCGCTGCAAAGGCTGACGAGCATTTCAGGGTTGACAAGGTCCTGCAGAACAAACGGACCCTGACTGGGATCACCCTGCTTGAGGAAGATGACAGGGTTCGTGAGTTGGCCCGCATGCTTGCCGGAGATTCGGTAAATGAGGAAACGCTTGCTTTTGCGAAAGGATTGTTGAAAAAGGCGCAGGGTTAAAGGCAAAATGAATTCTAGATACAATTTTGAGTTTTAAATTTTGTGTCTGTCAATTATCGTTTGTTTTGTAAGACGATAATCGTCGTTTTGTCTCGTATAATGACAATTTGAATTAATTTACAATTGAGAAATGAGAATTTATAATTATCTAAACCTCGACCCCTTGTGGCAATCGTCGTCAGTATTGTATGACGACAAATCTCAAGACCTTTGGTATTATGAGCAACAATCGAACAACCGCACTCGCCCTTTATTCCGGTGGCCTTGACTCCACTCTGGCATGCCGTGTTGTGGCTGCCCAGGGGATAAAAGTTGTGGCCGTGAAGTTTGTCACACCTTTTTTCGGTTATGATCTTCTTTGCAACAAAGAAGACTATATCAGGCAAACAAAGGAAAAGTTCGCAATTGACGTTCTGGTAAAGGATGTAACTGTACCCTACCTGGAACTGCTGAAGAAACCTGCCCACGGTTTTGGCAGGTACTTCAACCCATGCATGGACTGTAAGATTTTCCTGCTTTCAGAAGCAAAAAAAATGATGCCTGCGATCAACGCGTCATTTCTTGTGACCGGCGAGGTTATAGGCCAGCGTCCCATGTCACAGCGGCGTGATGCCTTGAGAGTCATCGAAAGGGACAGCGGCTGCGAGGGCATCCTTGTCCGTCCCCTTTGCGCCAAAAATCTCGAACCGACACAGGCTGAGCTTGACGGCCTTATTGACCGAGAGAAGCTTTTAGCCTTCAGCGGCCGCAACCGGACTCCACAGATGAAACTGGCAGAACTTTACGGAATCACCGGTTATCCCAGTCCTGCAGGTGGCTGCATTCTTGCCGACCCTATCCTGAGTGCCCGCATCCAGGAATATTACCGGCAGCACAAAAGAATTGTGCCGGAAGATATCCTGCTGCTCATGGTTGGACGCCAGTTCAGATTACCCGGCGGCGGCTGGCTTGTGGTAGGCCGCGATGAAAAACAAAACGAAAAAATTGAAAAATTGCGGCAGCCTGATGATTGGCTTCTGCAGCCCAGTATCATACCCGGTCCCACTGCTATTCTGCGACACAGCAGAAACCAGGAAGAGGTTGAGACTGCTGCCGCAATTGTGACCAGATTTGCAAAAAAATCTGCTCTTGTGGAGGGAACTGCAATAATTACTGCTGAACATAAAGGTACTTCACGTGAGATAACTGCCTCTGCACTTGAAGACGCGATCTTTCAACCCTGGCTGCAAAGGTAAGCAAGGCATGGAGTAATGATGGATATCATCAAACACAGTGCCTGCTTTCTTCTTGTTATGGCTGTAATCCTTGCAAGCACTCACTTTCTTTCCGGCTGCGCCATGACCTATGATGGTAAAAAGCTTTTTTTCAGGGAAGGATGCAGCCAGTGCCATACATATAAAGGTAAAGGCGGGAGAATGGGGCCGGACCTCTCTGCTGTGACCAATACAAGGAGCGACAGCTGGATTGAAAGCTATATTCATGACCCGAAGAAGGTGAATCCTCTCTCCAGAATGCCTTCCTTCCAGCATCTCTCCCGCTCCAAGCGCAAAGCAATAATTACATTTTTAAAAAAATAATTATCCCCCGTTTCCCAGGTATTCCTTCCGGATCCATTCCTAATAATATCTCTGCCGCAAAACCCCTGATTACACCAATATTTCAGCGGAAATCCCCAAAACTTTCATTTGTCATTTTCCATTTGCACCAGAATCAAACATCTCTCTGCTTTGATCTGGGGAATAACCACATATGAAATTTTTTTATGGGGCCAGTTTTTTTAAAAAAAAACTTGCAATTTTCCCTTATTAGGTATTAATACCTAAAACATTAGTGGAACTACCTATATGCCTCATTACCATGTAACGGTTTACTGCCGAAACTCGATTAAGGAGGGTTGTCTATGAGATGCAGAGAGTCTGACTTTGATAAAATTCCCGGCGGGGTGTCGCGGAGGGACTTTCTCAAGGTATGTACCGCTGCAGCGGTATATATGGGTCTTCCGGCCAGTTTCGGACCGAAGATCGCTGCGGCGGCAACTGCTGCCAAAAAACGTCCTCCAGTAATATGGCTCTCCGGGCAGGAATGCACCGGCTGCACAGAAACCTTGCTGCGTGCAACCCACCCAACTGTTGAAAATCTGATACTGGACCTTATTGCCCTTGATTATTCTGAAACCCTGAATACGGGTGCGGGTCATCAAGCCGAGGAATACAGGGCAAAATCCATTGAAGAGAACAAGGGAAGCTTTATCCTTGTCTGCGAGGGTTCCATACCTGTCAAAGACGGAGGTATTTACTGTAAGATTGCAGGGAAGCCGGTCCTTGAGATTTTAAAGGAAACAGCACCAAAAGCTGCTGCCGTTGTTGCCATCGGCTCCTGTGCCGCCTGGGGCGGAGTCCCTTCCGCCGGTCCTAACCCTACAGGGGCAACCCCGATATACAAAATCCTCGAAGGCACAGGCATTCCGGTGATCAATATTCCAGGCTGCCCGCCCAATGGCTACAACTTTCTGTCAACAGTTCTTTATTATGTAACCTTTAAGAAACTGCCCGAACTTGACGACAAGCTCAGGCCAAAATTTGCCTATGGCCGCTTGATTCACGAAAACTGCGAACGGCGGCCGCACTTTGATGCAGGCCGTTTTGCCGAACAGTTTGGTGATGAAGGCCATCGTATGGGGTACTGCCTCTACAAACTCGGCTGCAAGGGCCCTGAAACCTTCAATAACTGTTCCACACTGCGCTTTAATGACATGGGCACCTGGCCTGTCAATACAGGCCATCCCTGTTTCGGGTGTTCTGAAGAAGGCGTGGGCTTCAACATTCCGCTGCATACTCCTGCCGAAGTGAAAAATGTCACCCCGTCTGCAGTCCAGACACCTATCAGCGTTGATCACGGTGGCGGCGGCAGTGCAGGTGCTGTGGCACTGGCTGCAGGGGTTGCCGGTGCAGCACTTGGAGCCGGAGCGGTAGCCTTGAAGAAAGTTGGCCAGGAAGAGAAAAAGCAGGACTAATAACCTTGGGAGCTTAGGCTAATGAAAATCAAACGACGAGATTTTCTCAAAGGAGCTGCCGGGTGCGGTGTCCTGGCAGCAGTTGGACAGCCCACATTTGCCGAAGCCAGGAAAAAAGAGCGTCTGCCCGACGCCCTCGGCTTTCTTTACGATTCCACGCTCTGTATAGGATGTCAGGCTTGCATGGTTGGTTGTAAAAAAGCAAACAGTATGCCGGTAGAAAGTTCCGATCTTCTGCCGATATGGGAAAATCCCCGTGACCTGTCATCCAAAACACTCAATGTCATCAAAAAATTTGAGAATGGATCCGGCACAAACAAAGACCAGGAGACAGACGGATTCGCATTCGTGAAACGGCAATGCATGCATTGTGTTGACCCAGGCTGCGTTTCTGCCTGTCCGGTTTCTGCAATGCGCAAGAATCCTGACACCGGGGTCGTAACGTATAACAAGGACGCCTGCATCGGCTGCCGTTATTGCCAGGTCGCCTGCCCCTTCAATATTCCGAAGTTTCAGTGGGATTCCGCCTTTCCGCAAATCGTTAAATGCCAGCTCTGCTCGCATTTGCTGCCAAAAGGAGAGATAGCGGCCTGCTGCAGTTCCTGCCCGACCGGCGCTTCACTCTTCGGGCCGACCAATGAACTGCTGGCTGAAGCGAAGCGGAGGCAACAGATGGAACCAGGGAAATACTATGACTTCCCGGTGTCCTCCATTGATTCAGGCAAGACCTTATCTCATAAGGCAGCCCCCTATGTTCCGCAGATATATGGGGAAAACGAAGTAGGCGGCACCCAGGTCCTCATGCTTGCCGGGGTTTCGTTTGACAAGCTCGGCTTGCCTGAGCTGCCGGAAAAATCCTATGCTTCTACGGCAGAAACTATCCAGCATACACTCTATAAGGGCATGATCGCTCCTGTTGTAGTTCTTGCCGGGTTGTTCTACTTCGTCAATAGAAGCCAGAAAGATAAAGATTAAAACCTCAATATAAAAGGACTGGAGGTAGAGAATATGAGCGAGGCAAAACCTGTAGGCGGGAAAGTTTTTACGGGTCCGTTCCTTTTTTTCCTCGTAATAACCCTGATCGGGATATATTTCCTGGCAAAGCGCTTTATGTTCGGTATTGGAGCTGTCACCAACATGAATGACGGCTTTCCCTGGGGCATCTGGATCACCTATGACGTTGTAGTAGGCACGGCTTTTGCCTGCGGTGGGTATTCCATGGCGCTCCTGGTATATGTCTTCAACAACGGTGAATATCACCCGTTGGTGCGGCCGGCACTTCTTGCCAGCATGTTCGGTTATACCCTGGCAGGCGTGTCTGTATTTATTGATATCGGGCGCTACTGGCACATATACAATGTATTTCTGCCCTGGTTCACTAACTTCAATTCAATCCTCCTCGAAGTTGCCCTCTGTATTGCAGCATACATAGCGGTTCTCTGGATAGAGTTCTCCCCTGCCTTTATTGAAGCCTCGACGGGCACCAGGTCAAAAGTCAACAAGATCCTGATTTTCTTTATCGCCCTGGGCATCCTGCTGCCGACCATGCACCAGTCTTCCCTGGGCAGCCTCATGATCCTGGCCGGCAGCAAGCTTTCTCCGCTCTGGTGGACACCGGCCCTGCCGCTTATCTTTCTCATCTCCGCCATCACCATGGGTTATACGGTGGTCATATTTGAATCGACTCTTTCAGCCCTTGGTTTTAAAAGACCTTTCGAGACCGATATCCTGGGTAAACTTTCTCTGGTTATTCCCATACTCCTGGTCATTTTCCTTGTTATCCGCTTCGGCGATCTTCTGATGCGGGGCCAGCTCGGGCTTGCCTTCAGCGGTGACCTGCAGGGCAACATGTTTCTGCTGGAAAACATTCTGCATATACTGCCCCTGGTGATCCTTGCCTCGGCCGCAAACAGAAAGAGAGCCAAAATGCTCTTCCTTGCCGCATGCTTTCTGATGGCAGGGGGTCTGCTCTTCCGGTTCAACACCTATCTCATCGGATTTGATCCGGGTACAGGCTGGCACTACTTCCCCGCAATCGGCGAACAGTTCATTACCTATACGATCATCTCAGCCGAGATCCTGCTGTACATGATATTTGTCAAGAAACTGCCGGTCCTGCCAGGTCATGAGCAGGTCAAGGCTTAAAAAGATAATACAATATCTCTACATTACCGACTTATACGTTAAGGAGAAAGCAAATGGCGAAAAGAATAACAATTGACCCAGTTACCAGGATTGAAGGACATCTTAGGGTTGACTGCGAGATTGACAACGGCAAGGTCAGTAATGCCTGGTCATCGGGGCAGATGTGGCGCGGCTTCGAGGTAATTCTCCAGGGCCGCGATCCCCGGGAGGCATGGCTGTTTGTCCAGCGCTTCTGCGGAGTCTGAACGTCAGTCCACGCACTGGCTTCAGTGCGTTCGGTTGAAAATGCTCTCGGCATGGAAATTCCTCTTAATGCCCAGTACATCAGAAATATGATCATGGGTGCCCATGCGGTCCATGATCACATCGTTCATTTCTACCATCTCTGCGCCCTTGACTGGGTGGATATAGTTTCCGCTCTCTCGGCTGACCCAAAAGCCACCGCCAAGCTCGGCCAGAGTTTATCTCCATGGAAGCGCAACAGCTATGAGGAGATAAAGGGTGCCCAGCAGCGTTTGCAAACCCTGGTGGATTCAGGCCAGCTCGGCATCTACGGCAGCGGTTACTGGGGCCATCCGGCCATGAAACTCAAGCCGGAGGTGAATCTGCTTGCTGCAACCCATTATCTGCAGGCCCTGGAATACCAGAGAAAGATCAATAATGTCGTTGCCATCCTGGGCAGCAAAACGCCCCATATTCAGAATGTAGCTGTCGGCGGTGTTTCCAATGCAATCAATCTTGATTCTCCCGACACGCTCAACATGGAAAAGCTCTTTCTCATCAAGACCCTGATCGCTGAGGCGAATGACTTTGTCAAACAGGTTGCCCTGGTGGATGTGGCTGCGGTCGGCGCCTTTTATGCAGACTGGACCGGCTACGGCAAGGGCGTGACCAACTATCTTTCCGCACCCGATATGCCCATGGATACCAAGGGCACGGATTTTGCCCTGCCCGGAGGATACATACCCGGTGGTGATATCGGCAAATTTACACCGATCAAGAGCTTTGATGATCCTTTCTTTGAGGACAATGTCAAGGAATCCATCAAGCACTCCTGGTATGACGGCGAATGGAACCGGCATCCCTATAAAGAGGAAACAGTACCCAACTATACCGACTGGCAGGATGACGGCAAGTACTCCTGGGTCAAGTCGCCGACCTTCCTGGATAAGCCGGCCCAGGTGGGCCCGCTGGCCAATGTTCTCTGCATGTTTGCCGCCGGTCACAAGCCTACGCAGACCTATGCCACCCAGGTGCTGGATACGGTCAGCTCGCTTGTGGGCAGCAAGGTGGGCGTAGATGCACTCCATTCCACCATTGGCAGGATCGCGGCCCGTGTTATCCGCTGCGCCGTGCTGAACGATACCCTGGAAAACCAGTGGACAGCCCTGGTCAATAATATTGCCAGCGGTGACACCACTACCTTCAATCCGCCGAGCTTTCCCAAGGGCGAGATCCAGGGTTTCGGCTACCATGAGGCCCCCCGGGGCATCCTTTCCCACTGGATAGTCATTGATAACGGCAAAATCAAAAATTACCAGGCTGTTGTGCCGTCCACCTGGAATGCCGGCCCCCGGAATGCAAACGACGATCTCGGTCCCTATGAAGCAGCGCTTCTCGGCAACCCGGTGGCAGAACCTGAAAAACCCCTCGAGGTCCTGCGGACCTTGCATTCCTTCGACCCATGCCTGGCATGCGCCATTCACATGGTCGATAAGAATAACAATGAGATTGTCAGGGTACGAGCCCTGTAATTCTTAAAAGGAAACCAACTTGGATATACTGGTTCTTGGCATAGGCAACGTCCTGTTAACTGACGAGGGTATTGGCGTCCGGGCTCTGAAGGAGCTTGAAAGGAGATATACCTATCCCGCCAACGTAACGCTTCTTGACGGCGGTACCGCAGGAATTGAACTTCTGCGCCATATACGCAAGCGTGATTATCTCATTATCATCGATGCCATGAAATGCGGCCAGGAACCGGGAACTGTGGTCCGGGTTGAAGGCAATGATGTGCCGGCAGCGTTTCGGAACAGGATATCACCGCACCAACTCGGCCTTTCAGACCTTCTTGCCGCAGCCATGCTGACAGATGAACTGCCTAAGAACCTGGTACTTTTCGGTGTAGAACCGGAAAGTATCGATATCGGGCTTGACTTGTCTGAAACGGTTGAGGCAAGTGTGGAAAAACTGACCGGTGCCGTTGTGGATGAACTCCGCACAATCGGGTGCACTCTGGTACCCATTGAAGCAACTTTTACGGAGAAGGCCCGCTTCTGGGACACTGTTTGAATACATAGCTAAAGGTATTAATAAACAAATAATTAGCTATCACCAGCCTCTAAAAACAGGCTTTAAACCTATATCCCCCTTCCAAGGTGATAGACCCCAAAAGCGGGACATCAATCGGCGGATGTCCCGCTTTTATTTTTCATGCAAAAGGGTGTCAATTGTCGTGGTATAAACGCTCAAGAGCATCAAGGACCCTGTCCCTGTTGTTTTTTCCCTGGTTCAGCAACAGAACAAAACTATCTAGCCCTCCATTGCCCCTGAAATATCCGGCATAGCAATACACTCCCTGCAAGGTGCCTGACTTCAAAAGCCTGCCGTCTTCCTGCGGCAGAAGATTAGCGTAAGACTTGAAAGAGTCCAGCAGCTGTAGCATAGCATGGGGTGATACCCTGTTCTTTCTGGAAAGGCCTGAGCCTTCAAAAATTCTGATATCCTTTGCGGCTAAATTGTATTTTTTATGCAGGTAATCGGCCATTGCCCGCATGGATTTTTCCCAGGTGGCCGGATAATTGTATTTCTGAGCGCCCAGTGCAAGAAATAGCTGGTTGGCAATGAAATTGTTTGAATAAAGCATGAGCGGTCCGATAATATCTTCCAGGGTTTTGCTGGACTGATGGCTGTAAAATACCATTAGATCTTCCGGGGTCTTCCTCCGGGTGATTATGCCCTCCCCTGCAATATTTTCCTGCTGCTGGAAGGCACGGAAGAGCTCCCCCACGTAACGGCTGATGAAATCATGCCCAGAATCCTTCTCCTGGCTGATATTAACCCGGTGAACACCAGGGTCCAAGGCTTCCGCAAGCTTCTCCATAAATGGCAGGGTAGGTGTCTGCTCTTCTGCTGAAAAAACCGTTCCCCCCTGATCCTTCCTGATATGTATCGTGTTGAAATTGACGGCAAGTGCACTGTTTTGCGCATCATAGGGGTTATCACTTGCACCAGCCCCATCAGTTAATGCAACCTGAGCGAATGCCGTGCTGTCCAGATAGATGTTATTGATTGTGGTGCAGCCCAGCTCTTTCAATTTCCTGACAATAACGGCAACTTCCTCTGATATGAGAAACGGGTCCCCGAAACCTTTTATATAGAGGTTGTCATGGATATCACGATAAAAAAAGGTTTCAAAACGATATGAGGGCCCCAGAAGATCCAGAGTGGCAAGTGCGGTTACAATCTTTATAGTACTGGCCGGGATATACAGTGTATGGAGATTATGCTCAGCAATGTACCGGTTGTTCTTTTTGACAGCATAGCCGCCGTTGTCAATCAGGCTTTCTGTTGCCGTTTTGGTAGAATTTCCCATACCGTCAGCCCGCGCCGGGGCCAATGGAACGGCGCCAGATACAGACAGCACAAACAGGATTGGCAGGATGAAATATTTCTGCAGGAACACTCTGATCACGCACCAAACTTCATTTCGCCTAAAAAAATAAGGCGGCAGGAACATACCTGCCGCCTTATAGGATACAAGATATAATTAATATCGTCTTCCAATCTATAGTTGCGGAAGATGTTTCATGGATTCTTCAATGGCCTCTGCCGGGTACTCATAATCATGCAAAGCGCCGCTGAAGAACTGCTCATAAGCGGAAAGATCCAGCAAGCCATGACCCGAGAAGTTGAAAAGGATTGTTTTGGGTTCATTCAGGTCGCGGGTTGCCTCAATGATGGCACCGCGCACTGCATGACAGGTTTCCGGTGCAGGTATGATACCCTCGGTTCGGGCGAACAGTACACCTGCCTCAAAAGACTCCATCTGATGGACGCTTATGGGTTCAACTATTTTTTCCCGCACAAGCGCGCTGACAATCGGGGCCATGCCGTGGTAACGCAGGCCTCCGGCATGTATGCCGGGAGAAACAAAATCATGGCCAAGTGTGTACATGTTAAGCAGAGGTGTTGTCTGGCCTGTATCACCGAAATCATAGGCAAGTTTCCCCTTGGTCAGGGTGGGGCATGAGGCCGGCTCAACGCCGATAAAGCGTGTTTTCCTGCCCTCAAGCATATCAGCTACAAAGGGCACGGCGAGACCTGCAAAGTTGGAACCGCCGCCGCAGCAGCCGATCACCACATCAGGGTAATCACCGGCTATCTCCATCTGCTTCTTGGCTTCCAGGCCGACTATGGTCTGGTGCAGTATAACGTGGTTCAAAACCGAACCCAATGAGTAATTCGTGCCTTCCGTGGTCGCTGCGTCTTCAATGGCCTCACTGATGGCGATACCGAGGGAGCCCGGTGTAGTGGGGTCTTTTTCCAGAAATGCCCGGCCGGTGTTGGTATCCGGGCTCGGGCTGGGAACAACAGTACCGCCAAAGGTCTGCATCATCGTCTTGCGATAGGGTTTCTGATCAAAGGAAACCC
>Ga0209536_100002706_pt1 | contig 28889 bp, 20 predicted proteins | sample DeeMarSeWOR28_12_FD_187461 | JGI IMG/M metagenome (GOLD analysis project Ga0209536, IMG submission 187461) | Marine sediment microbial communities from White Oak River estuary, North Carolina - WOR-2-8_12 (SPAdes) (version 2) | ecosystem: Environmental > Aquatic > Marine > Intertidal zone >...
ATCATGCCTGCTTAGCAGCGTCGTACCTATTCTCTAAATTGTCCTTTTTGGCAACCCACCCTGTCATTGCCTCAGAATTTGTTGAACAGCATGGAAAATCAGTCAATATTGACAGTCTACTTTTAGTCGTCAGCCAATCGGGAGAAACAGCAGACACCTTAGATGCAGTTGAAAGTGCTAGATTACGTGCTGCAACAATTCTAGGACTTACAAACGTTGTTGGTTCAACATTAACTCGGATTGCCCGGGTTTATATCATTCAGCAATCTGGGCCAGAAATTGGTGTTGCTGCAACAAAAACATTCACATCTCAACTTTCGGTACTTTCTCAACTTGCAATAAGACTTGCCAAAAAGAGGGGAAAAGTTTCACATATAGAAATTGAAGAGTTAGAAGAAAATCTAGAACGAATACCTGACATTGTCGAGGAGATTATTTCAAGTAAAGAAGAAAAATTGAAGCAATTAGCAAAAAAGTACAGTGACAGGCATTGTTTTTTCTTTTTGGGAAAAGGAATGAGTTCAGCTGTTGCACTGGAGGGTAAACTGAAACTAATGGAGATTTCATACATTCCTTCGTTGGCTTATCCTGCAGGAGAAAGCAAACATGGTCCAATCAGCTTAATTGAAAAAGGATTTCCTGTGATTTTCTTGTGTCCAAAAGATTCTACACATAAAAGCATAATTGGTAACATTATGGAAATGAAGGCTCGAGGTGCCTCCATAATTGCCGTAATTGAGAAAGGCGATGAGGAAATAAAGAAGTTAGCTGACGATTACATAGAGATAACTACCAGTTTACCAGAGGTTTTATCGCCTATACCTTTTGTTATTCCATTGCAGCTCCTTGCTTACTACATAGCGCTAGAACGAGGATGCGATCCCGATAAACCCAGAAACTTAGCCAAGTCCGTTACCGTAAAATAGATTACAATTTCAAACGAGGAAATAGTTGTAATGAACTAAAGATTCTAAAGGCGCTATGACTCATTTTTTGCTGGCTAGAACCACAAGGACCTATATCAGATGACAAATGAAAATAATCCAGTTTATCCAGAACGAATAGTATCACTTTCTCCTAGTAACACAGAGATACTGTTTGCTGTTGGCTCAGGACCTAAGGTTGTTGGAGTAACAGACTATTGTAACTATCCACCTGAAATAGATGCACGCATTAAGACAAATAAAATAGTGAGGGTTGGCGGTTACTGGAACCCATCAGTGAAATCTATTAGAAAGTTGAAACCCGATCTTGTTTTGGTTTCTACAGCTCAATGTGCAGTAAAAACAAACAAGTGTAAAACGGACTGCAGTCGCAGATGTGAACTGACAACAAAAGTGGCTAATAGACTCAAAAGTCAAGGATTAAACGTTTTGACTCTATCATCGCACAGCATCGAAGATGTCCTTGACACCATTACACTTGTTGGAAAAGCAACAGGAAATACTACAAAAGCCAGAGACCTTGTGGATAACTTGAGGCGAAAAATAGATAAAATTGTTGCACACTCGAAAAATAGGTCTCATAGACCAAAGGTTTACTTTGAGGTTTGGAACAACCCATACATCAGCGTTAACTCAAAAACATGGATTGGAAACATAATCTCATTAGCAGGTGGAACAAACGTTTTCGGAGACGCAGTATCCGAATGGCCCATAATCCAATCAGAAGATATTATTCAAAAAAACCCTGACATAATGGTGTTTCCAGTAATTCCAGATGTACCCAGATTTTGGGGAGACTTTGAGGCTGTTAAGAAACGGCTGGGATGGAAAAATATAACAGCAATCATAAACAGCAACCTCTACGAGGTTCAAAGAGATCACATCTCCAGACCTGGACCTAGGCTAATTAAGGCGCTAGAAGTGCTTGCCGAAGTTATTAACCCAACATTTTAAATGATAATTAATTGTTGATTGAAAGAGGTTGTTAGGTGATTGATTTATGAATGCAGCGGCTCTTTTTTCTGGAGGCAAAGATTCTCTTTACGCAGTGATTCTTGCTGAAAAGCAGGGTGTAATAGTTGAACATCTAGTTACTTTGTTACCGACACTTCCTTGGCCATCTCCTCACGCTGAAAACATTGAAGCACTGAAAATATTAGCCAAATCCATGGGTAAACACCACACAATCGTCGACTTCAAGAGAGAGGGTGCGTTCTCTGAGACACTCAGAAACCTTAAAGTTGATGCTTTGATTGCAGGCGATATTAATGTTGAGGCACATATTATTGGTCTAAAGGATGTCTGCAACAAAACTGGTTTGCAACTGCTTGAGCCAATATATGGCAAGGATACAAATGAATTATTTAATGAAATCTTCGATTTAGGATTCAAAGCTTTGATTACTGGCGTAAATCCGAAATATTTAGGGGAGGAGTGGCTAGGATATGTTATCTGTAAAGAAACGGCAACACAGTTTCTGTCGAAAATTGGAAGTGTTGACCCGCTGGGCGAAAACGGGGAATTTCATACGTTAGTAATTGAGTGCCCACTCTATGCGAAACCGTTTAAAGTTCAGTCTATTCAAAAGAAAGTTACCAAAGATATGGCTTATCTTAATGTGAAAATCTTGTAGTTTTTATCGTTTGAAGTTAATTTCGTGTCTTTAATTTAACTAGTGCAGTTTTTATTGTTTTGTCGAAACTTTAATATATGTGTATGGATGGATTATCCATCCTAAAGGGTGTAGAAAAAATGGATAAAACTATCACATATATTGTGGCTATTTTAGCTGTTATCTCATTAGTTATTGCAAGCTACGGATTCATCACTTTTCAAGATCAAATCACCGATTTGCAGGGATCAATCAGTAACCTAGAAGGACAATTAACCTCTATCGATACTATTGAAGGACAACTTAATGTTATACAAGAACAGATTGAAGAATATCAAGACACTATCGAAGAACAACAACAAGAAATAAGTGAATACCAAACAGTTACATTGGCCGATTATTTGGGTAACGTAGTCACTTTGACTTCACCACCAGAAAGAATCGTGTCATTGGCTCCTAGCAACACAGAAATGTTGTTTGCCGTTGGGGCAGGCGATAATGTTGTGGGAGTAACAGACTTCTGTAATTATCCTTACAATTTCGCGGCATGGATAGAAGCAGGGAACATGACAAGTATAGGTAACTATTATGGTCCTTCAGTTGAACCGATTGTTGCGTTAGAACCTGATCTTGTTCTCGCAAGCTCTGGAAGTCTAGAGGCTGCTGAGAATTTAAGGAATCTTGGATATAATGTCTTGGTGTTAGAAGCCAGAACAATTGATGCTGTTCTTCAAGATATTCTCGTTGTGGGAAGAGCCACTGGCAAGGATATTGAAGCAGGAGTTCTTGTCAGCGAAATTAGAACTAGAATCGATACGGTATCCAACCAAGCTGCAGCTGCAACTACTACTCCGAAAGTATACCATGAAGTTTGGAACGAACCCATCATGAGTGTAGGCCCAGGAACCTTCATTGAAGAGCTGATGGTTTTAGCAGGTGGAGAAAACATTTTCCATGATGCAACTACAAGTTGGCCAGTTGTGAGTTCCGAGGCAATTATTGAAAAGAATCCTGATGTAATGTTTTTCCCTGACATGTATATGGGTCGAGCGAACTTCTACGAAACTATAGAAGCCGTAAAGGATCGCCCGGGATGGAACACGATAACTGCAGTCAAAAATGACGCATTATACGAGATCAATGCAGACATAATATCCAGATCAGGTCCAAGACTTGTTGATGCATTAGAAGCAATAGCAAAAATGGTTCATCCTGAAATATTTGGGCAACTCTAAAATAACCCCCCTTTCTTTTTTTAGTATCTAAACACAATTTGTGAGCCTAAATGAAGTCCGATACTGAGACAGCCCATTTACGACGTGTATCTCACTGGAAGCTATATTTTATAATCGTGACCCTTGTGTTTTTAGTTATTCTTGTTTTATCATTAAATCTTGGATTCGCTACTATTTCATTCAATGATATTTTGAAGATACTTACCAAACAGGTTCCTGTTTTAGGAAATCTTGTGGACCTCTCAGATATCAGTCAAACCCCCTATGAGGTGATAATTATGCAAATCAGACTTCCTCGTGTACTTTGTGGCGCATTAGTTGGTGCAGCTTTGGCGACTGCAGGTGTAATATATCAGGGGATATTTAGAAATCCAATGGCTGACCCCTACGTTATAGGTGCGATGTCAGGAGCTTCCCTAGGCTCAGCACTTGTTATTGTTCTGGGATTAGGAGTTGCACTTCTCGGTGTAAACAGTCTTCAAATATTTGCTTTTGTTGGTTCTCTGATTACTGTACTTCTCGTTTATACAATATCGAGGTCTGGTTCCAGAGTTCCAGTTACAATGCTACTTCTAACGGGTATAGCGGTAACATATTTTCAAAGTGCCATTGTCACTTTTCTGCAAGTAATCGCCAGCGACAGGCTTCTTCACGGATTAACTTTCTGGCTTATTGGAAGCCTTGCACCAACTGAAAACTGGACTAAAGTCTGGTCTATTTTTCCACTCATAGTTGTAGGAATTGCAATTTCTTATTTGTATTCACGTGACTTGAACATTCTTGCTCTAGGAGAAGATCAAGCTCAGCACCTGGGTGTTGAAACAGAAAAGGTGAAAAGGATACTGCTTATTTGCGGAGCTCTTTTGACGGCTGCAGCTGTATCTATAAGCGGTTTAATCGGTTTTGTTGGTTTGATAATTCCCCACTTAACCCGAGTTGTAATTGGTCCTGACCATCGAGTTCTCTTGCCTACAGCTGCTGTTGTGGGTGCCTCTTTTTTGATGATATGTGACTCAATAGCCCGAGTGGCTATGGGTTCAGGAGAAGCGCCGGTAGGAGTAATTACAGCACTTACAGGAGGACCGTTTTTTATTTATCTGTTGCGCAGAAGAAAGAAAGGATACATTTTATAAAGGTGACAAAAAGCAATGGTAGTTTTATCAATTGATGGCGTTGATTGTTCCTATGGCTCAGTTGATGTTCTTAGGAGTGTCAGTTTTGACATCGAAAGCGGACAATTCTTAGGTATTCTTGGCCCTAACGGTTCAGGAAAAACAACACTACTCAAGAGTGTAAGCCGGGTTCTTAAACCAAAAAAGGGAGCTATACTTATAGATGAATCTGATATTTATCAAATGAAAACTGTAGATGTCGCCAAACAATTAGCTGTGGTTCCTCAAGAAACTCCTGTTTCATTTGATTTTACTGCTTTAGAAGTCGTTCTTATGGGCCGCAATCCACATATGACTCGATTCAAAATGGAGAACAAAAATGATTTAGAAATCGCCAAAAAATCTATGCAAGTAACCCGAACTTGGGAGTTCGCCGACAGACCTGTAACAGAACTCAGTGGTGGAGAAAGACAGCGGGTAATAATAGCCCGTGCTCTAACTCAGGAGCCCCAAATTCTTTTATTAGACGAACCAACAACCCACTTGGATATCAGCAACCAATTGGAAATAATGGATCTGATTAAAAAGTTATGTGAAACAAAAAAAATGCTGATTGTAGCGGTTTTTCACGACTTCAACTTGGCTGCCCGTTACTGCGATTCAATTATCCTTTTAAAGGATGGCCAAATTGTTGCTTTGGGCAAATCTGATGAAACGCTCACGAGTGAAAATGTAAAACAGGTTTTTAGTGTTGACACAATCGTGAAAAAACATCCAATAACTGATCAACTTCATGTTATTCCCATCTCAAGACCTATTATTCAAAAACAAAAAAGCCTCAGCATACACCTAATATGCGGAGGTGGAACAGGTAGCCTCGTAATGAAAGCCCTTCTTGATAATGGTTACCGAGTGACTGCCGGAGTCCTAAATCTCTTAGATACAGACCAAGAAACTGCTCAAACGCTTGCTATATTCACAGCCACAGAAGCACCATTTTCTCCAATAACAGAGGAAGCCCATACAGCAAACCTTAGGTTAATGCGTAAATCTGATGTCCTAGTTATAACACCCACCCAATTTGGTGAAGGAAACCTAAGAAATTTAGACGCTGCAGAGAAAGCTTTGGAAGAAGGGAAACCCACAATTTTCTTGGATAATGGACAAAATAAAGAAAGGGACTTTACCAAAGGAAAAGCCACAAAATACATTGAGAAACTAAAAAACAAAGGCGCTACAACAGTAAATAGTATTCCTGAACTTCTGGAAGTTATTAACGACTTGGAAATTAAAAACAATAAATAAAATATCCAAAAAAACTTAAAAAAACGTTTTTATTAGTTGTTAAATCTTTGACTACCACAAATGGTGAACGTTTTGAGAAGCACTGCACCACTATTCATTTTGCCTTGGAGATGCACACAAGCCTGCCCAAATAGTTGCATTCATTGTGGTTTTGCAACAAACCAAAAAGCTCCTGATGCTCTTGGAACCAAAGAAACAAAAGAGATAGTAGACAAGATACGTGATTTTGGAGCAACCTATTTTGGAATTAGTGGCGGAGAACCACTTCTAAGAAAAGATCTTTCTAAAATAATTGATTATGCAAAAAAAACTGGCATGAAAGTAAGCCTCATAACCAGCGGTTATTTTCTTGACGAAAAAATTTTCGATAATTTAGTTAGAAATGGAGTTCGAGTCTCTATAAGCGTTGATGGACCAGAAGAAATCAATGATGCAATAAGAGGTAAGGGTGCATACAAAAAAGCTCTTGCAGCAATAGAAAAAACTTCCAAAGCTGGTTTGCTTGATTGCCTTGTGGCAACTCTTTATAATGTTGACGCAAAACAAAATAACATAAAATCTGAAGACATGGAGCACGTCATTAAGCTAGCTGAAAAATATGGAGCTCGATGGGTAGTAATTCACGGATTCGTTCCATTTAATAAGACAAAAGAGCATCTTGCTAGAGCTCCTTCACCACAACAGTACGAGAAGATTTGGAATGACATCTATGATTTAATGTTAAAATATAAAGGAAAACCTGAAATAAACGTTTACTGTCCATTTTTTGCTAGAATAGCCAAACAACGGGGATTACCAAAGTTTGATGAATGGTTTAACAATTTCTTTTTGGGTAAATGCTCTATTGCAGGCAAATACATGAGCGTAATCGAAAACGGAGATGTTATTCCATGCAGTTTCAATGACCGTGTCAGACTGGGAAATACGAAAGACAAAACGCTGAATCAAATCTGGGATGAACTGCAAACTTCCGAATTGGCTCTTAAACTTAGAGATCGCAAGAACCTAAAGGGAAAATGTGGAGTATGCGAGTATCGGGAAATCTGTGGTGGTTGCAGAACCCGAGCAGAAATATACACTGGAGATCTCTTAGCTTCTGATCCTGCATGTGCATATGTTCCTCAAGTTTTGCGTCATAATTAATTTGTTATCTATGTTATGTAAACTATTGATCTACCGTTATCGTAGATTTGGTCGAGTGCTGGAGTTGCCTCGACGTTTGATAATACCTGCTTTGCGTCAACTGCGACGAACTTGATATTGTTTTCTTTAATATATGTGAGAAAGTCTCTTGTCCGAACAAGCAAATCTGTCTCCGCATTTAAAAGCTCCTTAACTTCTTCCACTGTTTTTCTCTTATTTTCAATAGTCTCATCAGACTCGAAGGCATAAGTTAATGTTGAATAAGAAAATTTGATGCGTTCCCCTTCAGATAAATCATCAAGTTCATAGTGAAGTCTTAAGGCATCTAAAACACGGTTATTTAATGCACCTAAAGTAAAATTGGTAGGAGGATACTCATCGAACTCAAACACAGTCATTATTCCATTTGTTTGATCAAGTACCGCTGTAAGGTTTTCGTCCAATATTTCTGGAAGACCATTCACATTTGCCCATTTATTATTAGAGTGTCTCAAAAGTGGATTATCCCATGGATTTTGCCATTGAAGAAGTCCAGGAACAAGGGCTTCTTTGAAGTCTAGGGATGTCTCTAACAAGTTGATAATATCCAATTTGACCAGTGCTAAGTTCCTGTTCACCTCAACATTCCATTCGATGTTTACCGTGGAGCTATTGCTTGAAAGACTAACAACCCGCTCAACAGTGAATAGTTCGTGAGTGTATTCAGAAACTAATTTAGATTCATTAGCCGAATTTTCAATCCAATAAATGGATTCAACAGCTTCCGAAAGGGAAATATTCACCCATTCTCCGAAGGGGTCAACATAAGTAAATACAGTTTGATTATTTGGGATACTGAACGCTTTTGTCCAAATGTTGAAACGTGAAACATACATTCCTAAACCAGCACTTGGGCTTACTGTATCAAACTCTCTTATGCTTATGCGAGAATTTTCCATCTCATAAAAGCTATACAATATTGATTCAGCTAAAGCTGTTCTTGAGCTAACAGGATCAGTTTCCTGTATCGTTTGGTGATTAGAAAAAAAGTAGTACCAAGATCCAGGACTTCTAGAAACAACAACAGTTCCATCTGAAATTGAATGCTCCTGTATCCACAATCCAGAATTATAACTAGATATCGAAGCTCTTTCATAAAACTGTGGATATGGTTCTACCCTTTGAACAAACATGAAACTTTGGAAAAACAGCAAAGAAAATATTAAACCCATAACAACGCCCTGAATGGCATTTTGCATTACAAATTTTTTGGCGATTTTGGGTAAAAACTTTGTTTTTAGCAATGTAACTGACTTTGCCAAGATATAGAATATTGATACGGCAGAAAGAATTGTTATGGGAGTAGCAAAAAAATAGATGAAACGATGATATGGCAAGTGAATTCCAAGAAGATATGACTCTGCCAAAAGAAAAGGGACAGCTATCCAGAAAAATATTAGTATAGAGTCCTTCAAAGATTTTTTATTCTTCAACATGATCAATGCCAGGGGAATGGCTACTAAACCTAGGAACAAGGTCGGTCCAAAGATTTTAAGTAAACCATTAAGACTAACAGCAGGAATGTGGTAAACATTTTCTGCCATAGTAAAGAATAAATATTCAATGATTATGTCCGAATATTCAATTACAATTCTGGCATACCACGCCAATAGAGCCAAACCGCCACCCATGATGACCGCAAAAAAAGCTAATAACCGTCTTTTTGATCCTATGGCATTGAATAAAAAAACTGGAACAAACATCAAAACAAAAACGAATGCTGTAAGTTGATGGGATAGCACGAGAGTGAATGCTCCGAAAAACAATAGGATGTTTTTGACGATAACTCCCAGATCTTTATTCATTATGTAAAAAACAAAGGAGATGTATGCTAAACCCATAAAGTTTGCATAACCTCCCCAAAAGATCATTTCAAAAATCGGAACAGACATAATTGTGAATGCAACTGAAACTACAGCAACACCTATTCCAAAAATTCTTCTCGCCAACAAATATGTAGATAATAGCAGCAGAACATTTAATGTAGCAATTAACAGCTTTAGGATAAATGCTGATGCGATAACGTCAAGGGTTCCTGAAAAGATTTGAATCATGGCGATGATTACATGAAAAAGAGGTGGATACCATGCAATTTCGCTATAGCTGACTTTTTCGTCCATTATTATGATTCTTGCTTTTGCTAAATGTACAGCAGGGTCGTTTCCGGGAAGAATTCCTGCTGTGGACAGCTGCTGAAAGGTAATAGTAAAGAGGATCGAGGCTGCGATTAAAACGAAAACTAGTTCAATAGTAGATAGCTTTACCTTTTGCACTAATTATCCTCCAAAGCAGCAGGAAGTAATGAATATATGACTAATGGATTAACATATAAAAACATCCAGTTAATTTAGCGTAAACACATTAGCAATTCTTTAGGCTCCAATGCCAATTCGAGGATGGTATGAAAAAAAATTTTCGACAAATCAAAGCTTTAGATTATAAAATTTTTACTAAAAAGATTTCAAACAAACGGAACTTCAGGTATCAACTTCTATGTAAAATAATAGATCAGATTCACTAATACTCCAATTTCTTTAATATGATTTGACAAGAAACTTCCCTTTTAAGCATTCTAGGTCTCTTACTTCTTAAGGTTGAAGTCATGAAGCATCTCTTTTGCGATTGTTGTGGTGATGAAGTTAAAGCGGTTTATCCGTGCAAATTTATTTTTCATGACAATATGACCTCGGAGTTTAACATTTGTTTAGACTGTATGGAAACTGGAACATTACAAATAAATCTAAAACGAAAAAGACTGGTTTCCAAAATCCTTCTCAAGTTATCAAAGAAGCAGTAAGCTTTCAACAAAAAGGGCATTTAAGTCACATGTTCAAGGATTGGAACACCTTGTTCTAATCCATGGAACTAAATTCAGCTTTAACTAAAATGAACATGTTAACGAGGTGAAAGTTGCTGGATATAATAAAGCATGTAAACATAAATGAGTTGCAGGAACTAGTTGAAACTATTGCCAGCGTTAATTTAAAGAATCAGCAATCTTAGGGATTGTTGAGAGTTTATCATTTTTTACTTGGAAGATTGCGACTTTTCCGCTATTAAGAATAAACTGAAATAGCGGGTCTTGCGAAAATTTTGCATAAACAGTCTCGTCTCTGCATACTATATGAGTGACATTAAAGTTTTCCATCATTTCTGCATAATCCCAAATATAAAATGGATCATCAGTTGACTCTTCTATCGGAGAATAAGTAAAATTTTGAAATTTTGTTAGGTTCTGATCATTCCATTCTGCAGTGTCAAAAACTTCAATATGAAATCTGATGGTAATTCCCTTAAAGGTAGGATTTGACATTACATATTCAACTTCTGCACAATACGTGTAATTTTTCGGTGATACAGTAGAATCAGGTACGCTTGTAGTATATATCTGCCCAATTACTTTTTTGTCTGAATTTAAGGGCCTTATTATTGATGTTGTTGTGGTATTTGTATACGTCATGTTTTCATGGCTTGGAGCGTAAATTCTAAAGTTAAGTGATGATAGGTTTGTATTATTTTTTGCAGTTATTTCATACGATAAGTCAACGGACCCTTTTCCTTGATAAACCTGCAAGGTTTTGTTGACTGTAAACAAATTGTTTTCTCGCAAAACTGTTAAGTTTGATATTTCATTCTTTGTTATTGATATTTCAGTAATTTCCATTTCTGATAAAGTTAAATTTCCAGTTTCAGTAACTAATTCCAAGAAACTTGCATTTTGAGTTTCAGTGATTGCAGTGGTTATTTTCCTATAATCGAAACTTTCATAATAAATTAGAGTTTCGTTGTCTTTAAAATAAAAAACTGGAACAACTTCTCCACTCAAAGTTTCTATACTAAAAAGAGGGTTATGACGCGAAATATATGGTCCATCATCTCTAACCTGGAGCAATCCGTTATCAAAGTAATAGTCAGTATCCAGAATAAGGCCGCTATTACTCGCAACCTCCATCTCGTGAGCATATAATAAGAATTCCAAGCCTGCTGCACTAAGGGTTGCACGTTTGCTAATTCCTGAAAGCCACCAGCCATAAAGATGATCGGCGACGAGAACAGCAGAGTTTGGGGTCTTATTCCGAAGCCATTCTATGGTTGTATATTCAGGCTGCTGTATTGTTGAATAAAAGTCGGCCCGTTGTTGAGCTGCATTTGGAATGATAGACCATGGAGAAATAAGGATAAAAACGAAGAGGATTGCAGTGAGAACGATTACTGGAATAATATTTTTTGCTCTGGTCCCATATAATCTTGTAACTTCACTGAGTCTTTTTGAAGAATAACTAAAAAGGTATAGTAGACCTGCAGATATTATGATAATTCCTGGAAAGTCAATAAAATACATAAAACGTGAGTAGTCAACGAACACGCCGAAAATGTAAGCTTGAGTCATAACAAGGGGAACAAGAAACCATGCAACAATGAGCAAACTCTTGCTATCCCAATATTGTTTCCTATAAACTTTAAATAAGAAAAATGTTGGTATAAGGGCAACAAATAGAGCTAAAATCATGCTGTCGACAGTCCGGTTAGCGAGAATCAGGTTTCGATTATCTGGCACTCCCCCCAAGAATGACCCCTCAGATGAGGCGCCAATGTAAAAACCGAAAACCCTCAGCAACCATGGCGATATAGCCGAAATTCCTAAAACTCCTGAAACAACAAAGAACCGAAGCTTCTTCAGAAAATCCAGATCCTTGAGCTTCCAAACTTTTCCTATCAACAAAAAAATAAAGTATAAAATCAGCACCGGAAACATCACAAACAAGCTGAACGTATGAGTTAGGATAAGACCTCCAAACAACAACGTACCCATCAACAGATTGAAGAGGCTTGGTTGATCTATATCCCTCACAAACAGATACATGATAGTCACAATCAATGCAAGAGATACCACGTTGGTGTAACCACCCCAGCTTATCATCTCCAAGCTCAAAGCTGAAATCGCTGCAAAAAACGCTGCCAAAAGTCCTGCGTTAGTATTTCCCCATATCCTTTTTGAGACAAGATAAGCAGGAAAAACTATAACCGAACTGTAAAATGCGGCTGTGAGAAGTTGCGCAAAAAGTAACGGAAGTCCTGAAAAGAGAATTAAGATAGATACAAAAAAGTGAAATCCTGGGGGTGTTGGAAGAATTTGTCCCCCCATATGATAAGGATTCCATGTTGGCAGTGTTTCCTCATCCAGAATTAGATTTATGATACTGCCGTGAAGTCCAATGTCTGAACTTGGGGGATATTCGTTATGAAGGAGGACTGCCACTCTAAACATAAACGCAAAACTAAATAATACTAAAAGTAAGAGAGTGTTCTTGTTTTTCGTTGTAAATCACCGTTGATGTAAATATAAATACCTCTTTTAGTTGCACTTAATTTATTGCTTTCCTAATCCTAACACATCTACTTAAAAACGCTCCAAATTATTCGCTATTCTTGAAAAACAGTTTTATTGAATATTTTCAGAAAAACTCGAAAAAATATTGTAGAATTTATAGGTAAAATTTACGAAAGAGTTAGAAAGGGGAAAAACTTACCTAAATGTCTGCAGCCAAGAAAAAAGGTTGTTAACATTGTCGGGAAAAGTCACCAAAATCTTCGAAAGAGTTAGAGCAGATGGACGAAGCTTCCTACTTGAACATGAAGCAAAAAATGTTTGTAAAGAATATGATATACCAGTCACACAGTTGAAGATAGCTAAATCAGCCGAAGAAGCAGCAAAGTATTCTGAAGAAATTGGCTACCCTATAGTCTTCAAAATTCTTTCTACTGATGTAATTCACAAATTTGATGTAGGTGGAGTAATCCTTGGAATCAAAAGCCAAGAGGACGCAAAGATCGCATATAATCAAATTATGGAAAATGTGAAGACTCATAAACCAGATGCAAAAATCGACGGCATCCTCGTTCAGGAGATGGCTCCTGCCGCAACTGAAGTAATAGTCGGGGCAATAAAAGATCCCCAGTTTGGGCCAACCATAATGTTTGGTCTCGGCGGAACCTTCGTAGAAGTAATGAAAGACGTTTCATTCAGGATCGCCCCTATCACCGAAGAGGATGCCAAAGAAATGATTACAGAAATAAAGGCATACCCCATACTTCAAGGTTTCAGGGGACAATCACCTCGTGACCTCAAAGAGATAATAAAAATCTTGTTAAATACTTCACAGTTGGTTATGGATCATCTAGAAATTAAAGAACTTGATCTAAATCCGGTAATTGTTTATTCTAAAGGAGCAAAAACGGTCGATGCAAGAATTATACTGGAATAAACCTCTTATTTCAGGAAGTATATCATTTTTCAAACTAACAAGAGAAATAAAATCAATTGGAAGATCAATAATAAGCCGAGTTCATTAGAGGAAGTGAAGAAAATATCTGATGCCCCAAAAAACCAAATCGGAGACCTAAATCAGGAACTAATTGTACTTAAAGAAGAACGAAATAGGCTGAATGTGGAAGCAAAAAAGTGGGCTGATAAACGAAATGCTCTCCATGAAAATATAAAAAACTTGAGAAAAGATGCCTCCGTTATAAAAGAAAAAAGAGACAACTTAAACAAGCAGGTCAAAGAGCTGAAAAACATACGCGATAACTTAAAGAGTCAAGTTATAGAAAAACGCGACAAAATTTCGAAATTACATGATAAAATCAGTGAATTAAATGAGAAACAACCTGAGGGAAATCTACGGCAAGTAGAAAAGGAAATTGCCGATATAGATTGGAAGATTCAAACCAATTCACTACCATTGAAAGAAGAACAGGAACTGGTTAATCGGGTAAGGCACCTTGAAAACCAGCTCGTGGTTCAGAAGCAAATAAAAAAAACAAAAGATAAACTCTTCGTAAGGAGAACTGAAGAAAGAGTATTTGGTACCGAGGCTAAAACAATTCACGAAAAATTAGCTGAACTGGCAGAACAGAGTCAAAAATTTCATACCCAAATGTTTGCAATACTAGATAAAACCCATGAACTCCAAGTTGAAGCAGATAATGCACACCAAAAACATATAGAAACACGACAGCAAGCACAACTGCATCATCAAAAATGTGTTGAACTAATTGAACAAATCAAAAAAATCGAAAATGAACTGAAGCAAACCGCAGATAAAAAATTAGCTGACCGCCAAAGTGAACTAAAGAGAGAGCTTGAGGAGAGAGCAGTAATGAAGTTAAAACGCGGTGAGAAACTTGTTTGGGAAGAATTTCAGGTGCTAGCTGAAAAAGGCATGCTCTAATTTTTGAACATTTAGAAAAAATTCTCACCATAATATTGAATAGAACAAAATAAGAACAAGATTAATGTGTGCCACCCAATAAAAGGGTAATATAAGGAGAGCATTAATGCCGACAGCAGCCAAAGTAGAACGTATTCTTGTTCTTTGTGTTGACAGGGATGACGATCTCGGCATGAAGGCAGGCATAAACACACCTGTGATAGGAAGAAAAGAAAACGTTAATTCCGCAGCTAGTCTAGCCCTCAGAGATCCTGAAGAAGCTGATGCAAATGCCATGTTTGAAGCGGTCAGAATTTATGATAACCTAAAAAAGAACGTTAAGGGACAGGAAGAACATGAAGTTGCGACAATTGCAGGTTCCGATTTAGAAGGAGTAGAAGCTGATAGACAGCTAGTAGCCGAACTCACCGAGGTTCTTAGTGTTTTTCAAGCAACTGATGTTATCCTTGTTACAGACGGTTACACAGATGAAATGGTTTTACCCCTTATTGAATCGAGGGTTCCTGTTACTTCTGTACGAAGAATAGTAATACAGCATAGCAAAAATATCGAAGAAACAGCAGCCCTATTTACTCGTTACATGAAAATTCTTGTTGAGCATCCTCGCTACTCTAGAATGATTTTAGGTCTACCAGGAATCCTTTTCATCGTTTTAGGTATCCTAGCATTTATCCCAAGAGGATTAGATTACGCTATACCGGCTCTAGTTGTTATCGTGGGAGCATTTCTTGTAATGCGAGGATTCAGGCTAGATAAAGCAGCACATAACTTTGTCAAATGGGCAAAAGAATATTCTCCTCCACCATTCACTGTACAAATTGCAGGATTTTCCGCGATTGCTGGAATCTTGGTGATTCTAATTGGAGGATATCTTGGAGTAACAGCTGTGGCAAACGCAGTTGGTCCTGATCCGTTTGCAGAGATTCCAAGTCTCAGCGGAAGATTTCTTTTCGCATCATCATACCTTATTGGAATAGGTATATGCGTTATACTTTCAGGAAGAGCAGTTAGATGGTTTTTTGAGCGAGATTTCCGTTTGTGGCGTACAATTGTCATCGTAGTTGCGGTTGCTTGGACTTCTGTTATTTTTGTTGAGGCTTCAAGGATTCTTATCGAAACAAGTTACCCTTATAGCACATTGGCTATTGCAATTATAGGAGGCATACCAGTTGTTGTGTCTACTTTCTTCACTGTATTATTGTTGCGTAGACGATATAGTAACTTCTCCAAAGGAGCAGAAGACTCTTTAGAGGATCTTGAGGAAAGCTAACGATACAATTAGTACCAGATCAATTCTCTAAAGATCACAATTTGTTTTTAAATCTATGAAAACTCCCAGTAATTTTAAAAATTGAAAAAGTTATTATAGAAAATCCGTTTTATATACCGCCAGCATTGGATATTGATTACAAAAAACTTAACAAGTGGACAGATTACAATTGCAGAACGATCTAACTTTCCGTGGTAAAAAATATGCTTGAAGGATTTCTCTCACTATTAGGAATCTATAAAGTATACGAAAAGTGGTTATGGTTCCAAGTTAATGAGGGAACGAAACCGGAACATGTCGCAATAATTCTTGATGGAAACAGGAGATGGGCAGCTCATAAAGCTCTAATTCCGTGGATAGGTCATCGCCATGGTGCTGATAATCTAGATGATCTGATGAATTGGTGTTTAGAACTTGATGTTAAAATTATTACATTATATGCTTTTTCAACTGAAAACTTCAATCGCCCTCCGAAAGAAATTGAGGAGATTATGAATTTGATTGAAGAAAAATTGTGTTTGATCCTTAAGAATGAAAGAATTCACGAAAACAGAATTCGTGTTAAAGCAATTGGGCGTATAGACCTATTACCATCATCGATTCAAGAAGTGATCCAACAAGTAGAAGAGACAACAAAAATGTATAATGAACGATTCTTAAATATTGCTCTGGCCTATGGTGGAAGAGCGGAAATCGTTGATGCTACAAAAAAGATTGCTAAAAAGGTCAAAAAGGGTGAACTAAAACCATCTCAGATAAACGAAAAACTTTTTGAAAAATATCTTTATACCGCTCATATGCCAAGACAAGATGCCGACCTAATTATCCGAACATCTGGAGAAGAAAGACTTAGCGGATTTCTCTCATGGCAGTCTGCCTACAGCGAGCTTTGTTTTGTGGATATAAACTGGCCAGACTTTAGACGAATAGATCTTTTACGTGCAGTTAGAACATACCAAAGACGAAAGCGCCGTTTCGGAAAGTAAATTTTTTATCCTCTTTTCTTTGCGCTGATTATCGAAATTACATCTCTATTTTTTAGAACGTAATCTTCTCCTATTCTATTTTTTCCGCGAATGTCGATTGCATGGATGAAACTGTCTCCAAGTTCTGTATGTATAATGTATGCAAGCTGACGTGCAGTAGTTCCATATGGTACAAGATAAACATCTGGAAGTACTCGTCCCTTGTGGTCACTAAGGTGTTCACTGTCTTCTACAGGATACACAGCAACCATCTGAAGGAGCTCAAGGAAAGCAGTGTTAATAGCTTCCTGTATACCTGTTGAGCCAAATTTGTAAAGAATCTGTTCCTGAATAACTTCTAATGCTCTATTCTGGGCGGTGGTGAGTTTTTCAGTATGTTTTATGGTTAACTTGCAGTCTCCGGGTGTGTAATCAATTAAACCTTTTTCTCCGGCTCTTCTTAGCGCCAATTCTGCTTCTGCACTGCAAGGAACAACATTATATCCACTGTCTATTAGACGTTGAACATTATTTTCTGCAGTTGGAAGATCAATCTTGTTTGCTGCAATCAATGTTGGTTTGGATATGCTTCGCAGTATATCTAAAAACTGTAAGACATCTTCATCTTTCCAGAGAGTTGGCTTATCCAAATTAAGGTCAGTTTTTCTTAAGCTTTCAATTATGTGATATCTTTTAATAGCCAAACCGCTCAATCGAGACTCAAGAAGAGAAACCATGTCTTCTCTACCAGAATCGGCTATCCTAGCTAGTTTAGACCAATCTTTTTTTAGTATCTGGTTCATCCACAAGGTGATTTCAGTTTCAAGAAACTTGATATCCTCAAGGGGGTCATGTGTCCCGCGCTTACAAATTTTTCCTTCACAATCCGTTGACCCTGAAACATCAACCACATGAATAAGCGCATCTGCTCTTCTGATTTCGTCTAAAAACTGATTGCCCAAGCCTCGTCCTTCCCAAGCTCCGGGAACAAGTCCTGCTACATCAATCAATTCAACAGGAACTAATCTGATCCCATCAAAACACAGAGAATTTTTTGGATCATCTTCAATATTAAACTCGGGGTGGACACAAGGGGTTCGCAGATATCCAATACCTCGGTTTGGCTTAATGGTAGTAAAGGGATAATTCCCGATATCCACCGGGATCAAGGTTGCTGCCGAAAAAAATGTAGATTTTCCAGTGTTAGGTTTACCGACTATTCCTAATTTTTTAGAGTAAGATTGTACACTCATGCTGCTTCTTCCATTCTTCGATACCAATTACTGGAGAGAAGTATTCATCCAGCTTATTGGTTCATCCTGTGTAAAAGCTTTGTTAAACTTAGCCGTGTTATCCACTTTTTTCAAGAGAACCTATCAGGATTAATAGAATTAATCATTTCTCATGTTTCTAGCAGATGTTTTTCAGCATCAAGTGCAGCTTTGCATCCAGACCCCGCTGCTGCAATTGCTTGGCGGTAACGGTAATCTGCTACATCTCCAGCAACAAAAACTCCGTCTATGTTAGTTCGTGATTCTTCGTTTATTATGATATAACCTGTTTTATCTAGCTCTATTTGATTTTTGAAGATTTCTGTGTTGGGTGTATAACCAATTGCTAGGAAAACAGCGTCACAATTGTAAACTGTTTCATTTTTGGTAACTATGTTACTTAGCTTCACACCCTCTACTCTGTCTTTACCGAGGATTTCAGTGATTGTAGAGTTCCAAATAAAAGATATCTTTGAGTTAGCAAAAGCTTTTTCTTGTAGGTATTTACAAGCCCGCAGTTTATCTCTTCTGTGTATAACTTTTACGTCACTCACAATTTTGGATAGAAATAAAGCCTCCTCCATTGCTGTGTCTCCTCCTCCAACAACTACAACTTTTTTATCTTTGAAAAAAGGACCATCACATGTAGCACACACCGAAACACCCCTGCCTCTTAGTCTTGCTTCGCTCTTTAAACCCAACCATTTGGCTGAGGCTCCAGTGGCTATAATAACAGTCTTGGCATTGTAAATCTTGTTTCCAGCAACGATCTTAAAGGGTTTAGAGTTGAAGTCTACTGTGCTAGCATGCTCGAAGATCAGTTCTGCTCCACACCGTTCGGCCTGTTTCCTCATGGTAGTCATAAGATCGGGACCAAGTATACCATTTTCAAATCCGGGAAAGTTTTCTACTTCTCGTGTAAGCATGAGTTGTCCACCCCACATAACCCCTGCAATAACAAGAGTCTTCAATCCGGCTCTACTCGTGTAGATTGAAGCGGTTAAACCAGCTGGACCAGAACCTAAAATTATTGCATCATACAATATTCATCACTTCTAAGCGGAATTATGCAATTTACGAGAATCAGATATGTTTTAACTTATTAAACTATGGTTTTCAATATATTGACGATACAAGTAAAGACAATATTTGTAAACTTTTGGGAGAATCCAGGAAAAAAAGTCTGTTCACCATCAATAAATATTAGTCGCAAAATATGAATTTACATATTAATTGAATTTCTTTCTAGCCTCTGATATAATGTCTGTGAGTGCCGCAAAGGCTTTGCTTACATCTTCCATGGCTAGTACGATTATCGTTTCTGTATAACAACTCATGGTTTCCTCTATGTTGATGTGTCGTCTTGAAACTGCATTATAGAAGGCCTGTACACATCCAGGTGTGGATGTTATTTCATCTGGGCTTCTTATGATAATCGTTGCTAGGTTCTTCTTCTGATCTATAACATCCTTTTTAGCGAAGATGGAACTTATGTTATTAAAAGAATTAAGATCAGAAATCAAAGTGATTACAGAGTTTCCCTCAAGGACCTGAAGAAAATCGGCAGAAAAGGTAGCCAACATCTTTCTTACCTTTTCCAGGTTTTCTTTTGTTTTTTCAACTGATACTTTTGCCATATCTGTTCTTATGTTTAAACCGCTGCCTGCAACTACTTTTGTTATTTTTCCCTGTAAAACAGTGTAATTTACTTTAACTCGTTTAACTGCGGTTATTACGCTTTCAATATTAACTTGGTTGCCAGCCGTTTCTTTAATTTTTGAAATGAGCATTCTGGCTATTGCACTATAGTTTGCGTAATCTCTTTGCATCGCATCCTGTAGTGAGAGATCCTCGTCAATGAGGTTTTGAACCGTTTTTGAGATTGAATTGACCATTTTTGGTCACATTTGCCCGTTTTATTAGGATATTGACCAAAATCTATATAAGTGTTTCCCGAATTATCAACCACGAACTGGGAAACAAAATGAAAGACACGATAATCTTAGCTTACTCAGGCGGACTAGACACATCTGTTCTAATAAAATGGTTACAGGAAGAATACGATGTAGACATCGTCACATTCACAATGGAGTTAGGACAACAAACCGACCTGAAAAAAGTCGCAGAAAAGGCTGTCAGCTTAGGTGTCAAAAAACACTATTCTGTGGACGGAACAGAAGAATTCGTTCTCAAATATGTCTTTCCGGCCATAAAAGCAAACGCGTTATATGAAGGAAAATATCCAATTGCTACAGCTTTAGGGCGTCCCCTGATCGCTAAGAAACTTGTCGAAATCGCCCAAAAAGAGAATGCAGTAGCTGTAGCTCACGGCTGCACAGGAAAAGGAAACGACCAGGTGCGCTTTGATGTCACTGTCAAGGCATTGGCCCCAGATCTCAAAGTTATGGCTCCAGTTCGTGAGTGGGGACTCTGCAGAGAAGCAGAAATCAAGTACGCCAAAGAAAAAGGCATCTCAATACCTCATCTGTCTGATCCATATAGCATAGACCAGAACCTGTGGGGACGCTCTATCGAATGTGGCCCCCTAGAGAATGCTGAGCAAGAACCGTTAGAAGAAATATATGAGCTAACAGTCTCTGCTGAAAAGGCACCAGATCAACCAGAATATGTTACAATACAATTTGAAGCTGGAGGTCCAAGTGGGTTAAACGGAAAAAAAATGAAACCAGTTGAATTGATAGAAAAACTGAACTCGATTGCGGGAAAACATGGAATTGGACGTGTTGATCACATAGAAGACAGACTAGTTGGAATCAAATCAAGAGAAATTTACGAGTCACCAGCTGCCGAAGTGCTGATAGAAGCCCACAAAGACCTGGAAAAGATGATACTTACGAGACATGAGCTCGAATTTAAGAAACAGATAGATGAAAAGTGGACATGGCTAGTTTACACCGGTTTGTGGATAGACCCCCTAAGAGAAGCACTAGAAGCATTCATCGACAAGAGTCAGGAACGAGTCTGCGGTGAAGTAAAAATGAAGTTATACAAAGGACGATGTTGGGTTGTGGGACGCTCCTCACCAATGTCATTGTATGATAAAAACCTGGCAACTTATGAAGTGGAAACCTCATTTAATCAAGCCCATGCTGAAGGATTCATAGAACTGTGGGGACTGCCTACAAAAGTAGCGAACGTACTAAAAGAGAAAATAAAAAAAGAAAAGAAATGTTAATAGAACGACCAGTTTCTGCTGTTCTTTTACTTTAGATCATATTTAGGTGAAGAAAGTTGTCAAAGCTATTGCGTGGAGGAAGGATCGGTCACGCCCGAAAAGATGTGTTGAAGTTTACAGCGTCTATAAAAAGCGACCGAAAGCTACTGGAAGCTGTCATAAAAATCAACCAAGCCCACGTAACTATGCTTATTGAACAAAAAATAATAGATTCCCAAAACGGTGGAAAGCTTCTATCTGCCCTAGCTGAACTGGACCCCAAAATGAATCTAAATCCGAAGCTTGAAGATGTTCACTTGGCAGTTGAAGAGGAAGTTAATAAAAAAGTTGGCATAGATGCTGGAGGAAACCTACATATCGCGAAAAGTCGAAATGACCAAGTAACGACGGCAATCAGGATGGCTCTGCGGATAGACATCCTGCAATTGCTTAATGTCATAGTTAAGTTGCAGGACTCGTTAATTGAACTGGCTATGAAACATACTGGAACTTTAGTTCCATCTTACACACACTTGCATCCAGCCCAACCTGTAACCTTTGCCCACATTCTCATCTCATATGTGGATGCATTAGAGAGAGACCTGAAACGATTGGAGGAGACTTTTTCCCGTGTTAACATGTGCCCCATGGGAGCTGGAGCTATAGCCACCACGAGCTTCCCAATAAACCGCAATCGCATTGCTGAATTTCTAGGTTTCAACAAAGTCCTAGAGAACTCCATAGACGCGGTAGGAAGCCGCGACTTTGTATTAGAGACTTTAGCGAACCTTACACTATTAGCAATAGATATCAGCAGAATGGTTGAAGATCTAATTATCTGGAGCTCCCCCGACTTTGGGATAATTGATCTGCCCGACAGCTTCGCTTTCACCAGCAGCATAATGCCACAGAAAAAGAATCCGGACGTCCTAGAGATAGTCCGAGCGAGGATGAGCCAAATACTAGGCAACCTTGTGGCTTCAGCAGCTACAATGAAAGCTTTACCCTCAGGATATAATATGGACCTACAGGAGCTTACCCCAAAACTATGGGAATCCATCGAAATAGCGGAATCGTCATTAAGTATACTTTCTAAGTTATGCAAAAACCTGAAGGTAAACAAGGACATATTCAGCAAGCAGATTCTTAACTACTCAACAACCACGGAACTAGCCAACCTACTCGTCAAGAAGTATAATGTGTCTTTCAGGACTTCACACAAGATTATAGGTACAGTCGTTAAAACTTTGCTAGACAAAAAGCTGGCACTATCCGACTTGACACCTGAATCGCTAAATAAGACCGCTAAAGATTCTGCGGGAATCATAATAGATGTTAAACTAGCGGACATCAAAGATTCCATTGACCCTAAAAAATTCGTTGAAAGCCACGGATCCACAGGCGGTCCAGCTCCAACAGAAGTAGAACGGATGTTAATTAACCGAAAAAGGTTTACAAGCTTGTCAAAAACAAGCCTTAAGGAACAAATATGTAAGCTAGAGGAAGCTGATTTGCAGCTAAAGTCTGTGATTCAGTGTTACAAGCTTCAAAAAAAGTAACAGTGGAGGTGTTAACCGTGAAAATAAAAACTAAAAAAACCGGTAAAGCCGTTCTCGTTTTAGAAGATGGATCCGCCTTTGTTGGTTACGGCTTCGGCGCACCAAAGAAGGTTTCAGGTGAAATTGTCTTTTCCACCTCCATGGTAGGATATCCCGAATCATTGACCGATCCGTCATACAAGGGACAAATCTTAACCTTCACCTACCCTTTGGTTGGGAATTATGGAGTTCCGCCAGATGACAAAGAGAATAGTGTCCTCAAATACTTTGAATCTGAAGACATCAAAGTAACTGGTTTCATTGTTCATGAGTTGTGTAAGAATCCATTCCATTGGGCATCCACTCGCACACTTGATCAGTGGCTAAAAGATGAGGGCATACCCGGAATTTACGGAATTGACACTCGAAAACTCACTAAGAAGCTTCGAGTCAAAGGGGTTCTGCTGGGAACCTTAAAAGTGTGCGAACCAGATGAAGAACCTGATCTACCCCTGCTTTTAAAAGAAGTAAAGACGATTCAGGATCCGAACGCTACAGATCTCGTAAAACAGGTAACAGTAAAACAACCAATAATCTACAAGGCTGGAGGAAACAAGACCGCAGTTTTAATCGACTGTGGAGTAAAATACGGTATTCTTCGTAACCTTCTGCAAAGAGGTTTCGAAGTTGTGAGGGTGCCTTACGACTTTTCGGCAGAACAGATTATGGAATTCAAACCTGATGGTGTAATGGTAAGTAACGGTCCGGGAGATCCCAAAATTTGTGTCAAGACTGTTGAAACAGTCAGAGAATTGATGGATAAAAACCTGCCAATGATGGGGATTTGCCTTGGAACCCAAATATTAGCCTTAGCAGTTGGGGGCGATACGTACAAACTAAAGTATGGGCACAGGTCTCAAAATCAACCTGCACTTGACTTAGAAAGTGGAAGATGTTACATTACCACCCAGAATCACGGCTACACAGTGGAAAAGAATTCTCTGAAAGGCACTGGGTTGGAAGTGTGGTTCATGAATGCCAACGATAAAACCGTTGAAGGTGTTAAACATAAAACCAAACCCGCTTTTGCCCTCCAATGGCATCCCGAAGCATCACCTGGACCATATGACACAGATTTTCTTTTTGATCGATTCAAGAAACTAGCGGAGGCGAAGTAAGGTGCCAAAGTTTGAGTGGATTAAAAAAGTCATAGTATTAGGTAGCGGCGCCATCAAAATCGGTGAAGCCGCTGAATTTGATTACTCAGGAAGCCAATGTCTAAAGGCTCTTCGTGAAGAAGGAATCGAAACTGTTCTAATTAACCCAAACATCGCCACAATTCAGACCGACCCAAGATTGGCAGGAAAAGTTTACTTGCTACCTGTAATTCCCGAGTTCGTAGAAGAGGTCATCGCAAAAGAACGTCCAGACGCTATTATGTTAAGTTTTGGGGGACAGACAGCCCTAAACTGTGGTGTCCAACTTGCCAAAAAGGGCATTCTCGAAAAATATGGCGTTAAGGTTTTGGGGACTCCAATCAAAACCATCGAGGACACAGAAGACAGGGAACTTTTCAGACAATCTATGATGAAAGCTGCAGTTCCGATTCCGAATAGCAAATCCGCCATGACTCTAGAAGAAGCCATTCAGGTGGGTAAGGAAATCGGTTATCCGGTTATCATCCGTTTGGCTTACGCGTTAGGAGGTAAAGGCTCAGGTGTAGCTCACAGCGAAGTGGAATTGAAGAAGATTGTAAGTCGCGCTTTGGGCCAGAGTATGATCTCACAAGTGCTCATCGAAGAGTATCTAGGGCACTGGAAAGAAGTCGAGTATGAAGTTATGCGGGATTACGATGATAACTGTATAATTGTCTGTAACATGGAAAACTTTGACCCCATGGGAATCCACACAGGAGACTCGATAGTAGTTGCGCCCTCTCAGACCCTTTCAAACCGCGAATATCATATTCTTCGCTCAGTATCCATAAATGCCATACGAAGTCTAGGCGTAATCGGTGAATGCAATATTCAGTGGGCGCTGGACAATAAGTCAGAGGAAATCCGGGCTATAGAAGTGAATGCCCGGTTGTCACGAAGTTCAGCTTTGGCAAGCAAAGCAACAGGTTATCCCATAGCGTATATAGCAGCTAAACTGTGTATCGGCTATACACTACCCGAGTTGATGAACAAGGTAACTGGAGTAACAACAGCCTGCTTTGAACCTGCCCTTGACTATCTTGTAGTCAAGTATCCGCGCTGGGACCTCCAGAAGTTCAGGAAAGTAGACAGACATATCGGTCCACAGATGAAGTCTGTGGGCGAGGTTATGGGTATAGGACGTTGCTTTGAGGAAGCCCTGCAGAAGGCTGTCCGTATGCTTGATATTGGCAAGCTAGGGCTTGTCTGCAATGTCGAGGAAAACGAACTGGAACCGCTTGAGAAGATAAGGGATGTTTTGGCTAAACCCACAGACCAAAGACTCTTCATGATAGTTAAAGCACTAAAGCAGGGTGTCTCAATCGAAGACATTTATGAACTAAGTGGTGTCGATCCATTCTTCCTAAATAAAATAAAAAATGTTGTTGACATGCAAGGTAAACTGTCCACAATAAAACAGTCGAACATTGAGTTCCTAGACACAATCAAAGAAGCAAAACGTATCGGATTTTCTGACAAACAGATAGCAATATGCCGTGATACAGACGAGTTTAAGATAAGGGAGTTACGTAAAGGGGCAAATATAATTCCTGCGATTAAGCAGATTGACACTCTTGCTGCTGAGTGGCCAGCCAAAACCAATTATCTGTATTTGACATACGGCGGAGACGAGGATGATATTACATTCTCTTCGAACTGCAAGAAGATTATTGTTCTGGGCGCGGGTGTCTTTAGGATTGGTTCCAGCGTAGAGTTTGACTGGTGTGGAGTCAACACCATCTGGGCGCTTAAAAAGAATGGCATCGAAGAGGCTATCATGGTTAACTATAACCCTGAAACGGTCTCAACTGACTATGACATGAGCGACAAGCTCTACTTCGAAGAATTGACCCTAGAAAGAATATTAGACATTTACGACAAGGAACAGCCGCTCGGGGTAATAGCCAGCGTGGGTGGACAGATTCCAAATAACCTAGCCCTAAAATTGTCCAAAGCAGGAGTTAACCTTCTTGGCACCTCTGGAGAAAGCATCGACAAAGCGGAAGACCGAACAAAATTCAGTGCTCTCCTAGATAAGCTTGAGATTCCTCAGCCAGAATGGAGAGACCTAACAAGAACCAGTGACCTCAAAAAATTTGCATCAAAAGTTGGTTATCCAGTTCTTATTCGTCCAAGCTATGTTTTATCAGGTTCTGCTATGCGGGTTGCATATACTGAAGCTGAATTGGAAGATTACTTGAAGATGGCTGCTAAGGTTTCTCGGGAGCATCCAGCAGTAATCTCGAAATTTATTGAGAATGCAAAAGAGGTTGAGGTTGACGGCGTCTATGACGGCGAAGACAATATTATAGGAGCCATAATTGAGCACGTTGAGAATGCCGGTGTTCACAGCGGCGACGCAACAATGGGAATACCATCATTGACCTTGGATAGTGATGTTCTTCGAACTGTTCAGGATTACACTCATAAGATCGTTGAAGCCCTAGAAATCAGGGGACCATACAACATACAGTACCTCGTAAAGAATGGAACTACATATGTTATCGAATGTAACCTCAGGGCTTCAAGGAGTATGCCTTACGTCAGCAAGACCCGTGGAGTCAACATGATAGAACTTGCCACACTTGCGATGCTGGACAAAAAATTCACGGATGCAGGGTTCATTGACTTACCAGAAATAAGCCATGTTGGAGTTAAGGTCCCCCAGTTCAGTTTTATGCGCTTAAGCGGAGCCGACCCAGTGCTGGGAGTTGAAATGCTGAGCACAGGAGAAGTAGCATGCCTTGGCGAAAACTTTGTTGACGCTCTTTCGAAGGCGATGCAGTCTGCTGAGTTCAAGATGCCACCTCCTGGTGGGTCAGTACTAATTACGGTTGGTGGAAAAGAGCTGAAAAAACAAGTTGTACCTCTTGGACGGGCGTTTCGGAAGATGGGCTTCAAAATTTATGCAACACAACATACTGCAGAGGCGCTTTGGAATGAGGGCGTAAATAATATTTCAGTGTTGCATAAGGTAAGGGAAGAGAGCCAGAAACCTAACATTGTCGATTATCTGCAGGAAGGTGAAATCGATTTGGTTATCAACATACCCATGCCCAACCATCTGGTGACGTTTTCGGAGGTTCTTAAAGACGAGTATACAATCCGTAGGTTAGCCATCGAATTCAACATACCTGTAGTAACGAATCTTCAGTTAGCTTCAGCCTTAACCAAAATATTAGAACAACGAGAAGCAAACAAGTTTGATATTCGTTCCCTGAATGAGTACATGGACAGCCTGCCAAGAAAATTCTGGTAGATTAAACATTCATTCCTTTTTTTGTAGACCAAATTTTCTGAACTTAAGTTTTGCTGTCAAGATTTTTTCTGTACCAAATAACCTAGAAGCTATGTATAGAACTATAACCGTGAAGATTGCCATGTATACGATTCCGCCAATTGCCCCAAGATAGTTTCCAGTAAAAGTCACATTGGCTGCCAGCATAGAATGAGTGAACGGTATTGCAAGCAATATAATTGACAGCGGAAAGGGCAAGGTTGTGATGTCTGTGAACATTGTGAAGATCATTGGAAAAATGAACAGTATAGAAAGAGGACCCACTAGAGCTTGGGCACCTCTCACATCCTCTGCGAAGACAGATAATGAAATCGCCAAGGCTAAGGCTGAGAGCAATGCCATAAACAGCGAAACTCCAAGAATTGCATAAGATCCAAATGTAGGTGCCAATCCTAACGCTGCAAGATCTACACCGCCCGTGGGTATCAAACTTGTATATGAAGTCATGTAATAGCTAAACCCAATAAGATATGCTAGGGCTCCAACAACAGCTACGATTATAGAGCCAGTTAGTTTTCCAGCTAAAATAATTGTTCGGTTAATTGGCATTGTCAGCAGTGTTTCAAGAGTCTTTTCTTCTTTTTCTGATGCAACTGCCGTTGCTGCAAGCTGCATGGCAAAGATAAGCAATGTTATCATTCCCACGGGCATAATCGTGGATTGAGACATCATCAAACCAAACAGGATATCGGGGCTGACGTCGGCGCTTTTACCTTTAACTATCGATTTTTCAGACAAAATTATAGGATTTAGAATTTTTGTTGAATTTGATTCTGGGAATCCTTCGTTGATTCTCTGATTAACAATTGCACTTTCAAAGCTATAGAGGATGCTGTTTATTGCTGAGGACCGCGAAGATGTGGCTATTCCACCTCCTCCTTTAAATGGGGTATAAACTGTTAGGGTTGCTGTTTGATCTTCAATTATGTCTTGACTAAATCCTGAAGGGACGATAACTAGGTTTGTGAAGTTTGATTCTTGTACCTTAGTCAAAGCTTCATCTAATGATACACCGTCAAAGTGTGTTATTGTGAAATTAAATAACGCCAAATAGTTTTCAAGGCTTTCAGAAATAGGTCCTTTATCCTGGTCTATTAATGCTATTGATGTTTCTTCTATGCTTTGCTCTGCAGTTTCCATTGATGTTTGTATAGCAAACCCCATCAAAGGGAACATTATTAAGGGGACAATTATCATGCCCAACAAAATTTTTGGATCTCGGACAAGTTCCTTAACTTCTTTTATTACAATGTTTAGTAAGCCTTTAAGCAAAGCCAACTACCTCCTCAAAAACTTCTTCAAGGTTAACTGCTTTGTGTTTTGTTTTAAGCTCATCAGGGCTGCCTTCGATAACCACTTTGCCTTTGTTTACTATTGCGACCCTGTCACAGAGGTACTCCACTTCTAACATGTTGTGACTAGAAAGAAGCACAGTTACGTTATGGTCTTTTGCGTAACGCTTTATGAGGGTTCTTACATGAACTGAGTGAAGAACATCTAAGCCACTATTAGGTTCATCCAGTATAGCCAGTTTAGGTTTGGTCATAAGCGCCC